>Ga0058704_10000135_pt1 | contig 39715 bp, 45 predicted proteins | sample AgamicMgSfe_FD_71363 | JGI IMG/M metagenome (GOLD analysis project Ga0058704, IMG submission 71363) | Agave microbial communities from Guanajuato, Mexico - Mg.Sf.e | ecosystem: Host-associated > Plants > Phyllosphere > Phylloplane/Leaf | place: Guanajuato, Mexico | collected 2012-05-30
TATATCATAAATTCAGGGTCCAGCGATGCTTGGAGCCCTCATCGTAACACGTACCTCTTGCAACCTCTTCTTGCTCTCGCCTCTACTACAGGACGTCTCACTGATCATTTATTGTCGCTCGTTACACGGCGGTCTCTATGCGCAGGTAGCCCACATCCCAGACGCTGCCGTAAGCAGCCCTTGCCATTCAAGCCTGCGCATTCAGCTTCATGCCGAGTGACCTTGACGACAAACCGAGATCCTCCGTGTGGTCGCTTGCCGGCCTCTCCAAGCCTCGTCGACGCTCGTCAGTCGCACTCCCGAAGCGAGAAGACGACCCGCCGAAAAGGAGCAGAAGCGATCGGAGACAGCAAGAATCAATGCAAGAGAAGCTGCGAGCCGCGTGGATGAATCAAGGGCAGCGGGCGCGGTACGTCAAGGCTGGCTGCTTGATAGTGTTTGTCCTTCTTGTGTTGTACTACATCACACCTGGACGATATACGCCAAATGCGAGCCTACCGGGTGTCGGCAAGTTTCCGGGCGGAGATGTGGCTTCCGATCCCTCGGTAGCGACCACAAGGTGTACGAGGAGCTACTCTAAGAATAAGCAATTGGTGCAGTATGCCCTCATGATCGATGCGGGCAGCACAGGAAGCAGGATACACGTGTACCGGTTCAACAACTGTGGGCCTACGCCAGAGTTGGAGGATGAGGTTTTCGAGATGACGGCGAAGAAGGAAGGTGGCAGTGGGTTGAGCAGTTACAAGAGCGACGCGGAAGGCGCGGCAAAGAGTTTGGATCCGTTGATGGCCGTCGCGGTCAAGAACGTGCCGGATAAGCTGCAGAGTTGTACCCCAGTGGCTGTCAAGGCCACGGCAGGTCTCCGGAAACTCGGCCCTGAGCTCAGCGATGCGATCTTGAAGGCTGTGCGGAACAGGCTTGAGACTGAGTACCCCTTCCCGCTCGTGAGCGAGGAGCACGGTGGCGTGGAGGTGATGGACGGCAAGGATGAAGGCGTCTACGCTTGGATCACCACGAATTATTTGCTCGGCAAGATTGGTGGTCCAGACAAGACGCCCACTGCCGCCGTGTTCGACTTGGGTGGCGGCAGCACGCAGATTGTCTTCCAGCCGACGTTCAAGGAGACTGCCGATGGTGGCATGCCCGAGAAGATGGAGGCAGGCGACCACAAGTACGCGCTGTCGTTCGGTGGCCGCGACTTTGAGTTGTACCAGCACTCTTACCTTGGGTACGGTCTCATGGAGGCACGCAACAACCTCTATCGCGTTGTCGTGGAAGGCATGCATAAGAACCACCCCAACGGCAAGGCTTGGCTGAGCAAACCGATCCCGAACCCGTGTCTTGCGCCGGGCACGACCCGACAGATCGAAGTACCGATGGGCGAAGGTCACGAACTCGGTGCGAGTGTCAGCGTCAACATGACCGGACCGGCCATCGGCTCGCCGGCTCAATGCCGCGCCCTGGCCGAGAAGACGCTGAAGAAGGAAGCGGAATGCAAACTTGCACCCTGTGCCTTCAACGGCCAGCATCAACCCAGTCTCGAGAAGACGTTCGCGCGAGAGGACATCTACCTGTTCTCATACTTCTACGACCGCACGCAGCCCCTCGGGATGCCCGAATCCTTCACTCTCCGCGAACTCAAGGACCTCACTGCTCGCGTCTGTCAAGGTGGCGATGCATGGAAGGTCTTCGAAGCGGTGCCGAACGCCATGGAGGAACTCCAGGATCGACCGGAAACGTGCCTGGACCTCAACTTCATGTTGGCCTTGCTTCATACGGGCTACGAAATGCCCATCGACCGTGAGGTCAAGATCGCTAAGAAGATCAAGGGCAATGAGCTGGGTTGGTGTCTGGGGGCGAGTTTACCGCTGTTGAGCCAGGAGAGTGGGTGGAGTTGCAAGGTCAGGCAGATCTCGTAGACAAAAGCGGCATCGGGCTGCATGGCGTGGCGTTTCAAGGTATACTACATCTATGTACGTATGTTGGGTAGATGGTTGTGCAATGCGAGTTCATATCACTGTAACGGCAGCTACGGCAGGAAATCAACTGTACGGATGCACTCTTCTACCCTGACATTGACTTGGGTGTGTGCGATGTATTTAAAATTGCTCGCCTTCATGCTACCAGACTTGCCTCACCCGGTTGAAGAGCGGCGCCGAAGCACTGGCAAGGGTGCAGGTTCGATATCAAAGACTCTCTCCTTGCTACGTGCCGAGAGTAGATCTTTTGACGAAGAGCAAACCATTTGAGGCGAGATAGCATGGGGTTGGACGGAGATATAGTCTATACATCTCCTTTTCCCGTAACAGCCTTGCTGTGCGTCTCCTGTTTTTTCTCCTTGATCGCCTTTCGTACCTCCCCTTACACTCCCGAGTAAGCTTTCGTAAACCGTCCTTTACCATGGTCATGGTGGTGACAACGAGCAAATCCGCTCCCTGTCAGAACGTCGCGGTCGTATTGGATATACAACCATGCGGGTCTCGTGGTTCGCTTAGCCTCTGATAATTCTGAGCGTTCGCGTAAATGCAGTCCAGAATCTGGCTAAGCAAAGATCGTCTCAGTGCAAGTCGGTCGTGCAGACGGTTCGGATAGGCGTCCGTTGCTGAGCAGAACGGGTCGGCAGTCGTCAAGAACTCACGGGTGTTCGCAGCGCCGTGGTCAGGAACGTTGAGTCTGTGCTTTCGGAAATCGAAAGTACGTGGATCTGTTGCTCGCAAACACCGCGGTGCGCTTAATGCGAGGGCACATCGATAAAAGGCCCATGCTGTATTGTCGGACCCGAGGCTTGTATGGTAGGCCAGTGGATCGTTCGATAAGGCTGTCGTGGCACCAGAGAAGACATATACTTTGCGAGAGCCGAGACCTCAATGGTTGCTCCAGGCAGCAGGGCGTAGTCCACTCTTCACTCCAAATCCTTCACACAGGCTTCGCGACTTTCCTAGCCTCCCTCATCCCCGTAACAGGATCCGCAAACTCCTTCCAAGAGACGGGGTACATCTGATTCTCCCACTCGCTCGTCGCCATCACCACACCCAGCTCATTCTTCGCCGTGCTCAAGTAATAGCTCCTCTCATCTCCCAGACTGATCACCACCGCCCGCACCACATCACCAACGCGGAAACTCTCGGTCACCTTCACCTTGTCGAGCTCGGTGGCGCGGATGTCCTGCTGTCGGATCAGGCCTGGGAAGGCGTCCTGGCAGACGTGCTCGCCTGCGCCGCCCAGCGCGAGGATGCTGAGGTTGGCTTGCCGGGGGTTGGTGCGGGTGATTTTGCCCAGGACGACGGTGCCGGTCTCAGGTAGCAGAACGCCGGTTGCGCGAGCGATCGAGAGGGTTGGTGCTTTCGAGGCTGTGGTTGCAGAAGGCGTGGAAGTAAGAGGACCGGCTATGCTGGCAAAGAGTTGGGAGCCGTGGATGTGCGTGCCAGAGCCAGGGTTGTTGGTGTCGCTTGGACCGAGCAATTGGCCGGGGAGTGTGGTTGCTTGCGACGACATGTTGACTTTGGTAGACAGTTCTCAAGATGTTTGATGATGGCTATGATGGAACTTGCAGGCAACCTTGAACCCGCATTGGAATGTGTATTCAGCCGAGTCGGAATATGCCGTTTGACGCCTTACCAAACACAACCTTGTCACACAACATATTGTTATATACATATTTACATAGATACCTAGGTCGGTACTTACGTAGGTGGGTAAGAAGTAGTGTACGACATAGGTACACATGAATCCCTGCAGCCAGTCTGACTCCAAATATCTGGTGTTCGCCATCTGTTTTCATCATCGCATCCTGAGTTCTCTGACGCAGCGTATGTGATCCTTCCACGGCCATCTCGTTGTAATCCGAGTTACAGTAATCGTTCGTCCCACATAGGGTACAGGCTGGGTCCCACATGCCAGTTATCTTGCTGAAAAGCACAAGGGCGATATTTGGGCGAGTGTGAAGGGAAGACATATGAAATCGGGTTGAAGAGCTGAGCCATCCATAATGTCCTGTTCGAGATTCGGGAGCCAGGCAGACAAAACCGCCATGGTACCTACGCACTAGAGATCAAAGTTGAGGCTCAGGCCACTCGCCCTCAGTGACTACAGTCATGACACCGGTATGTACCTTGCTCGTGGTTTTCTGACTTGCCTATTAGCTTACAGCTAGCACACCAACTTGTCATGAGTCGAAAACAAAATCGAATTTGCCATTACCTTCAATTCTTTATGTGCAGGACAGTCCTTGTCATAGAAGTCATGGTCTTCGCGGTTCTTGAACATCGACTGAGACGAGATCGTGTAGCCTTGGCTGAGCGGCGAGTCTGTGTTAGTGATGCGGCGTGAAACGTTGGACACGATGTAAGCTCTGCCGTCCTGGAATGCTGGCCGTCAGTGATGTGGAACAAAATGAAGAGAGGAAGTCATTGATCCCGTCCTTTGGAAATCCGGCGGTCTGGTACTGGAATACACACCTTAACAGCATTCTTCCTCAGTATCACGTAGGCCTCCAGCACTGCATTGATGTCCTCATCCTTTGCAACCTTGAAGAGCGTCGTCCGCTTGATGAAGTGGTTCGACATGGCGGAAGAATATTGTCTGAACCCTCCCATAGCCCTGGGGGCGAGTCTCGATATATATGCCATCTTCCCCTCAGCCGGATGCTGCTGTGATGCACGCGCGGACAGCTGTTCGGCAGTAGGAGGTACTGTACCTACATAGGTACCCAGGTAGGTAGGACGGAGTGCAGACAGTACGAGAGTGGGGAACCGCTGGAACCAATCAGTGGCGTCAAATACTCGCTTCAGTCCCCAGGTACAATGTTTATTACAGTCTACGGATTATCTTTTGCCACCCACTCACTAATGAGCTTCGCAACGATCTCCGGACACTCCTCAGGCAGAAAATGCCCGTATCCGTCTGGGATGCCCACACACTCCAGCTGCGCATCGACCCATTGTGGCCAAATGCCGTCTACATCGTGCATCTTGCCCAGGTTGGAAGCGCTGTAGATGACCATCGTAGGCACTTTGACCTTCCGACCCTCTTCCTGATCCTTGACCTGTTCCGTCACTTCCTCACCAGCAGCAGACGCGTAGTCCGCACACGAGCCCGCAATGGCCTCGGGCATGGAGAATTGATGGCAATAATGCCCTACCGCATCATTCTCCTGAAACTTCTTCGCCCCTTCCGGATTGCTGCCCTTGACCCGACTGAAGTTGTTCTCAATGTACGTCGATCCGCCCATGGCCTCGATGAGCTGTGGGGCAAACGGCGTCGCGAGGAAAGACCAGTGATAATAGGCCACCGCTGCGGCGGGGTTCGAGAAGCTTCGCCACTGCTCTGTTGTAGGCACGATGTCAAGCAGCAGTGCGGCCTGAATCTTGTGCGCAGGGTTGTTGTCGACGAGCAGGCGGTGTCCGACACGCGCACCGCGGTCGTGCCCGCACCAGATCACGGGACGATCTTTCCCAAAGGTTGATTGTAAGGCTTCAATGATCAGATTGCCGACGGTGCGCTTGTCCGGCTTGGGTGGCAAGGACGAGAAGCCGTATCCGGGCAATTCGGGGATGAACATGGTCATCTTGTCCTGCAGCATTGGCACAATGTGCCGCCACCTATATACACCAATGCTTGAGCGAGCTGCGGACAGTTTTGCGAGTAGGGCGGCTCACATGTACGCACTCTCCGGGTAGCCATGGACGAGGCAGACCACTGGTCCCGAGCCTGTATCATGGCTGTAACTCTTCACCGTACTACCAGGAGCCGTCTTCGTCTCTTGAGGCTTGAGAAAAGGGTGGAGGGTGTTGAGGGTGGAGTCCGCCATGGTTGCTGGGAAACAACTAAGTGTGATTCAAGAGGGAGTATTGTATGTACGAAAGGACAAGTTCATTCAGCTTTACTTTACCTGATGTTCGACCTACGATACTTGCCTACTTAAGTGAATACCAGGTTGTTGACCTTCGCCGAGGTCGATGACTGACGAAGACGATGCGGGGCCGGCGTGGCGAAAGGCTTAGAGCAAGCGGGAAGGACCCTGATCCGTCGATCCGTCCCTCAGTCCTGCCCTGACCTCAACTGTGTGCTGGTCGGGTATGCGCACCAGCATCCACTCATCCACCCTCATCGCTACATGTATCTACACCTCACGCCGGATCTTTCATCTACATGGACATGAAGGAGGTGGTACATGGATGCGTCCTCAACATATCATTAACCGGCAGAGGACCAGAATAGACGGACACGACATGCTGCGCCCGCCTTCCTGGACGTGAGCGTCCCGTGCGCCCATCCCACCCAGACATTTACACCAGCGCGGCAATGTCAGGACTCGAAGCCCGCCAGCTCTGGGGTCGCCCAACCGCCACCGAGCACTACTCCGATCGCGCACATTGCACGCCCTTCACCCTCCCCTCCAACGGCGTCGTGTCTCTAGTCAACACGGTCATCACCTTGAGTACCGACGCGGTATTTCAGCCCGAGTGCACCGGAACGGCATCGCAGGGCGTGTCTGCCATCGAGGGTCATAAAGAGCCATTCTACGCGAGCACGATTCCCCAGACATTCGTTATCGCAGCTGCGACGGTGCTGGCATGGGTGCTGGTCGTGATGCTGGTCATCACCCCACGGACGAGCTTCTTTGGCCAGGTCGGAGTGAGTCCAGGCTTTGGCAACGGACACGGGATCATTGGAGGCGCGACGGGTGGCAGCACGAGCCTGATCGGCATTGGGTCACGCCCGTGGTTGCAGAAAGTGGCGACGCTCACCGTGGCGATCTCCTTGACGATAGCGACGTCGGACACCTTTAGAGCCGCCCACCACCAGTATTCTGTGGGATATATGGACGCCACGCTTCTCAGAAACGAAGTGATGGGCTCGCTCGAGATCCGCATCACGCGTGTCGTCTCCGACGTCTTCCTCTGGCTGGCGCAAGTGCAAACCCTCATCCGTCTCTTCCCGCGACACAAAGAGAAAGTGCTCATCAAATGGATCGGCTTCGCGCTCATCGTCCTGGACTCCACTTTTTCCTGCCTGAACAGCTTTCTGATCGACAACACTAACCGGCCTCGCCACTTTGAGGACGCCATTCCTGCGCTCTCTTATCTGTTCGAGCTGGCACTGAGCCTGCTCTATGCGGCGTGGGTTATCTACTACTCGTTGACGAAACGACGTTATGCTTTTTACCATCAGAAGATGCGCAACATTTGCTTGATTGCACTGTTGTCTCTAGTCGCTATCTTGACGCCAGGCGTGTTCTTCGTCACCGATGTTTCCAATCCGGACGTTGCTGGGTGGGGTGACTACTTCCGCTGGGTTGGTGCCGCCGCGGCAAGCGTGGTAGTTTGGGAATGGGTGGAGCGGATCGAGGCTTTAGAAAGAGACGAAAAGAAAGATGGCATTCTAGGTCGAGAAATCTTTGATGGCGATGAGATGTTAGACGTGCCCGCGGAGCAGGCAGCCTCGAGCTCGAGCCGACAACGGCGCAAGCGAGCCGATGACGGAGGGAACCAGTCAGGCGCACTGGAGAATGGGTTGAGTGGCGTCGCGCAGAGGTTTCGAAGGCACCCAGGGCTGCAAGCCAAGAAACAGCATTTCCCACTGGGCCGAGCACACTCAACTACCACCGCTACAACGGGGGACCATGTTCATGCACCTGAGAGTAATGGGAGGGTTGCTTTCGGTCATCTGCCGAACCCCGCGACTGAGCATCGGCTGCGAGAAGGACATCTGGATAATGGTGGCCTTACGCCGCCTCCCGCCGCCGTCAGCCCCGTCAGTAGAGCAGACACGACGAGTGCAGCGAGCACTGTCTACGTCGTGCGTTACGATACGGTCGCAGACATCCCTCAGCCCGTGAGACGCCGGGTCGACCGCAATTCCAGCGGCAACACGACCCAAGCGCATCATCTGATCGAGGCGCAGCATCAAAGCGTAACCCGCAGCCCAGACAAAGAACGGGATCCGCATGATGAGGCGGAAGTTGAGGGTGTGCGTGACCGAAATCGCGGCAATCATCAGGGCCGATGGCACGGCGTATCGAATCCATTCAAGCGGAAGCGTGCCTCGCCACCGACCGAGGTACAGCAAGCTCGGCAACAGTCCATACAACATGCGGGAGTCTCGGTACGCGCCGCCACGCCCTCACACAACTTCTCTCGTTGGGACGTCAAGAATCGCCTTGGAGTCCTGGCGGCAGAGGCCGGCGATCGGATCCGCGATCGTGCCGCCGGCAGAAGGCAAGACTCGCTCGAGATGCCGCTGACGGTCATCCCCGCCCAGCCACGAGGAAGCGGTCGAACGTGGAGTCCTCAAACGTCACGGACTACGGAGCATGTCCCTTCTCATCAGGCAACGAACGATGACATTGTTGACCAGCGTGGTTCGCCGATAGCCCCTACGAGCCGTACCAGCGATTCCACAACACTCACCGCGAACAGCACCTCCGCTCCGGACTCGAACATGCATGGACCTATGGATGTCAGACCAGGAGCGACAGACGACAGGCCTGCAGGCCCGACAAAGACTTCGGGCGCATCGAACAGATCCTCTACACCACGCCCTCCCCGAGCCGACGACGTCGTCTCTCTCGCAGGTGGTTGTGGCAGTGCAAGTGCTGCCGTAGTAGTGCCTGCGCCCCGGCGCTCACCCTTGCGGATGTCGACCCCGGCTACGCTGGCTACTGTTTCTTCCGCTGCGGGTGAGGACGGCGAATAGCCCGGTGACCATGGGTAGAGACCGGATGTCGTTCGGAGCCGTGTTGATAATTGCTTGGGTTAAGCGTTGGCGTCGGCGGAGTTCTGACAATCTGTTGTACTTGTGAGTTTTCGAAGGGATGCTTTGGGTGTCATTATGTGGACGGGGTTTGATCTAAATGTTTATACCCCCATTTGAGATGATATAACGTGTCAGGATAGCGCTGACGCAAGCGTGCGCGGCGTAGGAGCAAAGCAAATGGACAGCTGGGCCATCAAATTTGAATTTAGGGAAATCTCGACCGCGCTTGGCTTCAGTAAGGGGCGAACCTGTACACACGGATGTACGGTTCAAGAGTCAGGCCTCTGTCGGAAATATGATATACATACACACGCACGCCCACCATCTACGTAAACCATACAGAGCGCGCCTGGCACGCACCCATATGCCCACACGCGGACAACGCTATGCTACAGCACCACCCCATTCCCAACAAAACAAGCGCAGTGAGCTCTGGCAGAATCCGCTCGCTGTATAGTAGCCAAAGCACCCTGTCGAGTGCGGAGACGCGTGCGATCAGAGGGAAAGCGGCTCGGGCTTCGTCGTTGTAATGTACAGAGTGAAGATCAGAACCGTCTCACGACGGTGGAAGAGTCGGGAAAAGCTTAGAACGGCGGGATAGCGGGCGTGACTTTGTCCTGCTGCTCCATGAGTTCTTCACCCGAGGCTTCGATCGAGACGGCGAGGCCGAGCTTGGCGGAGTTCTGTTCCCTTCGTATTAGCGTCTCCACGCGTGATCGCACAGTTGCATGATCCCGTCTCACCTTGACGTGGTCCATCTCGCCCGCAAACGTCACGCGCACCGGCGGCGCAATGACCTTGTCCAGCAGACACCCGATCTTGCCCTGGCTGTCCACCTGTGCGCGGAAGATCGACCTGCTAAATTCGTACTTCGCGCCCAGGGTCGCCGTGCCTTCTTTCCGCGCACCGCCCATCATCGCATTCGCACCTGATAGGCCTGCAAACTGCAGGTTGACATCGACACCGGTCTCGACCTTGTCCGTCAACTTGCGCCAGTACGATCCTTGCAGCCCGCCTTGGGTCAAGAGCTGCAGCGAGCCAATCCAGTCGTCGCCCTTGTACCGTGCAGCGTACGATATCGCAGCTTCGGGGCCCTGCCCACCGCCCGGCTTTTGCATGACGCCCTCCAGACCGAGCGACAGCCTAGGCGTCACAGATTGCATGTAGGAGCCGATGAACATGCCGGTCAAGCCGCCCTCTAGTACGCTGGGGTTGATGCTCTTCAGGGATGCGGTGAAGTCGTCGCCGGTGTAGTCTTGTTCGAGAGAAACCTGCGCGCCGCCAGGTGACATGGCGGACGAGGGTTGGATCTGCAAGGAGGACTTGAAGACCAGGCGTGGGTGAAGGCGCGTGTTGAATCGGGCGGAGAAGGAGGCGTCACTATCGAGTTGCGCTTGGCAGAGGATCTGGATGATAGTCAGGACTTAGCACCTTGGATGCGCGATTGAGTATCGATCAGCGGTCAGGAGAGAGAAGAGACCTACATTGTTCGTTCCGTAAAGCGCTAGGAATGTATACGGGCTCAACATCTGGCTTCCCGTCGAGAAGGCATGACTTATCTGGAACAGCGGAGATATGGAGAAGCTCTTGTTCAGCTCTGCCCGCAAGCCTGAAAAGGTCTGGTTTGTGAGGAAGACATCGCGCTGTACCTCCTTCGCGATCTGGTCCACCGTCCCCGGGTTGCTGAGACCCAACGCCGCTCTCCGGTCTTGAAATGACTGGTATGTGTCGAGGATGGTGTCCACAATGGTATTGGTTCGCGGGGCAGGGAGCGAGGTCGCAGGCGGATTGATGACGTCCAGAGGTGTTGGATCTATCTGCATCGTCGGCTTCTCAAGGGGCGGCGCGGCCATGGTGAGAGGGTGTGATGGCCGTCTGATCTAGCCTCTGATATACCGTAGTCCGTGTAGTTCGACGGTGCGATGATTGCGAAGCGATTGGCGCCGTATCGATGGGATGGAGTGGTGTTGTGCTGTTATCGGCGGCCTCACGTGTCGTCTGCTCTGCTCTGCTCTCCTGCGAGCTTTCGTTGGTACATTTTTGTCGCAGATGTGCACAGACCACCTCAAGCTGCCGCTCTTCCCCGGGCGCTCGGCAGGACGCTTAGGTAATATGTCACCGCCAACCACGGGCGGTTTCCAGCACTACATCTGTCTTATCATCTGACTTCTCCTCCTCCTCCTCCTCCTACTCCTCTCGTACACATATGTATATCTTCACGGCCTTGACACTATATACTCACGGCTGTCGCTATTCATTCGCGAGGCTTGCATGATACCGAGTGGCGTCTCACTTGTCTCACCAATACGATTCCCGACTTCATCTCTGTCAGGTCTCGAGCCTGCGGTAATACAACTTCCTGGTTGTTGAACGAGTATCACCAAGCCTGGTCTTGCTTTCGGGACCCCCTTCCAACGTGGCTGCTTCGACTTCTAATTGCCTGGCCATTCAGTAGACTCAGACCTCCGTCAAGTCGTTAGGTCCATAGTTTTTCATCTCTTCTTCCCTTCTGGACAAGAGATCGGTCCTTGTCAACTCACGTGTCGCGACATCAAGACACCACCGGAACGCTTCAGTCCTTCCTCACTTGAGCCTGCTACACAGTGCGGATCAGGACCCTCTTGGAGGAAGTCTGCGCTCTGGCTCCGCAATGGATACCTTACTAACCGCCGACCTGGCGGTGGCCTCGGAGAATTTCTGTCGGCGGTCAAGCACGTATGTCGATGCCATCCATGACCTACCGCAGAGAGAGTCGATGGCTCCTGCACAACTGTATTCAACTGAGTCAGGCCGATTATTTCACTCAGGACGGATAGTCATCGCTACTGTCGGCTTACCTGCGCGTGGGAAGACGCACCTCAGCGTCGCAATTGCTCGTTACCTACGATGGTTAGGAGTCAAGACACATATTTTTCATCTGGGCGACTACAGACGAACCCACGTTGGTCCGAAAGGTGAAGTCCCCGATGACTATTTCTTCGTTAACCCAAGCACAACGTCCATGCTCTTGCGGAACAAGATCCTGAAGAAGTGCCGAGAAGACGTGCTGCACTTTCTTAACCATGAGAACGGCCAGATCGCGATCTACGATGCTGTCAATCCACTGAGCACAGGCCGTCGAGCGTTGGCGAAGGAGTTCGAAAAACACAACGTCCAAACCCTCTTCATCGAGAGTCATTGTACGGACGAGAAGATCATCGAAGAGAATGTACGCTCCGTTAAGATCAGCTCGCCAGACTACGTTGGCTGGAATCCCGAAGACGCTGTGCAGGATTACCTTAAGCGTATCAATGCACGCATTCCGCATTTCGAGACTATGGAGGAGACCGAACTGCACTACGTCAAGATGATCAACGCTGGTGAACGAGTGGTCGTGAATAATTGCGCTTTCGGGTATCTGTCTCAGCGCATTGTCTTCTACTTGTTGAACCTACATATCAAAAGCCGGCAGACGTACTTTTGCCGTGCCGGCACGACCAGGCAAGAGGACAGCTACAAAGCGGATGCGTCTTTATCGGCAGAGGGCGAGGATTATGCCGCGAAAATGTCCGAGGCACTACTTGCGCATCGCGAAAGCGAGAGACAGAGCCTAATCAAACACGGAGCGCCCGAAAGTACCGCGCTGAAGCCATTGACGATCTGGACGTCTACCCGCAGAAGGACGGTGGAAACAGGGCAGTACCTGGAGCAAAAGGGTTACCAAGTGCGGCAAAGAAGTCAAATGAGTCAGCTGAACCCGGGGGTCTGCGAGAAGATGAGCGAGCGCAGGATCAGAGAGCATTTTCCCGAGGAGGTGGCGAAGCATGAGCAAGACCCCTACCATCATCGATACCCCCGTGCTGAGGTATGCAAATGCCTGCAACAAGCCATCACAGACTCCCGTATTCGCTAACACGCTTGACAGTCCTACCACGATCTAGCCGTACGCCTCGAGCCAATTATCCTCGAGCTCGAGCGCGAACAGAACGATCTCCTCATCATCGCCCACGAGTCCGTCTTGCGGGTCCTCTACGGATACCTGATGGCTTGCAGCGCCACAGACATCCCAAGCCTCGAGTTCCCCCGCGACGAGATCATCGAGATCATACCGGCCAGCTACAACAACAGCGGAAAGCGCATTCACATCCCCGACCTGAAGCAGCATCTGGTTCCCAGTAGTCCCGAAGATATCAAGATCCCGGTCCCGCCCTCTCTGGCGCCGAGCGGTGCCGTGAGCCCCATGTCCGGTCTCGGCACACCGGCGGTCAGATCTGGCGAGACGACGCCGGAGAAGGTCGAGAGAGACGCCGGGGGTTTGCCGGTGAGGAACAGGACTGTTGCGGATCTAGGGTCAAATTCGAGAGGGTCGTAGGTAGGCCGTCGTTTAGACCTGGGTCCGCCGTCGTCGTTGCCGTGGAGAAAGAACTGATCTAGCCAAAAGGACGGTGGACAGTGGTAGGAGACTCAGTATTGGGGTACGGTACGACGCAACGAAGCACTGACTTTACTGGTTGAGGGCGTACATTCGTCTTATGCTGTACTTCTCGCCGCTTTTTGTGTTGCTTTGGCTCACTGTCCAGTGTTCAGACAGGTAAACGAAGAACTCGCTCCGTATCGCACGATCTTTTGTCTTCTTCTCAGCGGGTAATGAAGACCCAACGGGTCGAAGTACTGCAGCAAAATCGATCTCTGCTACTTTCAAACCCTACCCAGCCGTAGCCCTCGCCACAACCAGTCCGGCTGACGATAAGTCTTGACTCCGTTGGTTGTGTACCTCTAGCTCAGGCAGGCCTACATCCTCACTCACCGTCTGCCGTTGGCCCGTTCCGTGCGGAAGTCCTCGTCCGATTGCAATCGGTTGGTAGCGGACACAACCAGCCGAGGATCACGCAGCGTGGTACCATATTGTCCAGCTCATCGAAACAGCGTAATGTCGGCTTCTGAAATTAGCGAGCGAACTCAGGTCAAGGTGGTGTGGTAGGTGGGACAAAATTGGCGGCAACATCATTCTGGCAAGTGAATCGAAATCGCTACATCGGGCTTGATGCACAACAACCTCCAGTGACGAACACAGCTACATACAGCGGATAGCCCGGATCGCCAACCGAGCCACGACCAAAACGACTTCGTGATCGACGCCACCACCGCCATCCCCAACCTCAAACGGACCCAGCAGCCTCGCGCAAGAGCCGGGCCACCGTCTCAGGCGAATGCAGGAAAGGTGAATGGTCCGACTCCTCCAGCCACACCGAATGAAAGTCCTTGACTCTAGCGGCCGTGATCTTGTCGATGAACTGCTGCTGCAGCCCCGCCGGCAGCGCCCGGTCCTGCCTGCAGGCTATGTACGTGATCGGAAGACCGTAGTCGCGCCATCCGGCGTACCGCGTAGAGGCCGTGTGAGTGGAGAATGCCAACAGCTCCAGCTTCGAAGCGGCTGCTTCCGCGATGGGCAACGGCGTCGTGTGGTAGAAGGAGTCGATGGGGCTGCGAAAGCCTAGCAAGGGGTTATGCCAGCTCAAGAGTCCTTCTGCGGACACGTTCAACGGCGGGCCTTGCGGCGTCGTAGGATCGAATGTCTCGAAAAGGCTGATGCCTTTGTCGGGGACGAAGGCAGCAAGGTAGACCAGCCTGAGAATCCTGCCATGGGTGTTTTCGTGCGGGCTGGATTTCTGTTCCTCGCATACAATAGCCGCGGCGTCGGAACCACAGAAACCGGCGTAGCTATGCATGACCAGCACGACGTTCTGACCAGTCTTGGTTATATTTCGAACGGCGTCCGCGATAGTGGCAATGTCGTCCCTGAGTGCATTTCCTGTGTCCGGTCCGTGATTACGGACTGATGGCAATTTGGGGGCTTTCACCGTGAAGCCAGCATCATGAAGCAGCGTGGTAACAGGGTCGAAATGCGATGGGTCGTGCCACGCTCCATGGACGATCACGAAGGACGGTCTGCCGTCTTGATCGGCCATCGTGAAGCGATGTTACGAACTGCGAACAAAGGCAGCACCACAACCCATATTTTATACCCGTGTCTTCAGCTGGCCAGCGTGATACGCCATTTAGAGTCTGACGAACGCCTTGTGGCGCTCGCTGACCACTCACTTCGCCGAGCTCAAATAGCCGGTGCTCCAGCTGTCAGCTGACATGCATTCAGCTGCCAAGACATACCGCGAGCGCTTCCGCTTTGATCAAAAACCCCTCGGAAGGGCCGAAGGTGTTCATGTCTGCTAAGTGCGTGGGGATAGAGAGTGGTGTAAGGCATTCCGGGACTCCAGGGTAGGTTTTTTGCAGTATTATGGTTCTTGCTGTGATAGGATTGGGCAGATGATTGGTTAAACGAGAATTAAATATCTCGAATAGGGAGCTTTCAATCACCACTTCAAGTCTTTCACCTCGGGCCTTCATCCTGCTGTATTTGCCAGGCTTATTGCCCGTTGTACGGGTTGAATGAATTCGTCGAGCTCCGGCCTAGCCACATCATGCAGTCACCCCACGCGGTCAATGCTCTGGTGGTGACGATGTTCGGTAACACGATGCAGCGTAGTGCTGGTCAATAGACCGAGCAAAGCGGGACGGATGACTCTCGCTCAGCTGCCTAGTAAGCATAGTCATTTCCGAGCCCAGTAGTCCAGATCGGATTACGGCCACGACGTGATAGCTGATTCGGTAAGGTCGGGGCTTACTGGGTCTTCTTGTCGACCGCACCACGCAAGACCTTTCTTCTTTGTGCCATCATGTGCGTGAAGAGAACATACGATCCTATCGCCCGTTAATTCCAACCACCCAACCCCCTCGCACGATACCACATACCAGGAATGTAGACGAAAAGTACGAGCTTCAGTCCCCACTCTAACGCCGCATTGTACCTCCTCGCCGGTCGGATGGCCAGCCACACCAACCAGCACTCGCTAGAGATGCCCAACGGATACAGGACGAAGAAGGTATTGTACCGAAGCCACAACAGCCAACCAGGCACGCGCCCGTATCCAAGATTAGTCGCAAAGTAAGAGTATCGTATCACTTCCGTTGTGGACCACGCGAGTAGCATGGAGCTATAAGCCACGCTGTATGAAGCCAGAGCCGGGAAAGGGTGGACGATGCCCCAAACGAGGAGGAAGCGAGAGGCGACTTGCATCGCGGTCGTGAGCAGCGGTGCTCGGACGAAGCCTGCACGCATGTCAATATCCCGTACGATGCGCATCTTCGTGGTCGTTGGACCGAAGTTTCGTACCGATAGCAGCGTGCACAATCTCCAGGACGGCGAGCGTCTGTGTCCACTTCGTCCAGCCTCCCACCCCAACATGAACGCTTCGATAGCCATGGAGGGTCAAGATGAGCAGGACGCGTCCCAACACGACCGACCATAGTAGAGCGGACACGGCATTGTAGCAGATGAGGTAGAGACTCCGGTAGCTCGGCGGGATGACTTTGACGGGCTGTTGGTCGGATTGCTGCTCTGTGGGGGGAGGTCGCTGTGAGTCGACTGGTCGGTCCATCGTCTCAATGGCTCACTCTGCGAACGAGAGTAGAGATCGAGGCAGGGTGGGTTTGTACAGGGTAAGCTGCTGTAGATGAGTGTACATCGGTACCTTTCAGAAGCCCATTGATATCCATGGATGTAAATAATTGTAGACCCTGAAGCGGACCGAGCCTTGTACAGCCATACCACATGCATCTGATATTAATTTGGGCAACTTGGATCATCATCACATGCATTTCATCAGCAACGGTAGCAAATCGTCTCCCATGAGTATGCATGTATGCATCGCCGCCGTCACATGTGTTTCTACTCTACATGGACATCACGAATACAAGGGAGAGTAGCATGCACACGGCGCACTCGTCAACCGGGACAAATCTCCTCGCACAATGTACGAGCATAGAGTCTTCCCATTACTCCAGCTTCCAACAGCACAAAGGTGCCGAGCATGTCACCATCCAACACCCGTTGCCGGGCGAAGGAATCAAAAGAATGAGTGCACATAGGTATCCACATGCTTTTCGCTCCAACGAGACAAGCCATTTCTCCAAGCCGAGGAATCCCATCCAGCCTTTCCCGCTAAACTCCATCATGTTGATCGTGTCGGTTGGCAGCGAACGAGTAGGTACGAAGGCAAGTCTTTCAGCTGCCCAGATACACCGCGATCATCGCGTTCCTAGCCGCGGACTTCCCGCACCCATCGACGACACATTTCTTGAAGGGAGGCGGCAACGCAGCGTCTCTCGCCCTGCCTTTACCCTTTTTGCTGGTGGTGGCGATACGATTTCGTGCGCATTCGCCGCAGTACGCCTGTCATCGCTCGGTCAGTCGACTTGATGCAGTGCAAATCGGGAAGTAGTCCAAAAGAATGATGACTTACATGACCACACGTCTTCACAACCCAGATCTTCTGCTTCTCCTCACTCCCGACGATGGCCAGTTCATCCCCGCAATTCGGACACACGACCACTTCGTCCTCCTTCGGACCGCGGGTGAAACCCCTCTCGGGCTCCGGTGGCGGATTGTACTGTGGAGTTGGGGGTCTGTGGACAGGCGTAGGATCCATCTCCCAGCCGACGGCGCCGTAATCCATGCGCGGCGCCTCCACGGGGCGTGGCGGTCCGACGCCCATACCGTGGAGGTTGTGACGGTCGAAAGGTCGGTGTGGATTATGCTGGTGGTTGTGGCCCCCAAATGTGAAATTTTGCGGCCGTGCTTCCATCTGACCACCAAAGCCCCCGTGTACGCCAATTCGTTGCAGTAATCGGCCGCCAATGTTCGCGCGTTCGTCTCGTAGGATCTCGGCGATCTGACCCATGGTTGTGGCGGTACGATCTACCACGCTTCTCGTGCCCAAGCCAGCAGTGACTCCAGGCCTGGTAGCATTGACACCATCTCTGGGTCTCGTATTCAGATGCACCACGTCGTCGTCATTCGTGAGATCAATGGGCTCGAAGCCGGTCGGGTATGGCGTAATGCTTCTAGGGCCGCCGAAAGCAGGCGTAGGCTGCCGGCTCTGGGTTTGTTGTCGCGAGCGTGGACGCTCGCCAACAATCTCTACGTCGTCCTGCTCTATCGGCGGTGAAGGCGGCCTCGCTGGTCTCCGTAGATACGAGTACTGCGGTCTGGCGTGGGTGCTTCGTGGGAATTCATCTCGTGCTCTAGAATGTGAACGCAGGCTCTCGTGCTCTTCTTCACCCGCAATGTCTATGATAGCTCTTCCAAAGCGCGGGCCCCTCGGTGTATTCATTGTCTGAGCAGCAGCCGTCGCTGATTCTGGATTGACGACGTTGCCCTGAGAGTCGTCGTTCGTCAAGTCTATCACGGGTGCAGCGGCCGAGGTCGTGCGGCTTGTGACCGGTCTCCTGTAATCGAAGCCGTCGCCTGGATAACGTGAAGGCCTTAGGCCTGGTCGGGGCAGCGCCAGCCGGTCTACATCTATTCGGCGTCGGCGTGCGGCTCGTTCGCTGCTATGGTGATCTTCGTCGGTGAGGAAGAGCGAAGAGGATGCCGCCTCCTCGCTGGCGTCTCGCGCGAGGGAAGCCATGTCACGGAAAGTTCGCTGTTGGTGAAGTGTCAGTCAATCCGGGCGTAGTTTGTCGGAGGTGACTGTGATGTGTGCGGAGATTGTGAGGTCTCATCACCAGACCTACCTTGGTGCTATGACGACGGAGCATCGGGTGTTCACCTGCGCCTTCCATACTCCCCGAACCGCCAGTCTCCCGCTCACTTCTCCCTTCAAAGGTCACCGTAAATACGCCGGAGTTCTCGACACCGGCCTTCCAATTCACGTCGTGCCCAGCAGAAGCTGTGTGGTCGAGAATGCAGTCTGCGTGGCGGCGGGTGAGGTTCGGAAGTCGAGAGGGTGTCGGTGGGATCCCGGGCGAGTCCAAGCCCGGGCAAGCAAGCCAAATCTGAATCCCCCTCCGAGGCGCGCGGATCGAGGGAATAATGACACAAGCTGTGACACGGCCGGCCGCCACCGCCCGTAGGATGTTGCCCAAAGTCAAACCTTCGACGTACCTTGAATTTCCAAAACCAGTCGCTGTCGGCTCGGCGGCTGCGAGAATGTGAGGGTTGTAGTGATTGTTGGGGAAGAGGCAGAGACAAAGAGGGAAAAGAGCTACGTAGTACTGGGAGAACATGTGATAAGTCGTACCTCCTACGTGTACCGATGTGACAGAACGAGAAATCGTGCAGCAAGCACATGTGTTCGGCGAATATTCACTCCGCTATGCTACAAACACTACGACGGTATTCACGAGCTTGCGCCCGCGTGGCCGCCTGACCGACAACGCTGGCAGAGGTGGTCCGCCACGCGCTGAATGTCTGCCCATCATTTGATTGGGACTTCAGCAATTCCATCTCCTTACGAGCTAAGCACCGTCACCGCACCCTCTCCAGTCAACACCACCAGACTCCTCGCTTTCGCACTCCACCTCACGTCCAGCGCATTGACCGCCTTGCGCAGGGGCTCAGTCCATTGCTTAGAGGCCTTGGCGTACTGGTTCACGACCACGCCCCCTGCGCCGCTCGAAGCCAGAAATTGCCCCGTGTAGTCCCAAGACAGGCCCGTGACGGCCACGCCTACATCGAGGGTCTTCAGCAGACTGGTCTTGCGAAGATCCCAAATCTGGACGCTCGAGGAGCCCTGATTGGCAGAAGCGAGCCAAGTGCCGTTCTCGGAGAAGTCGAGGCCGACCAATGCCGTGGCCGGGGCGCTTGGGGCAGGGAAGCTGTGCATAAGCTGTGAGGTCTTGACATCGTACAGGTTGATCGAGCCATCTGCTGCGCCTGCTGCGAGCAAGTGACCGTCGGGGTGGAACGCGACTGCGGTGAGCTCTGTCCATGCTGTTAGTGGATCGTCGAGTGCGTGAGATCATGTCTGAAGCTTACCGGAGTCGGCATATATCTGCGTGAGCACACGCGCGCTCTGTAGGTCATACAAGACGTAGCTCTTGTCTACGCCCACGGACGCCACCACATCTCCGCAAGGGTGAGCGGCGACGGCCGTGGCGGCACCGGCATGCTGATGGAACTTGGCGACGGTGTTGCCTTCTTGCGCGACAACGACCGCGCCGCTCGATGTTGTAACAACTGCCCGGTCGCTTGCCCAAGTACCATGAGTGATAGCACCAGCGCCGAGATTGCTCCTGGTAGTGAAGGAAGCCGTGTTCAGATCGTAGATGCCGATGGTACCATCTGAGTCACCACAGAGGAACGATTCGCCAGTCTCGTCAACAGCCAGCGCTTTTGCGCCCGTGAATTGCGTGTCTGCTGTGGATCGGACGTCGTACGTCTGGACGTCGTCGCCAGTCGCCCAATCATCCGGTACCGGTCGCCTGCGCCGAGTGCCTTGCAGGCGCTGCTGTGTCTGGTCTACCTTTGCGATGATATCCTCCGGCAGACCTTGGCCATCCACTTGCATGGCATCCCCGTTCGCTCCCGAAACACCATTCGCGCTCGTCACCGTCACCCTCGACAATGCATCGCGCGCTTCGTCCCTCTCCTTTTGCAGACGCGCAATCACCCTGTTCGCCGAGTCCTGGTAGTATAGGGCCACCGACAATTCCTGCCTTGTTTCCGCCAGCTGCTGTTTCAGCTGAAATGTCTCCAAGATCAATGCATCCCACTCGTTCTGGAAGGTCGAAAGCAGCGCCGGGATCGAGGTCAAGGTTGGTGGTCGCGGCTTCACCAGGCGGCTTTGCTTCAGGTCGATCAGGTCGTCGATGCTCAAGTCCTCCCCATTGACCGGATCGGTGCCGTTCTCGGAGATGTAAGCCTCAATCAAGCGGCGCTCGAAGACATTGCCTACACGTACCGTAAGTCCATGGCCTCAACGCGTGGCTACCCCATTTGGTGAAGACTGACCGGACTTTCGCGATGCGACTGGGCACTCTGGGGCTTCACCGGAAACTGGAGCGACATCAGCACGTTGTGTTAGCCTTCACGAATGCCGCTTGTGTGTACTCACTTGCGCATAACATCTTTCCAACGCTCAGTAATTTCTCTCGACACGCTCGTTCGTGCTCGAGGGATCGGTCGGCGAACTTTTCCGCGTTTCTGACCTCCGGAGTTACTTGCCAAGACTATCGTCACGTGCACAACTCACCTCAAAGTCTCACAGACTCAACAACACCTTATTGACCATTGATGCGATCGTTCACCACGTGAGAACAAGGAACGACATGCAGTCTTGTCGAACCTCTATACGCGTGCACGGCGCACTGGCAGATACATAGTCAGCGCACAATTTGCACTTAGGTCCGCCTTTCTGCCCAGGCCACAGACGGTCGTTCTAGAAGGCGTAGTAAGGTACCACGTTTGCGTCCTCCCGATTCTCGCCGACCGAAGGACAGCCGCCGCCAGCGCCATACAGCCCACTTTGCCCCGCTCTTTCATTTGCTGGCGCCGATACAAACCCGCACAGGTTCAACAAACCCTCAACTACTCCCCGTTCGGTTCAAAACCTTTGCCATCCAAGTCATAGACAACCAAATCTCTCTTCTCCCCAATCTCATCAAGTGCGCATCCAGAGACTCCCCCTTCTCCCCATTCCGTCGCATCCGCTCTGACCATTGGCCTCTAGATCACCAGCAGCAAGAACCATGGCACCACCACTCAAGGTCAAGAGCGGCGTCATCTACGGCGACGACGTCACGGCCCTCTTCAAGTATGCCCAAGAGCACAACTTCGCCATCCCGGCCATCAACGTCACCAGCTCGTCGACGGTCGTAGCATCGCTCGAGGCTGCCAAAGCCGCCAAAGCCCCCGTCATCCTGCAGGTGTCTCAGGGCGGTGCCGCATACTTCTGCGGCAAGGGCATCGACAACAAGAACCAGGAGGCGTCCATTGCCGGCGCCATTGCGGCCGCCCACTACATCCGCGCTGTGGCGCCGACGTACGGCGTCCCGGTCGTCTTGCACACCGACCATTGCGCCAAGAAGCTCCTCCCATGGCTGGACGGCATGCTCGACGCCGACGAGGCGTGGCACAAGGAGAAGGGCGAGCCGCTGTTCTCCAGCCACATGATTGACTTGTCCGAAGAGGAGGTCGACTACAACATCGAGACCACGGCCAAGTACCTGAAGCGCGCGGCGCCGATGAAGCAATGGCTCGAGATGGAAATCGGCATCACCGGCGGCGAAGAGGACGGTGTGAACAACGAGTCCGTCGACAACAACAGCCTCTACACCCAGCCCGAGGACATCTACAACATCTACAAGACCTTGAGCCCCATCAGCCCCTACTTCTCCATCGCGGCTGGGTTCGGCAACGTGCACGGCGTCTACAAGCCGGGCAACGTCAAGCTGCACCCGGAGCTGCTCAGCAAGCACCAGAAGTACGTGGCGGAGAAGGAGGGCATCAAGGACGAGAAGCCCGTCTTCCTCGTCTTTCACGGCGGCTCCGGCTCCTCCAAGCAGGAGTACCTCGACGCCATCTCGTACGGTGTCGTCAAGGTCAACCTCGACACCGACCTGCAGTACGCGTACACCGAGGGTATCCGCGACTACATGATCAACAAGAAGGACTATGTCAGCACCCAGGTCGGCAACCCCGACGGTGCGGACAAGCCCAACAAGAAGTATGCCTCTTTTCCGATTTTTCCCCATTATGATCCTCTCCAAGTGTACTGACTCGGCTCGAACAGGTACTACGACCCAAGAGTGTGGGTCCGCGAGGGCGAGAAGACCATGACCAAGCGTGTTGCCGAGGCGCTCAAGGACTTCAACACTGCCGGCCAGTTGTAGAGTTGTTGCTGGAATGTGATGTGGAAGGCGACGTGACCGAACAGCGTTGGCAGACCGTGTTTGACACCCTTTCCACTGGTGAACTACTTGTATACAGCTATCGATGACGGCTTTGTACATACCACAGTCTTCAGCCTCGAGTAGCCATTCTCGAGTGTGCTCCGATTTCGCCCAAAGTTGTCATATTGGATTGATAGAACATGTTGCCCTGCGATGAGTCTCGGAAGCGTGAAGCACGTCTACCTCGGGGTGAGAAGGCACATCGCCCTACTTCACATAATATCATTTCTGTAGAACAAAAAAGGGCGATTTCAAAAGCTCCTTCCACTCGAACCTTGGCGATGACCGTCCATCAACACCGCGCATCACGAATCTACTCGTAAAGTTCTGCAACCATCAAGCCATATTGACATACAACCCCAGCGCCTCGACCTCCCGCACCCACAACCGCCAAGGTCGCAGAGCAGACTGCCTCGTCATCTCCGTCGCGCCCTCGCCTTCCTCCTCGCTGAGAAACGTAACGCTCGCGCCCCCACCACCGACGTCCGCACCCGCTGGTCCGGGTCCGAAGTGCGCGGCGTGCGTCAGCAGACTCGTCGTCTGGATGCCGGCGTTCTGCTGCGTGTAGATGGCCCGGAGCACCACGTCTGCGATGCTTGGCCCTTGAACGGTGAAGCCGTGGCCTCGCATCAGGACGACGGCGTGCGCAGGTGAAAGCGAAGGTGAGGTTAAGGTTCCGCTGAAGTAGCTTGCTAGGGCGGAGCCCAGGTGCGTGTTGCGGACGAGCATGTCTTTTCGGTCGGAGGGTTGGTAGTACTTTGCGATGTCGAAGATGGGTGTTTCGGTGCCCAGGAAACTACCGGATACAGGAATGGAACATTCAGCCCGGGTTCGCGTTGGTGATGTGGATCTCCCGTTGGGACAGTGATCTGCGACCGGACTTACCCTGCCATATGAAAGCACGCCCGAAACGGTACGGCGTTGATGCTGTACGGCACCACGGCCTCTGAGTGACTGTGTATGACAGCGTTCACGGTCGGGAACCGCTTCAGGACCTCGCTGTGGATGCAGCGTTCCGAGTAACCCTTTGGAGAACCCGGATCCACGGGCTCGGCGTCTTCGACATAGTACTCTACCAAGTCTCGTTCAGACGTCACGATGGCCGGTGCGATGTAGCGTGACATGAAGAAGCGTTCTGGTTTGTGCGGGTGTCGGACGGAGAGGTGGCCGTAGGCATCGAGGACCCTGCGTGACGGTCAGGACCTGTGCGAATCTGGAGCATGATCCTTTTCAACCGGGATATTGTACCGATGATGGTGTAGGATGTGACATGCTGAGACGAAGTCACGAAAGACTTGTCTTAAGACTGGATCTTCTGTTGACATGATAGCTGCAAACCGATTTGTTCGAGGTTGAGATGATGTTGCTGAATTGGCTTCATCGACACGGTGAGCGCGAGATCGAAAAAGACCACGAACGGAACGACGTGCCGGTTCCAGTCGGTTTACCCCGCTCGTATGACGATCGATTTGGATGTGCGATGGGCTTGAGAAAGGTTGTGTAGTTCGTGTCGGTTTCGTCTCATTGTCAAGGCTAGCTCAGATATCTGAGTGGTCTTTAGGCGTGCCCTGCCGCTCTCTTATGTTTTCTCCCTTCCAGAGCAGTAAAACGAGCGGTAGCAAAAGCACCAGATTGATGGCCGCCAGAGTACTGAACGAAGCGTCGAAGCCCACTTTCTCGCCGAACGGCAAAGCGTAGAAGCCGATATTGAAGGCGAACACTAAGAGAGCACGTCAGCGTCGACTGCGAACGCAAGACCGCGAAGCAACTCACCAGATTTGAACAGGTTGATGACAGCTCCAATCTCGCCACTCTGCGGCTTGTACGAATCCGTGGCGTAGGTATATACCATTGTAGTACCGACCTGCGTGCCGAAACCGGAAACAGCCATGCAGACGGCAGCATCGATCCATGGTCTGTGGGACTGGATGCAGTAGCCGTAAGTAGCTGTGCCGATAGGCAGTAAGACCGTAAGTGGCAACAGATACAGGCGGGCTTCCGGCTTGCGGTACCCGTTGTGTCGTTTCGCATATGCGTTGATCATCGCGTCGCTCACCCAGCCAGCAGTAGCTTCTCCCAGGGCACATCCGATCGTAAGTGGTACGCCCATAAACAGCCCGGTCTGCTCGACGTTGAAGTGATAGACAGAGGTTGCCAGATGACTACCGGTCACGGCAAACAGTGCGCTCCCGTAAGTGTTGGCAGTAGAATACCAGATCGTCGGCAGAAGCACCGCCGCATACTGTGCCATGCGCAAGGAGCCCACGAAGTCCATGGCCCGGACTTTTCGATCCAGCACCTTGCCGTGAAATAACAGTTTCTGCATGTACGTCTTCTTCTTCTTCCCGAGGCTGCTGTGGTCGGCTCGGGAAGACAACGTTTCAGGAAACGTGAAGATGAGAACGATCCATAGTCCAGCCTGGATGATACCTGGGATCTGCACGTAAGAAAGCGTCAGTATGTTGCTCGCAGGGATGATTATGGCCTGCATGTTTCTTACCCAGAACGCCCACCTGTAGCCCAGTCGTTGCGCAATATATCCGCCAGCTATAGGCGCGACGTGCGGGCCATTGGTGACACTGAGCGTGTAGACACCCATCCAAAGTCCACGCTCTCCCTGAGTGAACAGATCGCAGATGGTCGCCGCGCCCAGGCCAAGTGGAACACTGCCACCGATCCCATTGAACACGCGTCCAGCAATCACACCGCCATATGTCGGCGCACCAGCCGAGGCGAACGCGCCGGCTGCACCGATGAGAGTGAACACCAGGTACATGGTCCTTCTCCCATACACGTTGGCGAAGGGCACGACGAACATGGATAGCACCCCGCCGAACAGGATGAAGACTGTCGTGCAATATGATGCTTGCTCGACCGTGATGTGAAGGTCCTTACTCATCTGCACGAAGGCTGGGTTGATCAGTGCCGAGCCCAGCTGCGCGACGAAGCCCAGGGCAGAGACCAGCAAAGCGATGTAGATGCGTTGCCATTTCGGCCAGTTCAAAGGGTCGTCGGGATCGTCAGAAGGTTGAGGAACCAGCGGTAGGCCATACCGGTCGAGCTTGAGTGCGGTTGATTTCGCTTCGGTATGCGAGAAGGAGGTGTTGCTGGTGTGGACATCTCCAGTGGCTTTCTCGAGGCTGGCGTCGTCCATCTCTGGATCAGGCATCGAAGGATGATGTCGATGGGATTCCGTCAAAAGACCAGTGCAATTTAACCGGTCATGAAGGTGTCAATAATTGGTTGTCCGCATGATGTTGGCCAAGCACGCGCCGGCAAGACGGCCTTGATGGCACCACATATATGTAGATAATACTGGATCCCTCCAGGTCATCATCGCTGCGATCGACCTTGAAAGCGTCAGTGATGTCGTGGCAGAAATGAGGGGTCCAGAGGTGAGACGAATTACGACCATGTGTGCTGCTCGTACAACATTGAACACCTGACACACGAGGCTGGAATGCGGCGTGGTGTCATTGTCATTCACCCGACTTTGCACAAGGCGACGCAATCAACGACAATGCTGCTCAACGGGCGATATCAGGAGGTACGACCGCATCGAGGACGGTTCGTTGTTTGCCGTGGACGGGAGTGTCGAAAGGTATCACATAATAGAGCCTTCTGATAGAATTAAACGGTGTTTGGGCACGCATCATTCACCGCTCAATCCCGTCTTTGCCTTTCATGAGACAGACTCTCACTCCTCTTCCTTCAACCGACTAGCCTTCCTCTCAAGCTTCTCTGCTCCGTTCGCGCTCTGCCCGGGCTTCCCTTCATACCCGCCATCCTGGACAAAAAAGTCCACCTCGTCAATCACATCCCATACCACGTCTTCCGCAACCTGTTCCTTATACCTCTCCCCCGCCCCTCGCGCCTGCCGGCCGGGATTCCACCCCTTCTTGCTCCCAGTGGCATCCACGCCCGCATCGCTCATCTGCACATCCGGGCCCTGCGTGGCGGAGCCCGCGGCTTTACGTTTGGTATTAGAGAGGTGAGCGGGCGGGGCCCAGAAGCCGTTCGGACTGTCGCCGAAGTTGACCTCGGCGATGCCGCCCCAGAAACAGGACACGGCGGGGAAGTAGCCGACCATACCATCGTCGAATCCTTCTCTGGCGCCCATAGTCTTGCTCGGGGCGGAAGCTGGAGGCAGAAAAGCGAGGAGGTGCTCAAAAGCGGTCCCTATCAACTTGCCATTCTTATATACACGCATGGAGCTGTGGGGCAGTGTGCGGAGCGAGGGCTGCTCGTGATTCGGATTCGGCGCCTGCTTGAGCGCGTCTTTATAGCTCATGCTGATTTGGTTGGGTAGAGTGGCGAGGTTGGTCTGCCGATCTCCATAAGACTCCATTGGTTTCGAGGCGACATGGTCCAGGACCTCAAAGTAAGTGTTGCCTTTGTATGTGACTGGAATGCGATCGCGAATGACATCCATCGCCTCGGCACCGGGCTCGAGGTCTGGGTGTGACTGGTCAAAGCCATCGCCAATGTCGACGGCAGGGTTATAGACCCCACTGACGACCTTTTGATGCAAGCTGAGTGATGGCAATTGCAACTCCATCCCAATAACATCACCCTCCTTCACGTTCTGGTCGTTCGGCGCAAGGGTAACGAAAGCCGGAGGGGCCGCGGCGGCTTTCGCAGTCTTGGCTTTTGCTTTCTTCGGCTGGAAGAACTTCCCAGGCCGACTGCGATGCATCGTCTCGAATCTGATGTCGGTAATGCCATAGCTATAGCCATCATACCCTACCGGCGCGTCGAGCGGTGCCTCCCGACGCGCCCACCCGAACCTGACGTGTGGCTGTGGACCGTTCATTTGTTCCGACTCCGGGCCTTCTGCTGGTACACCGCGATGTATCTTGATCTCGTAGTACAGCGTTCCTTCTCTCGCACAGACATTACTCCTCACCATCCTCCACCCCTTCTCGTTCGTCGTGATGAGCGCATTGGTCGTGAAATGCATCCACTTATCGGCGTCCTCGAATGACAGTCTCGAATAATGCGGCGGTGGTGAGGTGCAACGATAGAACTGCTTATGCGGGAACAGGGGATCGGCAATGGCCCTGCCGTAGCGATAACCGCGTTTGTTCTCCGCCAAGTCGACGGGCTTGTACAGCTGTCTCTCACTGTCCGGCATCTCCAAAGGCAAGGGCTCGTGAGTAACCATGATGTCCTCTTTGGGCGGCTCGAAGTCCTGTGCGCGCGGTGGTGGAACGTTGAAACGCTGGGGTGATGGATACGCATGAGCTGCATTGGCTTTGCGTTTGCCCAAGGTGAACGAGGATGATCCATTGGGATGACTTTCGCGTTTCTTCAATGTTTCTTTTTTCTCCCGTTGTTCGCGTAGGATCGGTGTTGCCGCTGGGGGTTTGAAGGGCTGGAGGGGGATCGCGTTGTTGGCTGGGTTCAGTGGAGATGGGACGGTCGGCGCATGGTCGGGTCGTTGCTCGGCTGGTGTCTGCAAATGGCCAGGAGAGGCAGCTGATAGCGTCGGATCCGCCATCACTGCTGTATGGATGCGTGAGTCGCGAACATCTACGAGTCGATTTCATCCACATGTGTCTTTCGAGCCTGCGCGGTCTACACCCGTCGCGCAAGTTCGCGCTAGAACACCGGCCCGGCCCGCTGACTCTTCCGGGGTCGGCTTGCCTCGAAAGCCGAGCCGAACCCTCGCGCTGCGAAATAATTTCTAGAAACGGCGACTTGAATCCTGACAGCAACAGGCTTCTACGGTGTATATCCTCCGACGAGCTCGCTACGCTTCCGCCACGAATCTAACCATGCCGAAGGCCAGCCGATCCACCTCGAATGCTGCACGGCTTGATCGTCGACACAACCCGCTCAGCGAAGAATACTCGCCTACCGCTCCGCTCAAGCAGAAAGCGGGCAAAAAGCGCAAGCAATCCCACAGCGAAACCAACGACGCCAGCGGATATGTAGATAGCAAGGCATCGCGCCGGATTCTAGATCTTGGGCGAGACCTTGCCGCAGAGCATGAAGCGGAACTACAAGCGAATAAGCCTGCGGCACCAAGCACAGCATTTTCGTTCGAGAGCCGATTTCCGCAGGACGTTGTGAGCGACGACGAAGACGATGGCAACGTCGGTGCGGAGCTAGGAGAGTACGACGAGGATGAGGCGTGGGGTAGCGCGGAGGAGGAAGTCGAAGAGCTGGAGGTGGACCCAGATGACCTCGAGATGTTCAACAAATTCAACCCCTCAGATCCTGATTTCGACCCGACGAATTTGTTCAATGGTGGTGGAGACGCGAGTGAGGAGGCGCAAGGCCAGAGCACGAATCTGGCGGATCTGATATTGGAGAAGATTGCGGAAAAGGAAGCACAGGAGGAGGCCACAGGGAGCCGAGGCCAGCCGCAGGTCCAAGGCGGTGGTGACCCGGACGATGCGGTCGAGCTCCCGGCAAAGGTCGTCGAAGTCTACGGTCAAGTCGGTTTAATCCTTTCACGATACAAGTCGGGCAAAATGCCGAAGCCATTCAAGATCATACCTACTTTGCCGCAATGGGATACATTGCTTTCGATTACCCGGCCGGACAGCTGGACACCGAATGCCGTCTACGAAGCGACCAAACTCTTCACCTCCTCGCGTCCCGCTCTTGCTCAAGCCTTTTGCTCAGACATATTGCTGCCGAGGGTGAGAGAAGACATCATGGAGACGAAGAAACTGAATGTTCATCTCTACAAAGCGCTCAAGAAGTCTTTGTACAAGCCTGCTGCGTTCTTCCGCGGTCTACTCTTCCCATTAGTGGCAAGCGGGACATGCACGCTGCGGGAAGCAACCATCATTTCCTCGGTCATTGCGAGGATTTCAATTCCCGTGCTCCACTCGGCCACTGCTCTGTACAGGCTGTGCGAAATCTCTGCCGAGCAGATGATGCACGACGTTGAGTCGGCCGGGGCTTGCAACATCTTTATTCGCACACTGTTGGAAAAAAAGTACGCTCTACCGTATCGCGTAGTGGACGCGCTGGTATTCCACTTCCTGCGATTTCGAGCTGTGCAGCAGAACGGCGCGGCCGAAGATGTATCCATGACTGGAGCTGGCCCACAACCTTCTTTTCCGGGAAAGAAGGGTGCAGGCGACTACAGGCTGCCAGTCCTCTGGCACCAATGCCTCCTTGCATTCGCGCAGAGATACAAGAATGAGATTACCGAGGACCAGCGCGAGGCTTTGCTTGATCTGCTTCTAGTCAGGGGACACAAGCAAATTGGTCCAGAGGTACGGCGCGAGTTGTTGGAAGGTAGAGGAAGAGGCGTCATGCTCGAGCCGACAGTGGCTGCGGGCGGAGACGATACGATGATGGATGCTTAAGCGGGTCGTTTCGGGCTAGATACCACACGGGTTGATCGTGAGCGCTGAGGACGCATGACAATCATGAATCGATGTTGATGTTGTATATGCGAACCGAAGTGTCGTCGCTCACCGCCGCGAGCTGTTGTCCGGTCAGGCTGTCTGGTAGCCCTGTACCGTCCCCTTCTTGGTATGGCCGCCAGCGTAGACCGTTGATGGCTTTCGATGGGCAAAGTGCCAGCGGCAGAGTGTACGAGCTTCTCACCTGCAGACTCTGACCGTCGAGGGTCGCAATTTCGATGCCTCCCTCCTCTGTACCATAAGCTACATGCAATTCGCCCGCTGCATTCGCCTGAAGGGCAAAAGCAACCGCGGTTACAGACGCTCGTGCGGTGATCGATGTAGAGCATTCCGCGGTACCTTCGTCGTTCAGCCGCCAGAGCTTGACAGCCTTGTCTCGCCCTGCTGTTGCAAAGGCACGGACACCAGGTGCCCAGGAGCAGTCCAGTATCATTCTAGCATGCCCTTTGGGATTGCTGGTCAGTATCCTGTACATGGCCGGTGCAGCCTCGTCCCTGACGAAAACCGCCCACTGCCTGTCTCGTCCGACACTCAGCAAGAATCGATCATTTCCGGAGAACGCAAGGCTGGTCACGGTCAAACTGTGCGCTGTGAGCGGTGGCTTGACCTCCCGCCATTCCTCCGTATCGTACAGTCTGATGACTGCATGATCGAGGGAACTCGCTTTGCACGCCGTGGCCAGGAGTTTGCCGTCGTGACTTGCGGCTACCGCGGAGATCTCGTAACCGTGTCCGTACAGTTTCTCGTGCTCAGGCCAGAGCGTGTGGCGTGCGAGGTGGTCTTCGAAAGGCGGGTGCGAGAGTTTCAAGGTTGATTTATGCACGACAGACGCTGGGTCAACCGCTTCGCGCTCGCCTGCTTCGCCATTGACTATACCGTCGGCAGGCTCGTTGTCGTCGACTGCCGTAATGGCCTTGTTGGATAGTCCCAAGACGGGAATATTCGCGGCATCCGGGAGCAGCTGTTCGTCCGCTGCACTACTTATCCTAGATAGCTGTGATAGCAGGTTGCCGATTGCTCTAGGTTTGTTGAATACACGCAGTAGTTTCTCGTCTGCGCCAGAGGTGAACCGGTTCGCTGTGAGCGTGTCCACGCAGTTGAGATCATACCCATGGATCTGCGGCCGTGCCATCTCATGCCATGAGCGCAGATCTTCTCTCTTCCATTGAGCAAACATCCTCGTCGTCTGGTCGGAGCTGATCGTGAGCAAGTATGAACCATCTGGCGCCCACGCTAAGCTTTGCACTTCTTGCGTGTGCCCGCTGATGCCTACAACCTGCATCCACATATCTGATGCCCTTTCATACTCCCATTTCCGCCAGCTACCAGTGCGCCCGAGACTGACTACAGACAGTCCTTGCGGATCCCACAGTCCTGTCCAGAAACCACCAGTACTGCCTGTGGCCGTCGTAGAACCTTTCTGTGCGCTGATCTCACCCAGTCTAGCATTGCAGATCCAGACTCCGGATGCTTCGTCCGCATCCCAAAGCGCGAGGGAGTTGTCAGCGGATGCAGAAAGCAGGGTCGGACGAGCATCAGGATCTGTACGCGGCGCCCATCGAGCAGAGTATATCCAGTCCTCGTGCCCAACAAGTAAAGCCTCGAACGTCACCTTGAGTTTTTTGGTTGATGTATACACCTCATGGGCTTTGTTTGACAAAGATGGCATCGCCAACGTCGAGCTCAAGTCGGCGGAACTGTTCGACATGGCGGGCAACTCCTGCCCACTTGCACTGAAACGCCAGACCCGAATGAACTTGTCTTGACTTGCAGACGCTAGCAGCAAGTCTGACTCTTTACCTCCTCCGTCGCGTGCGAAATCCAATGATCGAATCCAGCTTTCATGGCCAGTAAGTGTCGCTGACCGTTCGAAGGCCGTCCCATCAGCCGGGCGCACGTATAGTTGGATGCTCGAGGACGTTCCCGCGACGGCAAGGATGGCTGCGCCGTGCTCGAGATCAACCATCGCAGTAGCCAGAGGGAGAAAGCGCGGCATCATATGAAGAGATTGAACGAGCCGAGCTCCTGCATCTTTCGTAGGAAGAGACCATATTCTAATTGTGCCGTCTGCAGCGCCCGAAACGAAAAAGGTAGCACTGGGAGAAACACTGATCGTGTTGATTGAACCTTCGTGTGCTGTCAAGCAGTCTGTCTCTTGGAACGGCTGCTCCGAAGTCGCTGGCGATTCTGTCCAAATTCGAATCGTTTTGTCTGCGCTACCGCTTAAAATTCGTCTTTCTCCGGCTACGTCGCATAGCTTTACGACGTTTACACGGTCTGTGTGCCCGGACAGCAGAGCATACAGGCCATTTTGACGAGAGTCTTCCGGGTTCCACAAGGCAATGTTGTTGCCCGTGCCGAAGGCGAGGAGTTCAGAGGCCCAATCTGCCGCTGACGGATGCCTATTTCCGCCAGCAGCCATGTAGTCCATCTTTACGTCCATTTTCCCCATCGGCCATTATCATCAAAATACCATTCTATGTTGACAAAGTTCTCTGGAAGCAAGAGTTTCGAGAGAGTCGTCGAATTTCTGGGTGGGCTAGCCTGATTTGGCAAGATGAATCCTCAGGTCGTTTGGAAATCCCCGTTCGATGAATCGCATTCCTACATGTATTCGAGATCTATCGACACATCATGACAGCCATGTTAGTGATATGGCTTATGGTGCTGTGTTAAACAGATCTCTCAACCTTACCGGATACCCTCACCCCCACAGGGTATATTCGAATGGCGACGACTCTCGATCTACGGGTGGAGTTTACGTATGGCTCCGAAGGAGTTCCCAATTGGGCAGTCACTGACCGTCCAGCAGTGGCGGCTTGGAACTGCTCTTCTCACATCAGCGCAAACACAAGATTACGATACCTGCGAGCGGACGCGAAGGCCAGCCGGCGAATGTGGCGTTTTTGATCCAATGGCTGTGCGACAATCTCATGAAAGACCCACGAAAAGACATGTTCGTCCTTGGCGACTCTGTGTGAGTGTCTTAGGAACTAGCACTATGCCGTGAATTGTCCGTAACAGCCTCTGATGCATGCAACAGACGCCCAGGGATACTGGTCCTAATCAACGACGCAGACTGGGAACTCGAGGGTGAAGATCAGTACGAGCTGCAGCCGAACGATGAGATTGTCTTTGTCTCTACGCTTCACGGAGGATGATTTCAACGGACGGTCATGACCGGATAGAAGGTCTCTGAACAAGTGAAATGTCATCACCGAGGCAAAGGTCTCTCTATGAGTGTGTAATGCGATTGACAGTCGAACTTGGTGAAGCATATTCCCTTATGGACAGAGTGTGATGCAGCCGTTCGCCGGTTCGCCCGACCACAGGATGGCTGTATCGTAGCGGTGCTTCACCAAAGCATCCGACAGGCGATCATGGTGAACGGAAGATGCTGAGAAAGCGGAGGTTGATAGGGGCGTGCCTCTCCCGGAGCCAAAGACGTTGCTGCCAGACAGAGTGTGAAAGCAGCTCTACCTAGGTATACATCGACTTGAGAAATGCAGATACTTTCACAAAATTAAAGCAACGCTAGACGTATTGCTCGACAACAGAGTTCCCCTGCGCCTTCAGCTGGTTCCGAAGTTGCGGGCCGAATTGCTGCCTATGTGCAAGATCCAACTCGTGCTCAGCGAAAAGCAACTCCAGCGCATCCTTTTCCACCACCACTCTGCCCAGTTCCAGAATGTTTTTCACGTCGACGTCGTCAACCTCCAACGCCCGGGCATGCCGACCCATATTCTCACCCTCCAAAACTCCAAACAGCGCCTCGCGCCTCTCCATCGTGATGAACAGCGTTCTGCCATCGGCATGACCCATCCGATTGTGCTTCAACATATCCTTGAAGTATCGTTCCGCACTATGTGGATGCACCCCCTGAATTTCCAAAGCCCCGTCCGCCAGGATCAGCTCGCCCCTTCGGTAACGGTAACTCAACGCAGTCCTCCACGCCAGGTCGTAAACCTTTCGCGGCAGCTTTGTACTGAAATCTCTCGGCTTAGGACCAAACGCCACGCCACCGCCCTTGAGCATCGGACTCTTCTTGTCACCTAGGCGTGCTTTACCGCTGCCCTTCTGAGGCCGGATCTTGCGGTTGGACCCGTGGACTTCGCTACGCCACTTGGTGCTGGCGGTCCCTTGGCGGGTCATGTCGCCTTCGTAGATGACTGCTTTGTGTAGAATGTCTTTCCGAAGTGGGAGCAGAAGATGTGTGGACGGGTATGTAACGAAAGAAGTCGGCTCCATGGAGGGAAAGGCGTGGAGCGTGCAGGACGCCGTGGAGAGGAAAGGATTGGTCGCGGTCGCCTGCTGGAGGGCCTTGCGAAGCGCATAATGTGACGCGGGTGAGGGCACAGAGATGTTGTCCTCTAGAATTGGCTGCGTGGGTGCGGAGTCGAGGTGTGCGTCGGCGTAGGTCTGGGAGAGAGTTGCATTCGGCAGAGGAGCTTCGGTTGCCATCGAGCGGGCAAAGCAGCGTTGTGGCGCATGTTCTGGGAGTTGGTATGATCGGAAGCCATTGAACAGGTGCTTTGCCGGTACAACCGCCCGCTTAGAGGCCATGATTCGGTCTCGATTGTCGTGCAATGTAGGTATAGGCGGAGATACAATTGGAGAGGAGGTGGATGTCGTTCGGGGGTGAAGCTTTCGCCGCAAAAAGTTCGGGCCATACCCGAAGGATATCTCCCTCCTCCGTCCTTCACGTAGAAGCATCTACCTTATCTAACATAGTCTTCTCGTCGTCGCAATGGCTCTCGAGGGAGGCTATAGACCGCTCGCCAGGTGCTTGAAATGTACAAGGAATAACAGAATAGCCTTTCCGGTCCGTACCTTAACCAACACTTCGCCCTCACGACTGGAAACGGAAACGCAACAATCTCCATCCTCAGAACCTCCTCCACCATCAATCCCTTCGGGGGATACGAAGTCACGAAAAGTTCTTGACCCTTTCACTGTGCATTCTGCGCGCACCGAGCGCGAGCTCCTGCAAACCAAGCGTCAGGTCCCAATCGGCTCGCGAAGACGACGCGCAGCGATCCGAGCCACGGCTTCTGTCCCTTTCTCCGAGCTACCATACCAGTGCTTCCAAGAAGCTCGCAAAGTGCTGCGAGAAGACCGTGAGCAGAAGCTAGAAGAGATACGAATGCAAAGGCGGCGCATCGACAATGCAAAAACACATCAATCTGCGCCGCAAGATGAGGCGCGCAAGGAGCGGACTCTGGTCAGTATGAGGATAAGACTGGAGAAGCTGAAGATCTTAGCGGATATCAATGATCCGTTGGTGAAGAAGAGATTCGAGGATGGGCAAGGTATGTGGAGTGTTGTATACAACCTGGGTAGGATTTCGAGCTCACTACTTTTTTTAGGCGACATGGACAAGCCAATCTATCGTTATCTGGCTGATCGCGAGTGGCGGTCCTACAAGCGGGAACTGCTACTCCAGCGGATACAGCAGATGAACGTTGTGCCCGATGTTCTTCCCAACATCGATCCTACAGTCTCCACTACCCTCTCCTTCAACGCCAGTAAAGTGCAGCATGGCGATTATGTCCTGTCTAGTGTCTCCGAGCACGCACCGAACCTCAACATTCAGTGTTACGACAAAGGCAAAAGGCTAGTGACCATAGCTGTCATCAACCCCGACGTCCCCAATGTCGCGAAGGATTGTTTCGACTACCGATGCCATTTTCTGGCGAGCAACATCGAGATCGGCCCAACGGACACTCGGGTGAACCTTCGCAAGTTGGACGAGAATAGCCAAGTCATCCTGCCCTGGTTGCCGGCCTACGCGCAGAAAGGGGCCCCCTATCAGCGCATGTGTATCTTCGTACTACAACAACCTGCATCCGACACTTCTGGCTCGCAAACACTGGATGTCGCCGGTATCAAAGAAGTCGGGCGATACACCCAGCGACTCGGGCTCAAGCTCCGAAGTTTCGTGACCAAATACCTGCTTCACGCGGTCGGTGTCGATCTTTTCCGGACGCAGTACGATGAGGGCACAGCAGGGGTGATGCAGCGTGCTGGTATTGTCGGGTCGGATGTCGAATTTAGGAGGAAGCGAATCGAGCCTTTGCCTTACCAGCGGAGGGGTGGTGAATACTATAGATAGATGATGGCCGCGAACGTGAAGGTGAGTATGCTTGTACGATGTTGTATCCACTTTTCAGTAGTAACGGAATGTCAGCTTAGAATACCCGTAAAAGGTGATCCGCCCTGTTCGCCCAAGAAAAAAAGAACGATAAGAACCCTAAGAGATGAAGTCAAGGCTGAGAGGTTCGGAGGAGATGAAGTCAAAAATTGCCTAATTCAGCGTTGCGCCTTCCCAGTTATGTTGCATGCTTGAACGACAAAACTTCGGCTGCTCAACACTTCACTCCGGCACTCATCTACTCTGTCACATCGCAGAAAACATGCCACCATTGCAAGTCGCTGACAGTGTAGCGGCGCAGCTCAAGCGGCCTAGCGAACGAGCAATCGCCTTCGCCATCTCGATCGTGTCATCCAAACCCAACGAGTTAAGCGTCAGGGGTTGGTTCGCTGCCCAGGAGGTTCTGTTGTAGCCGCAGACGGCTGATCATCGATAGAGTACATACACCTACTGCGTCAGCACATTGCGAAAGGCCGCCGTGACAGTACTGTCAGTGCGACAAATCGCCACCTAGATCGCTCCTCTTACTGGCGCGCTCAGTATGAGCGACTCAAAGGTGACCTGAAGACAGCTGAAGATGAAACGATCGATCTCAAGCGAGAGATTGACCAGCTCAATGCGAAGCTTGATGCAGCCAAGCCGATTGCGTCAGTGAAAAAGCGCAAGAAAGTCGACGAGGATGTAGTCATGGTGCCTCGGTCTCCGAAGAAGGCGAAGACCGTCGCTTCGCTAGCGAAGGGACGTGACAGTCATGTTGAGGAGGACCAGTTTGACTTCTCCGATGTTGGTGAAGCTGGTCAGCATTTCATGTCGTTCGCTCGGGCATACAGACGTCCGCTGACACCGCACAGGCGTTACGCTTATGCGAGCCTTGTACCAAACTCATGCTTCTCTCAAGAGTCGTGACCTTACCGAACCAGTCATCCTGGCGCATCATCTCGTCCGCGCTGCCTCGGCCTTGCCACAAGTCGTTCACAAACTGATCAAGCAAAGCCTATCTGCTCCGGTGGCAGACCCTAGCTCCATGAAGTTTGCCCTGACAGCAACGACTCGATCAGTCCTGTCCCTAGTGGTCGGCATCAATCGGCTTAGTCGTGCGGCGAATGGTGCCGAGGTGCTAGGCAGCGTTGTCTACGCCTTTGTGCAAATGTTCTCGAGCCTCCTTAACGCGCTTGAGAAAGGAGCCGCTCTCGAAATCGAGCTCGCAATGAGGGCAGAGTTTGACCCGTCGTCGAGCCAGACCCTGTCCTCCAGCAAGAGTAAGGCCAAAGCCAAAATCAAGCAGTCGAAGTCTGCCGGGCCGAAAGACAACGCCACTTTGAGCATCATCACGTCCTTTCTCTGCAGCGTCATCGACCTCTTGAACGCCAATTCGGAAGTTCATCAGTCACTGTTTGAAGGCTTTGCTTACTGCATCCTGAACAAGCTTGGCACGAGCCTGTATACCACCACTTTTGGCCATGCTCGAGGCGTGACCATTGAAGCTGAAATTGCAGCTAGCGACCCGATCGATGAGATCGAAGACAGTTCATCGCAAGGAGTCGCGCCGCCGACTGGAGAAGAAAAGCTGTTGCGTCAATCCAAACTCGAAGCGCCTTGCCTGATCCGTCTCCTGACTCACATGATGAAAGCGGCGCCTGCGCACCTTGGCGCAAGTCTCGGTGCGCAAATTGGTAGAGCCAAAAAGGCGGACGACAAAGGCTCCATGAACGGCACGCTTGCCGTCGTGGCGAAGGAGCGCTTACAGCGCACGCTTGTGAACTGCATGTTCGGTACGGAAGGGGTGGACGAGAGTGACCCCTTTCTAGATTGCTTGAAGGCACCTGTGCAGAGCGGACCGGCACTGCCAGTCTCAGAAGTTAAGGAGGCAGAGGTACAAGAGTGGTTCAAGGAAGAGGTATGGAAGTTGCTCGGATGGGACATTCTTGCGAAGGAAGGAGGTTGGTGAGCGCGGAGCGACGTCGATGGCGTTGGAGAAGTGCGATGCCGATCATGCCTTCGACTGTGATCTTCCTTGTAAGCTTGTTGCTGCCAAAAAGTGGGTTGATTGTAGGACCTCATAATGTACCTAAACCTACGCCGCCCTATGGGGTCGGCATTAGAGCATTTCAAAGCAACTGTGCGTAAAATGGCCGTATTCAAAGAAATAGGTGCTGAAGTTGGGTGACATTCCGGTGCAAAATTCAGACTGTGTCGGGAGTCCGCTGGAAAGTGGCTAGAGGAGCATCACACCGCAGGAGTTCTTAGAGTACCGAGCACATTTGGAGATGGCTGCAGGAAGTGACTGATAAGCAGATTCACCGAAAATGGCGTTCGCGAGCCACTCATAATGGGTATAACCACACAAACGCCTCGAACACCATGCTGCCGTGCTTCACGCGGGCGTTATGCTCAGCCAAAGATCCCAGCCCGCTTCATCACCCCCTCAAAATCCTCCATCCCAACACCACCAAGCCCACCGCCCGTCGCTTCTCGGATCATGTCCTTGAGAACATTATCAGGCACATCCTCCCGCAACTCCTTCGCGATCCTTCGGAGGTCATGAAGCGTGATGTCCCTCTCCTGGCCCTTAGTGAAGAGGCCATACGCTTTCACCACCTCCTCGTTCATCGCATCCGGGTCCTCGTGGCGCGCATGCAGCTTCAATGCCGCAACTGCCACGAAGTGGTCATAGCTGACCCATCCTGTCGTCTCGGGATCAATGGTTTCGAGGATCTCTTGCCATTCTGCCTTGTTTGAAGGTGGCGCGTTCAGTGCGATCAAGCATCGTCGTACATCTGAGATCGCGATCGTGCCTTCCTTGGTGTCGAAGAGCGCGAAGGCTTCCTGGATCTCGGCTTCTTCCTCGGCGCTGATGTCGTTCTCCTTTGCGAGTTTGGAACGTCGTTTTGTTGCTGGCTTCGCGGCGGTTGCGTGGTTGGCGGGCTGTTTGCGCTTGGGAGGCTATGGGCGCGAATTAGCTATAGCGGGTCAGTTCTCTTCATATTGTTCCTTACCATATCGACTACGGTGTCACCGCATCGTGAAGAGAATATGTAGTGATGTGTGTGTTTGTTCATCACATGTTCTGAAACCAGGCGTGACGTTCGATATGGCGGCGGGAAGGCTTATCGATTAAAAGGCGTGGCCCAAGCTTCATGACAGCAGCCTAAGAAGGCAACAAGACTCTAAAACATTCAATTCATTCGGACAGTGTGTTATCTTACGTCGCTCTCTTGCTGCTGTCTCAGAAGCCGATCAGTGGTGCGAAGCTGGTGGAAGACAGCGTCAATGCGGTACCAAACGGGATAGTCAAGCTGACGGCATCTGTGGTTGCACAACAACTGCGAAAGCAGTCATGGATCCCCAAAAGGCTTGGGGTAAGGCAATCGCTTGATCATATGTTGTACACGCAGGCTGACTGTTTCTTCTAGAGATCGAGAATGCTATCGAGCTCGTCGACCCAAAACGCGACGCACTTTACGCCCTCGATCCGGAGAAGAACAAGAAGTTCCAGGCAGCCAGGTCGTGGAAGGAGGACCCGCACCACTTCAAATATGTGCGCATCTCGGCCGTCGCGTTGATCAAGATGGTGATGCACGCTCGTTCTGGCGGCGATATCGAGATCATGGGCCTCATGCTGGGCTATTGCGAGCAAGACACATTCATC
>Ga0058704_10000138_pt1 | contig 39283 bp, 36 predicted proteins | sample AgamicMgSfe_FD_71363 | JGI IMG/M metagenome (GOLD analysis project Ga0058704, IMG submission 71363) | Agave microbial communities from Guanajuato, Mexico - Mg.Sf.e | ecosystem: Host-associated > Plants > Phyllosphere > Phylloplane/Leaf | place: Guanajuato, Mexico | collected 2012-05-30
CCTCTGCGACCGAAGAGTCGACACACCCACAATGCAGCACGTCTTCTCCCACCAGAACCCCTACCATCAACAACCGAGTGAATGGCAGCATCATCCCGCGGCCTGGTGCTGCGCATACTGCTGGTGTGACTGGGCCGCGGGATGATGCTGCCATTCACTCGGTTGTTGATGGTAGGGGTTCTGGTGGGAGAAGACGTGCTGCATTGTGGGTGTGTCGACTCTTCGGTCGCAGAGGCGTGCAGCCGCCTTTGCTCCCTTCTGGCGGTGTAGATGACCTGATGTAGCTGGCTTGCCGGCAAACTAGCTGTCGTTCGCTTTAGTCGCAGTGAAAATTCGGTATGTGGTGGCCTGGAAGCTCGAGTATTTGCTTCTCAGCCTGCGACAGATGTTGTGAGGGTGTGAGGGTGTGAGGTTGAAGGTCGGAAGTGGACGTAGATGCGAGAGATCGTGGATTGTGCGCTGCAGGGCGCCGGTTCCGCATCGCAGCACGCGCCTTGCCCAATGCTCGCTCGCTCGGCTCGAGTCCCGCCCGATTGCGGGAGCACGGGAGGGTTTATTAGCTCTTTCGCCTGGTCTGTGCGCTGTATATCATGGTGTGGGGAAATCGCCTTCACTCGGTCCCGTTCATTAAGGCGAGTATATATACATACCTAGGTATGTATTGGACATGTCGATCCACTCAACTAGAGTGCATTTCACTGCGATCCCCGTCCGTTTTCACAAACATGAATGCTCATAATAAATGCCAGCTTTGCTCAAGAATGCCACCATGATGCCTGGCACGCTTCGAAAAGTACAAGACTATAACATATGAGATGTAAACTCGGAAACTTCGCCCACACGATACAAAAACAAAGTAAGAGTTCGAAGCGTCGCGCACATCACCCATCCACCTCTCACCTTCACAACCTCAAATCATTCAATATCGTCTGCGCCATATTCTTATACTGCCACGTCCCTCCATCGATCTTCTTGAACTGGATCCCATGCAACGCGATCAACGGCACCTTGACGACGAAAATCTCAAATTTCAGCACCATGCTCCCGCCCAGATCGCTCTGCACGTGCGTGCTGGTTTCGCCGGCGGCGCGGGCGGCGCCACTACCCGGCCGCTGGGGGTCGTCGTCCGACTCTTCCTCCTCGGCGTCGGTGTAGCTCGGGTCGCGCGCGAGCCGGCCTTTACCGGGCGTCGGGGGTGGTTGTTGGGCGCGAAAGGTGTCGCGCTCGGCGGTGTTGTTGCGGAAACCACCGAAGGATATCTTACGCCGGTGAGAGGAGGTGGGTTCGGTGGGCGAGTTGAGAGGTTGAGCACCGGAGGGAGCACCCTCGTCTGCTTGCGTCCTGATGCTCGGTGCGTGCTTGCAGCGGAAACCACCTCGGATCTCGATATACTCGACACCCAGTTGCTGCAGGACGCGGTTGATATCGGTCAGGATGAAGTGCAGAGGCTTGCTGCTCGTGGTCGAGACGCTGAAGAATCCTTTGAGGTAAACCGGCTTGAAGCCGGTGGGGCTGTTCGTACCAGTGTTGTCGCCTTCCAGGTCATCCTTCATATCCTGATCCGTTTCTTCGGGGACGCCAGACGTCTGTGTCACCTCCCTGCGCGCTCGACGAGCCTGCATACTGTCTCTGCGGGCGTGGCCAAGTGACTTCGTCCGACTGGCGAACGCTCCCGCCTGCGGTCGCGTCGTACCCTGCTCAACATCGGAGGCTGCATCATGTGGGATGGTTGACTGGTCTACCGCAGGCTTCGGATCATGACTGATGGCTGTATTCATCGGCGGTCTCATCGACGACCCTTCGGAAACGCCTCGCCTTCCCAGCCGTCTCCTCACGTCACTCGAGTTGACACTGATCGATCTCCCCAGGCCATGCTTCTTCGATCGATCAGTTGATCCATCACCCGAAATGGGTGGTGTCAGGAGTGCGTTTGGCGCGGGATGGCTCGGGTCGGGTCTGAGGCCAGTAGCACTCGGGTCACGCTCGCGTGTTCTCCGGACGCTGAAACTCTTCCGCGGCGTCTCGCCTGGTCCGAACACCGCGAGCGATGGCGGCGGTTGACTCGGGCGTTCACTGCGCGGTATACGTTCATTCGCATCCTTGCCCCTCCTAGTGCTGAGTCGGCGGAGCAGGCTTGTTGCCGTGCTTTCCTTCCTTGCCGGCTGCGGCGCTTGTTGATCGAATGGCGGCTCTACTATAGCCGGGTTCGACGGCGATGGCGCGATGTTGACATTGAGATTTTGCACACCTTGCTGGATTTCGTCCTCGCCATGCGTTCTTGCACGCGGGCGTGCTCTGCCGCCCGTCGGCTTCTCGCCGGCCATCTCGTACGCTTGCGGGTTGGTATACGCAGCAGCTGGCAAATCGGGCACTTTGAGAGGCTTCTCCCCCGGGCTCTGCGGCATTGCCAGTGCCCCTGGGTTAGCCTCCCGAGCCTCGCGTTCTTTCTTCTCCAGCGCGAGGTAGTAGACCGAGATTAGAGGATGGAACGCATTCATCGGATCTGTCCCTAGCTGCACCGCTTCGCTCGAAGGTGTGCTAAGCGTGTCTTTGCTCGTGGTAGAGTTCTTTCGCTTGTAAAACTCGAAAACACCGCGCTTGCGTTCGGTCTCCGACACCGGCTGCATATTACGCTTCTCTGCCGCTCGAAGGGCGCGTTGGTAGTCTTCTGATTCGATTATCTTTGTGAGCTGAGCCTTGATTACGTCGTCTCTGCCGAAATCGAAACCGCTCATCTTCTGAATGATCTCGTCGTCAAGCGGTAGCTGAACAGGTTTCCTCACCGGAAGATGGTTGTCGGGCGGCCCGTTGAAGCTCTTGGTCATCCAAGGATGGTTCATGATCTCATACAGCGTTGCTCGCTCTTGCGGATTAGTATTCAACATTCTTGCAATTAGGCCTCTGCATTCTGTGACTTTGTCAGTATGGAAGCACGGCGTGAGCACCTGCACAACATACCTGGACTGAGCCACGGCGGATACTCAACGTTGCCCCTTTTGATCTTTGCATGCAATTGAGGCATCGACTGATCGTCGAAGGGTACTTTGCCACACACAAGAACGTATAGCACGATGCCAAAACTCCACACATCCACCTCCGGACCCGTGTATTGCTTCGCTTGCAACAGCTCCGGCGCAGCGAAATACAAACTTCCGCAAAAGGTCTTCAGGTGACTGCGTGGACTGAACAGATTCGATAACCCAAAGTCAATAATCTTGATGTCACCATTCTTGCTGATGAGAATGTTTTCAATCTTGAGGTCGCGATGCACAATGCTGTTCCTGTGGCAGTAGTCGAGCGCACTGGCGATCTGACGGCCGAACTTGCGAGCCTGCTTTTCTTTCAGCCGGCCGTGGCTGATGATGTAGTCCAACATCTGTCCGCCGTTGACATACTCGAACAGCATGTACCAGTGGTAATTCGTGCGGACCACGTCGCGCATGCCACAAATGTAGGGATGCTCGACCAGCGTCACGATTGCCGCCTCCCGTGCCGTTCGAACCTCTTTGCTGTGGTCCGCGCGCTCGCGCTCTGCAACCGTTCGATACTCGCTCTCGTTGCTCTGTCTCGGCACGATTTTCACCGCGACTTGCTCTCCCGTCTCTTTGTTCCGCGCGAGCTTCACCTTGCCCATACTGCCCGCTCCAATCGTCTTGCCAAGGTCCCAGTGACCGGTGGTGGCATCGATGGTTGTCCGCCTCTTCAAGTTTTGTCCTGTTGTCGTTGAGCGACTTGCATCCGTGACAGGGGCGCTGTTACTGCTTGGTGCGGGGGTGGGCTGCTCGGCGTTGTGGCGCGATTGCGTCCGCGCATGGGAGGCATTGGATTGCCTCATTGATTCCGTGCGTGTCGGATTCGCCCCAGTCATTGGCCGATCGTGCGACTCGCTTCGCCTCGAGCTTGATGGGCGTGCAACATTGCTCTGCTCGAAGTCCTGCCGCGCGACGTTTTGCAGATTATTGGACGGTGTGCGACTATGCGATGCCGCCGCGGCGGACGCCGGTGCTTGTGCGCTTGATAAAGAGCGACGAGGCGAAGTAGGCGCCGCTGAACGAGTGGTGGTGCTTGGGGTGCGGTGAGCCCTGTCGCGGTCGGTCGTCGCGTTGTAAACGGGCTGCTGGCGACGGCTGGAGGGCGTGCGCGGCAGAGACGCTGCCTGCGCTGCCGCCGACATGATGTCGTGGGGTGGGGAGCAAGGTGTATCAACGGTGTTCGCGACCTCGCCGTTTGTTTGATGTTATCGCGTTGGGGCGTGAGTGTATGCGATGGTCAATGCGGCGCCGTAGAGCAGGCCGCCGAACGGTCGCTAGGTACCTGAGTTGGCCCAGCGTCCCAGCTGTTGCCGGAGAAGTGGTCGTAATGCGGGAACCGAGAACAGTGCCCTCAGTCAATTTCTCCCTTGCACGTCGTATTGGAAGACAGTGGTCGTATCGTGCTCGCAGCGGGGAGGATATCAAGATGCGCGCGGTATAGGGGTTGTTCCAGGCGTATGCCCAAACAGGAGTTCACGTCTGCGTCCCCCAACTTTATCTTCAGGGTCTACCTGGCGGGGCCAATGGAGGCAGGCATCATCGGCATCCCAGAGTCCCAGACAGAAGTCTTGGAGGCGGTGACTTCAGGTCCATGGAGCCGAGCCATCAGGTTTAACGCCAACTTCACCACATCACTACTGACATGCATCTGCAGGCAAGAGAACAAACTCGCACCTACCGACAGTGTCCTTGGTTCTAGCCATAGTGTGCGAGCAGCTCCCCTGTCAAGACTCTGCGTACCCCAACCTCGGGGGCCGCGCTGGCTTTGCTAGGTATGTTGAGTTCCGATCACTTCATATTGTGCAGACAATCTCAGGCATGCTGTCGAAACGCAGGCTAAGATGACCTCCAAGCGCTCCAGAGCCGCCTACGAATTCGACAATGCCGGATCACCGCAGCATGCGCCATTCGCTCTCTATGGTACGCCGTTACCGGCGTATGACCCGGAGGCGAGAGACGACGGGAGCTATGTGCCGATATGGAAGCAGGAGGTGACGGACGAGCGTGGGAGGAAACGACTGCATGGTGCATTCACGGGAGGGTGGAGCGCGGGCTATTTCAATACCGTGGGCTCCAAGGAAGGATGGGCGCCGGCCACTTTCGTCTCTTCGCGGTCCAACAGAGCCAAGGATCAGAAGGATGTCAAGCAGCGAGGGCAGCGGGCGGAAGACTTCATGGACGAGGAAGATCTGGCGGTGCAGGCCGAGTCGCAGACATTGGAGACGCAGCATGCATTCGCCGGGCTTGGCGGTACCGAGAGTGATAGCAGTCAGAGAGGCATGTTCTCCGATCTGTTTAAAACTTCTGGCGAGACCATGGGTGTAAAACTCCTCCAGCGGATGGGGTGGCGTCCAGGTCAAGGGGTTGGGCCTAAAGTTCAAAGGCGAGCAAAGGGCGATGAGAAGGGGGAGATGCACTCATTTGCACCGGTAAATTCGCGGATGATCAGTTTCGATCGCAAGACAGACCGGAAAGGGCTTGGCTTTGCGGGCGCAGGCCGACTAGAGTCTACTAACGACGAGCAGCGCGTTAAAGAAGACGAGGATGAAGAACAAGATGCCAGGATCTTACGAGACAGTCGCTCACAGCTCGTCAGCAAGCCCAGAGTACAGAAGAAGGCCGGTTTCGGGGTTGGTGTACTCAACGACACTGGCTCAGATGATGATGACCCGTACGCCATCGGTCCACAGATCAACTACAACCGCATCATAGGTGGCGATAAGAGGAAAAAGAAGGGCGGGCTTATGGTTAGCAATGCTAATCCCGCTGTACCCAAGCCGACCTTCACGTCCAAGCGGCTTGCTCAGCGATCAGCTCCTTCTTCAGGGTTTCGAAAATGCCACGATGGCCGCTTACCGCTCGACGGATTCATTCTAACAATCGCGCCTTTGACAATACTGCAAGAGAATAAGCACCCTCCACCTTCAGTACCTGCAGGCTGGCAATCCTCAAAGTCGACTGTAAAGGCAAGCGACCAATCTGCACCGTACCAGTCGGCGGCCGATGCCGCGAAGGCATCCACGCTCGATCCAAAAGCCCGCGCTGCCGTCTTAGGCGAGCAACAGCTTCCGGGCAAGTCGATCTTCGACTTCCTCTCATCCACAGCTCGCGACAAGCTTGCTGCAGCCACTGGCAAATCGAACTTGCCCCCGGCACTCGGTGAAGGCGCGCCTGCAGGTTTCGAACAGAGTGAGACAGAGAAACGTCGCACGCTGTGGGATCTCGTACCGCCCCTCGATAAGCAGACTGCGGCCGCTGCCCTGCATCGAGGAACTTCCGGCTGGATGCCGTATGCCGAAGACGTAGATAAAAGAGGCCGATACCGCTACTTCTTAGAGCTCCGCGCTGGCTTGCAGTCCAATCTCCCCGAACGCGCAAAGACATCTTCCACAGACGAATGGGCGAAAGAACTCCGTGAATTCGCCCAGGCGGCCGAGGTCTTCAAACCTATATCCGGTTTGATGGCGTCCCGTTTCAACTCTTCCTCCGCTGCGCCCAAGCTCGCCTCTGATGCCCCGGATGCATCTGCACGCACGCCGCTGAGGGAGGAGGACCCGGCCGAGAAGGCCGCGAAGCTGGGGATGTACGGACCCTTAACGCGCTCGCGCCAGCCTTTCTACCCAACGCGACTCCTCTGCAAGCGCTTCAACGTGAAGCCGCCGGCGAATACCACGGTCGACCCTGAGAGCGGTGTCGCTGGAGCTGCTGGGGCCGATGGCCTTGTGGACAGTAGCAGGAGACTTGATGTCGTTAGCCAGGCTAGCTTAGATCGCATGATGAGGGAGGCCAGTTTCAAGCCGGCGAGCTTCGTCTCGGGTGGCATAGAAGGTGAGGCTTCTGTGCCTGTTCGGCAGGAGCCTGTCAAAGTCGACTCGGAGATCAACGTTGCGCTTGAGGGGCAGAAGGCCGGCGATGCTGTGTTCAAGGCGATTTTCGGGAGTGATGACGAGGACGACAATGAGTAACGTTCCTGCAACACTTGCGAGTGTGGATAGTAGCAATATGCAACGGTATCAACACCCTTCGTTCTATATCATGAGAGATCCTCAACGCGCTTGCAGCTGGGCTTTGCCATCAGCCTAGGATTGCACTCCATGTACTGAGCGAAGACCTATGACTGCTATAAAACGTCTTCATCACCGCCTCAAATGCGAGCCCCTGGACACACTCGCGCGATGGACCATACACAGCAGTAGCTGAACGTGGTTAGCGAGCTCTACCCGGCCCTGATACGTATTTCCACTATTGTATCATGCATCAAACGCATGTCCGCAGTGGCCTGGAGCAGTATCTCGGCGGTGTACGGAAGACTGTCTCTGCATTAAGCATGTTCTTAACGAGTTTCTACAAGGCGCAGCTGGCCAGTCTGGTGAAGTCCATGGATGCCCGCCGCATTGCTAAAAGCCGGAATCTGCAGACATCAACCATCCTCACTCAGAGCCAATATACCGCAGAATCCAGTTCCTCCCGACCAGACCGCCACGCCACAGTGCTCTGAAAAACGCAATAGTCTGCGCGCTCCCACTGATGATACCAAAAACAACCAAGGCCATCCAGCTCAAAAAGAAGATCACGGCGAATCCGATCCAGTACTCCTGCACCGTGTACTGCACACCGACCAAACCGATGCCGAAGTAGGCCGACATGAAAGTCACGGGAAGGAAGAGGATGGTCGCCTTTGTGAACAGCAGTGCAACTCGTGTCAGGCGGTCCATGTCGGCGGATTCTTTCAGCGCGATGAGGTTGAAGTTCTGGAGTGGCGCAAGTCAGTGGTTGTTCTTCGCGTCGAGATGAGGCTGGGGGAGGACTTACCATCGTTACAAGCGAGTCCTTCTGTTTCTGGTACTCTTCCACTTCGCTCAAAGCATACAGATCGATGAGGTCTCGTTGTCGCTTGAAGCGAACACGAGCGGCTGATGTGAGAGAAACGCCAAGCATGCTGTCCTTTTCGGCTACCAGGGGACGTATGGTGTCGAGCGAGACTTGACTCGTTTCGCTGCTCACGACGCGTGAATTCTGCAGGGAAGCGAGAGTGGCGATCTGTGGCTCGAGTAGACGGTCGATGATCCGCTCGTGGCTATGGTAATGCCGCCTCAGCACCCCGAGCTCCTTGCCGATGCTGTCGAGACGGTCGATGTGGCAGAGTCGCGGGGCATGGAGCATCTCGCTTCGAAGTTTGCTCAGCTCCTGTCCGTACCGAGATTCTTTTCGCGTCACGAGGGTATAGCTGTTGTACCAATTCTCGAAGAGGTAGTAGAAGAGGAGACACGGGGAATCTGAATTGCGGTGAGCCGACTCTTCAGGCGTGTCGCCAAGTCTGGTTCGGATTGGTAAGAGCGTCATCGGGTTCTGCGCCGTGATGTCGTCCTCTTCGACCATCGAGAGTGAACGAAATACGTTGACTAGGTTCCATCGAGTCTCAGTCAAGATGCGTTGCTGATGTGCATCGAGCTTGCCTTCGGCGAATGGAAAAGGATCCTCGTGGATAGCGATGACCGTGCTGTCCTCGCACAAAATGAGCCATGTCCATACCCTTGTGCACTGTGGCAGCACGTCGTCCACGATGCCTTCCGTGTGACCAGCATGCTTAGTGCCGTAGAGGGAGTTGTATCCGATGCAAACGTAGTTCCGCCCAAAGTCGACGGACGAGTAATGCCAGAGCTCGTCCAATATGCGGTACAGATTGCCTTGAGCAGCTGAGTCGTAGCTCGACACCGAAGACTGTTCGGACAACTCGTCTCGGCCTTTCTCAAGATCCGACCCATGAGGGCTGGAATGTTGGCGTAGGCTCCAGATCTTGTGCGAGGGTGTATGTTGCGGTGCTGTCTGGCTCGTGGGCGGTCGTCTTGACGCCTTGGGATCGGATACCATTAGTGCCAATAGCCGGGGCGAGAAGTCATAACGTTTTGCCAGTAATTCGAGAAGGGACCTGTGGTGTTGGGGGTACCAGATGTTGATCCAACGAGTGGAACACCCTTCGGAACAACCTGCGTCCACTACAGATGCAATCGATGGGGCTGTGAGATCAAATGCGACGAAAGCTTCTTCTTCCCCGAAATCGAGCACAAAGTCTTGAGACTGACTACTCTGCGCCGCTTGCGTTAGCGATTCAAGGCGTGTCGGATCGTCTAGATCCTGAAAGCTGTTCAGTATCTCAACATCGTCGAGTGGCTGATGGTCCCGTAGCGGCACGACCATGTTATATCGTCGATGGAAATCGAAGGTAGATTTGCCCATGTCTCCCTGCAGGGAGTCGAGCTTTAAAAGTGTTTTCTACAGGTGCCTCTTGACCCGTGGTAATGATCCCATCATGTCTGACATAGATATGGTTGTCACGTTGTTATAGAGACAAAGAAAAAGTGCACATCAGATGCTCGAGTCTCGGGGTAGGTGAAACATGGAGGTCACATGTTCAGCGTAACACAAGTCAAGTGAGAGCCAAAGGACTGAGCGAACGTATAAGATTCTGGTAGACTCGCAGGGTAACGCTGCTCACAAGATATACGAGATGGCATGCTTCATGGGACTGCAGGTGGGAAACAGAGGTACTCTCAGCAGCCGAACACGCTCGTTGGGGGAGCGTCTGAGGTCCGAGACCAGGTGGCGCTGCACGGGAAGTTCTGTCGATATGTCTGCTTGGTCGCAAATGATGAGGCGTAGGGCGAATCGCACAAGTACGCTGAGACATGCCCTCAACTCGCCGGGTCTTTGTGATTTCATGCAAGTGAATCGAGGTAAAGAGGTGTCAGGCGTGTGATGGTTCGACATGAGGTTGGACCGACCTCGAGGAACGTGAAGCGGAATCGACCGCTGACTCATCACTTCGCGGTGGCGCTTTTCGGCTTAGCTCCGCAAACTCTTGGCAACCCACCCGACGACTACATCAACAAATTGTTCTTCTCTTCCCTTCACGAACCTCATCAATCCAACAATCTACGCCAAGCCGTACCAATAACAACCTTCCAGACGTTATTGGAAGACCAAAGTCATCATGTCAAAGATCACGGTCGCTGGTGTGCGTACGAACGTGCAGCAACTCCTGCAATACTCCAACGAGGAGAAGAAGCGCAACTTCCTCGAGACGGTCGAGCTCCAGATCGGCCTCAAGAACTATGACCCGCAGCGTGACAAGCGTTTCTCCGGCACCGTCAAGCTGCCCCGTGTCCCGCGCCCCAACATGAGCATCTGCATCCTCGGTGACCAGCACGACATCGACCGCGCCAAGCACGGCGGTGTGGACGCCATGTCCGCCGACGACTTGAAGAAGCTCAACAAGAACAAGAAGTTGATCAAGAAGCTCGCGCGCAAATACGACGCCTTCGTTGCTTCCGAGACCCTCATCAAGCAAATCCCGCGTCTCTTGGGTCCAGGTCTTTCCAAGGGTAAGCGATACCAATACATACCCTTCCGCCTACACGCGTACTGATACTCTATCACAGCCGGCAAGTTCCCCACCCCGGTCTCCCACGCCGAAGACCTCGGCGCCAAAATCACCGAAGTCAAGTCGACGATCAAGTTCCAGTTGAAGAAGGTGTTGTGCATGGGTGTCGCTGTGGGCAACGTGGACATGTCGGAGGACGATCTCATCGGAAACATCATGCTGTCCATCAACTACCTCGTCTCGCTGTTGAAGAAGGGCTGGCAGAACGTGGGCAGCTTGACCATCAAGGCCAGCATGTCCCCGCCGAAGCGTCTCTACTAGGTGCTGGCGCCACTACGCGCATGGATGGGCTGCTTCGAGCGTGTGGCTACTCATAGTTCGGTAGCTTGTTTCTGCTCGCCTTCGTTGGTAGAGCGGAGCAATAGAGCCTCGAGTCATCCAACGTCACCATACTCTCATTGGTGTCACGTTTGATGAATGCTATGCAGGTGTCCCACGTAGTCTCTCGCGGTATGTAGAGGAGAGAAAGCATATGTGTTGGCATATCTCTGCATGATGGTACCTGCTTGCCCCTTGTCTATCCTTACATGGCAGCCATCGCTCATCCTGTACCCACCCAAGTCTCGGCCGGCCCGTCGTGCCTCCGCAGTACCCTACGATCCCTCATCACCCAGGGCAGCTCCGAGAATCGAGTCGTCGGTGAAAGCCGCCAAATCGCGACCACGCTGCCACATCTCACGCCCGACGGAGTACATTTTCTTCGGACGTCGCCGCCTGGCAACCCCGCGGATGTCCCCGTAGGACAACGTGCTGGCGAGCCGACGTACGTCGCTCCCAGGCGTCACGTCGTCCGTGGTGACAGCGAGACCGGTCGTCACGGCAGCCGACGACTCCGGGGTCCCTCTCGCCGAGACTGCTGCGCCGCCGACGGCCCGGAACGTCAGCCAGATGCCGATCCCCAAGGTACCGCCCACGGGATCCAGCCGCGACGCCTCCATCAAGCTGCCCGCCAGCTGGAAGCCCACGCTGGCCATCATGTTGATGGCCGTCGCCACGTTGGTCGTCAGCAGCTCCACGTGCCGGATCGTGCTGCTGTTGTGTGGCCCGATGGCTCTGATCCAGGGGGACACGGTGATCGTCAGCCAGATTCCTTCGAGCATGAACCTGTTCGCCGAGTAGAAGATCGTCAGGCTCTCTTTGCGCGTTTGGCGGCTTACGCGGGAGATGGCTGGCTGCTGTGGGGCGTGCATTCTAGTCATCGAGATATGTCAGCGGGTGTACGACAAAGGGGAGAAAGGGGTAGGATAGTGCCAGCTTACCCGTCCTCGCTTTGCATGCCGACCACAACATCATGCTCTGCCACGACGAGATACTCGTAGATCCTGTTACGATCTGGCAAAGCTATGGTCAGCAAACGAGGCGTCGCACGAGCCTGAGTGCGACGGTCGAAGCTCTCGGCTGGGTGCTGTGGTGGCGCAATGTAATATAATCCCTCAGGGCGCACGAGCTCAAACGCAGTATCATCGACCAGTACAGTGCCGCGTGTCTCAGCACGCTCGGAAACCTCAGACACGGCGTCGCTGACTGCGGTGATGGAAATTTCGAACTCGTTTTCTTTGACCGGCACAGTCTCGTGCCCCTCTTCGTTCGACTGGCCTCTGGGGTGGCGGTGAACGGCGACCTCAGTGGGTGCCACGCGCGTGAGCTGCACTGCAGTCGCGTGTTCGCTGATGATGGACGGCGATCTGTGAAGCGAGCCGATCTCGGACTCCATGTCTGAGGCGATCGATGTCGCCAGGGAAGGTGTGATACTCAGGGGATGGCGATAGCGTCCACGGCGGGCGATCCCCACGACAGGCGTGTCGAATGTGCATTCCTCCGGTAAAGCACTGTGTTCTTTGGCCCTCCAGCTGATCGGGCGTGCTTTGTGCTGTTTGATTGACTTTTGCGTAGGAAGTTCGTTGATCTCATCTGCTTCAGTGACACCGTCGTCAACATGACCATGAAGCCTGTTGCCGGCACTCGTTTGTCGCTCTGGCGTGACCGGAGCCTCCTTTTGCTCTGGGGTCATTGGAGCCTCGTTCTGCTCCGCAGTGCCCGTGCCCTCGTTATGCTTGCGCTTGTCCATCTTCCTGGCGAAAACCCTCCGCTTGAACAGTGGCCATGCCTTCTTCGCCGGCGTGGCTTTGGCTGCTGGGACTGAGTTTGTGGCCGGCGTGGCCTTGTCTGCTGCAATTGCTTTCGTGCCGAATCTGGACGCTGTCTTCACTGCATGGTCAGCACTCGCTTTCGGACGGGGTGCGAGCGCCCGCTGGCGCTCGCCGTCCTGCATAATCCTGGTGAAGCCTTCCATCCCAGCGCGCTCTCGGTTGTTGATGCTCTCGGTTGTTGATGCTCTCGGTTATTGATGCTCTCGGTTGTTGATGCTCTCGGGTGTGGATGCTCTCGGGTGTGGATATTTCCAGAGGGATAAACAAAGTCCAATTGAATGAGGAAGAAGTAAGGCAAAGTAAGGTAAGGCGTATAGTGTGGTGAGGTATAAAGTGGTGTTAATCCCGGACAACAGTGAGGTTCAGGGGGCTGGCGTGTGGCAAATGTCACGTCGCACAAGTCAAAGAGGGAAGGTACGTCAAACTTGGATTTGAAACTCACACGTGCAACGGATGACGTATACGACGAAGGCTCACAAGATGGACATGAGATGTGAGATATGCCTTCTCATTGAGTTCATTGACTGTTCTCAGCTGGCGTCAGCAGAGCTCCTGATCCGTGATCCTTTCGTAGCATAGACGCCTGCGCCATGCATGGAGATAACCTAACGCCACTCCCTTCTCTGATAATATCCTTGTGCTTGACAGCCCTTCCCATGCTTCGCATCCTTCTCTCGTCGCAGTCACCCCTAAGCAGTGGCAACAGCTGGACCGCCCGCGCTGTTCGGCGCAGTCTCCACCTTCTCGATCTGTGGCAAGCTACCGAGACGCACCCACAGGTCGATCAACGGCTGCATCGGCTCCGTATCCTTATCGTTAATAAGGTTGAACATCCTGCCGACGTTGATGAAGTGCACAAAGCAAGTATTCAGCTCACGGTGACTGTTAGTCTCCCAGAAGAACACCCAGTGCTGCCAGAACAAGTGGGCGTAGCAGCGGAACATCTGCTTGTACATGTTGCGAATCTCTGCCTCGAAGCGCTGTGGGAAGCCGGATGTCTTGCCGAGCCAGTGATTTGGGTCGGCGGCTTGCTGCGCCGGCGTAGAGGTCGGTGGGGCGGAAGTGAAGCCGTCGGACGGGAACAGCGACTGGTCTTGGATCTTGCCGTTGACCCAGGTCTGGATGTGCTTGATGTAGGTCGGGGCCGGAAGATTGATTGGGTTACGGTGAGTGTCGATCCAGGTGTACGTTGTCCTGTGCGAATAGATGGTCAGTGAAGTGCGATCAGCATGAGTGGCTAGGTCTTCTCAGCTTACGGCCCTGCAGACATGGTTGGGCAGTTCTGCTCGCTGCATTCACCGCGTACGGGGTTACGCTGCTCCTCACTCATAACCATCTTGACCATGCCGCATAGGGTACGGTATTGCTCAGCCACTGATACGTGTGATTAGCGATGCTCACATGTGTACTCTTGGCTTAATCACCTTGATGAGCGAGCCACTCCCCCTCCTCGAGGAGAAGTGGCTTAGCACTGAGCGTGGTGAAGTTGCCCTTGACGATGAATCCGGAGTATTCTTCCTTGAAGAACAATGGCATTTGGTTGGTTTGGTGGTTAGTCTGGTGGGCTTGGTCGTTGTTCGACATGCTCTGCGTCAGTGACGGAGAGGGTGGAGCTGGTGGGATGTTGGGTGCGGCCAGAGCTGGTGGGGTGTAGGCAGACGGCGAAGATGCGTTGCCACGGTTTGGTGGCTGGCTCTGGTTGCGGACTGGGTTCTGCCCGCGTCCGAAGTTGCGACTATAATAGGTACCAACGTTGTTAGCGCGCATTCCCAAGCGATGCATCATGATCTCGTAGGCCAGCTGCAGCTCTCGCTCGGCCGCGGTCTCCTCGGGTTGGGCTACGGTGCCGGCTGTGGCCATCATGATCTCGTAGACCAGCTTCAGCTCTTGCTCGTCCGCGGTTTCTCCAGAGTGATCCATAGCGGCAACCAGATCCAGCTTGGTGAGTAGGTCCGGTTATGGGTGTGTCTGAGATGGTAAAGTGTCGACCGGGGAGTTTTTAGGCAACGCATGGTGAGGCCATGTGACGCGGCTTGTTCACGTGTCATATGATCACGTGGCGAAGGCCCGAAGAGGTCAGGTGCGAAGCTCGGACGTCATCTGTACGCTCCGCAGGAAACATCAATGTCACCCGTCATAGCAAACGGGAAGCCATATTGTAACGGCAAGCTGTTGACTCCATGTTTTATAGTCAACAAAGCCGCCAGCAATTGAAGCAATGATCGCTCTGAAGCAACTGATCCCGTCGTCCATGCACCAGCTTGGTGCAGCATTCCACATACTGAGCCGAGTGAAGGAACGTTGAGCGAGGGCAGCGACGTTTGGCGTCACATGATCAGGGTTCCGGAACGGCCTATGGCGATGGTCGAGCGCACGTGTTTCCGTTTTCCCTGATTTACTCGGCCAGGCGAGGATAGCATCGGTCTTCGGCGATGAGCCACAGGCGAAAGCCGCGAAGTAGTGACGCGACGCGTGTTGCGAAGCCCGCAATCGCCCATCGGCCCGCCCGCCTGGTGTCTTTGATCGGTTCCAGTATGTCGCCGTCTGAGGAGCATTGGTGGTGTCCCTGACGCGAAAAAACTCTACAACCAGTGCAGACGAGCTGCTACGCCAGTCAGGCAGTCAGGGCTCCTCACCGAACAGCGCAGCAAACAAGTCGCTGAGCGGCGATTCGAGTAATGGGAGTGGTGCAGCGATCAAGGCAGAACCCCTTCCCTTCGATCATGCCTCCCAATGCGATGAACCTCGGGCTGAGGTCTCCAATTCCGCGAACCGTGCAGTAGTAGACCATGAGAAGACCATTCTTTCCATTTATGAAATGAGACTCACAGGTTGTTCATCCAAGACGACATCCTCCCACAAAAGGTTGGCCGGAGTCTGGTACGAGCAGTCCGATGCTGGTTGACGGTCCAATGCTATAGCGGCGAGTACCATCCACCAGGCAAGGTGTTCGTTTTCGTGGACAGTAAACAGTTGTTGCACACTTGATCGAGGGAAGTCAGGATTCAGGACTCAGGAGGTTGCGACGAAGCGGCCAGACCGACATGCAACAGCGGAACGTCGGAGCGGACCGAGCTGCCGGCCCAGCGGCTATCCCCGAGCCCTGACCTCTGAAGCTCACAGGCTCACATTTCACAGCGCGTCTTTCGGCGCGAAGTGAAGAAGCTCGCATACTTTACGAACAGTCCGCCTTATCGACCACGCATCCCGATCTAGCCAGGTACTTTCTTCGTCGCCTCTCGCGATCATATACAACCCTCTGAAATCCACGATCTTGCCATAACGGAATATTCAAACACCTCCACCAACGACAATATAGACGTGGAAAGGTCGTAGCCATCATGGCTTCAGCGGCCGCCGTAGGCGCAAATGCCGACCTGTCACCACCGCGAAACGATATTGGAGAGGATAAGGGTCTACCAGGAGAGGTCACGAGCGCAATTGGATCGAAAGAATTCGGCGTGATACCCAATGCCGACATCGACGACGATGATGAAGACATCCGAGCCACGGCACGACGGCGTGGGCCAGTAGAGGCAGCTGGAGTCGGTGACCAAGGTTTTCAGCGGTCCGGCGAGGAGCAGAGAAATGCCGTGGATGACCTATTTGGTGACGATGAGGAAGAAGAGGCGCTAGAGAAGCCAGCGTACGTCTACACTCTAAGCAGATGCGACGAGAGGTTGTTGACATAGGACAGCGCGCGCCAGCTTGACGATGAGGAACTGGACTCGGGGGATGACGTGGACAGAACCGATCGAGCTCCTGCAGAGGCGGAGCAGCCAGAGCAGGAGTTTGAAACGCATGAAAAGGTTACAATGGATCTAGAGATCGCACGACAGCCGCTTCCAGAGCCAAGCGATGGCGAGGTACACCGCCCAACACCACTCCCATCAGAAAGACAACGCTAACTGGCCACAGATGTACTTGCTGAAAATGCCCGACTTCATGGCGATCGAGCCGAGTAGTTGGGATTACCAGAAGTTTCAACCCCCAACCACCGATCATCACTCAAACAAACCCCCAAGTGCCACGTTTTCCGCCTACAACACCGCCATGTCCACCATTCGTTGGCGACACTCCCCGTCGAACGCTGCGAAACTCCAATCAAACGCTCGGATATTACGTTGGTCGGACGGGTCGCTTACTTTACAAATGGCATCGGACCCGACTGTACAATACGAGATCGATGGTAATTCACTGGCGCCACCTCAGCGCAATCCTGTACAACCAACCCCAGTAAGCGTCACAGCATCGGGCAAGAAGGCCGGTAGACAAGGAGACGGCACGATTGCAGGAGAGCGATACGATCAGAATAAGGATGCGTTCACGTATATGGTGATTCCGAGCGAATCGACTTCCACATTACGAGTCGCACACAAGATCACGGCAGCCTTATCGATCAGGCAATCAGGATCGGTGACGGACGATGCCGAAGAGCGCCTGCAAGCCGCTCTCGCCCACGCTGTCAACGCCACCAAGGTCAACGGTGTTGGCAGTGCCGACTTGCAGCTCATTGACGAAGATCCCGAACAGGCCAGAAAGGCGGCAGAGGAATCGATGAGGCAGAAAGTCAGAGCGGACAAGAAACGAGAAGCAGCAGCGCAGCGTGAGACTGAGCGCGCCAATCGGACGGTGGGTCGGCATGGCATATCATCGAACCGCTACGGTGGGCTCAACGTCGGCATGCTCGAGGACGAGGATGGCGCCGCTGCAGGTCGGCCGCGGAAGACAGGCGCTGGACCGCGCAAGTCTCGTCAACGGCGCAACAGCATCTACAGCGATGACGAGGACTTCGGACGGAAGCGGTTTGCGACCAAAGAAGATGAATACGACGAGGAGGATGACTTCCTCGCGCCGAGTGATGAGGAGGAGCTTGTCGAGGACGAGGATGAGGACGAGGATGACGGCATTGTGGAAGAGGCGCGAGAGCGTCCATCTAAGAGGGACCGTCCGCCGCCTACTGCCGATGCTCCCGGAGTGGGTGAAGATGCTGATGCGGAAGGCGAGCCTGACGATGACATGCCGCAAGGGCCGCGAACCAAAGTCAGAAGGGTGCTCGATGATGATGAGGACGAGTGAGAGAAGTTGGAAGATGGCGTGTGTTCTGATTCACAAGCGAGGCGTTACTGGTCGGAGAAGGTGCTCGGGCTTCTCTAGGCTGCAAGTGATGGCGATCTGGAGCAGCTAATGCCGTTGGGCCAGTGACATGTATAAAATGCATCTCATAAAATACCTTGTCGTATATTGTAGGCACGTGACCGCGCAAAGGAACCGCCCATTGACAGCTTTCTCAGTAACGAAAATACACCGAGTGAACATCTGGCGGCTGTCAATCAGAGTTGCGATTGTATTCGATCACTCCGGAGCGATTTCACTTCTCGAGTTTGCCTAATATCATCAGCTTCATCAGTGGCTACATAGTATATGTACATACATTGCACCTTCTCCGAAGAGTGGGTCAATGCGCCAAGCCCCCGTAACCCAGGGTCTCGACGAAGTTGTGTCCTTCACACCGTAGCCCGATCGCCCGCGCCTGATCTAGCCACCTCACCCAGCAAGACAACCACCACAACATTCCCCGAACTTCATCACCACTGGACCGAGTGTCATAGCAGGTAAGCTTCACTGATCACGCACCGCCGTTGCCGCGCGAATGTCCGCGCCGGCGACCTGGGCATTCGCAACACGAAGATCAGCGGCCGAAATCCTCCTGTAGCGAAAAGAACACCTTGCGCCGTCGCTCAAGGCAGCCGGATTTCCGTTCGTGGTCCAGTAGCGGCGAGAAACGGTCAATGTGTGTAGGACAGTGGCTGATAGAGTACTCTTCCAGGCACAGATTGGTCCTCCACTCCAAACAACCCAAACCCTCCCACATACCCGCGTCAGACTACCGCCAAGATGGGTCTCGCGTTCTCGAAGTTGTTCGATCGCCTCTGGGGCAAGAAGGAGATGAGAATTCTGATGGTTGGTTTGGACGCCGCCGGAAAGACCACCATCCTGTACAAGCTGAAGCTCGGTGAAATCGTCACGACAATCCCTACGATCGGTGAGTAGAACTTGCGGGTCGATGACTCCCCGCTCTCGATGTTCCAAGCTGATTTCGCCTCCTCTCTGCGCAGGATTCAACGTCGAGACGGTGGAATACAAGAACATCCAGTTCACCGTGTGGGATGTCGGCGGGCAGGACAAGATCCGGCCGCTGTGGAGGCATTACTTCCAGAACACGCAGGGCATCATCTTCGTCGTCGACAGCAATGACCGTGACCGTGTCGTCGAGGCGCGCGAGGAGCTGCAGCGGATGTTGAACGAGGATGAACTGAGGGATGCATTGCTCTTGGTCTTCGCCAACAAGCAAGATTTGCCCAACGCCATGAACGCGGCCGAGATCACGGACAAGTTGGGCTTGCACAGCTTGAGGCAACGCGCTTGGGTAAGCATCTTCAACACGACAAGACGAAGTGAGTGAGAACAGCGGCTGACCAGGCGTGCAGTACATCCAATCAACTTGCGCTACCTCCGGTGACGGTCTTTACGAGGGTCTCGAATGGCTCAGCAACTCGCTGCGCAAGGCCGGCCACAACTAAAGTCACACACCCATCCAACACACACCATGCAATGACGTACGTGTTACCTACGGCGACACCATCTCCTCCGTGCGTCTACTCGAAAAATCAGGCCACCCACTATTGTCATGAAAGGGAGGGAGGACAGTAACACACACGGAAAGAGCGAGCTGGCAGCAGGAGCTTCGGACTTGAGCGAGCAAGGACGAGTGAATGGCGGGAGCAGGCTGTTATGTTGCTGTAGCAGAGGTGTACTCTTCTATAAGAGATGCTGCGTCACTGGATGAATGCTGCGTGCGGTGGTTCTTCTTTGCACGGCGTTCCTTCTTTTAGGCCTTGCCTTTGATGTACAAAAGGAATCGCCTATCCTCGGAGTATGAAAGTGTTGCTTTTTCGCTTGGTACTACGTGTTGATCTTGATCATATCACTTGATGTCCTTGTCTATGACTCTATGTCCTATTTTACGGAGTGTAGCTCGCTGCCAGCATATCGACGCAAAGGCAGGTCGCCACACAAGAGCGCGAAACTCGGTTCTCTGGTCACAGGAACATATCTGGGACACGTTTCTCATTATGCTCGCTCTCCCATGCCGAGCAGCCACAAGCATATAGCACATAACCACAAGTACGTGCCACCAAGAAGGGCAATGTAGCGGCCATCCCACAACTCCGATCCAAAGCAAAGAATTCTGGACTCCACGCAGTTGGTAAGGAAAGACGGACGCGAAAGACCATCACTCTACGAGGCCGGGAACGGAAGGAGATCCACGTTGGAGATAGAACAACCCTCAGCATGTCGCCGTAGCGAAGCCTCGACGGTGACATTAGTCACTCTACTGATGGGTTTTCAGAAAGAGGTTCCAAAGGCGCGAGGTGAATTTATGGACGAAATTTCTCGCCGGCCTTGGCATGGGTGATCTGTGCTTGGAAATTTGTTATGCATCGGGGTCACGTGTGCACAGCTGGGTCACGTGTGCACAGCTGGGTCACGTGGAGGTTAGTGATGTTTGACTGCGGTAGTGGGGACGTTTGCATGTTTTCACGAATACGACCTTGGACAATATCAACCTTGTACTGCTGTCCCTTCTACTGCAGTCTGAACTACTTTTTATCGGACGTCGTATATAGTTCGAGCCGAACAACGCTTGAATAAGGTAGGCAGGTAGATCTACCATCCACATTCAGACTCTTATGGAGACGACATTTCCATACCGTGCACCCTTTCCCAAGTCAACATCATTGGAGGGCATCGTGCGTTATGAACGGTAGTACGAACGGGCACGATGCGGCTGTGAGCCTGCCCTCTGCAAAAGCGTTCAATATCTCGTCCTCCATCACGATACAACCTCCATTGTCACGGCGTGGCGAAGGTCCTGGCCTCCTCTTGATCGTGCCGGAAGACCTCGACCTGGGCTCGAGCTCGAAGACTCTTGATCCACCACCGCTTCAGAAATGGGCAGAGGAAGGCAAGTGAATAATTCCCGTTCTGGTAGGGTCGAGCCGGTTCTTGCTGACCTGCGATGCAGTGAGTTACAATGAGCTACGTCTCCTTGCTTCAAGCATTTTACTTCGGCATCCATACGAACACGTATCTATCTGACCTCTCTCAGGGATTCGCGGTGGCGCAGATTCGAGTGGCCGAGACAGTAGAGAATAACGTAACGACAGCCATCTCTGCAGCCCTTCAAGCTCTCGCAAATCTACACGAGTGCACAACAACAGATCGAGTCGGCCTCATCTGCAAGTGCATCGATCCATTGTCTGGACCATCGCTGACTGGCTCTAAGCATACAACTTGGGTGCACCTAGTGGCATCGACGAAATCGAAGCCATCGCTGCCATTGTCAACTTCGGCTCCGTCCCGTGCCAAACATCCAAACCACAGCTACACCATGTCACGTCCACCCCATTGGCGGACAACCCGCATCACGCCAATCTGCCCAAGACCTTCACCTACCCAGGTGCCGGCAACGACTTTGTGATCCCATCGAGTAAAGATTTCCGGAGTGCGGCTGCGGCCGTCGCTCACACTCGGACCTTGTCGTTCCTCAAGCCCATCGTCGGTGGGCCGAGTTTTGATCTGGAGGCGATTTGGGAGGAGCACACTCGCCTCGAGTTTGCGGAAAGGGCTGTCGAGAAGACGATGGCGACGATGGTGCAGGAGCCGTACGTGAACCATGTGAGTACTGATTTATCTTTCTCCATACGCCGAATGTTTAAGCGTTGGGCACATACTGACCACAATTTCCTGACAGATTCCTACTATGACGGTGAGTCCGACAAGACACCAAGTATCCCTCGGTAACTCGATATCAAAGCTGACTCTGTTCATATTTGACGTACAGGGAGGTATAGGAAGAGAACGTCTGACAACCTTCTACCGCGAACGCTTTATCTTCAACAACCCAGCCGATACAGCCATGGAGCTCGTCAGCCGCACGGTGGGCATCGACCGGGTGATCGACGAATTCATCTTCAGGTTCACGCACGACAAGGTCATCGACTGGTTGTACGTTTTCTCGTCGTAGCAGAAACTCAAAAGCACATGACTGAAGTAATGGCAGGCTACCCGGTGTCCCACCCACGGGAAAATACGTCGAGATACCCTTCACATCCGTCGTCAACATCCGAGGGGACAGGCTGTACCACGAGCACATCGCCTGGGACCAGGCGTCAGTACTCAGGCAATTGGGTCTATTGCCAGAGTACCTGCCCTTTCCCTATCCGCTGCCGGGAGAGGATAAACTTGGAGCCGGGAATGGGGGTTGGGAGTTTCGTGTCCCGACGGCTGGGGCTGAGACGGCGAGGAAGCTGGTCGATGAGAATGCGGTCGAGTCGAATGGGATGTTTGAGTTTGCGGTCAGGCGGGTTGGTGGTACGTAGTCGTGTTGGGGGTGCAACAGATAGTCAGAAGAATCGTGCCCCATGTGAACAGCGTCCAGCATTCTGGCTCGGATGATTGCCCACCTATCCACCAGCGCTGTTGATGTGGATTTGCGTATACTCCATGATCATTCACCAAGCTCAGCGTAGAAAATGCAGGGAGCACTTTCTGATCGGGAAGCGCACGCGGCAAATCTGGCGCTCATCTTCCTCGGGAGACTCTTCGCCGCGATCGTGCTCAAATTCAATCTTGTGCCCGACCAGGAGGGCTAAAGGCTGACACATAAAAGAACGCAGACACAGCAGACAATTACACCGCAGACAGTTGAGCGTAGTTTTCCAATGCAGATGTGAAGAGCCTTCATGGATGCGTTTGTGTCAGGTAATCCACATGACCCCCGTAGACCCATCCCTCTGCTAGGTGTCACAAATCCTTAGTCCTCTCCTCCGACTCCGCAATCCACCTCTCCACCAGCACCCTATCTCTGACCTTCAACCCGACCTTAAACGGCTTGGGATCAAGCGTCAAGCTAGTAGGGTACATATTACACCCAAGCGCATCCAAAACCGCCTCATCCTTCTTCTCCTTCGGCCCCACAATCTCGAACGCAATGATCATGCGCAGGAAAGCGGTGTACAGCTCCCGGTTCGCGAGGTGCGAGCCGATGCACATGCGGCTGCCGGCGCCGTACCCGTAATGCGGTGTGCCTCGGCTGGCGGCGGCGTCGTCGACGCTGTCGTCGGCGAGGTAGCGGTCCGGGTTGAAGTCGTAAGGGGACTTGAAGTGGGTGTCGTCGTAGTGCGCGGCGTACGCGTTCATGTAGAAACTCGTGCCGGCCGGGATGACGGCGTTGCCCCATTTGATGTCTTTCATTGATGTTCTTGGTAGGCAGATCGGGATGACGGACCAGAAGCGCAGTGTTTCCTTGACGAGAGCGGTGATGTATGGGACTTTTTCCTCGTGCAGACATCGTTCCCATGCGTCGTTGTTGGGGTAGACCTTGTTGATCTCGTGTAAGGCTCGCTCCTGGATTTCTTGGCCGTGTCCGCTAGACAGGTAGGCAATGCACATGATGAGATTGCCGGGAACGGTATCCAGGCCAGCAGATACCATGGTCAGTCCTATAGACATGATCTCGCCTGCGGTACGGTTAATACATGCTGGGTCACCTTCCGGTGCTGGGAAAACATACCATCGGTAAGCTTTGCTTCTGGATCTTTCAGTACGTTACCGCTGATGCAGGGCTTGTCGGTGCCATCCGCAATACGCTGTTTGAGCATATTCAGCAGCTTGTGCATGTAGTCCCCTCTGCGCTTCCGGTACTCTTGCGGTTTCGTACTCCCACCAGGCCAGAGTCGCATCAATGGGATATAGTCGGCCCAGTTGTTGCTGGTGGAACGGAAGTTGGAAACCATGCGCTCCACATGCGTGATCTCTTTCAGCATCTCGTCGTTGACATTGCCTTCGATCTTGATGCCGTAGTTCAGAGTGAGCGAGGTGCTGAGAGCGTACCGAGTAAAGTAGGCATTCGGGTCTATGTCGATCTGGCCGTGCTTGCTGTCCAGCAACATCTCCTTGATCGACTTGGTAGCTTCGTAGTCAATGATGGGCATGTAGCTCTGCACAGCTGGTCTGTTCAACGCAGTCGCTGCAGCCTTTCGGCGTGCTTTGCAGCTCTCGTCCCACGGACTGGTGCCAATGGTGAAACCCTCAGAGCTACTGACGACCGTGTGAAACGTATGGAGCATGGGTCTGCTGATGAGCGCGGACTGGTTGGTAATCCAGAGATTGCGGACGCTGTCAAAGGTATTGGCGAAGATGATCCTGCGGTTGCCCATCCGAACTTGGAAGACCGGGCCATACTTCTCGCTCCATTTCTGAGCGACTTTGGCATGGTCTTGGCCTAGCTGGAGAAGGTTGCCGAACAGTGGTACTCCTGGGATCTCGGGCAGATTCTTGATCTTGGGCACATCGGTACGGTCGATGATCTGGAGAACGGCATAAACGAGGGCAATCAGGAAGAAAGGTAGGATTTGGGGCGAGGTTAGCAAAGACAGAACACTTTGATCCTGCGACGTTTGTGCCATATTCGTTGCTGTCAGAACGACCTGGGACTGTGGCAATGACAGAAATCAAAGAAGGGAGGTCGGGTTCAAGACTTCCTCACTTGATCACCGAAACATCTTCCCCTTGCCCATCTACACCGAGCAAGCTCTGAGACGCCAGAGAGTCTCCACGTAGCGGCGGTATACCGTACCCTACCTAGGTACGTGTAGTAAGCCCACCTGTATCCCCGCACTCACAGAGCCGAATGTAGTGCGGAGTGATCGACCGAGGGACAAAACGCGGAATCGTGGCCGCGATATGGCTCCACAGTGTTCCGTCAATCACGCTTGATACACATCAGGATGTGTGTAACGAGTAAATCGAGTCGTTGAAGAAGCCGCAGGTCGCTTGAGAAGACAATCTTCTGTGCTGAGTATGTTACTCAACACTTGCCAATCATTCCAAGATTGAGACAAGGCGGAGTCGTGTCCTTGCTCTCGACAACCACCTACTTGAAGTCGAGCACGGGAGCAGCCTCGATGCGTCCTGTGCACTCTCCAAACCCAACACGCGCACCATCTTCATCTCCACAGACTCCAGTGATCGTGATACTATCGCCATCCTCCAAGAACCTCCTGATCTCACCACCATCCAGCTGGATCTCAACTTTGCCGTTCTCGGTCTGCTCAAGTAGACTGCCTTTGCCAGATTGTCCTTCGCTGCTGATTGTTCCCGAACCCATCAGATCGCCAACATTGAACGGACAGCCTCCGACAGTATGGTGGGCCAGCATCTGCGGGAACGAGAAAAGGAGTTCGGTTGCATTGGTGTTGATGATCTTCGTTTCATGTCCGGCTTTGGTGGTGAGAAACACTTGGAGATCGATGGCAGAATGCGACTTGCGACCTCCCTCGTCGAGATATGGCAGCAACTCAGTGTCGTTCCGAAGACCCGTTGAAGCGAATGGCTCCAGGGCATCCATCAGAACTACCCACGGTGATATTGTTGTGCCGAAGTTCTTCGAGTTGAAAGGACCCAGGGGAACGTACTCCCATGCTTGAATGTCGCGCGCTGACCAATCGTTCATCAACACAACACCGAATAGATACTCCGACGCATGATCGACACGCACGGGCTCTCCCATGTGGTTTGGTTTGCAGACAAAGCAGCCAAGCTCCAGTTCCATATCAAGCTTCTTGCAAGGGCTAAGAGATGGCTGCTTGATTTTCGCACTCGGGTCTGCCAGGATCTGGCCATTTGGTCGTCGTATGGGCGTCCCTGAGACGACGACACTGCTAGCCCGACCGTGGTACCCCACGGGAAGGTGCTTATAGTTCGGCTGCAAAGCGTTCTGGGCCCCGCGGAAGAGGACGCCAACGTTGTAGGCATGATTCAAGCCGGCGTAGAAGTCAGTGTAGTCGCCGATCTGCATAGGCAGATGCACCTTGCACTCGGCCAGCGGAACCAATGCCGCTTTCTTGAGCGAATCGTTACGCTGCAACACCTCAGGAAATGGGCCGTTGTCCAGCAGCACGCTCTGAAGATACTCCCGGACGATTTTTTGCATCGGGCGGCCGAGCGCTGCAAAGGCGTTGAGCGTGGGTTGTGAGAACACCGCCTGATGCGGCTGGATTATCGACAAGGCAGAGAAGCCATTGTGCTCCGTGAACGATTGCAGGTCCAACGCATAGTCTCCTATGGCCACGGCGGGATGCGGCTGGGGTGCGTTGACAGTCGAGATGATGCCGAAAGGTATGTTGCGCAGCGAGAAGCCCGACTTTGGGTCTATCGCCAACCAGCTCTTGAGGGGTGACATGGCAAGTTTAAGAGGGGTTGACCCTCTTGAGACCTTGAGCGAATGAGCCTTCGTCGAGAAATGTTATCACCTAAGTGCGTCCTCTAGAAGGTAGGAAAGATGATGGCCGCGTACGGCGGCTACAGTGCTCGTCTTCGTGTGGGACGAAGAAGTCTCCATGGTATAGGTATCTTTTGAGATGCACTAGGTAGTTTTCCTCACATTGGTTCCATGAAGGTGTGATACGTGGAGCGAACGGGGGGTATTCCGTGGTCGTAACGAGGAGGAGACAAGGAGGACGAGGAGGGGCGGATCATTTCCGCCCAACGGACCTCACCTGCAAGTCACTCCACAACTTGGAGACAAAAGCGGGGCAAAGTGGTTCATCAAACGGTGGCACACCGCGGAAAGCTGGGCGCGAACGATCACCAGCTCCCGCTCGGCTGCGGAACAAGGACGGCGGCATGGGACCTCACCGAATTGCTGTCGAACTATCCGACTCCGGATCATCAATAATAACACGCTGGCGACCCTCTGCAACTACAGCAAAGCCTGCCCAGTACTGAACGTTTCGTAACTTGAGCTATCAATTGTGGTGTCGAGAAGGGAGATCGATATGCCTGTCACCGACTTCATGGTTCCGGAGAAGTACCGCTATCAGAATGGCTTCGGCTGCTACCACGAATCGGAAGCGGTGGAGGGTGCCTTGCCCATCGGGATGAACAATCCTCAAAAGCCACCGTTCGGTCTCTACAACGAGAAAATCTCCGGCACAGCCTTCACAGCACCCCGATGCGAGAACCAGCAGACATGGCTCTACCGCATCTTACCCGCGTCGGCACATGCGCCGTTCGAAGCCCGCGAAACGAGTACGTTCGACACGAACCCCGGTGTCCATGGGAAGGAGAGGTGGCATCAGATCCCCAACCAGCTGCGATGGGACCCTTTCGATCTGGACGAGACGGTCGACTGGGTGCACAGCTTGCGTCTGGTGGCCGGCGCTGGAGACCCGACGATGAAGAGCGGACTCGGGATCTTCATCTTCGCGGCCGGCAAGGACATGGATCCGCGTGAAGCTTTCTACAGCGCGGACGGAGATTTCCTCATTGTGCTTCAGCATGGCGTCTTGGACATCCAGACGGAGCTCGGCAAGCTGTTGGTGCGTCCGAATGAGATCTGCGTCATACCGCGTGGGATCAGATACCGGGTCAGCCTGCCAGAAGGCCCGGTACGAGGCTACATCCTCGAGCTGTATCAAGGTCACTTTCATCTTCCAGAGCTCGGTCCGATCGGGGCCAACTCCTTGGCCAACGTCCGAGATTTCCAAGCGCCGGTCGCGAGCTTCGACGAGGACACCGAGAACGAGTACACTCTCTTGTCCAAGTTCTCAGGCCACTTGTTCGACGCGAAGCAGGGCCACACACCCTTCGACGTGGTGGCCTGGCACGGCAACTACTACCCCTACAAGTACGACCTCGCCCGCTTCAACACCATCGGTAGCATCTCCTACGACCATCCCGACCCATCCATCTTCACCGTCCTGACCGCACAGTCCGACCACCCAGGCACGGCAGTGGCCGATTTCGTCATCTTCCCGCCTCGCTGGCTGGTCGCCGAAAACACCTTCCGTCCACCGTGGTATCACCGCAACACCATGAGCGAGTTCATGGGTCTCATCGGCGGACAGTACGACGCAAAGGAAGGCGGCGGCTTCCAGCCCGCGGGCGCTTCGCTGCACAACGTCATGAGCGCCCATGGGCCGGACGCCGCGACGCACGAGAAGGCCAGTAACGCCGAGCTCAAGCCCATGAAGGTCGGCGAGGGCAGCATGGCGTTCATGTTCGAGAGCTGTTTGATGGTCGGCGTCACCGAGTGGGGTTTGAAGAAATGCGCCAAGGTGCAGGACGACTATAACGCGGAGAGCTGGCAACCGCTCAAGCCGCACTTTCAGAGGCCGACGCCGGCTAAGATTGTCAATGATGTGGCGCACGGTGTCGACGGTGCGATTGGAGATCGAGGCCAGGTGCCCCATTGGACGTCGTAGTTGCTGAGCGCAGGCGGATAGACTATCGCATGACGCAAGTGTATACTTGCTTGGAGTTTCACTTCGTCTCTACTACTACCGTGCGTAGTTCCAACCCGTCTGCTTGTATCGCATGTTCATCCTCCAAGATTGTGTGATAAGTGCTGCCCGACTTCTGCATGGCAGACGACGGCCTCCGTAGGTTCCGCAGCATAGCCAACGGATTAGCATTTGAGTAGCCCGTGCGCTTGCCGGCCCTCCACTGGTCAGCGCGAGACAGAGGCAACTGGTCCCTCTCCAGCCGCACGACGCCTTCGTCCTTTTTGATTGTAGCCTTGAGCTCATCCGCCGGCATGTCCTCCACATCATGGCTGAGCTGCGTCCTGAGCTCCTTTGCCAGATCCAGCATATCCCTGAAAACATTGACTGGCTGCCGATAGGCGTCTCCGCGGCCATACCAGTACGTTTCGTAGTGCAGCACCATCAGGACCACGACGAAGATCATCGTGAAGATCAGGAAGGTGAAGAGCAAGAGCGATGAAAACCCCCATCGATAGACGGCTGCGGGCTCGCAGCTCGTGTAAGTCTCCAGATACCAGGCGTCGAATGTTGTGTTGTCCAGGACATACAACTCCTGCGCGATATATGAAATCGGTGGTGTGGGCAGAGAGTGCCTGGTGCCGTTGATTGTATGATTGGTCGCGAGATCGAGGCTCGCGGTGCCGGGCGTAATCTGTACAGGGTCGATTGGGTTGGGGATGTCCTTCGGGTCGGCGACATTGTACAGAGGGTCAGAGAAATTGTAATGTGGCGGGACGAGGATGCACCAATGGTGGGCTGACGATCCTCCACTGTCACCTCCACTGTCACATTGTGCGGATACGGTGGTGCGGTTTGCATAGAATCCCTCGCCGGTGTCCAAGACGATTGCCGAGAGGCGATCAACATCTGACGATCTGGGATTAGATAAAGTGTATGCGATTCGTCAAGGACAGGCAGCTCACAGAGGTTCCAAGTGACAGCCACGGAAACGTCCGAAACAGGATATCCGTCCCATAAGCCTAGGCGTGATCCATCTTGAATCGTGCCCCAGCTTCGAACCAGGCTCTCTGCCAAAACCAGATTGTCGTTATGGTCACTGAAATAGACTACCATCTTCGCTTGATAACCTAGTCAACAAGCTCAGCTGTCTGCCGTTACGCCCAGGTGGGAGAGAAGCTTACCCGTCATGACGGACAGCCAAGTAGGGAAAGAGAGAACATAGAGAAAGGCGATCACGAACAGCAAGTAGCGCCATTCAAGTTGTATCGTCGTCCACCCCCGCCAGGCCTTTCGCTTGCGTGTTGCGATATTTGCGCCCAATGTCAACAGCGAGCCGGTCGACACTCGATCAAAGGCCATAGCTGCAAACATGCGGAACGACGCGGTGCGCTTTTCCAGTGAATGCAGGAAAGACCGGCGGAGGACAGAGTAGGTCACCAGCGTGACCAGAAGTTGCCCGCCTCGACCGACGACCAGATCCCATGCCACATCGATGCCCTTTGCCAATCCGAACCCGAAGTTTCCGAACCCGAGGGTGATGCTCAGATATTGCGACGTGTCCCATATGGGCGAGTATGTTTGCCAAGGGAACATGACGCTGCCGTCGGCGGCGCACTGCCACGAATCGACGTTGTCTGAAAGTCCGCGCGCAGTTATGGCATGAAAGAAGATAGCCGTGAAGAGCACAAGGATCGAGAGTACGCCGGGCAGCAGTGCGATGTCGGTCCAGAAGTGTGTTCCTCGGTTCGCTCGCTCTCCTAAAGATGTCAGCCTCATGTTGTAGCCTCGCAAGGACGAGCCCGACAAGCAAGATGCAGGCACGGGGAGGGAAGGTCAGTGAAGTGCACGATGTTGTAACGGCCGTCCATACTCGAAGCCTCGAGGTGGGGATCAGGGAGTCCATACTAGGCGGAGGCTGCAGGTGCAGTGGTTTTACCACGCCACACTCTATCCTTGCAAGTTGGGGGCCGTGAATACATATAAATAGCGAGCCCTTGACGTTCAGCCACTGTGCAGTCAACTAAGAGTACATGTCTGTATCATACCGCCATATGTCCACCATGGGCCCATTTCGTACGTGAACCCATTTATTAGTACTGTAATCATCGATGGTGATCGTTACGGTCACAGCACGTTCAAAAAGCGGCTCGAGTCGTCTGTCTGTCGCAAGCTAGCACTTCTCCCAATCTGGCTGGTACAGCAATGCGCCTCCGTCCCATAAACGGGAGGCCAATAGCTACCATCCACGACTCCAGCTTCATCATGCACTAGAGGTAGCCTAGTAGGATGTTCGTAGCAAGACCACAGGCTGTTGCCAGCACCAGTGACACCATTATGACAAGCAAGGTGTACCGCGCAAGGTTGGCAGAAGTGAAAATGTGCTCCGAATGCTTGGATGAATGCAGCGATGGGTGGTCTTTTTTCTGACGTCGAGCTCGCCCTACATCTTTTGTTTGCATCTCGATTCCGCAGGCCGCCCAGCGTGCGTCTGCCCCTAACCTGGTCGACTCATCGGTTTGCGACATCGCGGCGGATCGATACTTGCCAAAGCCGGATCTCTTGAAGATCTAAACCATGCCTTTGTATGCATCGAGTCGTCTTGGGCTCGATTTGGCCGTCGGTTGTAGCCCGAAGCGTACTTTCACTGCAGTCTGATGTGTTCATGGCGCCTTATGGCTCTCGTGTGGTCACCGACGAGAGACAGCGAAGGCGTGGTGCGCGCTCATCGCTGGCTGTTTTTAATGTAGTCCGCCGTCCGGACCGTCGCCGCCGGTCCACCTCTCTTGTCCTGCATCGCCGCTTCGTACCGTGCTTTCAGTCCTTCCTCAAATATGGCGTCTTCGTCGAACTCTTCTTCATCCCGCTCAACCAATCCCTGTGCGTTATCATCTTCATCTTCATCATCCATAGCCTCCGCATCCGATACCGTCTCTGGCTCTTCCTTTTCCGGCGCCGTAGCATACTTTCCCGTACCTTTGGCCTTGGACGAAACCCGCATATCCTTCATCATCCTACTGACCTCCTGCTCTCTCAATTGCGCTTTCTGCTCCTCCGCCTCTTTCCGTCTGCGCTCCAATTCGGGCTTGTAGTCTTTCTCAAATTCTTTCCTCTTTTCCTCCACCGCGTCGAAGAACTTGTCTACACCTTGTCCGGTCATCGAAGATACGCCGACAACGGAAAGCGCATTGTAAAACTCCTCCAGGACCAAGCTCATGGAATTGAGCAGACTGCCCATGTAACCACCACCTTCCCTTGCTTCACTCTCTTCTTCCGCTCGCAAAGCCGCTTGGAACGACTCGAAATCGCGCATCCAATACACAGCCTCGCTTTCATCCTTGACGTCTGTCTTGTTGAAGACGAGGATCATGGGCAGCTTGGTTTTGTAGAGGATGGAAATGGCGTACAGCATGTTGCTCATGAACGTACTGGTGTTCTCCGTCGTGCGTGGAGTGTCGATGACATAGGCGACCACGGTCGGGAAAGTCGAAGCCAGCGAGGAGAGGAGGATGCTGCCGCTTGCCGACCAGACGAACACTTCGATCTGGCCGGGTGTATCGATTAGGATGTGAGTAGGGAGCAGCGTTTTGTCCTCCGAACTAGCTAACTGCTGCTGTGGAAGACATCGCTTCTCCAGTATGCCCATAACCTGATCGATCTTCGTACTGAACAGGTTCAGACTAGTCAAGATGCCTCCGTTCGGTCCCAGATTGTACTGTTTCATGACTTCTTTGTAGTTGACGCTGTCGCGAATGTCGATGTTGCTGTCGAAAGGTACACTGCGGACTGCTGGGTCGAGGTTGAGGACGTAGGGTGGGGACGATGTGGTTGGGTGAGATTGATGTTGCTGGTATAGGTGCGCATTGATGCGCTGCATGAAGGTCGTCTTGCCCGAACCGGCCATGCCTACGCAGATGATGGCAACGGGGGGCTGCTGGCCGGTCGCAGCGGCGGAGTCGGTGTTTGTGGAAGAGGCCATGGTCCTTATCCGGAACTTACACCTCTTCTTGCACACCTAGGCTGGGGTGACAGGCGGCGCAACCTGTTCGTGAAATTGAGTCGAATGGCTGGAGAGGTATACGCCTTTGCAAAGCTGGATATACCCCTGTATTAACTCTGCGGACGCGGCATGAGGTGTGCGAAAGCGGTTGTATCGAGGTATAGACGTATGTTGGACGAAGCATGTGAAGAATGACATCAAAAAAGCTTCGAAGCTTTGACCACAAGATATTCTCGCGCAATCCCCCACCACCTTCATTCGACTCCATCTGTATAGGTCCACATGAGACCACACAATGGGATTGGAAGAATTGGAGAGAGAGGTGGCGGCGGGGAAAGGTCGCGAGTCCAAGGATCGCAGCGACCGATACCACGACGACGAGGACGACAACCAGGAGCGCAGACATCGCCGACACCATCACCGGTCGCACAGGCATCGGGATGACACGCAGGCTGGTGACTGCAGACACAGGCACAAGCGCCATCGGGGCCGAGAGGAGGATGGGGAGCGGCGGCACCGCAAGAGACAGCGTTCCGACTCGCCCAAGCCGGCAGCAGCGGCCGAAGAAGTGAAGGTCTTCGACAGCGACAATGGTGAGGACGAAGATAACGACTGGGTGGAGAAAGATTCCGCTGCCGTTCCACCAGAGGGGAATATTCTCGATCAACGCGACCAGGACTTGGAAGAGAGCAAAATGAAGCGAGACGCGTGGATGCAGGAGCCTTTGGACCTGGACATCGATTACGTGGCGAGTCGGAAGCCCAAGGAGCCACCAAGTCAATTCGTCAGTGCAAAGCAGGGTCACGACTTCAAGGTCCACAACGGCGAAGTGAGCCAACATCTGGCGGATCTGCAACGGGATCTCGACTCAGACGGAGACGATCAACCAGCGGCGGAGGAGGTGAAAGACGAGCCTGCGCAGCACGAAGTCACCTATACCTTTGGCGACTCGGGCAGCTCATGGCGTATGACCAAGCTGAAAGCCGTCTTCCGTCAAGCCGAAGAGAATGGCAGGTCGGTGGATGAGGTAGCGGTGGAAAGGTATGGTGATCTGAGAGATTTTGATGACGCACGGGAGGAGGAGCGAGAGCTGGATAGGAGGAAGATGTATGGCAAGGGGTACGTCGGCTTGGAGAAGCCATCCGGTGAGCTGTTTCAGGAGCGAAAGATGAAGGCTGGCCTCGGGCAGGAGGAGGAGCAGGCCGATGTTGCATCTAATGCAGAGTACGATTCGACGGCGCAAGGGCAAAGTATGCCAGAGGCGCCTGCGCCCTCGGTCACGGTACCACTCGACCAGACTGCGCTCAACAAACTGAAGGCGCAGATGATGAAGGCGAAGCTCCGCAATGCACCCGACGCTGCGCAGCTGGAAGAAGAGTACAACCGCGCAGCTAGTGCATCTTTAGCCAACGAAGCCCAATCAGACGTGGTCGTGCTCAGCAACATGGACAATCGTCAGCTCGCTGGGGGCCGCGATGGTGAAGTCACAGCCGTGAGCGGGAAGCGCGGCCGAGAGCGAGGACTGGTGACGGAGAACGAAGACATGAGCATCGAGGACATGGTCCGTCACGAGAAGCGCACTCGCGGTGCGCACGGTGGCGAAGGTCGCGCTTTTGCCGAGCGGATCGCCAAGGATGGGAAGTTCAAGAACGATCTGGATTACATGGACGATAACGCCACGAACCTAAGCAAAAAGGTCATGAAGAGCGATGTCAACTTGCGTAATACGGCGATTGGCGACTTCCAGAAGATGCAGAAAATGCTGGATTCCTGCCCCTTGTGCTATCACGAGGACGCGAACCAATCTCCCGTCGCACCAGTAGTGAGCCTGGCCACGAGAACCTACCTCACTCTACCCACCGAGCCCGAAATCGCCAAGGGTGGTGCTGTGATAGTGCCCATCCAGCACCGCCTCAACCTTCTGGAATGCGACGACGACGAATGGGAAGAGATCCGCAACTTCATGAAAAGCCTCACGCGCCATTACGCCGCTCAGGACAAAGGTGTCATCTTCTACGAAAACGCGGCGCATAGTACTTCCCGCAAAGGCCACGCCGCGCTCAACGCCATCCCGCTCCCTCACCACTTAGCCGAGACCGCCCCCGCGTACTTCAAAGAAGCCCTCCTCGCGTCGGACGAACAATGGTCACAGCACAAACCCATCATCGACACGCTCGCTTTATCGCAACAGCCGCGGTACGGGCGTGCGGCTTTCCGGAAGGCGATGGTGAAGGAGATGCCGTACTTTCACGTCTTCTTCACGCTGGATGGGGGGATGGGACATGTCGTCGAGGATGAGAGGCGGTGGCCGAAGGGAGATCTGTTCGCGAGGGAGCTGGTGGGGGGCATGTTGGATCGGGGACCGGAGGTGATTAAGAAGCAAGGGCGGTGGGAGAGCGGTGATCGGAGGGTGGAGGGGTTTAGGAGGAAGTGGGAGAAGTGGGATTGGACCAAGGCTTTGATGGATGCGCAGTAAAGGTTCTGTTGCTCCCCCTGTGTGGCCATCGCGCTCCGGGCAAGTCAACATAAAGACCTGAGTCGTCGTCTGACGAACATGTGGGCGACGGACTCGCGTGTGGCCCGAATGCTGCGGTCGTGGCGGCTATGGTGGGAAAGTTCGAGCGGGCGGAGAGCTGAAGGCAGAGAGGATGTCGTCTTCGTGGGCTTTTGAGCACGCGCTCACGCACCGGTATCATCAGGCTAGAGTCGCGTGACTGTAGGTATGGATCTCGCGCCTGGACCCTAGGAAATGCCCGTTTTCCCGATGCGAGTCCCGGTAGAGACTTCCGGGTGGCGGGCCAGGCTGTGCAGAGACAGAGGGCCGCAAGGAGCGTGGGAGTCTCGATAAGTCAAGGGCAGAAGCACCGTCATGCGCGCACCACGAGTCTCTCGCCGCCACGTCTTACCGTAGCGGCGTGGCGTGGCGCGAAGCTTTTGCATTCGCTCGGCTTCCTGCGGGATGATCGTATGCCAGCCCAAGTCAGTCCAACAACATCAGGCAGGACTGATTTGCTGCATATATGTGCTCAGTGATGCTCACGTGTATGCCTCTAGCTGCAGTTCGCTCGTCAGTTTCTGTGGTCGCAGTCACGCTGCAGATGGGGCCTGTGTGGAAGGCACAGGAGTGAGACGCCAGTCAAACGGACGAATATCGCTGGTGGCACGAATGTGTGTGGGTGAGGGTTAAAGTCAAGCTGAGACAGTCTGTTGTGAGGGAGAGTCATCCGTACTAGTTCGATACATCCATCCGTCGCGTTCGACGTTAGATGTTCGACGTCGGACTGTTGAAAGGAGGTGCAAGATGCCGAGGTCCAGTAGTGGGTTCACTCTTAAACGTCCGGCACGGCACGGCAGAACCCGGGGTGCATTAGCTTCCGCGTTCGCATCTCATCATCAGTCCCGAGTCCGACAGCTTGAGCTGCTGGGGGGCAAGATGAGTTCCGCACATGTTCGACTTGCTGTACCATCAGAACCCAGAGTCATGTGTATCGAGAGATGCGTCTGATCTCTTCTGTCACCGACCTCCCTCCAGTCGAGCCGCTTCGTGGTCGCGCATCAGACCGGTGGTGCGACGAGCGTTGGGGGGAACAGGCGCGCCGCATGTGATGAGCATGGATGCTACCGGAACGCCAGCAATGAGGCAGTGCAGTCTTGGCACACAGCTTCGACGTCGGAGCTCCTCTCAACGCGCCCCCAATCTCGAACGTCGGGTTGACATTTGTGCGCGGTGTTGCTCTGCGTCCATGGTGAGGCAGTGGCGATGATTGCTTCTTCTCTTTCGCCATCGCCGCCCTCGACTTGCTGCTGTACCAGCAACTCTACACGCAATCTGGCGGCGTCGCCACCCTCATCGCCCTCCGCTTACCACAACGCCGCCCCCGCTGCCCTTACTGTACAGAGCCTCGTTTGGTGCTCCGCCACCTTCCCGCCGCTCAACTTCCAACAAGATACACAATCACCGCTGGGCTAGAGTGAAAGCCTGGGCGTGAGGCATCCCGCTTTGCCTTGTAAGTAGTAGACCTTTCGCTCTTCTCCCCATCACTTCTTGGTCTCAGCCAAGCGCCCAGTCATTCCTTGGTACATCGGCAGGGGCTGTGCATATAGTGTTTACTGTCATCACTACATACAGCCCACTTGCCTGCTTGCTCCTGCTCTACGCAAAAGTCAGACAGCGTGGAACGATACTGACGGCAAGTCGCCTCTGCGCAGTCCGGCACATGACCTCGCCTTCCTAGTTGGGAAGACTTCTGGCCTCGAACCCGTTTCACGCTGCGGTCGACTCGATAACACTTACCGGCCTTCGTACTCTTGGCTTTATAGCCTACCGCTCAGCCTCCTGACGACGCCTTCTGGGCGCTTAGAGTATACCTCATCCTCTAACATTCCTTCGCCTCATTTCTTGCATACATGAGTAGCCCTGCGGCAGCCGCATAGCTCTTTCAGCCACGAGGCAACCACTTGCTTTCCCAGCCTCAGCGCCCGCCTCACCGGTGATCGACGCATTTGAAAGCCTTGCAAACATGGCAGACCAGCAGCCGAACGTTGCACAGCCCGGTGGGAGAGCATCACCTCCCCCAGGTCCCACCCGAAGACCGCGCGCACCGACCATCACGATTGATACGTCTGCTGTGCGGAAATCCTCCGATCACAGCATCAATATGGGCCAGGGACCAGGGCATGGCGGCGACCAGGTGTCGGAAGACGGCAGGACAGACGACAGATTACGCCCATTCTCCAACGCCCAGTCGACACCGACCGAACTTCGAGCGAGTAACAGCTTCGAGAGTCGCGAATCGAGACCGACGAGTCCCCATAATATCTCTACGCCCTCACCATGGAGCAACTCACAGAACTTCCTTTCCGTGCCCACGCAGCGCAGCAGGGGCCAAAGCTTCGATACGGAAGCCAGTCACGAGACATCCTCGACTTCCGAAGTTACCTATGTAAATACGCAGACGCCCTCGTCCGAGAACCCGCCGAATAAAGCGTTTGCAGATCACCATAACGCGCTCGGGGCTGGCGGCCATCCAGTCTTGTCGGACAGTGAAGCATTGCAACCAGACAAGGGCACCGAGGATGACTTCGTTCGAGCAAACAACCCTTTCGCATTTGCGTCGGGACACATGACAAAGTTGACGGACCCGAAGAGCTTGGGAGCTTTCCATGCGGTCGGTGGTCTTGCAGGTCTCGAAAAAGGCCTGAGGACGGATAGAGGCTCGGGGTTGAGCATGGATGAGGAGCACCTGGACGGATCCGTTTCATTCGAGGAAGCGACTGCGACACCCAGCCCATCCTCAGACACCACGGCGGTACAATCGCCAGAGGGTGCACCGCAACAAAACTCTGGAGCGAACTCAGTGCAAGGCGGCTTTGTCGATCGCAAGCGGATCTTCGATGACAACCGACTCCCGGCGCAGAAGCAGAAGAACATACTACAGTTGATGTGGATGGCGTACAACGACAAAGTCTTGATCGTTCTCAGTGTTGCCGCTGTCATTGCTCTCGCCCTCGGGCTGTACCAAGCGCTGGGAACGCCCGATGGTGGAGTCGAGTGGATCGAAGGTGTCGCCATCATTGTCGCCATTGTCGTCGTTGTCGTCGTTGGAGCGGTCAATGACTGGCAAAAAGAACGTCAATTCGCGAAGCTCAACGCAAAGAAGGAGAGTCGGAATGTCAAGGTGGTGCGCTCGGGCAGAACGCAGGAAATCAACGTCCATGATCTGCTCGTGGGCGATGTACTGCTGGTCGAACCGGGCGACATCTTGCCAGTCGATGGTATCTACATTAGCGGTCACGGCGTCAAATGCGACGAGTCTTCGGCCACTGGCGAGTCTGACATCATGAAGAAGACGGCCGCCGATGAAGTCTACCGCGCAATGGAGAATGGCGAGCAACTGAAAAAACTCGACCCATTCATGATATCTGGAGGCAAGGTCACGGAAGGCTTTGGCCGTATGCTCGTCACCGCAACTGGCGTCCACTCTTCATACGGCAAGACGATGATGTCGCTGCAAGAAGGCAACGACGCCACCCCCTTGCAGAGCAAACTCAACGACCTGGCGGAGTACATTGCCAAGATCGGTAGTGCCGCTGCACTGCTTCTCTTCATCGTCTTGCTGATCAAGTTCTTGGCGCAACTACCACGCAATACCAACACCCCGGCAGCCAAAGGCCAGCAATTTATGACGATCCTTATCACGGCCGTTACCATTGTCGTTGTCGCCGTGCCGGAAGGTCTCCCGTTGGCCGTGACGCTGGCTTTGGCATACGCGACTAAGCGGATGCTCAAGGACCGCAACCTGGTTCGCGTGCTGCGGTCGTGCGAAACCATGGGTAATGCGACTACTGTATGCTCAGACAAGACTGGAACGCTCACTCAGAACGTGATGACCGTCGTTGCAGGCTCGATCGGAACATCTAGCAGATTCACCCACAGAGCCCCTCAAGATGGCAGCAGCACGCAGGATGGGATCGATGACGTGGCGACTCCCGAGTTCATCGGGACGCTGGCGAAGGACGTGAAGAACCTTTGGAAGGATAGCATTGCCATCAACTCCACCGCCTTTGAGACCGACAATGACGGTAAGACGGGATTCGTCGGCTCGAAGACGGAGACTGCACTCTTGGACTTCGCACGCGAGCACCTGGCCATGGAGAACGTCGCCCTGGAACGTAGCAACGCTGAGATCGTCCAGATGATCCCCTTCGACTCGGGCAGGAAATGCATGGCTATGGTCATCAAGCTTAAGGAGAAGGACGGCTACCGGCTCGTGGTCAAAGGTGCCAGTGAGATTCTGCTTCGCCATTGTTCTAAGATGGTCAGGGATCCCACGCGTGACATCGAGGCGACAACGATGACGGCCGACAACAAAAAGACGCTTCAGGCACTCATCGATGCTTACGCTGACCGGTCTTTGAGGACTATTGGCTTCGTCTACCGCGACTTCGAGTCTTCGTGGCCTCCACGAGGTGCTCGAAGGCAAGAAGACGACAAGACTCAAGCTGTCTTCGAGGATATTTGCAAGGACATGACGTTCTTGGGTCTGGTCGGCATCCAGGACCCGCTTCGTCCAGGCGTACCAGAAGCTGTACGGGACTGCATCAAAGCTGGTGTGTTCCCGCGAATGGTCACTGGCGACAACATCCTCACTGCCAAGGCCATCGCCAGGGAATGTGGCATCTTCACAACTGGCGGCGTCGCTTTGGAGGGCCCGGACTTCAGGAAGATGAGCCACGCGGAGCAGAGAGCGGTCATTCCCAAGCTGCAGGTGCTGGCCCGATCCTCACCCGACGACAAGCGTACGCTTGTC
>Ga0058704_10000139_pt1 | contig 39265 bp, 26 predicted proteins | sample AgamicMgSfe_FD_71363 | JGI IMG/M metagenome (GOLD analysis project Ga0058704, IMG submission 71363) | Agave microbial communities from Guanajuato, Mexico - Mg.Sf.e | ecosystem: Host-associated > Plants > Phyllosphere > Phylloplane/Leaf | place: Guanajuato, Mexico | collected 2012-05-30
ATCCCCTCCGTCGACGACGCCCTCAACGACCCCACCGGCTACCCATTCCTCTACGTCTTCCAAGTCGCCATGCCGGACGCCGTCGCCGGCACCAACATCCTGACCGTCATCGCCGTCTTCTTGCTCATGGTCGGCAACGTCTCCTTCACGGCCTCCTGCGCCCGGCAGGCGTGGTCCTTTGCACGTGACCGTGGACTGCCGTGCAGTGCCTGGATCTCCCGCATGAACAACAAGGTCCACATCCCGGTCAACGCGACGATCCTGACGCTCAGCATCACCGTCTTGCTGTCGCTCATCAATCTCGGCTCCAGCGCCGCTTTCAACGCCATCCTCAGTCTCCAGCTCTCCTCGCAGATGGCGTCGTACGCCATTTGCATCTCTTGCCTCACGGTGCGGAAACTGCAGAATCCGCAGTCGCTGCCCAAGGCGCGTTGGTCGCTGGGAAGACTCGGTCTGCCCATCAACATCATCGCCACCTTCTACGCCGCGTTCGCCTCGTTCTGGACCTTTTGGCCGAATGTCACCCCCGTGACCGCCGACAACTTCAATTGGGCGCCGGTGATTTTCATCGCAGTGGTCCTCATCGCGATGATCAATTACTTTGTCAAAGGGCGGCACGAATACGACGGGCCCGTCGCACTGGTGAAGGCGGCCTAAGCAATATATAGTGTACAGTAATGATATGATCTATTTCGAGTAAAGATAGCTAGTCACGCTACCCGGGCTATCAGCTGCCCGTTTCCACCACCTCCGCAAACCACTGCCGCAGAGCTCCCGCCAGGACGGCGGGCAATTCTTGCACATCCCGCACAATGAGGTAATGACCGAAAGGAAACGTGTCGAGGTACTTGACCATCTTCAGCTGCATCTCGCCCGCACCGTCTTTCGCGAACTCGGCGGTCTGAAGGTTCAAGATGCTCTGTCCTGGCCCACCCGTGGCCTCTGTCGCCTGAGCGGCCGCGTCTACGATGATGAAAACGATCATGATCCGCTCCTCGTGGGCTTGTCGTACCAATTGGCGGATCGACGGGTGGTCTTCACACACTCCATCGGAGATGATCAGCTGCAGCTGCCACAGCTCGCTCGCAGCACCTGCACCTTTGAGTCTTGCCGATTGAAAGATCTTCATGGACTCGACAAGCAGCCTGCGCACGTTCGTCTTGCTTTGCGCGAATGTGAAGTGTTTGAAAACGTCTGCGCCAGCTTCCGACGTGAACGGCGTGCTAAATTCGTGCGCAACCTTGACGTTCTCACCAAACCCAACAGCACTCAGCTGTCCGACTTCGAGCATCGACATACTTTTCGCCACCAACGCGAGCGTCTCAAAAGCCAAGTCCCGACTCTGACTCTCCGCCATCGACTTCGAGTCGTCAATCGCGACCATGATCTGATACGCCCGCTTGCTCGGAATTGACCTCCGCATCCAGATCTTGTCGCGTTTGTACGATGAAGCAATGTACGGAATGATCCGTTTGATGTTCAAACGCTTGCCGGTCCGAAAATCTCCGCGCATTTTCGTCGCTTGCGTCGGCTGTAAGATCAGGCGAAGATGTTCTGTGAGAACGAGGGCCAGATTGCGCGTGCTGGCTTCGTGTTGGGACCATAAACTGCGCGCCTCTTCACCTGACATACCGACGGGAAGCTCCTCCGGCGAGATATGTGTGTTGACGAGCTGTTGGTCCATGTCGTCCAGGTGATCATGCTCGACTGGGGACGCGGTTTCCATAGGATGATCGAGCTCGGTGGTCCTGGGCTCTCCCACAAAAGCCTTCGAGCCGTCTCTCGTAACGCTCTCATTGGTGTCCGCTTGCGTCGGATCATCCCGTTGTGGTTCATCAGCATTCAATGGACCGTCGTCAGGTTGCTCGCTGATCGAGGCAGCAGGATGATCGTCCTCTTCGTTCACAGACAGACCCTTCTCTTCATCCAACGCAGTGCTTTGCTCCGCTGATGCTGCACCGAGAGCTTGAGTGTCAGCTGCAGCCTCACTATTCGGAATGTGCTCAAAGTGGGCATCAGCCATGTCGATATCTCCTTCGCGACTGTCACCAGCCTCTGGTGGCTCCTTTGCAGCCTCGATCTCACGGTGTTGCTGGTACCACTTATCTAAAGCGTCGCCTATCTGCTTGAAGGGCAGGGGTGTATCGCGTGTCGGAGAGTCCTCCGCCCCTGCAGCAGCTTTCTGGCTCTGCTGGCCGCCATGGGCCCCACTCGCGCGGGCGTCAGGTTGATCTTGCTGGGATTCACTCTCGGTTCCTTCTGGCTGTGGCGACGCGACGCCCAGATGATCAGCTGTCGGCGATTGGGCTTTGTTCTCATCTGCACCAGTACCGCTCTCCCCGAAGACCGTTTCGTCGGGGTTGTTGTCCGCTTCGTCATGGTTATCTTCCATCAACACGTCTGAGCGATTGTCATCCTCAGCTTCGGCCCTTTCCTCGTCTGCGTCTTGGTCTTGCTCAAGTTCTGTGGCGTCGTCCGCCTCGTCTTGCTCCTGCTGGCGATCTGGATGCTCGCCCGTATCGTCTTCGTCAGAATGTACGCCTTCCGCATCCGCGAGCTGTTCATCCTCGGGAGCATTCTCGGAAAGGTCATCGAGGTCAGACATGTCCTCGACAGCTCGGTTTGCATCGTCCATGGTGATGTCATCAGGTAGCTGTAGGTTTTCCTCCTCTTTAGTGGTGGGATCCATCTTTTCGGTCCCTTGATCAACACCTTCCTCCTCGTCAGCTGCAGCTTCCGCATCATCGTGGCCTTCTTCTTTATCCCGTCCATCAGTCTCGTTCTCGGCAGCGGCAAGGTCTCGCTCGCTTTTAGATCCAACGGCATCATCAGCTTCTTTGTCTGCCTTCTCCGAAGTATCGCCGCCATCCCACATCTTCTCATCGACTGCCGAGGGCCCGAGATCGTCGACCTCACCAGCCTCTTTTTCGGCATCCGCGTCCTCGTCCTGCGCAGATCTGTCGCTTCCGTCATCGTCATCATCAGCAGCTTGGTCTTGCTGGTCTAGGGCGCCCTGCATTTCTTCGTCGGCCATGTCTACAGCATCCTTTGCATCCTCCACAGTATCCTGTTGCACATCCGGATTGGTCTGCTGCGCAAGCTCGGACAAATCTTCATCGTCACTCATGTCTTTGCTGATATCTTCAGCGCCTTCACCTTCGCCGAGCCCAGTACCAGACTCGACATCACCGTGGGAGCGCTCGTCAGTACTACCCTTCTCAGGTGGAGTGCAGAACCCTTGCTGAGCTAGCTCTACGAAGGTCGCCGCCAATTGGGATGCCATCTTCGTCGTTTCCAGGTGCAAGGTGGTAAGGGTACTCAGCAGGCTCTCGGCAGCTGCTGTGTAGGCGGCGTTGATGGGTTGTATGGCGCGTACAACGTCAGCAAGTGGAGAAAGAGCGTTGTCGCTGCTGCTGCTATTGCCGCAATTTCCTAGCTGCAAGAGCAGCTTTGCCAAGGTCTGGGTCGTTCGAGTCAGTTGAAGGTGGTTCATCTTGTTCTCGACTGCTCCTTGTTGGTAAAGCAGCCAGGCGCGAGCGTCTACGGGCGCAGGACCAACTTTTCCAACCCCCTGCATCGCTACAAGTAGGTCGTTCAGTGCACTGAGCAAATCCGCGACCCATGTGTTAAGCTCAACCCAAGTGTACCCGTTGGTTTGTTCGCTTGCCGAGCTCTCATGGGGCAGGTAGGTCCAACGGTGTAGTTGTGACAAGACGGGCTCCAACTTTGGGTCTTGATCGCAAGCAGTCTTGATGCTGAGACGCATCCGCGCTATCAAGCGATGGTACTGTGACCGTATGTTGACCTCTTGGTGGTGAGAGACGCCATCAGGTAACTTTGGCTTTGCTGCAATGTCGTTCTCGAGCTTCGAAAGTCCATCCATGATCTCGGTCAGTCGGACATCAATGAGCTGAGAGGGAGCTGTGGAGATGTTCAACTGAGCTCGCACGACGTTCAAGCACTCAGGTGCGAGTAAACGGAGGCATTTGGCGCTCATTGCTTCTTTCGCATTCCCCAGGATTTGGTCCCCATCGACCACAGGGTTCACCGAAGTAGCGAAGGCGGTCAGCTGTTTCGTCAGATCCCGCAAGTTAACCGTGCTCTCCAAATGCTTGTGTATGCTTGCTCGCTGAGATACGACAGTGTACAGCACGCTCTCAATGAGCCCCACACATCTCGATGCCTCAGCTTGAGTTATACCATCTGAATGCTTTCGTACGCCATCTCTCACAGCGGGCATGATGCTGAGAAGTCGATGAAAGTGAAATTCAGCTTCCCCAAAATCATGGTCGTCAAGCGGCTGAGCGAGAGCATGACTCTTCGCAAGCACCAAATGCAAAGCATTCTGTCGTGAGAGAACATCGTCGCTCAGACTGATGTGAAAACCCATCGATCGCACCTCCTTTAGAACCTCTGCAAGAAGGCGGCGCTTTCGAGACTTGAGGTGCTGAACGGCGGACTTGTTCTCTTCTGTGAGCGTTGCAGGAGTCGCTTTCCGCAGGTCAATAATGGTAGAGACCAGCTCCGATACGAAAGACGAGATTCGGACTGGTGCATCAATGTCCTGTAAAGCATGTGTCGCCATATTGTGTATAAGCCTCACTGTTGTTGATACGTTTCTGAAACGCTCTGGCCGTTTGTCCCAAGCTGGCAGTTGCCGCATGATCGGTTGCGGAAACACGTGAACGAGCGCGGAGGGCTCGACCACATCCAGAGGAGCTGTTGTGCTGCCTGTGGACAATCGCTCCCGATCAGGAACATTGCCTGAAACAATAGGTGCTACACTTTGAGCGAGCAAATTGCGGTATTTGTGAACCAGCCTCAACAGCCTTTTGTGAGACGACTTTGCGCTCTGTTTCAAGATCTCGATGTTGCGATCCTTCCAACTTGCGACTTGGATGAGGTTCCGGATTTGTGTTTCCAGATCAATTCGTCCCTTCGCCAGCTGCTCTGCTATCACTGGCTCAAAGCGCTGATAATATTGGACAAAGCTTCTCAGTGCTCGAACAATGGTCCCCCTCGTTGATCGCACGCGCTCGGAAACGCTGAGGTGCGCCACGAAGACACGCAGTATGTCAAGTCGGGATTTGAACTCGCCGAGTCCAGAGTTTGCAAGGAAGCCTTCAAGAGTACTGAGAAGACCTTCTGCATGTTGCTGAAGCTCCTTGGGAGAACTCTGAAGGCCTGCAGGAACAGCAATGATATTCTCGTACGCCACGAACCACCAAGATCTGGCGTCCCTTTCACACTTTGCTGATTCACGGTTCAGCAGGCCTGTCCAACTGGAGAGCTCGAGTTGTCGCCAGCCGATGATCAGACCAGTAAGTTCTTCGAGCATGTCCTGGACACTATACTCTCTGCTTGCAACGTGCTGCCACTCAGACACTGCTGCGTGCAACTTCTCCAAGCCAGGCAAGAGTCTGGCCAGTGGCGAGGAATGACCGGCCGTGAATGTCTGATCGCACAAGCGTACGACGTCCACCGGAGTCGCATGCTCTGGCCAGGCCTCGTGTATGATGGCGAACCGAGCTCTGACTTTGCGTAATGTCTGTGACAACCTTCTGGTCTCCGGTACATTGGAGTCCGTATAGATGTTGTAGGCTTTTTTGTCTGAACCAGATCGTGTTAGTGCTTGCGTAAGTTCGCCCAAGCCCAAGAAAATGGTGGGCAGCAATAGCTGGGTGTCGACTTGTTCCGTTTGACTGCTTGAAAGTTGGGCATATTGCCGTAGCACACTTGCAATCGCGTCTGAAGTATTGTTGGTTTCCGCCGCAAACAGGTCACGATGAACACAGGCAATCGAATCCACCAATACCGGGGTCTGGGACGCAGGCGCGCTATCGGTGTTAGAATGAGCAACTTCCCGTTCGCCCGTGGGAAACAGCTCATCCAGATCTTCTTCGGAGGGCTCATCCTGTAGATCGTGGTCACCTTGATACCGATAAAGGCTGGACTTCGCGGCGGTTCTCTTCTGGTCTTGACTCAACTTCGCACTCCATTGCTCGTAGAAGTGCGAAAACTGTCTCTCGATCGCATCATGTAGTCGGGTGGCTACGTGCGAATAAGGTCGTACTGAGCACCTCACAGCCAAGACGTTCATGCAGTACAGCACCTCTTGTGGTGTACGGACAACGGAGAGAATGTCCGCGAACATTTCGTCACTACCCCAAGTCCCCAATGATGCGCCCATGAGCGGCGTAATACTCGCTAGCGACACGCTTGTCGAGCTCTCTGGCGTGGGTGAGTTCGCCTGTACTGCCAAGAGGCTGCCGACGCGGAGACAATCAATGAAACCCACCACTGGGCTTGTCAAATCAGCGTAGGCACGATGGTCGCCCTTCAAACGCGCTCTAATCCGGTCGAGATTGGTATTCAGGAGCTCCAATTGCGCAGGGTTGTGAGAGGTGGGAGAGCCTTGCTGCAACGGTTGGACGGCACGTGTAAGGTTGGTGAGTTCGGCGTGGATGTCGACTATCTCTGGGACGGGTGGGCGGCAGACGTCGGCTAAGGCAGGCTCTGGTCCCATGCTGTCGAGATCTTCCTGGAGCAGTCGGAGGCGGAGACTATCGGGGGCGCCATACACTGCGGTCCTCAATTCCCGCATCGCACGCTGTGCGAGCAGTAGCTCCTCTCGACTACGGTCGTAAACTGCCTGCTCAAGTTGAGGCCTCATGGCTGGATCCAATGGATAGTCCCCGACGTACAAGGTCAGACAAGCCAAGGCGAACGCAGTCCACGCCTCCGCAGCTCGCCCGAGCCTTGCAGAAGTGCTCGTCGTTATATCTGCCAGGTAATCGACCACAAGCTGTAACTGCTGGGCGATCGAGCTCACTGGGAAACCCTTTTCACTCACTGATTGAGCAATTCCCTTGTCCCCACCATCCATGACCTCCAGGAGAGGCGCAGCCAATTCGAGTAATTGAGGGTCATCCGTACATGTGAGCGCCTGCAAAACGCCTTTGCACAGTAGGTGAAGGCATGTATCGAGTTGACCGAGTTCATCCAAGCACAAGTTATGCGCATTGTTCGCAAAGAGCTTGCTCAGAACCTGGCACTCAGTCTCCAGCAGACCCAACTGTCCGAGCGGAACCCGATCAACACTTCTTAGCCGATCTAGAAAAGTGTTCGGCCATTGCCTCAACTGAGCACTGTCATGGCCTGCCATGACTCGTGGCAGAGTTGCCGAAAGTAAGTACATGGCTCTCGCACAGCCTGGCTCCGGCAAGACACAAGCCGCAACAGTGTCGAGGGTAGGACGGCCTGCAAGAAGTTCCACTACGGAGCCTTCAGCATGCATATCGTCTGGTCCCGTCGTGTTAAATAGCGCAGAACGCCGGGACAAACGCTCGAAAACCTCCTTGAAATGCGGCCCACGATAGATGGGATCATCGATGGGCGAGCCTTCCTTTTGTGGAATCAGACTCTCCACGTAATCAGATAGACGTCGTAGTTCTGCAGGGTCAGTATCACGGACGCGGAGAGCGCGTGCAAATGAAGCGCGAAGCTCGGCAAGATCTTGCAGAGGCACAGTGAAGAGCTCGCATGTGTGGTCGAAGCGTGCGACGACACCTTCGAAGTGGAGGCTGGAGTCCAGCTGTTCAAGCGATGCTGGCGTCGCTGGCCGTAAAGCCTGCCATAATGGCGTGCAGCCGCGCCCGTTCAAGCCGAGTGACTTGTTCTCGAAAGGTACCAGAGCTTGCTGGACATGTGAAGTGAGAGCGCCAAGAGGGACGTCGGTCTGCGTCGACATAAATTTTGTGATGTCCGATGCGGTCGACATCCAGACCCCCAAGAGCGTGGGGTCAGACGCCGAAGAACGTATGATATTGAGCATGCACCAACACAGTGCACAGAGACGATCAAGAGTGGCTCTGATCTACGCTCGGATTAGTGACGCCTGATTGCTGCGACAGGAAGTCCATACCATTGAAAGCTCATCAAGAGCAGAAGCACGAATTTGCCGTGCCCACTGTGAGGTTGCTTGCAAAACGATCTCAAAGGTTTCAAGAATGCCTGGACGTGGTCTTTGCAACGATAAGCCTGATCGCGCTGAACGGTCCGCTCGCTTGAGCTGTTGCATCAGAACTGCATTTGACTTTATCGAATTCATCTCGCTCTGGAGTGTAGCCAGCTTGACAAGAACGTCGTGCATCAAAGCAAACGTTGTGGCTTGGGAAAAGATTTGTTGGTCTTGCTGCACAAGGGTCTGGTTGTTGAGAGGGTGAATAGTCTAGGAAACTCGCTTACCATTAGCTACAGATACTTACTAGAAACAGCGGACAGCGACTGACCTGTACACATGCAAAGTCAGCAGACGTGTCCGCTTGGCTTGAGGCCGTCCTATAGAATTCCTCGAGAGCATGCTGTATGTCAGCAGGCGCTGCAAAACGGTCTTTGAACAAGCCGTCTTTGACACGATCGTAGAGACCAGCCTGGAGTTGCCTCTCGAATGCTGGGAATAAGGCCCGATCGCGAAGACCCATATGCTCATACAAAGTCCATCGCAATTGCTCTGCGAGCTTAGCGTCGTCCATCGTACAATCGACCATCTTTGTGTGCTTGAATCGCATTGTAGCGGTCTCAGTGCTCAAAGGATCAGCAAGAATCGGGGTCCGATTTTCGTTAGCAACGTAGAGCTCCACAGCTCGATTCCTCATTGCCCTTGACAGCTCACCGTACCGCGGGTCTACAGTGAGGAAGATGCGAAAGTCTGGATGCGGGCGCAAGACGCGAGGACCGCCGTCGTCCTCTGTGCGCTCGTTGATGATCAAGGTGCCATTAGGCTCTAAGAGCGAGTTCAATCGGTCAAGTACCGAGGAGCTGCACAAGTTCGCGTTGTCTAGCACCAACCATTTACCTTGCTGGAGTGCTTCCACAAGAATGCCATCGATCCACTCGAAGCGAGCCTTATCGACGGCGGCGGGGGTGTGCTGGAGACGTTGCAGTAAGTCATGAGCTTGTTGGGGCACATGAGCTTGCAGATCGTCCATCAGTGTGGCCAACTGTGAGATGTCCGGCAATGGTGTCTCGAGCCATCTACCCACGTTAGCTAAGACACGCAGGGCCCGGTCGTCAGACCTTTGCACAAGGCCTGATTTGGCTGTTGAGGTCACGATCTCTCGCAGCTGGCTTAACAGCGCGATGACCTGGCGTGTCGGATCAGCCTGTTCATAGCCGCCAATGAGATCCATGGCGTCTGTCTCAGCGTTGAGTGGAATGGTCTCCACCGCCGCGCCAACGAGAGCTGCCAGTTCGCTGATGAGCGAAGTCTTGCCACTGCCAGTAGGACCCGTTAAGATCACGGGCCATGTTTGTTGGATACACAGCATTAAATACTGGAGAGTCTGTAGGTCTCCGCCCGAGCGAGATCGTGGCGACCCCGTGAACGACAATTGAGCGAATAGAGCATTCCTCGGCAGTTGGGCGAGACCGAGCTGCAATGTCTTTGCAGAAATGCTGCAAAAAAGATCAGATGCGTAAGGGGTATCTTTGAAAACAGAAGAAATCAGATCATCAGCGCAAGCGCGGTCAGAAACAGAACGAAAACGCTTGGAGAAGAGAAGGTAGATGAAGTCACGAGCAGTACCGGCTCGGACTAGGCCCTTGTCCGCCTGGGCCAGGGCCAGCCAACGTGAGATGTCACGGAGGTTGAATTCCCAGGGGCCACCGTTAGTGCCAAATCGCTGACGTTGTACGACTTCAACATTCAGATTGCTCACGAACTTGACAGCCTTTTCAATTGCACCGGAACTGACATCCGGGAAACTGCGCCGACAGATCAGAGACAAATCTTCCGATTGAAACGTGTCGGCGTAGACCACAGTGAACCGATTGACAAAAGATGCCGGCAGACCTTTGCGCCCTCCGCCCTGGTGATGCGGGTTCTGTGCTGCAAACAGTCGGAACTCCGGGTGTCTGGTGAAGGTTTGACCCAACTCAGGCACGTATACCTCACCACGGTGGTCGAGGCATGCGTTGAGGCCCTCAAGCACAGACTGGGAAGCCAGATTCATTTCATCCAGTAAGACCCACTCGCCTTTCTTCATGGCGCGAAGGAAGGGCGCGTCGCGCCATGCGAAAGTACCCGTCGCAGCACCCTCTACAGGGGCATCGGAACCAAACAAATCAAGTAGGTCTGTTTGCTCCGAGAGGTTGATGCGTGTGAGGGGAACGCCAACGGCATTCGCTATGGCGGTGACCAGGGCTGTCTTGCCGACTCCCGGGCTGCCCTCAAGCATGACTGGCTTCGACAGCTGCATCGCTCTTACCACTCGCATGGCGTTGACGCGGGTCGTCGGTGCCTCAAAAGTGAATGACGAAGGAGAAATAACCTCGGTTTCTCGTTGCATGCAGAAGGGCCCAATCTTAAACTCTTGCTTAGACAATGCGACTTCTGTCGGCGCCGAGTAAAGTGCCACCGCGTCTGCATTGACAAGTCGGCCGAGCTCCACGAGACATAAGGAGCGTTCTGCTTCGAGATCGCGACCGGTCAAGGTCATCAGTCCGGCTGGATTGGCGCCAAGTGTGTCGATATAAACCATTGCTGCACCGTGCACCAACGCACCCGGAGTGTCGATGGCTTCGAAGGTGTTCACGAATTGCACCCAGGCCAGCGCATCTCTGATGGACACTGACGAGCTTGCAGAGGTATTGTACCTCTCCCTGAACCAATGTGCAAACGACACCATCGCACTCGCATAGGTCTTTGCACGTGCATTCAGCTTCTCATGCATTATTTGGACAACATCGTCCTTGTCGGAAAGCGCAGGCACCCAGATCTCTGTAAAACGATTCCGCAGAGCCGGCGATAGCTCGCGCTTGCCATAGTCGCCGCCAGGATTCATAGTCGCAAAGAATTGAAAGTCGGCAGCAGCGGTGACGGAAACGTCCATACTGCCTTTCTCGGCGAGCAAGATAGATCGCTGCGGTTCAAGAACGCTGTTGAGTCGCTCGAGCACAGAATCATCCGCGAGAGATATCTCATCCAGCAGAAAGAACGATCCATCCTTCATTGCTTGGACGAGGCTGCCGTCAACCCATTCAAAGAGAGCCTTGAAACGCGTACGGTCCATCTGAAGGTCAACATGGAGCGCTGTCTGTAAGTACTCTCGCCTCTGCGCTGTGGATAGCGATGATAGTGCCTTATCGTATGAGTCCAGTAAAGCATCAGTCGGAAGTGCCGCGCCAGTGTCCAGGTCTTCCAACAAATCGCTAGACAGGATTTTGGTGCGCAGTCGGGCCTCAAGGGCAGATCGGTTGCGCACAGGCCGCTGCGAGCCAATAAGATCTCCGGTTTCAGTGTTCTGATGAGCATTGACGACATGAAGCTCTTTCTGGAGTGCCTCGGCGAGCATCTGACATACAGTCGTCTTTCCACAACCCGTCTCGCCCACAAGCAATACGGGCTCATTGTTCTGGACCGCCCGCGACACCAAAGCATACAGCCTACGCATAGCCTTGGTCCAAACAACACCTTGAGTATGGGGATGCCGCTGGAATGCTTGTATCTCTGGACTGCTCTCAGCATAGAGCGACTCTTCACTGATGGTAACGCGTGGACCCTTCGTGCTCATCTCCTTCTCGATGATCTCTTTGAGAGCCCGACGCTCTTCCTCCTTTCGTACGCGTTCCCCCAAGAGCATGAAGCCGTTTGCTGCAAGCTGCTCAATGGTGTCATTCTGTCGCAACGCCCACCGGAAGAGATCACGCAGAGTCGCAAAACTTCTCTGCTCGAACAAACGACTCTCTTGCCGCAGAACAGACAGCTCGCGGTAGACGGACACGATGCGTTTGCACCTTGACTCGGGAAGCTGTGTTCGCCGATGCAGAATCTCCTGCAGCTCCTCGACGGGTATATCGTCGAAATGTAGTTCCAGGAAGCGATTGCGGAACGCACGAGAGAGGGTTTTGCGACCTCCGTACAAGCCAGCAGGGTTCTGCGTCGCGAACAACATGAAATTCTCATGAGGTCGGATGGTTTCCTGTGTCTCTGGTACCAGCAGCTCCCGATTGTCATCAAGCAACCTGTTCAGTGCCTCGAGTACGTCGGTCGGAGCCAGGTTCAGCTCGTCTAACACGATCCAGTGACCTTCTCGAAGTGCTCTGACTAGAACACCCTCCTGAAATTGCAGGCGGCCATCTCCTCCGGAAACGTACGTACCAAGGTACTCTTGCAAATCAGTGTGCTCGTGATTATTGATGCGCACAAACTCGTGCCCTGTGCGCTTCGCTAAATATTCGATCATGCTCGTCTTGCCACTGGAGGTCGGTCCCTGTATCAGCACCGGGAACTGCCGGGTGCTCGTTGCTCGCACGAGGTTCTCAAGATTGCTTTTGATGAACGGCGTAAGGATATAGTGCGGTTGCTCCTCCTGCGGCGCCTCACCTCGGCGAACCCAGTGTTTGCTGTCCGGATAACCTTGCACATATTGATGACCATCGTTCGGCGTCCGTAAGGCCCTTTGCAACTCTGCGCGGATGTTGCTTCGCTTACCAAACAGCTGCTCGTCGAGTAGTGGCTGAACTAAACGCGCAGACTCCGCGTCAAGAAAGGTGAGGAAACTCATCTGGAACCCTTCATAAATCGCACGGCGCAAGTTGCATTGTGGCGCAATGCATTTCCCAAAAGTCAGTGTTCTCGTCAAAGTGCGAAGGCTGAAATGAGGCTTTTGGCCTGCGCCATCGACAAGCTTGTTCTGTTCGGCGAGACTGATAATTTTCTGATATAGCGTGCTGACATCCAGAGCGATGGCCTGGTCGGTAGCTGCGTCCGCTCGCAGATACGAACGCACGATGCTCTGCAGACTCCTAATGTCCTTGTCCGGGCTTTCGACGTACAGCTCGGTGAAGCGAGAACGAATGCCTGGAGGCAAGTCTTTCTTACCCACATCAGTCGCAGGGTTCATGGCGCCGAATACGCGAAAATCGGGGTGTGCTTCGATACGCTGAATGTTGCCCGCCTCGGTCAGGAGCAGAGAGGGAGAAGTCGGATCGAGCAAATCCGCGATGGATTCGAGTGTATCTGGCGAAGCCAGGTTGATCTCGTCCAAGAGGACCCAGTCGCCGTTGCGTACTGCCTTGACAATGTTACCTTCGACAAAGCTGAAAGCGAAACCTTCAGTGCCTGCTGACAATCGCCGCTCAATGTCGGTGACTTGTGCCGCAAAAGCGTCCCAGCGAGTGAAATCCGTATTTTTCTGTGATTCTACTCTGCGCTTTTTGCTGGGCGCCTGGCCTTGCCTCAATGCTGGCGCGGGCCTCTGACCATCCACCATCTTCAACGCTTGCTGCCACAGCTTGCAAACGGCCTTCCAATTGCACTTTGCCATTTGTTTTCCGAGGAGGTCCAGAAACTGTTGATTCTTGCTGACGCTGAAACTCGCGTGGAATAGTTCGTCGAATTTGTCCTTCATGGGTACCATAAGGCTACGCGCAGTCACAGGCTTGAATCCGCCGAGAAGGTCGCCTGCCTCACTCTGCTGAGAAAGATTGAAGGGCTCAAGCCTCTTGCCAAGGTGGGTGGCCAGGTGTTGTACAGCCGTCGTTTTACCAACGCCAGTCTCACCAACCAGTAAAAGAGGTTCTCGGTTGATCACAGCTGCGGCCACACGCTCAAGCATACGGCTAGTGTGATGGTTTGTTGAGAATGTGCTCGACGCGCCGGCTTTCGCTGATGGGTGTAGTCGAGGCAAAACATATCTGCCAATCGCTATCTTCGACTTGTCGGCTTCGTAGCGCACATCTCGTTCACCGAGCAGATAGTCTCGACGTTGGGGATCGATGCGAAGCTCCTCGGCTACCGCAGCAGCCATGTCATTGCGCGCTTGACCATCCGGCAGAGCTCCCACGAAACAATCAACGGCCTCCATGAAGATGTCGTCCATGTCTTGACTCGTGAACGACGGTTTCTGCTGTAGGAGGTTGGTGATACGCTTGCACCATTTCAGCAGATCTCGCGGGCTGACGGCCCTCATCACCCCGGTTTTGCTCTGGCCAACAAACACAGCATATGTTCGCAGAGACTGCAGCCGCTCAAAGACCGCCATGAGTTGAGGCACGAGCTGCGAGAGCGACGGGTACAGTTGACGGGCGATCTCGGCTTGCTCAGACACTCCAGGCATGTCGATGCCTACGTTCTGCCAGTGCCGAGCGCCAAGCATATGCGCCGAAGGTCGCGTTTCTTCGCCTCGATGATTGAGCGTACTGCGAACCGTTGCAATTACCCTGAAACCCTCGGCAGCGTGAACGGTTTGTTTTCGATTCGCAATAAGGAGCTCTTGCCGCTCGATGAGTGGCAGTAGCGTTCCAAGAATTTCATTCGGCGCGCGATCTAAATCCTCAATCAACACCCACCGACCCTCTTGCACGGCCGTCGTGAGGACACCTGGTTTCCATACGAACGAGCCCGGGTTGTCGCCGGTCGCGTAGATGCCGATGAGCATTTTCGCATCACTCTGCTCGTTCAAGTGAAGAGTAACTAGCTTGTCCAGTTTACCAAGCCTCTGCGCGACGTGTCGGAGTAGCGCCGTCTTCCCGGACCCTGCCAAACCTGCCAGAATCAACGGGCTTTGCGATTCGAGTGCCTTCATGATGTGTTCGAGATTCGAAGTGATGGTAGGTGTCACGACGAGGGAATTTTCGGACTCTGGCATAGGGTGCAGGGCGTTCGTGGTGACGGGAAGTAAATGACCGCTGATTAGTGCCGTGGCCGGGTGGAAGCAGTGCTCCAGTATGGTACGTGGATCTGGAGCTTGTTGCGATCGCCGAGGCGTAGCATCACTGATCATCTTCAGCATTTTCGCATGCCGCTCTTCTTCCCACAGCGTCAGAAATCGATAATCCACAACCCTGTCATCCCAAGGGCCGTCAATGTTGCTCTCTGGCGAGTCTTCGCCAAGATACGTTTGCACCATCTTTTCAAACCAGTCATCGGCTCCATCGAGACATATTTGCAATACTCTGATCCCAAGGTAGATAACAGGCCGACTGTGGCTTTGGAGGAGACTTTGAATCTCGGCGAGCTCGACATATTGCTTGAACGTCCGGTGATCGTGGCGCAGAAGTCGAAGCAGTCCGAGGAGATACAACAGATCCTCGTTCAGGACTCGCGGGATTTCGAAAGAATACCTCTCCTTCGACAGCAGTTGCGTAGCGTATGGTGCTAGGAATGGTGCAAAGGGCACGACACGACCAAGGGTGGCGATTGTATCGGGTAACGAACCGTAGGTGCGAAGAGACGCGCAAACATGAGCAAATATGTCCCGGCATTTGGAGAATACGAGAGGTGTATATCGAGCGTCGAGTGCCGCTCGTATGATGGCTTCCAAGTACTGCTGGTTATCACCCTTGTTTTCGATGACATATAAAAGCTCAGGCGGCAGTTCAGAACCTCGCGCCAAGAGGGCCGAGTCCCAGGCGCATTCCATGCTGCGAAGTATCTGTGTAAAGCGGCAGATGAGAGCGATGTTTCGAGGTCTTGCATGCGCGTTCGTCGTAGCCTCGCATGCCTCGTTAAGTCGGGCAAGAATTTCTCTGCGACGGCAAAATTCCGCCGATCTTCTCCACTAGCGCGAAAGGGGAACCACGCCGATGCCCTTCTTTCGATGGGCACGAGAGCAATCGAGGCACGACGTGATTGCACCCCATCAAACGCCTTAAACGATGTCGCTTACATGCCAGTACGCCACACGGCAGTGTGCACGAACGTTCCGATCATCTCAGCACACCGCGATACGACCAGCAACTTCAGTCGTAGGACGTAGGAGACGGGAACTGTCGCGAAGATGGCAGTCGACAGACGCAGCGGCCGGGGCAGCCAGTCCTAAGATCGCTGGCATCGTGGATCAGATCAGCCAATTGACGTTGCTCGAGACGGCGGACCTTGTATCGACACTCAAGGCACGCTCGTCTGGTATGAACAGATGGAGGGCTGGTCGAGCTAACATAACCCACAGTCACGCCTCAACATCCCCGACATGCCCATAGGCAACTTTGCAGCAGGTCCCGCACAGGCAGCCGCCCCAGCAGCAGCAGAAGAGCCCGAAGAAGCGGCACCCGCGAAGGAAGAGAAGACGCTGTTCAATCTCAAGTTGGAGTCGTTCGATCCAGCGGCTAAGCCGAAGGTCATCAAAGAGATCAAGGCTATGCTAGGACTGAGCTTGGTGGATAGCAAGAAGTTTGTGGAGTCGGCGCCGAAATTGATGAAGGAGGGCGTGGCGAAGGAGGAGGCAGAGAAGATCATCGAGACATTGAAGGCTTTGGGAGGTGTCGTGAAGATGGAATGATGCATGGGGTGGTCGCAGACGTCTCATTTACACGGCGTTGGCAATCAGCGGTGCAGCGTCAATGTACAGTTAAAGTCCACATTCCGCAGGATATGCGTTCTCCGCTGTATTCTACACGATCTACAACAGCACGAGCTCTTTCAGATTTGTTTCGCCGCTGGATTGCCATGATGCCTCGTGTGAAATCGCGAATGAGGTTTATGTAGCGTCCGTTTGCTTTCAAGGTTATCATTGCCTTGTTGTTTTCCATCAAAGCGAATGAATGTCCGCTTTCGTCCTCTTGATGCTCGAGGCAACGGTTGTTGTACTCAATAATACGCACGGACTTGGTATGGATGAGCTTCACATGCTGGCAGCCTTCCGCGTACGCACTACACCATGCGCTCATGACACGCTTCACCACGTAACGCCCCATGTCAAGCTCGCCGCCCACACAGGATGAACGTGCGCCCGCCATAGCTTCATCAAGTCGGAGTCCCCAGAGCGCATCGCCGGGCGAGGATGATCGCGAGGAGGATGGACTTGAGTTACCGCGGGAGGAGCTGCTGTCGGAGGACTGGCTGCCTGAGGATAGAAGGTTAGACGGTGGGTATGTCAATCGCCAGAAACACTAGCTGTTGAGACTGGGCGCTGATCCGAACATAGAAGTCTATCATTCAAGCGAAAGCAGAAAGCGTATGAACCTTCCTTCGCAGCCCGCTTCCTCTCCTCCCCTTTCAACCGCAGCAACAATGGCACACCCTCTCCTTCGCACAGTCCGTCTGGTGCCAGAAACCGGTCTGGGACGAACCCTACCACCAATGCCATTCTGTCATATCTGAACATATCCACAGATGCTGGCGAAGGCTTGCAGGACACCAAGGATGCCAGCGGCATGGACTGGTACGTGGAAGGACCGGGACGCAGAGTCGGATACGACAACCTCACAGCCATTGATTGGATCTACGAATACAACAAGGAACGCACGCGACTACGCCAGCTTAGGTCGGATGCGCCTGGGCTGCTTGGTCAGCTGAAGATGCTCGTGGACGCAAGCCAGATCTGGTGGATATTGGTCGCAACCGGCATCGCCGTGGGTGGCATAGCGGCCGCTATCGATGTCGCCAGTGACTGGATGGGCGACCTGAAACAAGGTGTCTGCAGTAATGTGGAGGATGGAGGGAGATTCTACCTGAGCCGCCCGTTCTGCTGCTGGGGGACCAACAGCTATGCAGAATGCCACGATTGGAGAGCCTGGAGCGCCATGCTCGGCGTGCAAAACAGGGGTGGAAGCTACATGATCGAGTATCTCTTCTTTGTGTGTCTCTCGGTGCTCTTCGCCGCATGCGCGAGCGTGCTCGTGAACAGATACTCACTTTACGCCAAGCAAAGTGGCATTCCGGAGATCAAAACGATGCTTGGAGGCTTCGTCATAAGGCGGTTTCTCGGCGCATGGACGCTTGTTGTAAAGTCCCTTGGGCTGTGCCTCGCCGTTGCATCAGGCATGTGGTTGGGCAAAGAAGGACCGCTGGTGCATGTGGCGTGTTGCTGCGCCAACCTATTCATGAAGTTGTTTGACGGCATCAACAGCAACGAGGCTCGCAAACGCGAGACTCTCTCTGCGGCGGCTGCCAGCGGCATCTCCGTCGCATTCGGCTCGCCTATCGGTGGCGTGTTGTTCAGCTTGGAGCAACTGAGCTACTACTTCCCTGACAAGACTATGTGGGCTTCGTTCGTTTGCGCCATGGTCGCTGCAGTCACACTGCAGGCCTTCGATCCTTTCAGAACCGGCAAACTGGTTCTGTATCAAGTCACCTATCACAGCGGCTGGCATGCTTTCGAGCTTGTGCCCTTCGCCATCATCGGAATCATTGGTGGCCTGTACGGCGCCATGTTCATCAAGACAAACATGTGGGTCGCCGCATGGCGTTCTTCTAACCGCAACCCGTTCCACAGCCGACCAGTGACGGAAGTCATCGTCGTCGCACTCATCACCGCGATCGTCAGCTTTCCCGTGACATTTCTACGGGCACAGTCGAGCGAAATGGTTGAGTATTTGTTTGCGGAGTGCAGGGACATCACTGACGACTACCTCGGGCTCTGCAAGGCTGGAAGGGCCAACACGGGCGTCATTTTCATCTTGATCATCTCGGCATGTATCGGGTTCATCTTGGCTACCATCACATTCGGTTTGCAAATCCCGGCCGGCATCCTCTTACCCTCGATGGCCGTTGGGGCCCTGTATGGCCGCGTTGTCGGACTGATAGTAGAAGTCTGGCAACGTCAACATCCGAACTTCATTGCCTTTGCGAGCTGCGAACCCGACATCCCCTGCGTCACGCCTGGCACCTATGCCGTCATCGGCGCTGCGTCTGCCCTGGCCGGGTCAACACGAATGACCGTCTCGATCGTGGTGATCATGTTCGAGCTCACAGGGGCTCTGACCTACGTCCTGCCCATCATGATCGCCGTCATGCTCTCGAAATGGGTTGGCGATGCCTTCGGCAAGCGTGGCATCTACGAATCTTGGATCCACTTCCAGGGCTATCCGTTCCTGGACAACAAAGACGACGCACCAGTGCCCGACGTCCCTGTGGAGCAGATTATGACTCGTATCGGAGATCTCGTGTGTATTACAGGCACCGGGTATACTATCGAAGGCCTGCGCGGGCTCTTGCATGATCATCGCTTCCGCGGCTTTCCCGTCGTCAACGACATGCGCGAAGCGTTACTGCTCGGTTACATCAGCAGGACAGAATTGCAGTTTGCACTGGACTCGGCGACGTCAGCATCGCGGTCGCTACCATCAACCACGGAGTGCTTCTTCCAACATCAGCCCCTCGCCAACCCGGCCCTGACCCTCGATCTGCGCCCCTGGATGGACCAGACACCGATCACCCTCAGTTCACGATCCAACTTTCAGCTTACGAAAGATATGTTTGAGAAGCTTGGCTTGCGCTATGTTGTCTTCACCGACCGAGGTATCCTGACCGGTCTGCTGACGAAGAAGGACTTGTGGTACGTGCTTAATGAGGGTGAGATGGGCAGGGTTGGGCATGGCGCCGGTGTGCTTCGAGAAGAAGCGAATGGGCGAGAAGATGAGCGTGGCTTGCTCCGTACAAGCGACGGAGATTTGGATACAAACGAAAGCGATAGTAGACGGGATGAAGGTTAGACGTCTTGCCTCTATGTATCAGATGCGCTGTCTCACTTATTGGCCGCTGGCCGAACTCGAAATTCTCATACTGTGCAAATCGATGCTCAACGATCAAGTCAAGCCCTTCCGACTCGAAGCCTCTTCCGTGCCGTTGACACCTTGAGGCTCACTACACTTGCATATCCGTGATCGACCTTGAGTTCCGATGGAATAAGGGGCTACTCACGGTCCCCAAGCAAGTGCTCCATCCATCCATCCACACGCCTCCTTTGCGAGCGCTCGAAACATCCGCTATTGAGCAGTCGATGCATTTAAACCGTAGATAGTACTGAGAATGGTGGTCTCGTGTAGGTAGCATGCAAGTCCGAACCCTACTTGAAAGATACAGATCGTTCGGCCCGCTACAGCAACGGACTCTTCGTTCAGGGATGCTACACGGTATTGACATTCATCATCCGCCATCCTCACCGCCTCCCTCCTCATCACTTCCCTCCAAATCTTTCATTTCCGCGCCACCTTTCCTACTCGAACCCTGTGTCGCCTCCAGACCCTTGCTGGTGACGTACAGAAAATAAGGCTCCTTGAAGTTGTCGATGTGGTTGAAGAACCTTCCAAATTCGTTCTTTTCTTCCTCCTCCCGGAAGATACGCTGGTAGATCTCCCTCTGCTTGAACTCTTCCAATTCCTTCTCGTACTTGTCGAATCTCAGCGTCTCCCTGTCGTGCTTGACCGCTTGAAGAGTGTTGTAAGAGTCGAACACCGGTCGCTCGAGAAGTAAGCCGAGACCGGGTACCTTGGGAATGGAGAACTTTTCGTCACGGAGAGAAGCGTCGAGTGTGTCGAGATCGCTACCACATCGAACAAGTAGGGTGATCATTCCAACCATCTTGCGGATTTGGTGCATCATAAAGCTCTGCCCGTGGACCTTCATGCTCAACCATTCCGTCTTATCCTTGTCACTTCCGTCACCGATAAGGATTGGTTGTGGATTGACGACGAAGGATTTAATATGTCGTTTCGCGGAAGGGTCTCGGAATGTCTTCTGTACAGTGAAGTTGTGGTAGTTACATGTTCCAACGTACTTGCTCAGCGCGGCCTGAATGCGATCGACACGTTGTTTCGGAATGCGGTAGCGGCGCTTGGCTTTGATGTATGCGTTACGAAGCTGTTTCGTCGCTGCTTTGAGCCGAACGTGGCGATCTGTCTCTTCTGCAGATAGTTGCGGTGCTGCCCGGCGTGTATCTTCCGTTCTCCCAGACTTGGACTGAGATGCATTGATGAGGCTCGATTCGATCTCAGCTGCGCTGGTATCTTCACTGGACTCAACGTCTGCGACCAAGCTTGCGCCCTCAGCCGCGGTCGGCAAGTCTTCAGGCTTTGCCATGGTAGGTTCGTTGATGACAATCGTAGCGTCCTCTGTGATCTTCACGTCATTGCTTCTTTCTGTTGACGCGCCTTCAGCCCCGGGCATCGAGCGGCCAAGACTGGCCGGCTGCTCCACGTCGGCATCGGCCTTTGCAGCCTTCGCGCTCGCCTCATCTTCGCCTTGAAGCGCCTTGACTACGTCCCATCTGATGTCCTCGTCGATGCACTCTAGAATCGGCTGAATGTCGGTTTTGTCAACGCTCTCCCAGAAGCCCTTGACCTCTTCCTGGCGGCTCTCGTACCCAACCCTGTCTCCAGTTTCGTCTGCCAACTCCTCCATCTTTTTCGCGAGCCATGAGCTATGATGCGGTGGCAAGAAAGCGTGCGAGGGCATCAAATACTCGTACCATCTGCTGTCACATGCCTGATAGCAGCTGAAGCTGCCAATCGTTCGCTCAATGCCCCACACTCGAATTTGAGGAGAGAGACAGCTGTTGATCTTCTCCACAATGTCTTTCTCTTCCACGATCAACTTCAGACTGATCATGTTCCCTGCTGCATGAACGCCTTTGTCTGTTCTCGCGCACCGGACAAGGCTGGCTTTCTTGGGGTCATCCGCATTCGCCTTGCTGATCGCTCCAGCTTTGACGAAAGCTTGAAACAAGTCGCCTTCGATTGTGCGCTCGGAAGGTGTGATCTGCATGCCCTTATACCCAGTCCCAGAGTAGCCGATCAGGACGGCGACTTTGCGCTTCGGTCTTCGCTCTTCGGCATCAATCTCCTCTTTCGAAAATTTGGTGCCATAAGTTGCTGCGTTGCCATTCAGTCGCTTCTCGCGAGCCTCTTCGGTCTTGGCACGCTTGTCTGGTTGATCGCGACTTCGTCAGAGTCAGTCTCGCGGGCATGTAAGTATTGTAGTATCAGGATCAGACGTACAAATACTCCCCTCTTCCCATATCGCCCTTCTTATACCGCTTGTTGTCGTCACGTCCTCCTCGCCCGCCTCTGGACCCATGTTGCTGCCTCGCATCGTGAAAGTCACCCTTCCTCTTACGGCGTTGGTAGTTGTTTGCTTGGCGATCTTCGTCGTAGCCCGTACTTTTCGAAGCCTCACCAGGCTGGCCGTCTCCGGTCTCGCTCTGGGTCCGTGGAGCTGTACGACGAGACTGCTCAACAGCCTCGTCGATTGCCTTGCCGGCATCTCCCATGATCGCCGTCGAGTGCTCCATGTTGTGAAGCTCGTAATCATGAGACGATCGTTAAGTGTCAACGACGTGTGACGATCGAATGCCTTGCAAATTCCAATCGGCCTCACGAGCGTGAGGAGCATGGGCCACATCTACCCCGGAATCCGCGGATCAGCGGAACTAACCGTAGACATCCGACATCCCGGCGCTAAGGCCTCCAGCCTGACGTGCGGCAAAGACGACATTCCATCAGTTCAGTCCTCGAATGTCTTTCATTTTATTTTCTTCAGCAGCGCTTCGTTGCGTCTGTCCATCCACATCTTTGTCGCTGTCACCACGCTCGCACAAGTATCCGCTGCTCGCTATTACCAGCAGCAATCGGCAAGGCGACGGCGACAATCCTGGGCCTTCGCATTAACTCCACCGGTAACAGGTAATAGTCTTTCTGTCCATCACGACTGCGTGCTTGCGGAGATGGCGCAACTGGCCCAGGACCTCCTGCGGACTGTCGCTCGCTTTTTCTACACCACCGAACACATACTCGTCATCGAAGCTCTCCTTCTTCACTCAACGCTCCCCGACAACGACCTTGCGCATGTGCTTGGTATGCAGACGAAGCATCTACGCAAACTCTGTGGTAGACTGAAGGAGGATGGCTTGCTTTCAGTACAGACAAGATCGATCATGCGCACGGATGGCAGCGGAACCTTCATGCCTAATCATGCAGGAGAGAAGGGCAAGGAGCGCTACACGCACAAGGACTGGTACTACCTCAACTATCATCACGCAATCGACAGTATTAAGTTCCGAATGCACAGGCTCAATAAGTATATTGAGAGCTTGGGCGCGTCGACGACGGAGAAAAAGGACCTCACGTGCCCTCGATGCAAAGCTCAGTGGACAGAACTGGAGGCCATGGACAAGATCGACTATGCTACGGGCGCCTTTCTTTGCAGACGCTGCGAGCACGCTCTCGACCCAGTGGAAGAGGACGAGCGGGCAAACGAGAATGAGAGCATGAAACGTCTTAACTCGCAGCTTGAGAAGATCTTGACGCTCATGCAGAAAATCGACTCGAGTACGGTACCTGAGAATGATTGGGAGACGGCTAAGAACCACGCCAGACCCATTGCGCGCACAGATGCTCACCCAGGCCAAAGGACCGAGGTGGTGGATCTGCCAGACAGGAACGCGATCCAAGGCAGTAAGGGTCTCGCGATTGAGCGAGAGAAGATATCCGTCCAGTTGCAGAATGATGAGGACGTGAAGCGCGAGGCTGCTGCAGAGGAGGAGCGGTTAAGAAAGGAGAAGGAAGCAAGGCAAAACGCGTTACCGGATTGGATTGCTAAGTCGACGGTTTCTGGCGACATCACCGCTGTGGGTGCAAAAGAGGAGAAGCTACGACGAGAGCTTGAGGCGCATGGGGCGGTTGCGAAGGAAGAAGATACGGAGGAGAAGAAGCCCGTCGTGGGTGGAGATGAGGATGTCATGGCTGCTTATTGGGCGGAAATGGAGAAAGCCAAGGAGCAGGAGCGGGCGCAGCACAAGGCCGATGAGGAAGAGGAAGAGGACGAAGAAGACGACTTCGAGGATGTGGATGTCGGCAGTACTACTCCAGCGGTGAACGGGACGACCACGACGAATACCGGTGCGAATACACCGGCTCTGGAGAGTAGCAATGCAACGGATGATGAGCGCGATGCAAAGAGGGTGAAAGTCGCACCGCATCGGCCCTCTACTGCTCTGCAAGCCAATGGTACCACCACGGCCGATAGTCTAGCGGAAAAGCCTCCGGAAGGCACTCCTGCAGCGAGCGACGCGGACGATGATGAGCTAGAGTTCGAAGACGTCTGATCATCCCGGGCGTAATTTGTGATGAGTTTTCATGGAAGGTTAGGTCTCTCGTTATCTAAGCGCGGAGTCTGGAGTACAGTGGAGGGCACAGAGCTTAGCCTCTGACCATCGATTGAACTATGATTAGCTGTCATAAAATGCGGGTGTATCGAGCACTATACTGCTCGCACGCATGTCTGCGCAGTATGATACTTACAAGCACCAAACCAGATGTGTCTCCTGGGCTGGAGATTACTGTATGCACCCATGCCTCCAAGACCGCGAAAGCTCTACGGTCCGAATGCGCCCTTTCTGATTTTCCTGCACAACATTGACGATGTTATATACCTACCTAGGTAGGTAGGCATGTAAACACTGGCAGAGCCAAAGTCGAAGTACACAGCGCGGCATGAGGTCGCTCGGGTCGGAACATCATAGCACCGGTGAGATCATCCCTTCTGTGATTGGCCAACGATAGATCTAGGAACAGTGAGATCATGCAGGCGAGATCTTCTACTACCAGCGTCCCTCTCAACTTGATCTCTACTTCCCTCGTACACGACGACCGTCCCATTAATCATTGACGCTTCACTGCTCGGCCAGAGGACGCATAACCAAGCCATGGCGAACAGATCCCTCTGCACATCCTGCCTCCGCACCCTGCGACAACAGGTCCGCCTCGACGGACAGCAGCACGCAACACCAGCCCTGTGGACAACATGTCAAAGCCAGCAGACACCGCAACGGAGCGCCCGTCACCTTTCCACCACCCCTAATCGCCTGGCGACGCCGCCAAAATTCACCAAACCCCCCTCGTCCGCGCGCCCACCAGAGCTCCCCAGCTTCGACATGCCCTCCCTCGCCGCCAAGATCCGCAAATCCGAAACCCTGCGCTCGACCACCGAGCCCTACATCGCCTACGGCAGCACCCAAACCCTCGTGCGCGCCTGCAGCGCCCAGTGCGCCTACATCATCCCGGCGGTCAAACGCTCGCCGCCGGAGCCGGCGCCCAAGAACGCGGCGCAGGAAGACGTGGGCGAGCCCGAGTCCGGCAGCATGGTGTGGTACACGTCCAAAGCCCAGGGCGGACTGGCGTTGGACGTGACGTTCAATACCTGGGCGCAGGTGGTGATGCTGCACATGTACTGTCTCACGGTGCGCTTGCGCTGCTTCCCCGCCGATCACGTACAGATCTGGCATCAGAATCTGCTCGATCATTTCTTCTACATGGCCGAGGATCGGATGGCGGTGTGGCATAACATGTCGGCGCGCGGAACGCGAAATAAGTATCTGAAGGATCTGTGGATGCAGTGGCGAGGGCTGTTGTTGAGTTACGATGAGGGGTTGATCAAAGGTGACGCTGTGCTCGCGACAGCGATCTGGAGGAACATGTTCAAGGGCAAGGAGGATGCCGATCTGGCGGATGTGGCGCTGGTGACGGCGTACATGCGGCAACAGCTGAAGATGTTGGATCGGATGGATGATGAAGAGATCGCCTCGGGTATCGTTGCGTTTGGTAGTGCGGAGAAGGTTAAGGAATTGCTCGAGAGGGAGAGTCCATCCATGAATGCGTAAGGGCTTGGGGAGGTTGCTAGAGCTTCGCGAAGGCAGGACGTTGTGTCCGCGGAGACACTGTTGGTAAACGTGTAGTAAAAGTGTAAGATACTGTTTGCAATACCATGCACAAACCAATGGGGGTATCAAGGTCCAAGTATAGGACGCCTAGCCCTAACGCCTCGCTTCCAGCATCGAAACTAACAATACACCCCTCAATCCTCATATCTCGGACCATCATCTTCTTCTGCCTTGGCAGCCGGTGGTGCATGCGACGGTACTCTAGCGTGCTGTTGCTGCTGCTGCTGATGTGCTGCCTGCGTCGCCGCCTTCTTGTCCGCGTCCACTTTCGCCCGCTGCCGCTCTTTGAACGCCGTGCGGATAGCCGGGCTCGCAGCAATCAGGTCCTGCTCCGTCACGGCATCCTCGATCGACTCGATCACGCTCTCTACCACCGAGTAGTGATTCGCGTGCGTCTTGTCGTCGCGTAAGCGCGGCGTGCCGTCCTCCTCGATCTTGGGCCGCCAATGGGTGCTGACAGGATCACGGAAACACTCCATGATGCGACCGTCGAAGGTCTGGTTCATGGCTTTCATGGTCTCCCACTCCGCGTCTGTGAGGGAGAGAAGGGCAAAGTGGCGATAGTCTTTCTCCCCATGAAATGCCATCAGATGGATGGCGGGCATGGCATCCCAGTCCTCGATCATCTCTCCCGTCTCTTCATCCTTGATGCGGGGGAACTCGCCAAGCTCTAATTTCAAATCGATCGTGTTCTCCCACGGAGGCTTCCATTTTAGAATATGCTGATCTGTACCACTCACATACGGCGTTGTGACGCACGTGAAGATCAGCCCGTCGTTGCCGTGGGGTAACTGCGGTATCCTATCTTTGAACATCATCCCTGCGCCGTACGGCATCTCCATCTTCTTCAGCTGCAGTTGGAAAGGCTGGCTGGCGACATCTTCTGGGTAGCGCTTGGCGAAGGAGAGGTATGGCTTCCAGACGAGCTGCTCAGCACGGCCATAGCGCTTGTCGAAGGGTCGGTGAGTAATATTCTCCTTGTCGAGGGCCAGGCAGTCGAAGATGAGGTACGCCAACCGTTTCTGTCCGTTCTTGAGGCGTTGGCGCACGAGTTCGCCATCGAGAAGCGTACCGGTGTGGAAGGCGGAAAGGTCATCGCCTGGAGGCGGGATGTGTACGGCATCCCTCGGGACGTAGTAAAAGTCATTCTTTCGATCAATGAAAAATTGGCATTCCACCGGCGCACCTCCCTCCTCAATGAATTGTGAGAGAAACAGCAGGCAGCGGATCCCGTCGGTCTTCTCACACATGAAATAGTCGGCACGCTGCAGTTCGCGGAGGTGTCGGCGGGCGAAGGAGACGGGTTGAGCACCCGGGAAGTTGGTGCCACGGCGATCGAGCAGGTCGGCGATCTGGGTGCGCTGAAAGTCCAGGTCCTCTTTCTGCAGTTGCACGAAGGTCTCGGCGAGGTTGATGGAGGAACCCATGTTCACTTTTCAACGACCAGCCGCGCTCCGCGCTCCGTGGGCCAGTCAGCTGGTGAGTAAGATGCACTAGCAGTGTGGGCAAGCTTCGCGATCAACTTCCGTAGGATGCGGGTCTGCTGCAGCCATTCGTGTTGTTTCGTAGGTAGGTATGTTTCTTTCAATGTGTTTGTGTTGGCTAGATGCCTTCCCTCGGAATCGACATACGGCATCGCGTCGGCACGTCTCCCGACTCAACGGGAACGGTCCGTGCGGATAGAGCCCAACCTAACATCGACGTCGGGCGCGCGAGCGGTGTGTGACTGTCTGCTGCAACGCTTTCACTCTGTAGCGTGGCGCGCTTCACGAAACGCATGGTAGGTATGCTACTGTGATGGCTGCCAGATGGCGGTAAGTGCCTCCTCTACTCCCATTCGCCTTCTGTCTCTCTTTCGCACCGACTCGCCTCTCCTCCTACTCAAAGCCCATCAAGATTACTGCCCATCAGGTCATACGGACCTCACACGTGACATGACCATGATGACTACCACATTTCTCCCAGTGAACGAGTGCTTCCACGACCTCGACAAAGAGCTCACCCTCATTCACTGTGAAGTGAGGTTCATCGCCCATACGCTTGCCCGCCTCCGTCATCGCCGCCATGCCGCGCTTTGTTTCTCGTGCACCCAGCTGCTATACCAGCAGGCCACCACCGTCATACAAGGTAGCTTCTCCGGCACTTCTCGCGCGATGTGGAAAAAGCTCTTCCGTTCACCACGGAAAAGCGACCGACGCCGGGACGTCGAGAGTGCCCCAAGCACCCCAGCCACCGAAGCGTCCCCGAACGCCACTGTCGAGGCATACAGTGAGCCTATCACTCCAACGAACGCGGCAACTAGGTCGCTGACGTACTTTCCCTACACGCCGCGTTCAGTGTCACCGTAAGTCGAAGGTAGGTCTCTGATCAACGAGGGCCATGGCACTGATAACATCGAACGCAGATGTGAACGCACGGTACAAGTAACAGTGGACGAACGCATGCCAACCACGTTCAATGTGCCGGAAACCTGGATATCACGACCCTTCACAAAAGCCAGTCATACCGCCACTGCTTCGTGGAACCTACGAGAGGAATCCGAGGATATCTACTTCCAGAATATCAGCACGAGCCAATTCTACGACTACCTCCAATGGCGCAGATCCGGCCGTATTCTTCAGTACACCCACAACAACGTCGAATACGCCATCGAACACCAAGCCTGTATCCTACTCTCCGCCCTCTCCTGCGCGATAATCACGAGGAACACCGACTACCAGCAGGCGGTAATGCAAGAGTTCTCAGCCTTAGCGCCGCTACTACCATGGCCGGAGGACTACGTCAACCCCGTCTTCTCCGCCACCGTCGGCATCGAGAGCGAAGAGCTGCATCCCGCGCGGAGAATGATCGTGGCGATCGTAGCGGCCAAGACGTGCGGGCACGGCAAGCGGAAAGCGAGGCAAGGGCCGCGTGACAAGGGTGTCTCGAGAGGAGACAGGATCGAACATGATACCTTTTGGGGCATGTATGACGCTTACTGCGCGAAAACGGGACCGGAATGTGACTGGCCCGAAGACGTACATGAGTTTTTGATCTAACAACGCAATGATGTCAAATAAACAGAGTCCCGGTATTGTGAATAAGGCAAGCCATGGTTAAGAGGGTTACCTGGTACGACACGAGGAGAGAAAGAACAATCGGCTCTATCCTCGTGTGAACGCGCAGACGTCGCGAGAGATACCTCAGCCTTGTATACCGCCATTAGAACACTTATACGCTTTGAACAGTGCTCGAAATGGCGCCGTCTCATATATATCAGGGTTGCGCTTGAGTCGGCGCATGGACATCACCATCAACCGTCCCAGCGCCACCGCTTATCCACAGATCGCAATAAGCAAAATCAAAGTCAACGCTTGCAAACGACATGCCATCACCATCAGCCGCAAACCAGCGAAAGCCGGGCAATGCGAACTCGTCCCCTTCTTCCCTCAACCATCCAGGTCGTCCGGAACGTCGGAGAGCTCCTCGTCACTATCATCCGGAATGTCCATGACATCCTTCTCCACCTGGTTCGCGCCGGCCGTCGCCCTCGCACTACGCGCCGGCACGGCTTTCGCGGCCGGCCTCCTCGACGCTGGCTTCTTCCTGGCCTTCTTCGTCGACACAGGCACTGGAGCGGGTGCCGGGTCACTTGTCGGTGGGGTCGACGAGTCGACACTCTCCGCATCGGGCTCCGCGATCTCCTCGTTCCAGTGCTCCATCTCATCGTCATCGTCGCTGTCTTCGTTCTCGGCATAATTCTGCGCCTTTGAAGCACGGGCGCTCTTCCGACGCTCCGAATGGGTCACGGTCTCGGCGGCTTTCTTCTTGGGCGTCGTGGCCGGCCTGGAAGGTTTGCGAACGGCCAGCTTTTTGGTCTCACCGTTCACATTGCCCTTAACCTTCTTGGCCGCGTGAGAAGACGACCCCTCCGCCTTGCGTTTCTTGCTCTTCAGGCTCCCCTTGACCAGGTCTTCCAGCTTGTCCGCGAGCTCTTCCGGTATGTAACGCTTCTCGGCGATCTCTTGCGCAAGCGCGTGACTCGGCAGTTGCGCGAAGATGCCCGTTGGCAGTCTAACCTTGCTCGAGTACAACTGCAGTGACCAGTGGTGCTGCTCTTGAAATTGTCTGATGACGGCCTCGGCCAGATCGGACATCGTGTACAAGTCGTCGCTCTTGCCTGGGTCAATGCCATCCTGCACTGACTTGAGCCGCTGCGCGATGTGATAGATGACAGGAAGGTTAGCCTCGGTTGCCACGTTCTTCAAGTAAAACATGATGTACTCCACAAAGTCCTCGAGGTCATCTATTCCTCGTGAGAAGTCCTGATGGTGCGCAAGCAAGCTCAGAAAGCGGGCGAAGATCGTCTCCATTGAAGTGTCCTTGAGTTTTGCGGACATCGCCGCACGTGCCTTGAGCCACGTGACTGCGTTTTCCATGGTCGCTTTGACGGGCTCGAAAGCGTACAGAAAGGCCAGAGCGTAGAAGCGGTTCGGTAACTTGCCTTGACCCAGGTACTTCTTCAGTGTCTTCAAGAAGCCGGACCTGACCTCCGGCAGAGGATCCTGAGCGATTTGGCCAAGGCGATTGAAATCAGATGGAGTCAAATATTGATCGAGAGCTCTGTTGCAGGACAGCTTCAGCAGTTGCTTCGCGGCCGCCAATCGAAGATGAGATCTGTGATGCCTGGGCGTGGGGGCAGTCTTGTCCTTGCAGAGCTCACCGTCTTCTTTGATGAGAGTGTTGAGCAGGCGATAGACATTGTCGGCGATTGGGGCAACTGTACTCCGTGATTCCTGTAGCTCTGTGCTGGTGCCCATGCCGCGTAGGCCGTTGACTAGTATTTTCAATGCCCATAGTTTGGCGCAGAGATCATCGTCAAAATCATCGGACCATTCACGGTCGCCGCTTCCTGCTGTAGTCCTGATCTCGCCAAGAATGTCGCCCACCGCCAAAGCCATGATAGCGTCCGTCTGATCCTCAGTCCCTTCACGAGCAACAAGCCTCAACTGACTTATGGCCGCGAGTCTCGAGAGAAAGTTCTCTGTGCCAAACCTGAAATCCTTCAGGCAGTACTTCAGAACATCCTTGATGTACATCTCCTTCTTCTCGGCCGACGAGACGATGACAGTGACTGCGTGCTTAGCCGCTTCAGGTGGCGTACCATATTTGGCGAATGCAGCCATGGCCTTGTAGAAGTCACGGTCCTTCGGCATGTCGTCCGGAAACCGCTGTGCGAAGCCGGCACACGCTTTCAGGGTATCTACTGCAGTGGAATCATTCGGACTCGATGCCGACGGTGCCTGTTTCTTCAGCTCCTCGCACAGTTCATGCACATGAACTCTAAACACTTCTGGCGCTTCGGTGGAGATCTGTTTCAATACCTCGTGAGCCGCCGATCCAAGACCTTTCTCGTCCGTGCGCGCGATATCCATGATCGTCGGCACATGACTTCGGTTGTAGACCAGTATCGACGTCGAGTATACAAGCGGCAGTATAGTCAGCAGTGTTGCCTTCACATCCGTAGGAGCGTCCTCCATCCGCTTCGTCAGCTCTCTGATGGCCTTGACAATCTTCCTATAATCACTCTCTGGAGCGTAGCAGAAGCGCAGAAGCTGGTAGCTGCGGCGGTCATGGTGCTTTGCGAATCTCTTCAAGTGTTCCACGGCTACGACGGGGTCCGGTGTCGTCCGGGACATTGCGCCGATCAAGGTGTCAAGCCTCTTTTGAGTGGCCTCGCGTGCTTTCCCTTCGCTTTCAGCCCCGCCATTATACTCCGTGCAAGCTTTGAGATATGCTTCAACATATTTCGCGTTGCCCTTTTGCCGTTGCTGTAAGTTAATGAATACTTTACGATCCTTTTGCTCTTTGTCGTCGAGGTCTCGGAAGAGTACGAGGATACGTCGAGCGCGGATGCGGTCCGGGTCTGCTTCCTTTTCAGCAATAGTCTGGCTATCGCGGGCTCGCTCGGAGTCACTGGCAGCTGGCTTCTTGAGTGGTGGGTAGCTTATAGGCAACAGAGACTCATACAGCACACGCTGCACAAGCGCGCTAGTCTCGATGTTGTTAAGATAAATGGCCATTAGGATTCTGGAAGGTATTGAGGCAAGCATGTCACGAATGCGCTCACTGCCTTCCTCAATTGCGCCGGCGGCCACACCCCAGATGCGCGCCAGCAGCTCCATGGCCTCTGACCGAACTGCATGCTTCTTATCTTTTATGCGATCGGCAAGATTGCACAAGGGTGACCCAGGAGTGTTCAGTCCTCCAGCGGTACCGAGATGCTGTACGATGCCGTCGAAGTCGAACTGCGCTACCGCTTGTACTGCGGCCAAGCGTACCCTCTCATCCTGGTCCAGAAGCATGTCCGAGAAGTGACGCAGTAGTCGCGTCTCCTGCTCGGCATCGAGGCCTTTACCACCGCCAGAGGTCGAAATGATACGACCAACAGCAGTGGCCCAGACACACCTCACCTGAGCCGATTTATCTCGATGTCGATCGACGAAGCTTTGATACGCAGTCGGGTACACTGAGGAGAACGCGTGCGGTGCTGCAGGCGCAAGCAGTACGTTTTGGTACTGGGTTGATGCTGCTGCACTGTCCAGACTCTGAGAAGGATAGGCAGCAGGATCCATCGGCACTGGTACTGGCGGACCGGCTGCACCAATGCCGGAAACCATGTCACCGACGGTCTGAATAGCCATGGTCCTCAGCTGCACGTTCTCTGCGGCAATTTCAGCCTCCATCTGTGGCACAATGTTCTGCACGACATCTGGCGATGATCGCCACAGTTCTCTTAGCAGGCGGTGAGCCTTCTCTACCTCCTCCAGATCGCCTTCGGCAGGAGGCGTAAGTAAACCGTCGTCTGATTCATCCTCGCTTTCGTCGTGAGTACGCTTCTTGCCTCTGGCCCTTGAGCTCTTGGCTATGGCTGTAGTCTCGGATGCATCGATCAGGACGGAGCTGAAATACTGCCCAATCGCCCGACTCATCTTGTCAGCGCAGGTGTTGCAGATCGAGCGAGCCATGTTGTATGCCGGTGACACCTCTCGCAGCATCATGGACGATTGAGCTTCTCCCTTCTTTCCCATTGACAGCGCATTGGGATCTGCGCGCAAGAATTGTGCCAGAATAGTGTCCACGACGCCCTGCGGCAGCGTCTCGCATTCATCCACAAGCGTACAAAGCATGTTTGTCATGTGATATTCCACGTTCTTAGGAAGCTGCTCACCATCACCGCTTCGCATGGTTCCAGACATGACATCGAAGCAATTGTTGAAGAGCGTGAAGATCAGATGATCCGAGCCAGGGATATCGGTGAGCAGCGCGATACTCTTGATCGTCGTCAACGAAGTCAGGATCGCAAGGTACTGCTGACTATAAGGGTCCGTAGGGCTAGCCAGCGACGGCACCATAGTAGACATAAAATTGTCGAATATCTGCTTCAGCTGGCCACCCTTGTATGGCGCATCCGGCGCAAGGAGCCTGAACATCTCCACAATGCATAGCATCGTCCAAGCCTTGACGCCCTTGTCGCGGTGCGCAAGCACCTGCGCGTCTGCAAGCTCTTGCGCCTTGGGTACGAGTGACTCTCTGTCCGCATCTGCCTGCTCAATGGAAGCAAGTTCATCGGCCAGTCTCTGTAACCGGGCGAGTAGATCACTGACAGCGATGGGTCTGCCATAGCGCCAGGTAAGGGGCTCGTTGAACCGAAGCGCGTTCGTCTCTAGCACGGGCTCGTCGCGTGGCTGCTCGACTTCTTCTGGCGTTGCTGCCCGCCTTCGAGCGCGGGGCATGCTGAAGTGAGGCGCTGCGCGAGCAGCCTGGAGGAACGTGAAATCCTAGGGCATCAACGGAGCGGATGCTGATGTTCGGTCAAGGTAGCAGGTCGATTTCGTTCGATCGTTTGAGGTAATGTCGCGTGTGCGTACGAATATGATGTATGTTTGGCGTCAAACAAGCCCGGAGTACGTCCTACCGAACCAAAGCTGCTACACCTCGAGCGTGTCAGCGCGTGTGTTAGCGCGCTTCGAGGTTCGAGACTCGAGCGCACGTCACGTGACTACCAGCGACATTGGGCAAGCTGCCTTGGCTTTGGGCAAGTTGACATGAAGCTCACGTTTGACGTCAACCTGATCCGGGGGTTTCAACGAGTTCATCGCAAACTAAATATACAAGAACCGAGCTCACTGGAGTGAATGTACAAAGAAACATTGGCATCGTTGCTCATCAGACACTCCTCCTTCAACGTGACATTGGTACACCGCCCCCGCATAGCCCAGGTGCCTGCTCATTATGTTTCACGACTGCGGGATGGGAATGTCTACACTCGACCACTGCCCGGCCACGAGATCTCGGGTATACTCCGAAACATCGCTCCCGTTCGTCTGATAGAAAACCACGAGGTCATTGCCACCGCTCGTGTTGGGAATCGCCGATACACTCAGATGCGTGCCGGGCAGCCCGGGTTTACCCTGAACCGTGAACGTGTCGCTTGCCACGATCGAGGTGTTCTCCGCGTTCCATGTGAGGTTGTAGCCACTAATCATGTTGGTCTCGGCCATCTGAGCATAGAAGTAGTTCGTATATCCAAGCGAAGTCGCTGGGTTGACGTTGTTAATAGCGATCGATGAGTTGGTCCAGACATTGATCGGGTGTGACTTTGTACTTGTCAGGGTAGTGTTTGTGTCTTTCCACCAAAACCCGACAGTATTGTGTAGATCGACAAACATGACATAGGTGGTGGTCCCCGGACCCCAGGAGTAACAGCCGACGCCAGCGTGACCGTTCAGGTCAGTCCAGCTTTGTTGGAAAGTCCACACGTTATCGCCGAAGCGCCAACCCAACTGCTGGAAAGTAGTGTCGTCAGAAGCATACCAGATGTGCATCCCTGGCTGGTCAGTGAAAGTGGTGTCGCCATTATTGCCGGGTAGGGGAGTGTGTGTGTAATCTGAGTCACCGTAATCTGATCCGTACCAGCAAGCTTGCAAGCCAACTTGATCGGCATTATTCGCTTTGAGATTCGATTTGTTGATCGGGCCATCGACCCAAACATTTGTTGCGTTACTGTTCGTTCGCTGCCTCACGGTGTTATTCCTGTCGATATCTATCCCCCTTCGTTAGAGGATACGGCATCATGCCACGATAAAAGAAGTCGCTCACAGAATATGTGCCAAGTGCTTGTGCCGTTGAGAGCATAAGAAACCGCGGAGAGAGGGGTGTTGTTTTTGGCATCCACCGCCACGACTTCAGAAACCGATCCACCAAGCCAACTTCCAGTCGAGCTTAGCTGTTGCCATCTGATATCTCCTGAGTGGTGCTGGAAGTACATCACCAGACTACCTTGCGTGCCAGCTTGGAGATCTCGAGCGAACGATTGCGATGCTAGCGCAATACCTGACCCGTTGAAAGCGCCGCTCGTCGAGTAGTAGGTAGGATCGATTGCACCTCCGATGAGATACTCAGCGTTCGAGGGAGGGGTGGACGTCGGAAGTATCCAGGAGACTGTCGACGATGGTGAGCTTGTCGTTGCAGAAGAGCCGGAAGATCTCCACCGTGTCAGTGCAACGGATACTTGAGAGGACGCTGGAACGTACGCGTGATGCTTAGTGCCCAAGCCCACGCCCAAACCAACACCCAGACCAATAGCTGCCAGCAGTAGGAGTGCCAGTAGTACGTAGAGCCACTTCTTTTCCATGCCACACACTCTCCTCTGAGCAGGCTGCTCTTGAGGATGCTGACGCGTTATTGGCACAGGCGATGCATACGCTACCTCCTTCTCCCCTTCACCTGCCCATATAGACTCCAGGCCCGGTGACGCGAGGTCTGGAGAGATTGGCCGCTCCTTGTTCGATAGCCTGTGGTGGAACTGCATCCCTTCTGAGCCATACTGAGGCGCAGATGGCGTGTCGGGAGAAGGAGCGTAGCTCGCATACTGCTGATAGGGCGGTGTAGAGTTCCTTTCAGCGCCGTCAGTCATATCTACCACAGCTACCGGGTTGCCCTTTCCATGCCAATCAGGACGAATATGCGTCCGAAGTACTCCGTGCGACATTGCAGCGACAGGCACTTACAGGTGTTCGGTGAAGCGAGGCCCACCGCTGCCCGTGCTCGAGAACAGTGGTGGAGGACTCTCCATGTGGTTGAGCTAGACTTTAGTGATGTGGTTATGGGAGTGGGGACTGAAGGGAAGTGAATCTCTCCCAGGCCACACTCAGATCAGCACAAAAGTGCCCGAAGCTGAAGATGTGTTGCGCCTTCTCATGTCTGCTCTGACCACGAAGATCGTCAGCCCATAAGGGCGTAGGGCAGCTAGCCAAACGGACGACGTGACAGCCGAAATCCTACGCATCGGGCCAAGTTCCTCAGCTCGTCTTCTAGATCGCCCAGTTCGAGCGAATCGTGTGGGTGGAGGGTGCTGCAAGGGAGGGATAGCGCTGACAAAACGATAGCTGAGCTGCGTTTGCTAGCTCTGCCCCGCGAAGTTTGTGATGTTCGGGAAGTCATGTGTTCTGCAGCCTGCCCAGCAGGTCACAGCAGTCGTGTGCTCAATCGCGTGGTTTGTGGAAAATTGAAATCGGAAAGCTGGGAAGGAAGAAAAGTCGAACTGTAGACACGTACTTATCGGCTTTGCGGGTGGAAGGGATTTCCACGTCACCTTCCAGCTCGAATGGAGCTTATAGCCATCTTCCAGCTACTCGTCAGCACGCAGAACCCTTGTGAACTACGGCTTTAACCTGTCTTCAGATCGAAGTAGCTCATGTCCAGCTGGAATTGTTGCTGTTCAGCTTCAATTCTCGATCTGGAACGCAATGGCAACAATACGATGTGATAGCGGCAGCCGGAGTCGAGTCTCGTCATCAGGGCGGTCTTTCAACAACATTGGTACATTGATCCATGCTGTACGAACCATGCACAGGAACACAGAAGTAACGCAGCTCGCAAAGCTTGCGCCACGTCCAGAATTTCGCGGATGGGATGCAGGAGAGAGCCCAATTTGAGGACCGGCGTAGACCTGCTGCTGTCTGTAATGTTGTCTTCTCATGGTCGAAGAGTGAGGTTAGAATCATGTTTGTGGTGAGTGTTTCTCTCCAGAAACGTCGGATTGGACCCGCAAAAGCCCGGCGCACGAGCCACATCTTGTGGCGCTTCACGTGCACGGGAACATGTCCTTCCATCTCCAACTTCCACATGAAGTCAAGATGCAGTGAAGTGACAACATGCCATGCGCAGAGTAGTCGTCACTGGGTTAGGCGCCGTGACACCGCTCGGGGCTGGAATTCGACATACATGGCGGCGGCTCCTGGGCGCAGAGAGCGGCATCGTATCGACATCCAGGAGAGGACCACAATTCGACTCACTTCCAAGTCGCGTGGCGGGTCTGGTCCCTCCAGGGAGCCGAGAAGATGGCGGTTGGCAAGCTCAAGACTGGCTTCGAGCCAGTGACGAACGCCAAATGGCAGTCTTTGCCCAATATGCCGTCGCGTCCGCACACGAAGCGTTAGAAGATGCCGGCTGGCACCCTACGGCGCAAAAAGACCTTGAGGCTACTGGCGTCTCCATTGGCTCGGGCATTGGAAATCTCGACGAGGCATACAACACTTCAGTCGCTTTCCATGAAGGCGGATACCGAAAAGTATCGCCACTCTTCGTGCCGAGACTGCTCATCAACCTGGCTGCTGGCCACGTCTCCATCCGCTATGGCTTCAAAGGCCCCAACCACGCGGCCACTACAGCTTGCACTACAGGCCTACACGCTCTCGGCGATGCTTCACGACTTGTAGCATTCGGTGACGCCGATGTCATGGTCGCAGGAGGGGCCGAGTCGTGCATTCACCCTCTGGCTATAGCAGGCTTCGCCAGAGCACGCAGTGTCGCTACGGACTGGAATGACAATCCCCCGGAATCGTCGCGACCCTTTGACACACGTCGGGCAGGTTTCGTCATTAGCGAGGGAGCGGGGGTGGTGGTGCTTGAGGTTAGTAGGATTTTGCAAACCATAGAATTGTAAGCTGATTTGTCTTGCAGGAGCTTGAGCACGCGAAAGCGCGCAAAGCCAACATCTACGCGGAGGTCAAGGGTTACGGGCTCTCCTCTGATGCGCACCACATGACAGCACCCAAGGAGGATGGTGAAGGGGCCTACCTCGCGATGAGACAAGCGCTCCGTCATGCCCGTGTCAAGCCCGCAGACGTAGACTACATCAACGCGCACGCGACGTCCACTGTATTGGGCGATGCAGCAGAGAACAGGGCCATCAAGGCACTGCTGCTTGGGGAGGACGGTAAGCAGGATGCAGCCCAAATCAATGTCAGCGGCACGAAAGGCGCGGTTGGACACCTGCTGGGCGCAGCGGGCGCTGTCGAAGCCATCTTCACCGTTCTCGCGGTATACAATGCAAGTCTCACTTGACCTTTGACAGTAATAGAGACGCTGACTTCTGCAGAACGTGCTGCCTCCAACGCTGAATCTCAAGCAGGCCGCAGGAGAGTTTGACTGCAACTACGTTCCCCACGAACCACAACACATGACTGTGAATACGGGTTTGACCAACAGCTTTGGGTTTGGTGGTACTAACGCAAGTTTGTGTCTGAGTAAATACAACAAATAAAGTGATGTACGGTGAAGAGACTAGGATACCCCGCAGCATCACCAGGACCCACAAGGAAGAATGATGAAAACAAGCAATTGACCGCAGCTGTCATACATCTAACAATTCACGAAGGGAGATTCCACCAAAGTCCGACGGCCAAATCAGCGCACGAAGACACCATGGTCACCCAATGGCGAAGAAAAGCCCAAGATTGCCACGAAAGCATCCCATGGATCCGGCGATTACCAGGCCCCGCCGTAGCAATCGTGGCACTCCTAGTCGTCGCCAACCTCCTCGTCTGGATCGCCTGCGCCATCGTGCTACACTTCCACCCGGCGCTCGTGTCAACCGCCGTCCTGTCCTGGACGCTCGGGCTCCGCCACGCGCTAGACGCCGACCACATCTCCGCCATCGACCTCATGACCCGCCGCCTGCTGGCGTCCGGCCAGCGGCCCGTCACCGTCGGCACCTTCTTCTCCCTCGGCCACTCGACCATCGTCGTCGTGACCTCGGTCGTCGTCGCCGCCAGCTCGGCCGCCATCTCCCGCCGTTTCGGCGCCTTCGCCTCCGTCGGCTCGATCGTCGGCTCCGCCGTCTCGGCCGCCTTCCTCCTCCTCCTCGGCGCCATGAACGCCTACATCCTCTCCCAACTCACCTCGCAGCTCCACAGAGCCCTCGCTACCCCGATCCACCAAGCCGACCCCCTCGATATCCGCTTCTCCGAAGGCGGCGCAGGCTGCATGACGTACGTGCTGAAAAAAATGTTCCGGCTCGTCGACCGTCCCTGGAAAATGTACCCGCTCGGCGTCCTCTTCGGCCTGGGCTTCGACACCTCGTCCGAGATCGCCCTGCTCGGCATCTCGTCCATCGAAGCCGCGCAGGGGACCTCCTTCTGGCTGATCCTCCTCTTCCCCGTCCTCTTCACCTCGGGCATGTGCCTGCTCGACACCGTCGACGGCGCCGCCATGCTGAGCCTGTACACCTCGGCGCGGCTGGCCACGGACGCCATCGCCGTGCTGTACTACCAGTGCGTGCTGACGGCCCTCACGGTCCTGGTCGCGCTCGTCGTCGGCGTCATCCAGCTCCTGAACCTCGTGCTGACCGTGGCGCCGGGGCTGGAGGGCCGCTTCTGGCGCGGCGTGCGGGTCGCGGGCGATCATTACGACGTCATCGGCGGCGGAATCTGCGGCTCGTTTTTGGTCTTTGGGGTGATGGCCGTGGGGTTGTATAAGCCGTGGCGGAGGTCGGTGGATCG
>Ga0058704_10000140_pt1 | contig 39204 bp, 45 predicted proteins | sample AgamicMgSfe_FD_71363 | JGI IMG/M metagenome (GOLD analysis project Ga0058704, IMG submission 71363) | Agave microbial communities from Guanajuato, Mexico - Mg.Sf.e | ecosystem: Host-associated > Plants > Phyllosphere > Phylloplane/Leaf | place: Guanajuato, Mexico | collected 2012-05-30
CTCCGCCACCGGGCAAGGGGTGCCGGGGGTCCGGGAGTGTATATCGAAGTCTTTTGATGAAGAATTGAAGTGGCTGCCCTGTCCCTCCAATTCCCAGCCAAGAAGGCTCGACCTACCTCCGAATAGCCGGCCGTTGCCCTATACTACATCCAACGCTACATAGACCTAGGTCCATAGGTAGGTGTTCACCACGACTACGTAAGCCGTCCGCGGAGAGTCTCAAACGGTCCTCACCACCTGAGTCCAGCCTCGAGTGTCAGACAACAAACAACAAAGAAGACTTTCACTGCTAGCGAGAGCGAGAACGAGCACAGACGCCCGTTCATCACGTTCACTCTAGACCTGCATCGCCTGCATCACCTGTGCCCTGCTTGGCGATCGTGCCCGGGGAGAGACTTCACCAAACCCGTGCGCCACTCACTGTCCCGCATGTCTCGACACGATACATGTAACATACTACATACTACAACACGTGATCGGCCTCCTATTTAGACGACATATTTATAGTATAATGTATACATATATCCACCACCTCCTTCCTCCCCTCCGACGTGTCTACGCCATCATATGCCTCCACACACTCTCTCCTCCGTCCGGACCGGAACTGGCAACAATAACAACGCCCGAATATTATCAATCAATCAATCAATCAATCAATCAATCAATCAAAGATGGGCTTGCGAAAGTCTGGGTCCAACGGTTGAGGATCTCCGTCCCGGCGTGAAACTCTATGTCGACGCGCTTCCCGTTGCGACGCCAACATCATCATTCATCATTCACACCGTCGCCCACCGAATATATAGTCTTCGAGCGGCTTGGGAGCTTGTCATGTTATACATGCTCATCCTTATGCACGGGGATCCGTCGCCGGCGGTGGAAATACGTACGGGATGCAATGCAGGTGTCAAGACGCCCGTCTACTGTACAACCTGACGACCACTGCACGTGTGGAGACGTGGGACTATTGAAACAGTCAATAGCAAGTATAAGGTATATCAAATCTCCTAGTCCCGGCGAGCGCAAACGGATCCCTTCTCCATCGCGACCTACCTATGTATTGCGTACCCACATCCGCCAACCCCCCGAATACCCGTCCTTCCCACGCCCCCTTTCAGCCCGATTACTAAAAGGCCCCATCGCCACCGCACCGTCGCTCGCTCACAAGACACGCCAACACCGCGAACCTCTTTCCGAGAAAAGAGACGTTCGGTTCTGGGCCTGATGAAGTTTGCTGCAGACAAATCGCCGCCCACCGCAGTAGGACCGAGTCGAATTTCTCGGATAACGACGAAAGATGCGGATTGCGTAGGATTAGAAGAACGTGGCAAACGTCCGCCGCGCGTCGATTCGATTCCGAAGGCGTCTGGAAGACTCTGCTGGTTTTGCAATTCAGAAAATCATCACGGAGTCGGGCTTGGAGCCTAAGTGAAAGCCTTCTTTTTTCTCCAATTCTATCTGGCGTTTCGGCCTTTTCTCCCTGCTTCATTCGTGGAGGAGTTGGTCTACTGCCTTCTCGTCGACAGATGTGCTCTATCTGGAACTTTTCTTTCCTGTCTAACATGTTCTGGTGAAAGAGGCCCAAAAGAGCCATGTCCATCTTTCGCTGTTTGATCCACTCCGAGACCTTGGTTGTACCCAGTCGATGAACATCTGCACATTTCCCTTTATGAAGGATTCCACATGGTTCTCATCGATCAGTCACAGCACGAGAAGGAGACACGAGTGTTACGCCTTGATCCCCATGCACATATTCCTAAGGAGAAGCAGCCACTTTCTTGAACCGTCCCAGAATCCCACTTGAACCACCTCACCGCCTTCACCATCGCCTGCCTCAAAGCATACACATCCACAAACCTCACCCCTCCCCCACCATCCCCAATCCCATCCAGCACCTCCCCCACAGCCCCAACCACACCGTCCGTCCGCCCGCTCACATCGCTCCGCTCTCACCTCCCACTCCCTCCCCGTATCCCGCCACCGGATCGCGCAAACGAGCTGCACCGTAGACTCCCACCTCATGCAACCCGGACACCGTCCCGAACACGAACCGCAGATCCCGCAGGAGCGCGACGCTCGCGGCCGACAAGCCCGGCCCAGAGCGCCGCGGTGTCCGGATCCGGATGGTAAAGGCTGGGCGCCGGAGCGCCTGGGTCGCCTCGGGACTCCGCCGATACCCAACCCGACACCATTGTCCCGGTTCCGCCGAACGAAGGTGAGCTCCGAACCCGCATCGGGGGTGGAACACGGGCAGGACCTCGCGCCGCAGCGGGCGACACGTCCGAGCGGGCGGGGGCTGGGTGGGTGTTTTCGGAGGTCAGGCGGGAAGTCGGAGATGTAGTACTCGGTACACCAGCTTGCGCAGCTTCGGCGGGGAGGCGGAAGAATTGGTGGAAGGACTGCTGCTCGTCGGCGGCGAAGAGGGCTCGGATCATGTCGTGACCGTCTCTGGGGGTCGGTGCCGGTGCGGTCTTCCACGTGGTTCGGGACCGGGAGCCGGCGTGCGTGGATGAAAGGTCGTGATCTCGGCCGTCGTGCACGTGTAGGTAGCACGGTATGCCGCGTTCCGCGCCGCGGGCGATGTCGACGAGCTCGCGGAGGAGGGAGCCCCAGGGACACGTTCTCGTACCCGGCTGCTTGGACCTGCTCCAGGAGTCCGGGCTTGTTCTTGCGATGGGCGTCCCACTGCCTCCAGTAGTTGTCGTAGACATCTCGAGAGGTCATGGTCGTTGGTGGTGATGGCCGGAAGCTGGAGTTCTTGGTGCTTGCAAACGAACGGTAGGAACTCGGTTGTATGATACTCGGATCGGGGAAAGTGAGCTTCTGGAAGAAGAAGGGTGCTTAGAGCTGCATGTGATACAGCACGTGCTAGCGAATACGCCTCTTCTGCCAGTGAGTGTAATCAATGCTCATACCTGCTGCAGACTGAAACAACAGAAACTGAGCGTAAAATCAACCTCGAACAACGAGCCTCAACACAATCGCAGCGGACAACAAGTGAACAGCTCGGGTAAGCCACCTCACGCAAACGCAGCCTCAACCGTCACGAACTCGTGGAAACCGAAGATGCCCCAACGTATAGCTAACAACCCCCTCTCCATGAGCCGATCGGACTCGCTGCCATGCGTGATATCCAGAGTGCGAGAGAGACCGACTCTCACCGCGATGGAGCCTTCTTCGAACTTCGACTGCGTCTCTGGAAGGACGTCGATTTACGGCGGGAGCCCACGGCTCACGCGTCTCGCACGGGGTTCGTTCTAGCGGAGTGCTGTCGCGAGGGTAGGGTTCGTTTGAGCTGGCACTGGTGGTGATGGTAGAACGTCCTGCGCTCGTGGATAGTTATTGTGACGTGGTATCAGCTAGGCGCGCGACACCGGTCGTGCGTGTAGTCTTCGCTATCTTGGTTCGTTCTGGAATCGCCGTCGGTGTCAGTCAGTAATGCCGTCAGAGCAGAGAACATTTCTTTGGACTCGTGATAAGCTAGTAGGAAGCAACGGGCGTGACGGCTTTACAATCGCTGACAAGCTCGAGAAGTCGAGGTCAACACATATGATCTGAGCGACATCGTTGTCGGCCGTGAAAATATTGTCTTTCTCAGGACTGGATTTGTAGGAAGCACACTACCCGGAAAGGTACGTAAAGCGTACTTTTAAGAAGCGTGCAACACCGACACCATGCATCTCAAGCGTAACCGACTGTGCTCCCGAACGCCATGCTGCGAACGATGCATACCACGCCAAAAACAACGCCGAGCGGTTGAATACCAGTCACCGGCAAGAACACCGCCCAGAACACCCCTGATGATGTCGATCTCAGGAAGCACTTCACACGAATCGCTCAACCGTTCTCCGCCAGAATCTCCTTCCCTTCGTCCTGGAGCCTGCCGATCGCGCCTTTGACCGATTCGAACGTGAGCATCGTCGTCATCGCGGCCGGAACCGCTCGGATCATGTTCGTGCCCATGCCATTGTAGAAAGCCCGCCAGCCCTCCTCCCGAAGGATCAACCGGAAACTGCTGACCATTTTCGTGTACCGCGGCTGGTAGGCTGTGCCGTCGGTGTTGCCCACTCGCTTTCCCGTCGGAAGACTTTGGCTGTGACGGTTTGCCCCCACGCCACTGTTGTTGGATTCGGGGTGCGCGGATCGTGATTGCGTCTGCATGCGTGTTCGCAGGACTTCGTGCGGGTATGTCGCGGTCGTCGCGCACACCTTGGAGAGGAAAGTGGCGGCTAGGATCCCGGCTGTGTTTCTGCCCTCCGACCCGGACTCCGCTGGCGTTTCGCCCATCTCCAAGCCAGTAAATCGCTGCTTGAGGTATTCATACAGCGGAAATTGGATGGCCACGTGAGTAAGTCCGAGCAGGGCAGGCGCCAACCCGGAGTAAAACGCCCGCATACCTTCGCCGTGGTACATCTTCCGAGCCGCGTCGAGGGTGCCATGGTAATGCACCGACGAATGAGCACCATTCGAAGACGCCTTCGAACTCTGCGTCATGAGGCGAGTCTTGATGACCCAAATCGGATTGGTGACGAGTGTGCTACAGGCGCCTGCAGTCAAGGATGCGTATATGCGAGGGAGCCATTTGTTCTGCGTCTTGTCCTTGCCCCCGCCGTATCCATGCCGGTAATAGTACTCACGGCTACTGTCATAAACCGACATGTAAACAGCCCAGGTCGGGAGGTATCCTAGCAGCATCGGACCAAGCCCTCTGTACAAGCCCCGCGCCCCGTCTTCAGCAACAATCTTCCGCGCCGTTCCCAGCATACCATGATATGTCGCTGGCGGCGGTTCCACCGGCTTCACCCCCTTTTCAGCCCGAGCGTACTGTGATTGCAGCTTCGTCTTGATCACGTCCAACGGGCACGTCACAATGCCGCTCGCAATACCGGCCACGGCGCCGGAGAATGAATTGATCGATGCGCTAGACAATTTCGTCGTCCATACCGCCAGTCTAGGAAAGGGTGTGTTCTGGCGCAGCGCCTCCTTCGCTTGCCGAGTGACTGTACTGCGTCGGCCATGGTCGTGTGAGTCGGCATCTGCTCCGGACATGTTCTGCATGGCCCAGTCAGGGCTACCGAATATGATGTGCTAACGACAGCATGCTCGGAGGTTGACTCTGCTGTAGTCCACGTGAGAAGGCAAAGATATGGCGCAGGTGTTACGGTTGTTTCGCCAGCGGTGTTTCGTTCTCTTTATCGTTTCGGTGTATGGTGAGATTGGTCTTTGTGCGGATTTCGTCCCCGCAATGAGTGACTGCACTCGGGTGGGATCAGTCCACTGTCGCCATCTGCGGCGGGGCACGTGCCGAAAGGTAGGAAGGAATAAGTGAGGACTGGTCGGGGTGGGTGGAGTGCTGGGTGGAGGTATGTGAGGGTTGTAGATGGCGAGTTGGTCGTGAGCGCAAAAGCAACCTGAACGAAGCTCACCTCACCTCGCAGCATCAGCAAAGCTCCGCCGGACAAAGGTGGGGATCGATGAGCGCCAAGACATTTCCCAGTACTTTGTGCCGACCTGGCCAATGCTGAGGTAAAGCTGCTGGCGAACCTGAGAGACGGCATCGACGCTCTCGGCCTGCTACTGTACGTACTCGACATCGACACGACACATCCAGCGCGTTGACCGACCGCAACCATGTCGCACCCCACCCTCGCACCGTACATCATCAAGCGGCCATGGCTCATGCGTTGGATGAAGCCGCTGTCGGAGTGGTACTTCGACAATGCCGGATACCGCAAGCTAGGCCTGAGGTATGTCATGTCGTGGAAAGAGAGTCTCCTCCAGGATGAAGACTACCACCATACTCGAGAGAGGTGTGGCAAGAGGGCTTTGCTGATCCCGCGACCTGCACAGATCCGATGACCTTATCCCGGAAGAGAACGACACCGTCCAGCTCGCCCTGAAACGTCTTGATCCGAAGGAAGCCTACGACCGCGTCTTCCGCATGCGACGAGCTTTCCAGGTAAACAGCCCGCTCGAGTGATGAGTGATGGAGCGCCAAGACTCACGGAAACCACAGTGTTCGCTTTCCCACCAATTGCTACCGCGGAATGAATGGACGAAGATTGAGGAGGTACGACATCATACACTACGCCTTGCGGAATAGCGCGGCATGCAACAGACAGAGGCCACAGCGATATATCAAGTCAAAAGGGTCTGACGTGAACAATGCAGGATTACCCATACCTCTCGCCTATAATCAAGGAGGTTGAGGCCGAGCGGACGGAGAGGGAGGATTTGGAGGCCATGGTCATCACGAAGCGCAAGGCCATCGGCAAGGAGTCAACGAAGAAGTGAGGTGTTTGCATTTCGGGAGAATGCAGAGAAGTCAGGCCATTGTAAATATCGCAGGCTATGCGGTGGCGCCGGCGCGATCATAGATATCGATGGGCACACGGTGTATATTAAGAAGCCGAATCCTCAGCAGTCCGCTTCGTCTGGAGTCGCATGAGTATACTGCAGTTGCACCACGCATAGACTGGATGTACACTGCCGCAAGGATGGAAGGTCGCAATATAGCAGTGCTTTCTGCTTGCACCTGGTCACGTGAGGGCGCTGTTCCCGCGCGCCGCCAAGCCTAGGTCAGGCTGGCTGATGAACGCCTTGAGATCATCAAGAACGAGTCTTCATGTTCTTTTTCGCGCCGTTCTCCATTTGACTTCCATTGTAACAATCAAGACGTGATCTGCACGTCTAATCTGGCGACGATTCTGTATAGGCGCTGCGGTCGACTGTCACCTGCTAGTCGCCTCAACGTGCATAGTACAGCAGAGATGTCTCTCAGACGATCTGCTCGCACGCAGGCAAAGCCCAGAGCAGCAGTCGAACTGCCAAATGATCATCATGCTACTAAGGCGACCAGCCTGACGGTGAGAAAGCGAAGCCGCACCGGTAAAGCAACGGAGAACATCGCCAGTGGACCGATCGCTCGGGACGCGACTTTAAATGCTATTGATGATGGCAAAGATACCATGCCCCCTCCGCCAACCACGCCGAACAAGAGGCGAAAGGTGGCAAATACGCCCACAAAACCGCCGCCTGTCACACCGACGCCTTCGGCCATTGGACTGATGACTAGCACCAACGGTGCCGTGAAGAAATGGAGCAGTGGGGACATCGACGATGAGTCGCCACCGCCTACTGATCGACCTGCGGAGCCACATCACACGAACGCTATGCTCGTCACGCCTGGAGGCACGCAGGTCCAGCCCAGCTTCACTGACTCCTCGGAGACGCTATCGAAACCCGGCGTACGGGCCACGACGTCGACCAAGTGTCTTTTAGACGAGGCCAAAGCGCATCTGCTTCAAGTCGATCCTAAGTTTAAATCTACAATCGATGCGCACCATTGCCACGTCTTCAGTCCCGATGGTCTGAAAGAAGAGATCGATCCTTTCCGTTCGCTCGTGAGCGGCATCATGTCTCAGCAGGTCTCCGGGGCCGCCGCACGAAGCATCAAGAACAAATTCGTGGCTCTGTTCCCGGAAGAGGCCTGTAGAGCCACCGGCTTCCCGCCACCAAAGCTGGTAGCGGCACAATCTATCCCACGCCTTCGCGAGGCCGGTCTGAGTCAACGCAAAGCTGAATACGTTCAAGGCCTAGCCCAGAAGTTCACCACCGGCGAGCTTACCATCCCCATGCTGATGAATGGTTCTGATGAGGAGGTTATGGACAAGCTCGTCGCCGTCCGTGGGCTGGGTGTCTGGAGTGTCGAGATGTTCATGTGCTTCGGACTCAAACGCATGGACGTCTTCAGCCTAGGCGATCTGGGCGTGCAAAAAGGCCTCGCCTCGTACATGGGCAAGGACGTAAACAAGTTGAGGAACAAAGGTGGCAAATGGAAGTATGCGACGGAGAAGGAGATGCTGGACGTAAGTGCACCGTTCGCACCGTACAGAAGCTTGTTCATGTGGTATCTGTGGCGGATCGCGGATGTCAATGTGGAAGCCCAGGAGAAACAGCAGCAATCGCCGCAGCCGGTAAAGTCGACCTCGTAGGGAGGCTGACAAATGCGCTGTAAGGGTATGGAGACGTGGAGAGGCGCCGCCAGCATGGGATGAACCCAATGGATACTGATTAAGTCTCAATGATACGCAAAGAACATCACTCGGGACGTGGCATGATGGCGAGTGCTCCACAGGATCTTATCACGAGAATTGCCAGGAGTGCGAGGTCGCGCGCGTACTGGACCTGCAAGTTTTGGCAAAAGGACACCACGAAACCAGTGAACTTTGGTGTGACTTCACTCGTGTGCCTGCCGCTGGTGAAATTTGATGACGACGTGAATCACGGTGAAAAAGCGACACGCTGGCAAGCGATATACAGTCTCCGACCGTCCTGCGATATCACAACTCCTGCTCCTAAGTCCAATCTGGAAGTGGTCATTACTGCGGCGCTCCGATGCACGGCTGGGTTCCGGTACCTCCCTCATCCAGCGTGGTTTCCGGCTCCGAAAACACACCTCTTTCGGCAAAGGATGCCCGCAAAGTGCATTCTTCCCGTAACAGACATGCCGACTATTGGAAGTCGAGTGGCCCATTTGAGCTGACCCGCCGCGAGGTCACGCAACTATTCGACAATACTCCAGGTGGTCATCAAGCATTCGGTAAGACGTGGAAGTTACCGAGACTAAAGTATCTGGTGACACGAGTTCAGAGAGGCCTTAGACTGTATGACAACTGCGATATCGCAGAGCTGGAGGCTTGTCTCGCCTCTCGCGGCCTTCTGCCCCTAACGTTGGCCGACTCCAGTCACAAGAACATCAAGGCGCAGAAGCTACGCCTCCTCAAGCAAGCTGCCTGTCTCGTTGCTCGCGGCCTTATGTTCTCGAGATCTGCTGACTCCGCTCTTGAGAAGATGTCGAAGGCGGATATGATACGCCTCCTCGAGCAAGCAGACGACAACGCAACATTCAAACACCTCCTGGCCCTACCTGTCGAGCTACGACTCAGGATATACTCGTTCTACTACGCTTCCATCGATGATGGAGAGTGGTATGCGCCACCGCCTATTACCGAAGCCTGCCATCTCGTTCGTGGGGAAGCCCTTCCTCTGTTCTACCGAAGCCGTGTGCATACGATCGACCTTGACGGACAGATCCATCTTTCAGATGACCGCGAATATGCTCTCATCCGCTTCAGCTTCTTTCCCGACCGAAGAACCACAAGGTTCTTCACCAAAGCGCCCCAAGAACAGGTCCCTATGATTCGTCACCTCCACATCAACATCGACTTCGAGTTTTACGCATATTACGTGGGTTGTAATGGCGCGAACATCAAGGTCGATCTGGGAGCAAACAGCAGACCAGCCAATCACCAATTCCGGTATGTTGACGTAGAACCAGGCAAGCTCGATACAGTGCTGGACTGGCAAGCGGTACAAAGCCGTCTGCAAGAGTGGCTTGACCACTTCGACTCGAGGCCCGAAGGCAAAGCCCTGCAGAGGCGGGATCTTCGAGGGCTTATTGAAGTGCTCAAAACGGAGCAGAAGATGTGAAGGGTGTGGACATGAGTATCGACAGTGCAGCCGGGTTGGTCGATTCATGCTGGGAGCTAGCCAATGTGCTGGATCGAGTTGGCTGGAGGGTATTTGTTGCCTCAGCCACACGGATACTGCAGCTGCGTTGGCAGCCTTTACTGTGACGCATATTGTGGCAGGCTTGACGCGTCTGTCGTTCGGGCGCCAGGACTGGCTGAGGCGACGACGAGGGTATCATTCAGCAGTGGAGCAGCATTCGCATCGATAGCGATCGCGGTATATTTGCGACTACGTAGCGAACCCCAATTTTTACGACCCGATTCGAGCTCGGCATATGCGATCTCTGACTTGACATGCTGAATGATGAAACGTAAGCCCGTGGCCTTGTCAATGCTTCCCAAGTGGAAAACATGCAGCTGCGGTGACATCCGGCGCTAGCAACGCCGACAGGACAGCATTCACTTTGCGATGTCGATACCGCCGTATAGAGAACCTGTCTTGTATGTTTCTGGAAACGTGAACGCAAAAATGTCAGCCACCAATGCCTCAGATCCGGCAAGCAATTCAGGTAAGTCACTCCCAGTCGCTTGAGTTGGACCAGAAGTATAACCCATTCGCATCCGCATGGAAGCGTAGCTGACGCGGCCTACGCATAGCGACGAAGAAAAAGAAGAAGAGCAAGAAGAAGGCCAATGGCAAGGCGCAAGGTTCTGCAGCGACCGCCGATTCAAATGGTACCGCAAACAATGCTGGCGGAGATCCCGACGATGAGGAAGATGACGAGGAAACCACCGACTCTACAAGGGTACGGCAATGAGATCTTGATTGTCACGGAAAAGCAGCGGACACTCATGTATGCTGCAGAAAGGGTCGATACCCAACCATATTCAGACGGAAGACACTTTGCACATGCCGTCGTCACCACCCGAGCCTTCGTCGCCTCGAGAGTCACCGCCTGATAACAGGGAACAACCCCCGCCGATGGAGCTCAATGGAGATTCAACTGTGGACTTGGAAAAACAGCATGCGGAAGCACAGGATACCCAAGAAGCAGTCGGCTACATACCCCCAGCATCGACAGCATCCTCCGATGACACCTCAGCACGCTTGGATGCAATGCAGCAAGAGCGAGACAATCTCCGCGACGAAGTCACAAAGCTGCGCCAGAGCCTGGAAGGCCTTCAATCTAGGCACGACGAGGACGTTTCAGGGGTGAAGGAGGAGTTGGAGCAGTCTCGGCAGGGCAAAGAGCACGCGGAAACACAATATAGGAACCTCCTCGGCAAGGTTAACATGATCCGTTCTCAACTCGGTGAACGGCTGAAAGCCGATGCTGAAGAGCTGGAGCAAGCCCGAGGCAAGATAGATGAATTGGAGGTCGCGAAGACTACTGCGAACGATGAGAACGAGCGTCTGCAAACGGAGTTGTCCGATCTTGGAAACCGGCTGGATGAGCAAGCGTCCGAAATCGAGAGCTTGCGGAGCAGGACGAGTTTGTCGACGAGCAATTGGGCCAAAGAAAGGGATGACATGGTGACCCGGGAAGCTTACCTGAGGGAGGAGTACGAGGTTGCCAGACAAGCGATGCAAGACTGGGAGATTCTCGCGACGGAGGAGCGGTCACGGCGCGAAGCACTCGAAGAGCGCATGACTGATCTAGAGGAGCAGCTCGGCGGACAGCGGAACGCGTATGAGCGCGCGAAGGGCGAGGCGGACACGCAAAGCAGTACGGTTGATGGCTTGCAGCGTGCTCTGCGTGAGCTGCAAGATGAGCGCAAACGAGAGTTGCGAGAGATGGTCGAGCAGACACAAGCCCAGCTCGAAGAGTTGCGCAGGCAAGCCAAAGGCGCAGAGGACGCCGCGGCGGATCTTACCAAGCAGCTAGAGGGCATGAAGAAGGAGCTTGATCGCGCTTTGCCATTTGAGAAGGAAGTTAAAGAGAAGAACTTGCTTATCGGCAAGCTCAGGCACGAAGCCGTCATACTGAACGACCATCTGACCAAAGCACTACGCTTCCTGCGGCGAGGCAAGCCAGAGGATAATGTCGACCGCCACCTCGTGACGAACCATTTTCTGCATTTCCTCGCATTGGACAGAAGCGACCCGAAGAAATTCCAAATCCTGCAACTCATCGCGGCATTGCTGGGCTGGGACGAGCAGCAGAAGGAGCAGGCAGGCCTGCTCAGGACGGGCGCGGGTACGGGTTCATTGAGGCTGCCGGTCAGCCCCTTCAGGAGAACGCCATCGACGCCTTCGCTGTCGGGCGATTTCACACCCGAAAGCCCGGGTGGTTCGAGCAGGGAAAGCTTGGCCGAGCTGTGGAGTGAGTTCCTCGAGAGGGAAGCGGAGGCGGGCGGTGGCGAGAGTAGAAGAGGGAGTGTGGCGAGAAGTGTGAGGAGTCCGAGCATGGCCAGCCAAGGCGGGATTACGAGCCCCATCGCTGGACCACTGGGTAGGCAGAGTCCGGAGATCAGGAGGACCGAGAGCTCGGCGGGTGGGGTCCTGAAGTAGCAAGGCCGAAACCTATTTGAAAGGTCATCATGTCCACTAGCCTTAGAAAATGGTGGTCTTCTCAGGATCAGAGTCCTCGTGGACAGTCTTCTCTGTCGTCGATCTCCGTCACTTCGCTGTCATACCTGTACTATGGGACTGCAGTTCCTGAGCCGGCCACAATCGCACATGGACTACTCAGCCTGCAAATCAGATGCCATTCTTCCCAGAACTCACGACGTGACCGTCGAAACAGTAAAGTGCAGCGCCGGGCAGAATCTGGTCACGCCCCTGAAACGCCCCTGTAGAATTTCTATATGTACACAATATGCCAATTGTTTCGGAAATATATTATACTATGTAACGTACACACTATCCGCCCGGCACAGCTTGTCCACCGTGGTTTGTACATGTAGGGTATCCTCTCCGTCCATGTCCCGCCACCTCTCGCGTATCTCGCGCCACACCTCTAGCATCCTCTTCGTACCCGCGCACTTGTAGAACGCGCGCAAGGCGGCGATGGCAAGGCTAGGCGTGAAGTACGGCGCCCGCTCCGTCTCGGAAATCTCAGGAGCGTACTCATCGACCTGGTCGGCGGTCTGATCTGCTGTGTCGAGCTCACTCATGGCGAGGAACTCCATCCAGAACAGCTGCAGCTCTTTGCGATTCCAAGCTGCATACGCCTGTCCACCGTGATGCCAGAAGCCGCGAAAGATGTGCAGGTAGACGCTCCCGTAAATGTTGCAGCTTTCAGCCTTCATCTCGGCCATGAGCTCGTGGATCTGGTTCAGCCTGCCGGAGGTGTATGCGTGATGCTGGATCAGAATCCGACATGTTCTCACGTCTGGCGCAATCGGCGCGATCTTTTGCAGTTCTTCTCTTTTGTCGTCGAACGTCACGCCTGAACCAAAGAATGAAGACTCGTGCTCGTCGCGCTCCTGGCGCAGGCGCCGAGCGGTCTTATCAAGCGAGATTCCGAGCTCCTTCCGTTCCTGCCAGTGTTTGGGTGGTACCGTATCGGCGAACTTCTCGCGGTGCAACCGCTTCATCTTTGCGTACACGTTCTCCGCTGCGCTGGGCTCGCCCGCGCGGATGAGCGAGAGAATGACGCAGTTCATGACAGCCGTATCCACGAGCTCGCCCGCACTCACAAGATCTCGGAAAGCCTGGCGAACGGCGTCGCCATCACCGCGAAGACCGGCGTAGTAGATCATGCTGTTTCGGAAATACCGATTCAGTGGGAGGCCGCGCGCTTTCAGCTCATGGTAGATCGTGTCTGCCAACGCGAAACGACCAGCTTTGACCGCTACATCGAAGAGGATGTTGAAAGTCACCGAGTCCGCTTGCACATTGAAGGACTCCATGCGCACCCACGACTCTACCGCTCGCCTCACCTCCGCCGTCGTCGCATTGCGAACCCAACGTCCGGCGAACGAGGTCGCAGTATTCCACTCGGCTGTCGTAACATGGATTTCTTCCCCCAGGCATTCGTCCAAGAAAGTGTTGTACCTGAGCGATGCACCCTCTCCATGCTTGAATTGTACCCATGCAAGGTGCTGAAAGAACTTGCGTATCTCGGAGTCATGCAGATAACGCGGTCGCGGAGCGCGCAGCTCTTGATATGTATCCCATAGCTTCGGCAAGGAAACGTGGCCTGGCCGTCTGTTGAGGAGTTGACGGAAATGATCGAGTTCAGAACCATGTTCGAGGTCCTGAGGAAGCACCACTGCTCGGCGCGCAAACGGCGGCTTGTCTTCCTGCTCGGGTGGGACGACGAGCCGAGGTGCGAGAGGAACATGCTCGACCTCTTTCTTTCTGTGCACGGGCTCGATAAATGCCGGCGAGTCATAAGTATAAACGAGTTCTGTGTACTCTTCTCTCGAGATCTCCCTTGATGCTGGAACGGCTGGAGCTACGGTCTGTATTGCGCTCGATGTGGTTGTGAAATGTCGTCCCGTAGCAACCACGGGTGTCCATTGGTGACGACTTGGTCGAATGGGTCGTCGAATCGGGCGAGTGCAAATGTCACGCTTCTCGGCAGCAGCTTGATGTCGACACTCTCCAGCAGCGACTAAGCTCTCCACAAAGACGTCCTCGACCGTCCTAATATCGTGCACCGGCGAAGTCACGCCACTTGTACGCTTCCTCTTTCCCTCGCCGATGCTCTGCTTTAGCGGCCCCTCTTTCGCGCGTACTTTGGAGAGTTGGTAGAGGTCGTAAGTCATGGCCGAGCAGATGGCGATCTTCGAGGCCAGCCGGGCGGTCCATAGTTTGAGAAGACTGTTGGTAGTGTACATAGGCTGTCATGCATGGTGAATCTCGAACTGCCTAGCTCAGCTTGTGCTCTGATCTCGCTCCGCCATTTCGTCCGCGCAGCGATCGGTGTCGTGTGCCCACACAAATGGCACATGGAAATGGAGATTCGTCGAGCTCTCCCCTGCCAAGCTTCTGCGGCGCCTGCGGGGAATTGACGAGGACCTCCGAAATTTGATGGCTGCTTCAATCAATTTGCTTGACATATTGATTAATGGAGGAATTCCATGCTTTGCCGACCTTGACTCCCAACATCACTCCTCAAGTCTTTCGCACAACCTGTTTGGCCTATCTCTGGAAAAGTCGCCTTCTATACACAGACCTGGGCCGACGAGGATCTTCCGTCACAATGGGTCGCTACAACTTCTCCCCCCAGAGAGTCCAAAGCCACGCATCCCAACTCCTCGCCGCCAACCGCCTCACCAACCCACCACCATGGTACAATGTCATCGGAGCCACACCCCCTTCCTCCCGCCTTGTGCGCCCGCCTCTCCAGCGCGACCAAACACCTGGTGCCAAAGCGAAGCGTGGTCGCAAAGCATCCAAGATGTTCAAACCAATCCGTCTAGCGTATCAGGAAGACAAGTTGCGATGGGAGTACTTCAATGATCACCCTTGGGAGCTAGCGAGGCCTAGGGTCATACTCGAAGACGATGGCAGGGATACGGAAAGGTGGGACTGGAGCGTGCCGTTGGACCATGCACTCTTGCGACCACGAGCTGGTGAGACGAACGAGCAGGGCGCGCAGCTGGATGTAGCATGGGACGATACAAGGAGAACACAGGCCGCACGACCAATAAATGGCGAAGCGTGAGTCGTATCCGTACAAGTCGATTTACGCTGGAGCATACGTCGTGAAAGGGCGTGAGGCAGCAGGCTAACCAATCCCTCTCACTCAGCGTCATCCAAAGACAAGCACATCTGATGTCCACGGGCCTTACACCAAACAGCGCTTACGATATGGCGCGCAAGGAGTTTTACCGCGTGCGGCACGCGCAAGAACACGAAGCCCGCATTGCGCGCGAGGAAGCACTGTCCGCCGGCTCCTTCTTCGGGCCTGGGCCCATAGAGATTGGCATGCAACTTGAAGACAAGGAGTATGAGGGCTGGCGGAAGTGGGCAGACAAGGAGATCATGGCGCTCCAGCACCTGAATGGTTCAGCGTACACAGGCACGGAGACGGAGGAGGCGGGTTTTGGCGAGAGTGAGGAGTTGGAATCGGACGCGTTGCAGGAGATTAGTGAGTCGGTGCCGGGGAGTCGGAGAGGGCAGGATGCCATGGGTGGAAGTGCTCTTCATCCTTGATACCCCATTATGTAGAGCTAAGGGTATAGTGAATTCTTCTTTCACCCATTCCGGTCTCGGTTTGAAGCTGCTTATCCCTTCGGCAAACTGCGGTGGGACGCACATGCCACCAACTTGCTAGATATCTTCCCACTAAGACGGCGACGTTCTCGGGATAGGATTGTACCTTGCGTCACAAAGCTTATATACTTCCGTAGTCGTGAAGTGCGCAGGGTCAGATCCGACTGGATTACCGTTCTCTGCACTGTCGCGTTAGTAAGTGATCTCTCTGGAGATGCATGAGCGCATACCTACGATCATAAGGCTGCGAGTTGGGCGGCGCCAGCTCCCATCGAAGGGACACATTCGCGCCTTCCGCCTTGAGAACAAGTCTCGCGAAGATCTCAAAGCAGCGGCCCCTCGCCGTCCGGACGAGCGGATAGCCTAGCTCTTTCAGATCAGGAAGCCGTTGCGTCCTAGACTTGCCCCAGGGTTCGATACCGTCTTTTACGGTACCTTCTTGGACGTCCTTCCCGTTTAGAATCGATCCGTGTTCGGCTATGTCGAGTTCGGTCCAGTAGACCTGGATCGACATGGTGCTTTGGTTAACGTCGACGTATTGCTGTTGCCAAAGCTTCAGATAGAATTCTTGTCCGGGTTCTCTAGCCTCTCCCCACAATGACATGTTAATCTTATGCGCATTCATGGATTGTCAAAGTGTGCAGCACGCATACCTTTTGCATGATGGAGTTCCACCTCTCATGGACTACCCGAAGCTGGTCGTCGTAAGGGTCCATTTCCACGAGTTCTCGGTCGGCTTGTTGTTTGCGGGCAATCCTCCCATTGCGTAGACGACCTCCGGGCTGGACTGTTGCGTCTGGGTGCTTCTCCGGATTGTATACCTCCGTCATACCGATGCCGAAAGACTCATCCCGGCCCAAGCTTCTCGTGCGAATGTCATGATACCTTAGTAGCGCTCCACGCGAAACCGGCATGTACCTGCATACCCTCTAGGTTAGCACGCAACGCTCATGCATCGACGGTCCGTTAATGGTATGGGTCAACTTGCGCTCCTACGGCGCTAGACGCCTGACCTGCGATCTTTAGGCTAGGGTACTTCTTGCGTAGCTCGTCGACTAGATACTTCGACCGACCGAACCCTCCGGGCAGTATGATCGTCTACACATTAGCTAATTGTCAATTTGGCGTTTGGAATGCACATACCTTAGTGTCTTCCGTGAGCTGCGCGTCAATGCAGCGGAAGATGCTTCTTATGACTGGACGGAAGAAGCCCACGATGTCCTGACTAGAGGTGAATCGATATCAATGGGCACTTCTCGAAAGCTCAATGATTTCGAAGGACTAACCTCGTGATCTCCTTTTCCCATCTACGCATGTTTGCACCATGCGGCCCTCGAAGCGTGATGAACTGTGGGTCTGCTTGGGGAGTGCTGAAGTGCTGCTTGATCTCTTCAAAGGCTTCCGTGGCTTGTTTCAGACATGCTATAGTTGACAGTCCCAGCTTCTTGCATAGCGCATCGAACGTCTCCAACCCGTGCTCTTTGCAGACTTCCTTTTGCAGCCAGTCTTCGAATTCAAGATTCACCATCTCGGAACCGCAGAGTGCTCCTATATCCGTTGTTAGTATAGCGAAAGTATTCGCGCTGTGACGAGTATGATACACAAACCATGTGCTTTGCCAACAGTTGACAGCTGCACGCGCACGCCTTCACCGCTGTTCACGTTTCCGTAGGAGACGAAATCGCCCGTCCCGCCACCAATATCAGCAATGAGCATTGTGCCGCTCACGTTAGGCTGTCTCGCGTAGCCTCGATTCTGCTGAAGGTAGTATGCCGCTGCGCACTGGGGCTCATAGACCAGCTCAACGTAATCCGCTCCAGCAGCCTCACCTGCGACGGCCATCGTCAGATTCGCTGGAGACTTCCACATCTGTGGCACGCTTAGGAAGAGGTCAACAGGCATGGAGTCGATGTCCTATGTCCAGCAACGTTAGTCGTTGCTAGTACAGCGCGTGCGGCTAACGATACACAAGGTACTAACCTGAGCAGAAACGCCATGTGTATTTTCCATGCTTTTCGCGTACTGTTTGGAGTATGTCAGTATTGCGCAGAGGTGTTGCGCGAGAAGATCGTCAAGCGAGCGCTCTCCAAGCTGGAGCTTGACACGGCGCACCATGTCTGACGATCGGTGGTCCTTGTAGAGTAGTAATTTCCAAAGCTCGATCACGTCTTCGGGCTTGATGTCTTTTACCTTGAGAGCTTCTGCAACCGCATAACCCCAGTAGAAATTTCCGCTGTCATCCCAAGCCACTTGTTGAGGAGCAAAGAAATCATTTTCGGAAAAATGGACGTCTCGCACGTCTTCACTAGTGAACCCCTCCCCAGGAGTAGAGAAGCGAAAGGCGACAGACAGCGTCTTGGTGCCATAATCAGCTGAGAATAGGAGTCTACGCGCAGTGCCGTTGTCTGCATAATGTTAGATCTGTTTCCAGGTAGAGTCAGTAGTACAGTCCTAGTGGCCAACTCACTACTTACGCATTAGCATGACTGGAAAGCGGCGGACGCGACAGAGGACTTGCCTTTGCCGTGCATTGTTCTGATACTGTGCAGCTGCTGGCGACGCACCTATGGCGCTCGATGACCGTGACCCGGCCATGGCGTATTGCGACGAGTTCTGTAAGCGTGAGGTGTCTGGCAGCTTAGGGGGAAGAATGCTATGCTGGCGGTAGCATAGCTGAAGCAGGGCTCGAATGTGAGGTGCTGCTGCTCGCTTGAAGGTGTATGACCGCAGAGAGGTTGGTGTTTGAAGTGGATGAAAGGTGAACTGGAGTGTAGGCCTGACGTTTCACTCCCGAACCTCTGCTCGAACATCAACATCACCAACCTCTCGCAGGATTCGCTCATCTCAACCTTTGCTTCCCTGACAACACTTCTCTTGAAAAGGCGCGCGGCAACTGTACGCTGCACTTCATATGCAGCATGCTGATCACGCGCGGTCCAGATCGCGCGCGAGTAATTAGGCTCGCTTTGCAGGACATTGAGCGGAAGAGTGAGAAGTATGACGACGTCCGCACCCAGAGATGTGCTCTTCGCGAGCTTGCGTTGAAGTATAATATCCAAGAACAGAACAGGTCGCAGCAAGGAGCAGCCATAATCTCTGGTGACCGGTACAGGGAGATTGTGTGCGAGTGCCTACGCGACAAAACCAAGATCAGAGGGCCAAAGCATGCTTCGAGAGGCGACCTGTTCCAAAAAGGTAGCAAGCTGTTTACGGCAGAGTACCTTCGAGAGATTGGGTATGAAAAGAGAACTAGAGAGCCAGTCAGCGAGAATGACTCTGATTACGCAAGTGATCGCTCAGTCCAAGACGAAGAGGAGACGCCGGTTCGAAAACTAGGCGTGTCCAGAAGTAAGACCATCGAGAATTCGATGACAGACGCGGAGTCGGAGCAAGGCGACTCAATCCAAGTTCAGGCGACTACGTCAGCACAAACTTCTCGCGAAAGTATTGCGCCCTCACAACCCGGGCGGGAAGGTATTGAGGTGGACGGACCTGCAATGCTAGCATTTTCGAAGGCGAAGGAACCTCCTACGGAATTTGCAGTGCGCACACAACCCGAAGCTCACGGTGAAACTCAAGCAGCCAGACGAGACCCTCTAGACGAAGTCTTGCCGGCACCGACACCGTCGCCCTTGTCTCACCGTCACCTATTCGAGGAGCCAACGTCTAAGAAGCGTAAAGTCAGCGATCTCTCTTTACCCGCGATGCTAGAGTCGAACCCCAGCACGCACCAGCGCAAGATTCAAGAAACACTCATCGCCGATGAAGGAGACCAGGCTAATAGTCCAACTGGACCTTCGACACTCAGCAACGCCAAGGTCGCAAAGAAGCTCCAGAGCATTTGGATGAAGGTAGAGGACGCGGCAAGCACGATCTTCGACGTCGCGTTTCAGCATAACCCGGGGGCACTTTGGCGAATTTCGACCCAAACCCCACCCCGGAGACAGAGAAATTGTATCGCCTTCTGCTTAGCCCCGGCCCGCAGCGCCACTGGGAGGAAAGGGCATATTCACTTGGGCGGGCGCGTGAGGTTAACTGCAGGGACCTCCTTTCCGCCTGCCTTGCAGGCGCGACTTATGTCTTGATTTTCGAAGCGAAGCTGCCCTGGCAGAGCCCGGATGAAGTCATCAGCCAATTATCGGGCGACAAGAAATTTCTCAATGAGATATTTAGGGCTGCAGGTAAGATTATTTCCTACACAGAGCCACTGTCGGCATACTGACCAGAGCGCAGGCACCGGCATTCGACTGGAGCCTTTGATCAAACGTGCAGCAGAGAACAAGATCGAGAACGAAGAGTTCCAGCAGTCAACGGTCCGACCTGCGGCCGAAGCTCTCGCAAGAAAGTTCATGCTGACCCTAGCCCGCCAGCTGGAGGTTCTAGGTGGCATAGCCGTCCCAGAAGATTCGGATGGAGTTGCGCGTCAGCACGTGGTCGCAATCGGTGAGATCTTCTCGAGAGCACTCACGCTGAAAGCGAGCCTCCAGATCGCACCGCACGAATATCGAGTGCAGTGGGTCCATAGTGGTACCGAGCTCGACCGGGAGTCCATGATAGAGCTTCCCGAGAGTGAAGGGAGTAAGGAGGTTATGTGGTGCGTATCTCCACTTGTCATGAAAAGGACTGGGTCGTCCAGATGGGAAGTCGCGTGTCCTGCCAAGGTCTTCTCTAGGCCGAAGCGGACACGCCAAGGTTAAGCAGACGGGAGCATGGTACATGTGCGACAGTCGACTGCGCAGACATGTATGGCTGGATGTCATAGGTCTAGCTCAGGATCCGTTTGAAGCACGAGTTGAGCAATCGATCGGTGATAGTCATGGTGTCGTCCATGGCGGGCATTGTGACACATGGAACGGGTCGACTCAGAAGACTATCACCCCATCCTCCACCAAATTTTTGCATGTACGAAACGTGAGTATACGTGCGTGACATCGTCGTCAGATGAAGAACTGAAGTCAGAGACCCTGGTACCTGCCAAGCCCCATTGAGTCGTGTTTCGAAGGGTCCACACTGTCACGCCTTCTCCACGCCGTCCACCTCCACCGCGAGTACGAAGATGATGGAGTAGATGAACATCTCTCGCCGTCGGCTTCACTGCTTGACGGGAACAGCCTCTCCGTACCTCTCGCACACTCGCGCTGTCGCTTGGCGCTGCTTTTCCGCCAGCATGGCCCCAATCGGTAGGCCTCACATCTCGTTCCGCTTTGGCGTCCGCATGTGATGTTGACCAAAGCGTCCGGCGCGCAGGCGAAGCCGCCCGACCCATAGTCGTCTCAGGACCCTCCGGCGCCGGCAAGTCGACGCTCCTCAAACGGCTGTTCGAAGCGTACCCCGGCCATTTTGGCTTTTCCGTCTCGCATACTACGCGCGCACCCCGGCCCGGCGAAGAAGATGGTCGCGAGTACAACTTCACCGACAAGGAGTCGTTCACGCAGCTTGTCAATGAAGGGGGTTTCATCGAGAATGCGCAGTTTGGCAGCAACTTCTACGGCACGAGTATACAGGCCGTGAAGACCGTGACGGGAAGTGGGAGGGTTTGCATTCTGGATATTGAGATGGAGGTAATGCACTACTACTTGGGAGATACAAGACGGCATGCTGATGGGTTACGGACGGGCAGGGTGTGAAGCAAGTGAAGAAAACTGACCTCAACGCGCGCTTCCTCTTCCTGCAACCACCGTCGGTCGAGATTTTGGAGAAGCGATTACGTGGACGAGGGACGGACAAGGAGGAGGCGATACTCGAGAGGCTGAAGCAAGCAGAGAAAGAGATTGAATTCTCCAAAACACCAGGGGTGCACGACCAGATCATCGTCAACGACGATCTCGAGAAGGCGTGGAAGGAGTTCAAAGCGTTCTGCGTGCCTGACGGCTCATCATAAGGCGACGACACCATAGTACACCCCGACGTCAAAACTTGTCACGTACCTCCATAGCGACGTCGACATTCAATGAAAGAGCTGCACAAAGCAAGGCAAACAGTAACAACGAATCACTCGTTGGAATTCATCACATACTAGTGGACCCTAGCAAGCTTCTCCACTTCATCTTCCCCCCGAAATCAGATACAGTCCGGGCATGCACCATGCGAGCCAATCTTGCCAACCAATACGTGCCAACGCTGGCAGCCGTTCCTCCCATACTGCCTCAAGTTCATGTCGCCGCGAGTCTTTCCGTTGGCGCACATGTTGTAGGACTGGCTCATGCAGTAGCGGTGCGGCACCCACTGCGGTGGGCTGCAGTCGCCGGAAATGCTCACCGTCGTGTCGTGGTTGCCGTATTGGCCGACGTGGTAGCCGTTCTTGGCGTAGTCGGAGGGAACGACGATGTTGCTATAGCTGCAGAAGCCCTGGATGGCCTTGACGACGTTCTGGTTCTTCTTCCAGCATACGTCCGAGTCGGTCTTGCCCAGGGCGAGGCCGGCGAGGCTGGCGGCGGTGAAGACGAGAGCGGTGACCTTCATGGTGGGCGGTTTGTTGGGAGAGATCGATCTCTGAAAGTGTGATGTGCCTCTGAGGATGGATGTGCCTCTGAGGATGGATATGCTTCTCAAGATGGAAGGTAAACGGACTTTTTCGAATGGGTCGAGACGGGGGAAAGAAGTGGTAGAGAACTGCTCTGATATATTTTGGGGGGACACTATTGAGCATACAATGCATCCAATTGTGCGTGAACGCGTCGCTAGGACAATGAGTTTGGAATGTGGTAAAAGCCTATTGATCACCCGATTAGGCAACTCTGGGCTGGGCAACGGGCGAAAGACTTTGTGGAAACGCTCACGTCAAAACCCTGCTTCCAGCTCAGTTTTCTTTCGCATCTGCATGCAGACACGGCCTTGGATGTCTGATCCTGTAGTGTTTTTGCCAAGCTCTTGGTTTCTCGGCCATGTCACCGTTGGTCGGTCACGAGGTCGGTTGGGAGGTGAGTTACCGGCGCGCAATCGGTCCTCTTCCGGTCCGTCGTGGCCGCAAGAAGACTGTTCGATAGTCTCGTGATACGCCTGTTTCCTTCGCGAGACAGAGGGTTGAGCGGACTCACACGATGGCATACTCCATGCTTGTCACACTCATGCTGCGCGCTTCATCCCCATGCGGACGGTTATGCCATTCCAGTGCCCACTTCTTATCTGCTTGCACCGACGCTTTTGTCGAAGCTCAGTCGGTCTTGAATGTGCCACATGCCTGGCGAACGACGAAGCTTCAAGTCTACCAATCTTGAATCTCTCCGTATGAAGCCGTCGATCACAGCTACAGCTCTGTTGCAAGGCCCCGTGATGACCATCTTCACCAGGTACGGACCCCACTAAGCGATTCGAACAGTCCTTTTCTGAGCCGCCAGATTGCCAGGTTTGTCATTTGTATTGTATCAGTGCTCAGAAGTTGGCGCTCACTGCACCGCACCGCACAACTGGGAACTTTGTGATCGAACCACAGTCGTCTTTGAAGGGTCGTCGTAACGAGTATGATACGTGCCCTCTTTGACCACCAATGAGTCCGTGTAGCTGAATACAACCTAGTCGGCGACGAGAGCCTCAATGTCGGGTTGAAGACACTGTCGGTTTGCGGCACTGTTCGTCGAGGAAGGTGACTTCAAGGATCAAGCGTCCAAACCTTGACCTCGCCATCATCGCCCGTACTGACAATGACCTCCTCATCCTCACTCCTCTTGCCCTTGTCTGCCCTTTGCGTCCAAATGACATGGTTGACCTCGAAAACGTCATGCGCGTTATCGATCTCGGCGACAACCACCCACTCCGTCAAGCCAGCCAGTGATGCCTTTGACCCATTGGCCATATCCACCGATAGATCTTTGGTTTCCGGGGTAGCCGTGTCGCCCGACATCACCACATCACCATTCGCATCGCCGTTCGAAGTCCCGGGCACCCTCCACCTCTCCTCGTAGACAACAATCTTGCCATCGCTGCCCGTACTGACGACCTTGCCGGTCTTCTTACTCCAGCTGACGCAGTACACCGGGCGCTCGTGCACTTGCGGCAAGCGCGCCTCTTCCGTCCACTCCTCTTCGAAATCCCGATTCTTCCATATAGTGGGCGTCTTGCCTTGGCCAGTCGGTTGCTCCGGCTTATCCTTCGGCACTCGACGCCAGATCCGTATCGTGAGATCGTCCGAGCACGAGACCAGACGCGGTCCGGCCTGCAAACGCGCCTGCACATACGCCTGCTGCCGTTCACTCAACCCGCCCTCCGTATCCAGGGCGTAGATGTTATTCGCATCCTCAAACTCCACCCACCACACCGTACCTTCATGCTCCGTCATCAGCGCACAGCACGCCCAGTCATCCACGTCCTCCCTCCATAACCTCACGTTATCATCATAACTCGCGCTCGCCAGCATCTCTTCGCTCGGATGCCACGCCACGCACTTGACATCGCCCTCATGCTCCTGCAGCACCGCCACCGTCTCAAAATTGTCATCCTCCAACTCCTCCCAGATCCACACGCTCTTGTCCCGACTACACGTCGCCAGCAACGGGGCCGAAGGCGCAAACGCCAAACTCTTGATCTCGGAATCGTGCCCGTCCAATATCACCGCGAACCTCCACTCCTCGTCCTCCTCCCCCTCGCCCTCAACATCATCCCCACCGGCCATCCCACCAGTGAAATCGATCTCCGCCGGTGCCCCTTTTCCACCGCCTTCCTCCCACCTCCGCCAGATCCCCACGCTGGCGTCGAAACTCCCCGTCGCCAGCACGCTCTCGCCGCGACTGTTGGGTTTCCAAGCGCAGCTGCGGATGGACCTCTTGTGCCCGCCGGAGACGGTCGACTGCTGTTGGAAATTCTGCAGCGAGTACACCCGCACCGTCTTGTCCGAGCATGCCGTCGCGACGATGGGCAAGTGGGGATGCGGGGCGCTCAGCCAGGTGCGTGCGTTGCAGGGCGGGTTGAGCGTTGCGAGAGGTACGAGAGTAGGCATTGTTGATGTGGTTGTTACTGCGCGGCGCGTTGGTGAGGTGGATGTTACCGCTCTTGTGGCACATACGATGATATTTACCGCACTTCGAACGGGCCAGGAGACTTTGAGGGAATGGTTGAATGTCGCAACGGCATTGAGCGAATGTGTTCTCAGAGCACAGAACTCAGAAATTCAAGCCTGACGCCATAGCGCGTACCCACGGCACGTGCCCGAGCTGCTACGATTTCCGCGTTAGGCAACCCGCACCCTCGTGACTTATTACATGATATGTCAAGTGATCAAGGCCTTGTTGTTATTGAGGTCAGGAGATCTGTAAGACTGTGACACAACTCTGCTATTGAATGCTGTCTGTCAACGTACATACTCCTCAGAGACAGCTAGTAATAAGATAAGCTGGACAGACAAACAGGAACCGCCCATGCCTGGTACATGCAACAATTATTAGAGATGATTTCCCTCTCCCATCCGTTTCCCCCCTCCATCCGAAAAAGGCTCCAACTACCGTGGGTATCACTCTGCGTTCCGAAAAAAAGGATCAAACAATAAGAAAAAGGTCCTCCCCGTCCCACGAAAAATGCTCCGGTGACTCCACATCCGCGGGTCGAGGTAAGATGCAAGTTCCCGCCTAAACGCCTCGCTGGCCCGGACAAAGGGGAATGATGCAGGTATATACAACGGTTTTCTGAAGGGAATGAATCGGGCACGCCGGGTTTGGGGTGGAGGCGTGGCTGCTGAGATAAGAAGATAGAGGGGGTGTGATGGCTCAAGCAGGCTGCTGCTCGATGGATGGTTGGTCGGATGAAGGGTCGCCTGTTTCGGGGTTCATGTCGGATTGCTCGGTAGTGGGGGAAGAAGATGGTGTGGCAGGAACGCCGCTCGGGACCTCGGTGACGGTGACGCCGACGGGGAGCCATTTCTTGCCCGGGGCGTAGACTGCTTGCGCGATCGGCACGGTCGGCGACGATCCGGCGAAGTCGGGCTGTGCCCGGCCCATCATCGTGATCATACCGTCCTCCTTCGGGGCAAGGTACACCAGAACCGACCAGACGTGCCAGTGCAGGCAGATCATGTGCGTGAGGCGGCGGACGAGGTCCTCATGCGGGTCATGTGGCTTCGCCGGGCGAGCGGGGGCGCATATGGCGCCGAACCCCATCGATGGGGGAGCATTGCGGACCGGCGCGGGAGTGACGAGAGCGTCCTGTAGGTCCAGCGCCGAGAGACGGATGTGCTTGTCCACACAGGCTTTTAGCTTCGGCAGCAGAAGTTGACAAACGCCCCTAGCGTGCTTGTCAAAAACGGCTGACGCAAGACGGAAGTCGTCGGCGAGCCTGCGTTCCATCACACTCTGCATGCTCGTGTCGACCGGCGGATAACGTTCCTCGAGCACGAGCAGAATGCGCACGATCTCCGCCGCCACGTTTTCGATGCGGTCGACGAAACGGCCCTGACTGCCGGCGATGGCCGCCACCGTCATTCGTAGCGCCGCATGTGCCTTGGCGAGTTCCGTCTCCGCTACCCATGAAGGTACCATTTCCGTCAAAACTTCATGGCAAATTTCGTGGTAGATGGAGCTGTGCAGTTCGATGCGCAAGAGGCGGAGTCGATCCACGTCCAGGTAGAATGTCTGCGGACATAAGATGTTTTCGTTGAATAGCAGATCTTTGACCAAGGCCGAACTCAACGCTTCAACGTGACTGGGCGTGCTTGTCTCGGTCATGAGGACATGCATCTCCTGCTCCAACCACGCTTGTGAGCCACGAACGTTGACTTTGCCAATCGCGATCCGGTGTGCGTTATATCGCTGCTGAAAGTTCACCGCGTCGTCGACGAGCAACGACCTCATGTGACGGATCTGATGGTTCGCGACGTCGAGCTTCATGGCCTCCAGGATGGCGAGCAATTGTCGCAGACCACTGACCAGTAGCTCGTTGCTCCCTTCCATGGCCCCTTGCTGGATGTCCTGCCGCATGTTATCGACGAGCTCGTCTCGCATCGGTGCGCAATGGGCTTTGAGCACTCGTGCGAGCCAGTTGCTGAGATCGATCAGGTCGCAGACGCCGTTTTGTATCTCCTGCATGAGCAGGGGTACGTCCAGCCGTTCCACCACTGCCTTTTGCTCAAAATCCGGCACGAGGGTCTTCAGGATATCTCGGACCGCCTCGAAGACCCGGCGTAACCTGACCTGACTGGCTTGGAGCACGCGCTCCCAGTACGCCACACCCTCTCCATCGGCCGCACGTTGCCTTTGCTGCGACGCGAAGCCGTACATGAACAGCTCGGCTTCGAGCGCCTGCCAGTACTGGTCGGCCGACTTCAATTTCTGCCTGCCTCGTGAGCCGTCCAGGTTCGGGCGGAAATGGAGCTCCCGGTCGAAGTTGACGTCGTGGCGTAGTTTCGGATTGTTGATGATCCGGGGCATGTCCAGCTCTGCTAGTGACTCCGGAGTAATGGGCGGCTGGAGCGACGCCCGCTCGAACGCGAGCGATGCGTCGACACCGCCAGGTTCCATCATATCCAAGATGTACTGATAGATGTCGTACGTGATTTCTTGGTCGGTCATGGCTGGGGAGGGCCCAGAGTTAGAGAGGTTTGGTGAGAAAGTGCGGGTTGCCGCCTTCGGATTCGATGCGCTGTCCCACACACATGCTTCATGCTCTTGTGATTCATCCATCGCCGTCACGGGCTGCGATTGAAGCTTCCGAGCCGCGGTTTGGCTGCTCTCGCCGCCGAAAGCCGCATTGGCGCAAGCACGTGTGGCCGTGGGTGAGCATGGCAGAGAGTCCCTGCGGTTGACCTGTTGTCCCGGTGGTTGGTCCATCGTGACTACTTGATGCCTTGCGAGCTGATCATACGGCAAGCTTACAAGTACGAGCCGAGAGTAAAGGCGGTGCTCATGCCACTGCCTGTGCCTTGGGACAAATGCCGTGGATACACCAGTGACCGGCGTACGTTGTCCGGGAAAGCCTGTGTGGGGATGATGTATGTCCGTGGTCACGAGGGGGCGCTGCAAGGCAGAACACTGTCAGCGCCAAAATGCTCATATCGTTACGTCCAGCCGAGACCCAAGCAACCTGCGCACACTGCAGCTTTACAAATCGTCGCTTTGCGGCAGGGTACGACGGATATGGTGTGTACATGGAGCCAGAGGGGTGGAGGTATAATTGTACTTACATTGATGTAGGCGTAACAAGCGCACCAACATGCGCGGTGCGGCAATGCGAGTTACCTGTGGCCTTGTGCTTCGGGAACGTCTGCTTGGAGCGTTGGGGCCGCAAGCGACGACGGGTGCGGGTGCGGGTGCGTGTGCGTGTGCGTGTGCGTATGCGTATGCGTATGCGTGTGCCGTGTGTCTGTGTCTGTGTGCACGGCGTGTAGCGTTGCTGCAAGGAATGCTGAGGATGGGCGAGCCAGCAGACGACGACAAAGGAAAGGCGCGGACTGGGTTGTTTGAAGGATTTGGTGGATAGGGATGGAAAGAGTGTTTTGCACAATTAGTAGCTGTGCTGCTGTGTGGCGATGCTAGCAGTAAGTTCGATGGCCATGGTGATGCAGTGAGGAGGAATGATACAAAGGGGGGAGGAAAGAAACAGTGGTGGAGGGAACCCGCAAGCACCGACGGTTGTGTGTGTCTTGCGTGCCGGTCAGACGCAAGGTGAGCGCGGTCGTGTAAGCGCAGCAGGTGACGTTGGGGTCCTGCGGGCGTCTGCACCACGCTTTGATTATTATTACCTGGGTACTGTATTGTTGGGTGGGGGAGGAGGGGAGGGGTGAGGGCCAGGGCCCAGCAGTAACGTTGTGAAAGGGTACAGATGAGCGATAATGATAGAATATAAAAGGGGGAGGGGACCTGCTCGAGCCAAACCAGAGCCAGAGAGCCGCAGAGTCAGGCCAGAGCCATCATCAGCACCGTCGGTCACCCGTGATGCCGTGAACCTGACACAACAAAGACACTGCACCCTCCCAAAACGCTCGGGTCTACTCCTGGGAGGTGCAGCGGGCGATGGGTTGGTTCGAGTGGCGCGGCGCGCAACCAGACTTTGCGCCTCCTGGCTCGGGCAGTCGACACACGCACGACTCTGGGTGTGTTGACTCTCATATGGTGCAGTGTGTAGTAGTATCATCGAAGGAATGGAATATTCTGCCAGACATCTCCTCGGAGTCGGCGGGCTTCGGGGGAGAGAAGTGTTCGTGCCGACTGCTCTCGGAGATGAGCGGAGGCATGCATGCAGCTGTGAAGAAGACACGACTGCGATGTTCATAGGGTGAGGCCTTGGCATGCGCGAGACGATGGATCAAGGGGACCTGGATGTTGATGAGCACCTGCAGTCTTGAATCTCACCCATTGACGGTTGTTGATGATGATGATGATGATGATGATGATGATGAGAAAGGATTAATCAACTCGTCGGCTTCATGGCGACAGTGGCCCGTGCTGGGTCACGCCGCACCACTACCCGTAACCCGACATAGTAACAATGTCTGAACTCTCCTGACTCTTGCCGACACGCGATCGACCCTAGAAGCCCTTGAGCATCTCTATACCAGGCATCCTTGTTGAAGACCACAGCGCTCGTGCACGACCTTTCAACAGGCGTCGCCTCGCTTTGCCATCCTTCCCTCCAGCCCTCAATCGGGCAGCTGCAATAAGAGCAGCGCTGGGGGACCTCGGACTGCCGAAGTCTGGTTCTACTATCAGGCTACGACGATACGTGCATGAACCATTGGCCAACCGAAACAGAGCCTAGCGGTATAAAGAACCGTGTCCACGTTCCGGACGCATACCGCAAGTACACAACCAGTACGAGCCGCTCACAAAAGCGACATCAGGAGGCTGAAATCGAGGGAACATATACTGCGCGATCCATAGCATTTACCTCCAACGTATTCCCGCCTCGGCCCAGGGCCGTTTGCGTGCTCCTAATGCGGTCAGAGGTATGCCCGCACGAACATACCTGTATCCAGTGGAGCTCTCCGATGCCCGCCGAGCCTTATCGAACATATGCATATACCCTGATCCACGGTGACGGGAGCCACTGTCGCAATGACGGGTCCATGGCAAACGGAATCCTCAAAAGCGCTCGTGCCTTGGTGTTCAATGGCCGAGAAGGTGCAAATCTCAATTGCCGAAGTTCAATACTGTGCTGTGCATAAACTGGCAATCCATCTCGATCCCCATTATGTCACCTATCCTATTACTACAGGTTACAGTCTTTCCACAATGCCGCAAATCAAAGCGCCTCGGCAATACCACACGGTCTCAAAGTCCCAAAGAGGCCCCCAAGTCTCAATCTGGAAGTGCATGCGCTGGTGGGGCTCAAGTCTCCATCTCCGTCTCAAGCTGGGTATTCGCCCTTTGCTGTGTGTTCTCGGCCTTCCTCCCTCTGCTAGACTCCTCGATGACGCTCTTGTTCTCCGGAGACTCCTCGTCGCTCCCGGTGGGACTCGGCGGTCGACTGTCCGACAAATTACGCCTCCGACTGCCGCCTTCCATCCATCCTTTCACCCCCCCGATCAACCCCATCGCGTAGCCCGCCGCAAAGTCCATGTTTTTCCCCCGTGACTCGCGCTGTGGTGTACTCGACCGTAGTCCAGCCTCCAGCGACAGCGGGCTCTTCGCGCCGTTAGCGCGTCCAGGCGTGCCGTTGCGGATGGAGGCTGCAGGGCTGCTGGGCCGACTAGGCTGCCAGAACTGTCGCAGCTCTTTGCTCAACTCCTGCCCCGTCGTGGTCCAATTCGTGCGAATCGTGTCCCGGAGCTCGGTGACGTGCCGCTTCAGGTCTAGCTCGTTCTTCTTGATCCACGAGACATTCAGCTCTTGTCTGCTCGTGCCGCGCTTGAGCTGGCGCGAGATGTACTGCTCGTAGTCTCGCACGATCTTGGTGATGATGCCAGTCGTGCTCACGCCTTCGGTTCTTTGCGTGACCAAGAACATCCCGCGCTCCTTGATGGGTTTGTAGATGTCGTCGCCTTCGCTCGCGCCGTACGGAAGGTCGTCGTGAGCGACGTAGTCGATCTGATGCACTTCGAGGAACGGCATGGAGATGATCCACGGGCAGTCCTCGACCACCTCATCGACCCATCGGCAATGGCGCAGAGACTCGGCGCGCTCCTTCGCCGACATGACCGTCAGGCCCTTTCGCTTGTGAGTCTCGGCATCACCCGTCACTCCCACGATGAGGTAGGTATCCGGGAACGCGATCTTGGCCTGTTGCAGCACCCGCATGTGACCGAGATGGAACATGTCGAAGACGCCGTCTGCGTACACCCTCACCGGCCGGCCCCGAGGCGGCGGGTTGGTCTTGTAGCCCACGGGGTCCACGCTGCCTGCTTTGGGAGGAGGCGGCATGCGCATCGTACCCGCCTCGCCGTTCTCCCCACCGCCGTCTTCGGCGCCGTTGGCGGGCATTTCCACCTTGCTGGCAGCTCGGGGTCTGCCCCGTGGCCTCTCTTCCTTCCCTTGGCCATTGGTGTCTGGAGCGGAAGTCTTGGAGGAGCGAGTTCGCTTCGCAGGGGAATCCATAGACGTGCGCTCCTTGACATCGTCGAGGAAAGGGTCGGCCGGATCATCGCCGGGCGCGTCGCGGGAGCTGGATAGGGCGGTGTCGGGTATGGACTCTTTGGACGCAGTGCCCGCTCGCTTTCTCTTTGGAGCCATCGTCGTTGATCAAGGCGATGGGTCTGATATGGCTAGAAAGCTTGAGTGTCGCGTCGTTCGTCCGCTCACGGTCTGCGCCAGGTGATGGGCGAGTAACGCGAGGGGTCTCAGCTCTGAGGCCAGTTGGGCTCGATGCGGAGACTGGAAAGACAAGTGTCTACGAGAAACTCTGGGCTGGAGGATTCACCAACGGATCGACTGGTCGCAGAGATGGTGGGTATGGCGAGCAGATATGGTAGGTACATACACGTAGGTGAACAAGGATCGCATGTGTAGCAACTTCCCGTGTCAATATGATCATTCGTGATGCTCTTCCAAGTTCATCCGACACGGCGTCCAACAAATTTTCCTTGGCATGCGACGTCACCGCCGAGGTGGCACTTTCGAGGTTGCATGTGAGGTGAAGCCGTCAGGCAGCTGATTGGAAACTTCAAACTTCGGGTTTCTACGATACATGTACATGTATGCAGTCAAGTCTCATCCTATCGCTGCATCGAAGGCGACAGACTCGGAGAGATTCTCGCACCTGGACCAGTGGGAATTGGGAAGTACGCATTTGCTTCAGAGGTCTACCACACTGCTCTCCCCTACTATGCTCCTGGATCGCAAACCCAATCGAGATCCTTACTCCACATATGAAAACACCACCATATCATTCAGTTTTCTCTGCAGCACCATATCACATCTCGACGGTGCCTCGATCTGCCGTCCGTATTCCGTCATCCGGACTGAGCGCATGTGGGAGATTTCCTCTACTCAACACTTTCCCTCCTAGCTCCGCGGCGATGAATCATACCACCTCTTGAAGGCGACTCTCCACCTTCGGTAGCTTCGGTCTACCGTCAGGTTGCTCTTGGGGTTTTCGAGAGCCACAAGGCGCGAAAGTCACCGTGAATGGCTTTGGACTGGGACCAAGATCGATGTCCCAGCCGATCTTGTCCATGCCCGTAGGCGTACCCGAATCCAGATATGCAGCTTACGGACCACAACCACAACCACAATCACCTGCTTCAGATCTGCCTCTTCGAAGAAATAGATGCCAGTGGACTCGTGCACCTGCTCGAATTTGATGGTCGTACACTGGGACCTCGCCGCGACCACCTGTCTCGCACTCTGCCCGTGCCACCTCAATCGAACGGGGCAAATAGAAACCGCTTGGCGACTCCTGACGCACCGAATGTGGCGCTTTTGAGCCCGGCGGCAGCACCCCGATTGTCCAAACCGTCTCGTGGAGGAACAGATTTAGCGAGGCAAAGTAGAGGGCCATGAATGCAAACGCTGAGCTTTGCAGGCAGTCGAGAAAGTGATCAAGCGTGCCCTCGTCGTCCTCTTACTCCCAATAGACGGATCATGTCTTGCTTGCGAAGAACACAGGCATCCGGATCGGTCGTCAGCGCTTCCCATGACGAATTACCGCAGCTGTTCCACGCTAAACTCGTCGTAGATCATCATATTGCTGCCCGCTCGAGCTGGCTTTTCTAGCAAGTGAGGACTTGATATTTGATATAATGAGCCGGGCTGCGGTATAACATGTACTTGCGCATCGAGGAAAAGGAATTGTATCGTGATGGGCTGATAGTTATCGGCAGCCGGTTCGGCTCTGACCTGGATTTCGGTCCGCATTGTGCCATCTTCGTAGGCAATACTCGTCAAGCACTGTGGAAGTGCTGTGTGAACGCAGTCGAGTAAGACATGGAGATCTGTGGGAAGTAAAGTGGCTCATGTGCAAGGCAAAAGCACAAACGATAGCGAAAGAATGGCCCATTTCAGATTCAGTCTTGCTGCTGTCTTTTCTTTTTCACGAAGGAACTCTTAGCGCCATGAAGCCACCTTCGGCTCATGCGTAGCAGACAGTTCGAACGCCCTGGACTCAATGTGAAAGATCATTGTGTACCAGCGGAGCGGGAAACGTGCTGGCTGTCACCTTTACCCATAGTTGCTTTTATGATGAAAACCTTGCGTCCGCTTCGTCTCCTTTCCGTCGTGACGCCTAGTCCATGCATGTCAACCGAGATGTTGACAAGATCGTTGTCCATTAATGTTGATCTGCGTATACTGCCGCGCGGCGAAGCTACAGGAACAGCGGGTACTCACACCCACGAACGAGTGCCGGAATCCGGCGCAGTGAAGCAGGGTTAGTGGTCACTGGGTCATGCGCAAAAGCACAAGAGGTAAGGGAAATCCTGTCGCCACCACCTTGTGAAGCAGTCCAGCCCGACCACATGAAGACATTGATTGTTCCACCCATCGACGCTGACAGCTACAAGCCCGTACCGAGGACAATCAGTAGCTGCCGCTCTTGAGAACGATGATGAGAAGATGTACGCCAGAAGCGAACCTGTTCCACCCACGTGAGCAAACTTAATTGCAGCGGCGGCGGCCAGGATTATGAAAGGCTGAGAACAAATCTCGTCCATCTCGGTCACTCGGGAATGTGTGCTGATCAATGGTTTGAGCTGATCGTACAAGGGTATATGGAGACCGATGGTATCATGAGGAAAAGAAGAAGGAGGAGAAGAGAGTGAGAGGAGGGAAATTTGGAGATGTAAGTGTGAAAGAGATGGCACGTGCGCCGTGCTTGGCGGGAGAGGGATGAGTAAGCGAGATAACGCTCACGTGCATCTGCGGGCATGGGCAGTCGAGGCTGGAGAAGCGTCGACGTCAGTGTGAGGACATTCCAGAAGTAACAGGACCAGGGCACTTGGAGTGATGGGTGTAGTGTGGAGGAACTGTTGACGGTACTCCGTGTACTTCAAAGATTGCTTCTGCTTCATCGAGTGCGCACTCCATGATGCAATGCGATGAGGCCTTCTTTTACCTAACGTGAGAAATGCAGAGCCAGCGAACGCGCGCATTCAAAAATATCCCGCCGACAGCGCCACGCTAAAGATTAATTTAAGAAGCATCGCAGTCGTCGTCGTCAAGTCCCGCTCCGCTCCGCTGGCTTCGCTTGGCCCGCTCTTTGCCGAGCCACATCAAGCCCAGCATGGTTTGGCGGCAGCGGAAGTCCCGAATCCGCGACGCTAGTCCTCCAGCAAACTCACCTCACCTCATATCTCCTCATCAGCAAATGACTTCGGTCAATAAGCTGTCCTCAACCATCACCTTCCGTCAGAGTAGTCGTTCAGAGCGACGCAGACTGCTCCGCGGTGATGGCCGTTGTACTGACGTATGATGGTCTTGCTCTGCAGCTCCCAAAGCCTTGCATAATGGTCGCTGCAAGCGGTGACGAGATACGCCGAATCTGCGGAGAAGGCACAGTCCCACACCCAGCGTTGATGCCCGTCGAGCTCTTGCTCGAGATCGAAGGGTTGCGACTCATCAGATTCCTGCTGGTTGGGCTCTCCGTTCACATCCTCTGCAATCTGCGCGCTACTCTCCAGATCGACCGCCCAGATGCGGGCGGTGTGGTCCGCGGAGCATGTCGCCAGGTGACGGACGTCCGGTGAGAGCAAGACTCGCGTGATGTACGTGCCGTGAGCGCGAAACTTGGTCACTGGGACGAGACTGGTGACGTCCCGGACCGTTACCAGACGCCAAACGTAGACGGCGCCATGTACACTGTTGCTGACTGCGGCGCAAAGAAGCGAGCCGTCCGTGGCCACTGTGACGGATGCCACACTCTTGTCTTCCTCGGGCACCAACTGATGACTGCACTTGTTCTCCCCTAGGTCCCAGATCCGCACGTTACCGCCTCTGTCGCACGAGATGAGCTCGCCCTGATTCGGATGGATCACGACGTCGTTGACAGCGACACCGTGTGAGTAATTGCGCTGGATATGACCCGAGCGCGTGTCCCAGATCTTCACAGTACCTGACAAGGAATCAATCCTCCGGCAAAGAATGTATGACCACGCAGAATACTGACCATCTTCAGAGCTGGTGACCATCCACTTGCCTTCGCAGTGAAATGCCACGCCTGTGATATTTCCCGTGTGGCCTTCGAACGTGAGCACCGCCGCAGGGTTGTTGGACTTAATGTCGTAAAGCTTGACGGTATGATGGCCTGCTGCCGCTAAATATCGCTTGTCAGGCGAGATGCACAAGCGATTTACTTGTGAGTCCGGGTGCGGTATAGTTCTCGAGCAGATCCCGCTCAGCGCTTCCCAGAACCTGGGCACAGATTGTCAGTGAGGACAAAGTATAGACCGCGGCCAAATTTTCCGCGCGCTGCGGATGCATCCGGATTGCGGCAGGCCGATTTAAGCGCTTGGGGTATAATGCTCTTGCCAAGACCAGCACGCAGTGTAAAGCTTTCTGTCTGCATTAGGGTTCGTCATCCTGTCATGTTTCACATTCGTTCGCTTCCAGTCCTCGTATCAAGGCCTGATGGTCATCGTACCGGGGCTGACGTACTATCCACGAGCCTTGATCGCTGACTTTTGGGGTTACTTGTGCCGTCACACACACAGTAAAGCGCGCGGTTGAGGCGGAGAAAGCAAGCGCGTCAGATGCGACTCTCTACGCAAGTGAGAAGCATTTTGCTCCGAGATCTGGTTTCGCCGCTGTATCCCAGAGGCGCGTGGTCGGCTGTAGAAGACATTTGTCTTCCAAACGGTCCTCGAAGACGTGATTTTGGCAATTCTCGAGCCGATATAGTCCAAATTGATCCTCCGTGGCGCTTTACGCCCCGACGCGTACGCCCTTTCATCGCCCGGCGAGTCGATCTGCAGTCCTCCTTTGGAATATTGCACCTACCTTATCGTATGGTCATAGCCGGCTACGCAAGTCAGTCAGCACCTTGCCTCGAAGCAGCACACCTTACGATGGCTATACCTGTGCACAAGATCACACTCATGTTGACGGAGGCGACGCTCTCTCGGACAAACAGTGCGAGATGGGTGATACTATGCCAGTGTCCGGAAAGAGAAGGCAAAGGCGACGGGGTCCGAAATGCAAGAGCTTGGAGTTTGTACGCGGTGCTGGTGGTTTCGGACTCTTGTCGTCTCGCTTCACCTTCTCGCTGCTGCTGCTGCTGCTGCGGAGCCTCGTTGCTGCTCGGTTCCGCCGGTGGTCATCGTCCACAAGATGTGAGCGTTGGCTTGGGTCGCTGGTTGTCGACTCGTCGACCGTTAGCGTACTCCACGCCAAGATCTCATGCACACGTGCTGTCGCAAAGACGATCCACGCTGCATGCAGGGACTTTCGCTAGCGCCTTCCTGTCGCTCTTAATCCAACGTCAACTCAAGCAACGTCAGTCCCTTCCACGTTCACCCAGTACTATGTGCTTGCTGGATTCCTTCTATCGCCGTCGACGGCAAGACACTATGGCCAAAGTCCGCGACGAGGGATGTCGGTCGACTGCTGGCCTGCACGGAGCCAAGCAGCCGCAGGTACTGCTGTTCAGCAAAATGCCGAGCGCTGCTGCTCATGATGAGCAACGAAACCAGTCTTCAATGCGCGATGTATCAAAAGGCTTGCCAGACCGGCTATGCACCATCTGCTGTGCGACGCCGCCATGAGGACTCCCCAGCGACAGATCCATGGCGGAAGTCATACGGATGCCCGAGGTTATCGACAACACGCGCTTGCTGCTTCGGTGGCCTACCAGGATGGCGCCCAATATCAACGCACCAGTCCAGCTGCGTTGCTCCGTACCCAAGCGCTCCCTGCGTGCCTGCGTGCCTGGATGCACCCAAAGTGTGGTCAGCTGCGTATGCCCTCTCACAGCGGAGTCTTGCCTTGATTCTGCCACATCCGCGCATTGGCAGCGATTCGGTAACGCTGTCCGGTTCATGGCTGTGTTGCGGCAAGGGATGTCGCTCGCCACGTGGCATGAGAGCCTTGAGTCGCTGTGGTCACCCACCACGCATTGCCCGCCGTACTCCAGAGCATCTCCGACTCTTTACATGGCTTTCGTCTATCTCGGTGGTGCAACGGTTTCCTTGCCGGGCCTTGGTGATCGGTTCAAGGCATTCATCGAGCGTCCCAGTGCGGCGGCACCTCGAAGCATGGGACATCCATCGACACTGGCTGCGTCAGTGTACTGCAGTTCAAGCCATTATACTAGATGTGGACTTCGACTTTCTGTGTTCACAAGGTATGTATGCTGTGTGGCAGTGTGGTGACGGTTGCAATCATACCGATAGCTTGCCCGCGATATGTAACATACCGTACTAGCAAATGTAAAATAGGACCCCTCACCTCCTTGGCCGCGCGCCACCATGCCAATGTGTCCGTACACGTATGACCTTGCCATATGGCTGTCATGGTCGCACTGGCTCCGCCGCTCGGCTGTGACTGCCGGGGACAGAGTTCACGCGCGCTTGGGCAAGACCAGCCCACACGACCAAGAAGTCCCTCCCTCACGGAAGCGTACCTGCTCGACGGAGGGGTCCTCGGATGCATAGACGGGTCGAGTCCGCGCTTATTGCCCTGTCGCAACCAGACAGGCCCGCTGACCGTGCTGTACAATTACTGGGTCGTTGCTGTGCAAGCATTCGGCTCCTCCCAAGGCCTCCACGCCGCCGACTCAACACGCGTTGACTGACCGATTGCGTTCAGGTGGTCTGTGTTGCTTTGACGACGTACCATACCTCGTTGTTGCCTCCTCAGCAACTCTGTTGCAGAAACTGTGACTGGGCTTACCATCCGGATCATGTCGTTCGCCAGCGATATGAGTCAATGCTAGCGGACCGATCTGAAAGAGGCCGAGAGCCTTTTTTAGCATTGCGGACCCTCGATCCATTGGTATGTACCGCGCTTCGCGCACACGCACAGTGAGTCGGCCGATTGCTTCGAAGACGTCTTGCACGACGTACAGCGCTCGTATCACGACACAACTCATCGGACGTGGTAGCGGAACTTCAGAGCTGACTCCTCATACCCATATTGTACTGCACATGCTGTCTCGGGAGCGTTGCTCCCGCGGTCGGTGAGGCCGAATGACTTTCGACGTAACCTCGTCAACATATCGATACCATGGTTGTGAACCAGGCTTGCGTCTCTTGGTGTCAACCATGCTGACCGCGCACTCTGCGCACCTACAGACCGATCACATATAACGAGGCCATACCATGCAAGTCGTCTTCTTCTTTCTCCAACCGCTCCATCACTCTGCTCTCAAACCACATCACACACTACACCAACACTCTACACATCCATACCAGACGTTCACAGAACATCATCACCTTTCGTCCCATCTCTCAGCGAACAGCACCACCTTTTATCCCTACCTTTATCGAACAGCATCACCTTCCACCCCATCAAACCTGAGACTCGAAGCATCTCAGAATGGACAACATGTGGAACTACTACCCTCTCCTCAACGACGACGGCACCATCATGTCGGACCACGGCATGGCCGTCGGCGTCGCTGCCCGTGCCCCTGCCCCTGTCCTTCCCTTCTCCGCCCAGCCATACTGGGGCATGGCACCACAACTCACCCCGGCGTATCAGCAGCCGGGCTGCCAGCCCGGGTCCCAGCTCGGGTGCCAGCCGACGTTCTCGGCTTTCACCACGCACTTCCAGCCCCAGTACCCGGAGCTGGGAGCACAACCCGGGCCGGTGTACCCGGGATTGGCAGCACCGGCTTACAGCCAGCCGCTGCCTCTCGCCGCCGTCGACGTCCCCCCTCCCGCCGTCACCACCGCCGCCATCGCCCCCGCTATCGCCCCCATGACCGTTCCAGCAAGGCTCGAGAAGCCCACGAAGCGCACCCGCCAGCCGCGATCTGCCGCCGACGTCCACAAGCCCAAGAGGCGGACCAAGCTCGCGCACATGACGCCGGAGCAGAAGTGGAAGCGCCACGCCGCGCAGAAGCTCTGCAGTCAGACGAAGGCACGGGCCATTGCCAGAGCGAAGAAGGAAGAGGAAGAGCGGCAGAGACTGGCGGGCGCTCCGGTGGCCCAGACGACGATCGTTGCCCCGGAGACGATCGCTGCCTCGGAGCCGGCGGCTCCACTGGTCCGACCCGCCGCGGACCCACAGGAGGACAGCCCTCTCGCCTACCCCGCCGGCCCCATCAGCGGCCACAACG
>Ga0058704_10000141_pt1 | contig 39181 bp, 32 predicted proteins | sample AgamicMgSfe_FD_71363 | JGI IMG/M metagenome (GOLD analysis project Ga0058704, IMG submission 71363) | Agave microbial communities from Guanajuato, Mexico - Mg.Sf.e | ecosystem: Host-associated > Plants > Phyllosphere > Phylloplane/Leaf | place: Guanajuato, Mexico | collected 2012-05-30
CAGCGGGGATTCGCACGTGGTCACCCACCGTACTACTAATCCGCCGGTTCGCAGCTTAAGTACACCAGAGCGAACGGGATGGTCTGTTCTCTGCGACCTGTGGCCGTACGTATCCAGTAATGAAAAAGATATAGTATATCCCATAATCATTGAGCGTGACTAACGGAAGCGGACCTGCCCCGAGTCCCCGGCCATCTCCGAGCCATGCGCTACCTCGATGACATGCATGGGAGAAATGATTTGTTTTGGCGATAGTCTCATGGATACGATCACTAACTGACGTTCCCAAGCGAGACTGGTGGTGGTGGGGAAGTCGGGACTCGATAACAAGCATTTGGACTCATCATTTCTATCCTATCTTCTTGCCTCGCGCCAGGCGTCGATCTTGTTCTGATTCGACATTGGGGAGGGCAAGGAACACCACGGTCCGCCGCCGAAATGCGTACCTGAGGTCGAGCCGGGCAGAAGAGTCGAGTCATCGCAGGTTCAAGATGCAGGGAGTGTGGTGTTGTGGTGTGGCCTTACTCTCTGCGTTGGCGTTCGCTGCGCCGCCTTTACAGATCCCCGTCAAGAGTGAGGATGGGAGGTTACAAGATGCGACGGTCACGAAGAGACGACCATTGCACGGCAGGTTCTTGCACATCACAGGTCCGGTATTGATGTCGATATTCCCGCAATGCAAAGTCCTGATCCCCGTGTAGACTTCCACCCGGACCGATTCTACCACGTTTACGCGTCGACGAGTGAAGAGGCTGCCTGTCATCGCGGGCAGGGGCCGGCAGGTCTCTATGGCGCAGAGACGAGCGAGTGCGACAGTCCGATCGCGCTGGTGAACAAGACGATGGAATGGATAGGTCAGGAGCTCCGGGACAAGATCGATTTTGTGGTTTGGACCGGCGATTCCGCCAGACACGACAACGACGAGCAGATCCCGCGAAACGCAGAGCAAGTAGTCGGACTCAACGAGTTCATGGTGCACAAGATGTTCGAAGTCTTTGGCAAGCACAATGGTGATGAGGAGGACGACGATCCGAACAACGACTACATCCTGCCCATTGTGCCGAATCTGGGCAACAACGACATCTTGCCGCACAACGTCATGACCAAAGGCCCCAACACCTGGACGCGGACGTACTCCCGAGTTTGGCGACAGTTCATTCCCGAGGCACAGAAGCACCAATTCGAACAAGGCGGCTGGTTCTATGTCGAGGTCATCCCAAACAAGCTGGCCGTGGTCAGCCTGAACACCATGTACTTCTTCAAGAGCAATGCGGCGGTAGACGGCTGCGCGGCGCCCTCGGAACCCGGCTCGCTGCAACTGGAGTGGCTCCGGATCCAGCTCCGCTTCATGCGTGAGCGTGGCATGAAAGCCATCTTGACCGGTCACGTGCCTCCCATCAGGCAAGACGCCAAGACCACATGGGAGGAGACTTGCTGGCAGAAATATACGCTGTGGTTGGGACAGTATCGTGATGTGGTCGTCAGCAGTCTGTGGGGGCATTTCAACTACGATCACTTCATGTTGCAGGACTTCAAGGATCTCGATAAAGATACGAAGCGCGGGCGCATGCAGTATTACCAGGTGACCGCGGACGGGGATGACGGTGGCGACGAGCTTCGTCAGATGGTTTCGAATGACTACTTTATCCAGCTTCGAAATCGATGGTCAAAGCTCCCCAGCCCGCCCAAGTCTTCGAAGTCAAACGAGTTGAGTGACGAGAAGGACCCTCATGACGAGCAGGTGCTCGTTCAAGCGCCGAAGCCGAAGAAAGACAAGAAGATACAGAGAGACAAGGAGAACGACTATCTGAAGAAGATGGGCGGCGAATACGCCGAGCGCTTCGCGGCAGCGTTCGTCGGCGCGAGCGTAGTGCCAAACTTGTTCCCAACCCTTCGCGTGTATGAGTACAACACCACCGGCCTCGGCCAGAAATATCACGGCATTGATGACATTCTGCCGCCAGCTCACGTGCAAACGCCACCCGCAGACGAGGAGTCGACGTTATCGAAAAAGAAGAAAAAGAAGCACAAGAAGAAGAAGAAGCCGAAGAAGTACAAATTCAAGATCCCCGAACCGCCGTCCAAATCCGCCCCGCCGGGTCCGGCATACTCTGCGCAGACGCTGTCGCTGCTGAAATACACGCAGTACTACGCCAACATCACACACATCAACAACGACTTCCCGAGCACCCTGAGCAGCAACGACGACGACTTGAGTGTCACGAAGTGGAAGGAAGGCAAGCACAAGGGCAAGAAGCCGCACGACAAGGGCCACGCGCCCCAGCCGAAACCCTTCGAGTTCCACGTGCATTACGACACCCGGGATGATGACGTGTATCGGCTGGAGGACCTAACCGTGCCCAATGTTGTCGATCTGGCGAGGAGGATCGGTCGGTTCGAGGCGGATGCCGGCGCTTCGGCGGTGCTGCGAGATGAGAGAGATGGCACGGATTCTGGCGCTGGAACCGAACGTGTAAAGCACGGGAGAGATGAAAAGCACGATGGCAAGAAGAACAAGAAGGGCCGTGATCATCGGAAGCAGAATCAGGCTTGGTATACGTTCATCCGGCGAGCGTTCGTCGAGACGATGGACCCGGAAGAGATGGAGGAACGGTTTGGACATTGAGTTGATTCACGATTCCACGCACGATGAGCCTCTGGCCTGCTGTCTACACCGTATCTGCAGTACGATGCCTGCACCAGAAAGCTGTATACACCGTAGCGCCGAGGATGTGGAGGCTGAAGTTGCCGTTCAGCACTGCGGTCGTGTTGGCCCTCTGCTGTCGGACCCTCCGTCTCCAGGATATCTCGGACGATAGAAAGACCCACCTGCTCTTACACAAGACGAGGTCTGAGTACCTGTGGCTTTTCTGCCACGGTTTTGGCTCGACTTCAAGCGAAAAGCAAGTTCGGCCTCCCAGCCAGGCTTTCTCCCGGAGCACCGATGGCATCCTGATCCTGTGATCCATAGACGCCCACGCCATCAGCAAGACCAATTTCTCCCGTTTTAAGGCACGCGAGCTCGCTATGCTACGCCCATCAAGCGAGGGTCTATCAGGCGAGGGTCTATCAGGCGAGGGTCTATCAGGCGAGGGTCTATCAGGCGAGGGTCTATCAGGCGAGGGTCTATCAGGCGAGGGCCATCAGGCGAGGGTCTATCAGGCGAGGCACAGCCATTGGACGGCCGAGTTGAGCTCGGCAGCTTCATGTCGAGATGGGCTCATTCGAACCACATGCTCACCCACAAGTCGAAGCTCGAGGGTGCTAGTTTGCAGCGGCCGATCTGCTAACGGACGAGAATTGTGCATCGCTTCCCATCCACAACGGGCGTGGCTCCGATACTTTTCTCGTCGCTCCCGCACTGTTGCGTTTCGCTAGCATGTCCACTTGGGGTTGGGATGGGATAGAGGAAGCTGCTCATGATGGGCTGAAAGCTACCAATCTTCCAGTCGGCGAAGTCTCAGTACGACGGTCTACACGGACTGCGGAGACGAGAAAGGGCGCTGACGGTGAATGAGCCGGAGGACTGTGATGTCGGTGGGCTTTCGTAACCAATCTATTCACAACTTTCCGCAAATCGAGCAACCGTCGTTGATGATCCGGTAATGATTGATGTCTCTAGCTTTCCATATCGTCAAGCAAAGCTTCATCAATCGTAAGCGTGATTATCACTTCTTTTGCTTACCGTGTCTGCTCCTTTAATTGATGATTGGTGAAGAGTTGGTGCCTTCAGGTTTCGTACAAGCGTGACCTGGCGCACAAATGCACAGGGTGTAGGCTGCAGCATGGTTCGCGCATTCCCGAGAATGTTTCGTTTTCCTTCCCACTTCACCTCCTCCGTCGACGCTTCCCTGTCCAGTATCGTCGCTGTTCGAGGATGGCGCGATGGGTGTTTTGCCGGTCATCTCATGCATGCGAGATGATGACAGCTTGATCCATGGCCGTCTATTCTTTGAACGTCCGGCAGCTCACCACTCTTGTTTGTCAATCTCCAGTGATAATGTAAATAAATGTGAAGAGTGGTAACACCACCGGACGTGCGGGTGTTGGATGTCCCAGCAACAAGAGATATCTATCTACTCCACCGATGCTGGCACGCTTCGCTCGTCGTCGTCCCGTCTCTGGCAAAGGTCACGATCTGCTTCGCCCAGCCAGAAGGGGACATCTGCCTCCTGGAAACCCTCATGCTAGCTGAATTTTTGTTCCCAGGAAGGCGAGAGTACTTGGCGATAGCAGGTCCATGGAGAACGCTGCTTGCGGAGGGTTGACAGGTAGTGTTCTCTCTTCCTGTATTCCGCGGCCGAGTTGTTCTGGAGTCAGGCTCCCACGCTGGACAGATTGGTTCCACAAAACAGATGACGAAGGGCTCAGGAAGTACGAGATGCTCCTCGTGAGAAGTTGGCCCTCGCGTTCCGGGCGCTTTGGTCAGACCACGCATGAAATAGTCACGACTCCTCCTGAGTTGGTCTTCCGGGTTCTCACATCACACAGGTACTTGCCGAGACTCTCTCTCATGGGCGCCCGATGACTTCAAACTGATCTTGTGCGGTCGGCCCTTAAGAGACGCATCGTGGAAAGGCCTTAACGAAGGAACATGCCGTGCCTAGGCTGCTCGTTGATCAAGTATGAGGGTTCGGTGAGGTTGAAAGTCCTGAGCATCCTATTCACACAGTCGTGGCGTTAAGCTTGTGTCAAGATGAACAACTGGTTGCTCAGACGTTCCGGTGGTGCGAGTCATTCGCGATGTGGCATACCTTGAGGTGAGCGTCACATGTCCGAGGTTTGAGGTACATAGGTAAGGAGTGCGTGTGACGTTGGCTCAACCTTCATCGGACACCGTACACACCGAAAGCTTAGCATTCACGCGACTTTGACGCGCGAAAAGCACAGGCTCCCACCGATCAACAAGCAGACCATCGCCTTCACACCTTCACTTCCCTACTTTTGCCACCATCCCTCCCTCGCTTCCCACTCATCGCTGGATAGCGGTTCTCTTCCTGCCCGACAGCCTCACTCATCCGCTGCTATCCTACGGCTAAGCCCGCCAGAGCCTGAGATGGCTTCCGGTACGAGCAGCGATGCTGCTTTCCTAGCACAGCTCTCTGCCAGTCTGATGGGTGGCAAGGCACCTGCGCGGACACCCACCGTCACCGATCATAGCGCCCACGCGCCAGCGGATATGGCTTCACCGCGCACCTTCTCGACCGAACAGCTTGATGTGAGTGAGAGCGCATACGCCTCGTCTGAAGGATAAGACTGACAGTCCACTCTTCAGGAAGCACGTGAGTTCATGCAGAACACCAGTCCAGCCAAGGCTCGCTCGCATGGACGCCTGGTTTCTCGGGATCGCGAGAACGATTCGCCTTCGTCACCTCACAACTTTTCACGACGATCGGCTGTTGCACTGCTTGCCAATTCTGGCGGTGGCCGCCCGTCAGCACCAGCCGCGCCTACAGCAAGCGCGGGCGGGCACACGCCAGGTGAGGCTGTGACTAACGGCTTGGGCTCATTCGCTGCGAAACCCGAGCGTCAGTCCGCCGAAACAGGCACTGCTCAGGCATCGACTACGGCGAACTCTTTGGCTTTGCCAGAAGTCTCCCACGCCCATCCCATCGCCAACATGCCCTCAAGAGAGAGCGCGGTCATGGCAATAGCTCCAGTCCCAGTCGACCAGGCCCAGCAAGACCGTATCCGTCGTACGCAAAGGGCATTAAAAGCAGTCGGCATGGGTCCCCTAAAGGACCTTGCTTCGATAGACCAGGAGGCTAACATCGACCGCACTCCGCTCCCTCCATCGCTACCGCCGCTGCGCGCCGGCTCCAACCCAGAGGAGGCCTTTCGCATGATCACAAACGCTTTCTCGACCGACTCTGTCAACTCCATCCCTACCGACAAACTGACCGGCGCGGCCGATGAAGAACAAAAGACTCTGCCAAAGCCTGTCGTCAGTCGCGGTGCTTTCAACAGCAATTCCGGTTCCAGCACGACCACCAAGTCGACGAGTATCAACAACATCATTGCAGAATTCGCGGCTCTGAAGACCGAGGTGGCTGCGCTCACTGCAAAGGTCAAGGTCCTGGAGGGTGAGAACTTTGATATGCTCAAGAAAGTTGAGGTGCTCGTGCAGAACGACGAGCGGCGCAAATTCCTGGGTACAGACAGCGCTAAGACTCCGTTCGCAATCAATGTGAGCTTTCGTGAGTACTGTGCCATGGCAAGTTTTGCGTGCAAGTGATCTAGCTAATAGTTTTCCAGCTGACGGTGCTACACACCGTGTCCAAGTCCATGCCGAACTTCGCGTGGCAGAGGTCATCCGTCGGGCTCGGGTCAAAGGTAACATCGAGCCCAAAGATTCCCTGAAACCACGCCTGATGGTCAAGGATCTGGTCGTTGGACATGGTATGATGCTGGGTGAGCTCGGCGTCACGAAGGATGAGAAGGTCGCCTTCGTATACGGGGCTGCTGAGGAGGAGGCGCTTTGAGCCGGAACGGAACAATGGCTGGGAGGGACAACACTGGCCAACGGTGCGTGGGCGCGGTCTAAAGCCGTGGGAGAACGGTGTTGTGGTGCTGCACTTTCATCAAGCACGGTGCGTGGCTAAGGATGCCGCGAGATACCCTGTGCTGCTTTGGATGTCCAGAATCATTGCCAATGCTGCTTCTGCCACTTGAACGTCGTGTTGTAATGACAGTCTACATCTCACGCTTGTGCTGCATTGGGCAGGAACCCACGTGACATGTCGGGAAAACACCGGGCTAACCCGCTTGAGCATTCTACGGAAAGCCTCATCGTGCAGTGGTTTCTTGAGAAGGCCTGTGACTCTCTGGTTTGCCCACCCATCAGACTATGAATGTTCACACAATGTCACGGGCAACCCCAGCCCTCGAAGCAACGATGAACTCCATCTGCGCCGCCCGTCCAGCACTGTCTCGCCGCTCGATTGCCGCCATCCACAACTCGCGATATCCCGCCACACACACCACGCAAAAGGCGGCTCTCTCCACCACCCCCCGCCATGCGCTGCCATCGCCCGGTGAGAGCATGTTCCGCTCCTCATCTACCGTCGGCGGGCCGCCGAGCACATACTTCCAGCGCTCGAGCTTACCAGCCAACACGATCGTCAAGTTCGTCCCGCAGCAGACGGCGTGGATAGTGGAACGCATGGGTAAGTTCAATCGGATACTACAGCCCGGGTTGGCGCTCTTGGTGCCTGTGATCGATCGGATAGCGTACGTCAAGAGTCTGAAGGAGAATGCGATGGAGATCCCCTCGCAATCCGCCATTACCGCCGACAATGTGACGTTGGAGCTGGACGGAGTCCTGTACACGCGTGTCTTCGACCCGTTCAAGGCTAGCTACGGGGTGGAAGACGCCGACTACGCGATCTCCCAGCTTGCGCAAACAACGATGCGGAGCGAGATCGGTCAATTGACACTGGACCACGTGCTGAAAGAGCGCGCGGCACTGAACACAAACATCACACAAGCGATCAACGAGGCGGCAGCCGACTGGGGCGTGCGGTGCTTGCGGTACGAGATCCGAGACATCCACGCGCCGGGGCCCGTGGTGGAAGCCATGCACCGCCAAGTCACCGCGGAGCGGAGCAAGCGCGCGGAGATCCTCGACTCGGAGGGCCAGCGGCAATCCGCGATCAACATCGCCGAGGGCCGGAAACAATCCGTCATCCTGGCCTCGGAGGCCATCAAAGCCGAACAAGTCAACACCGCCTCGGGCGAGGCGGAAGCGATCCTGCTCAAAGCCAAAGCCACGGCCAACGGCATCGACGCCGTCGCGCGCGCCATCGAGCAAGGCCAGCAGTCCGCCCAGGGCGCCGTCTCGCTGTCCGTCGCGGAGAAGTACGTCGAGGCGTTCGGGAAGCTGGCCAAGGAGGGTACGTCCGTCGTCGTGCCCGGGAACGTGGGAGATATCGGGTCCATGATCGCTACGGCCATGGGCGTGTACGGTACCGTGCACCAGTCGCAGGCGAAAGCGCAGGCGCAGAAGGTTCTGAACGACGGCCGTCAGTCCGCCGAGCACCACCTCCAGTCGGCGGACCGTGACCCAGATGCGAACGCGAACAGCTCGTCACAGCAGTCGTCGTCAAGGGACGAGGTGGCTAAGAGCGTGCTGGAGAGTTTCGACCGGACGCATCAACGGCATTGAGCAGACGATTGGTTATTGGGCTTTGGGGCATGTGAAAGAAAGAAATAGGGAGGGTGTAGGTCTATCTGCTATCTGGTCGGAGAGAATCTCGCAGGGTTTAGCGATGGCATGGAGTTGTGCTTATGGAGGGCATTCGACTCTGTTCTTTTACAGTGTGGTAACGGCCTATCATTGTATCAACAAGCTGTGCTACTAGTACCCTGTCACAGGTTGTGTCTCATCAAGCAGCTCCGATAGCTTGCGCGAGCGTGTGACTCCAACGGTGCACGCCCTTTGACGTTGATCGGGAAAGTCGACGATATGAACATGGAGTCTAGATCCCACTGTGCACACGTCATCTACTCGGCGTGATCCCGTGGCATGGCAAACACTTCGCGGCACCGGCTACCAGGTTTTAATTTGACTCTCAAATGCATGTGGTTGTGCTCACATTCTCGAGCACTTGGCAGAATCCTTGGTGATATTCCGCTTCGTTACATTTTTTCTAACTCTAACAAATCGAGACTTTTCTAATTTTGTCATGTCTCCATCCCCAGGTTTTCCGGTTCAAAGAGTTATGTGTACCTGCTCGTCATTCGTCAGGTCGTCAAACGTTCGGGCACACCGTGCTCGAACATTACCACCCAGTCTTTTCGATCTATGCTATTACACCTCTCTAGGAACTTTTGGCATAACCTGTGAATAGTTAATTAGAACAAATCGTCCGCGTGGATCTGATCGACTGAACTCACTCTTGATCGCCGGCTCCGCGACAACTTTGTTCGGATAAACCAAAATCGCCGTGCCCGCGATCGCGATCGCATTCTCCGTGATCAAGAAATCGGTCAGATCCAAGCCGGGCGTGATGGGCGCCGCGCAGACGGTGCCGAGGTTGAGGCGGGACGTGCGACCGGGCCCGGCGTGCGAGAGGGCGTCGACGGCGAGGGCGTAGCCGAGGGCGTTGTAAAGCACACCTTCGTGAGTGTAGAACCCCCCCGCGGCCTGGCCCGCGCAAACGGTCTGGACCTCGTTGTTGGAGACGCCGAGGTTGCGGACGTCGTTGAGGAAGGCCGAGGCGCCGGTGCCTTGTTGGGGTTCGACGATTTCGTCGAAGAAGCCCGAGTAGATGGTCGTGGTGGGGACGTAGGCGGAGTCGCCGCCGTTGCGGCGGAGGGTGGAGACGAAGTTGCTATTGTATTCTTGCTGGAGGACGGCGGGCGGCAGGGGTTCGCCGGCCGCGACGTAGTTTGCGATCGTGGTGCCGTGGTAGTCCGGGGAGAAGGCGATGTGGTCGGTGACCTTGCTCCTTGTGGATGGCCAGTATTTGTACGCCCATTGGGAGTCGAGGTTGCCTTGGGACCATGCGAAGACGGCGACCTTTTTCTGCTTGCTGATGCCGTAGATGTAGTTGATGGCGTACGCGATGTACTCGGCGTTGGATTGGGCGTCGTTGAGCAGGAAGCCGGGGATGTTCAGCCAGACCGGGTCGCCGATGTTGGAGCCTTGCAGGAGAGGGATGTAGTTGCCCTTGAACGTCGTGTAGCCAGTGGCACCCGTGCCTGGGACAAGGATGATGGGCTGAGCGCCAGCGCCGTACTTGAAGGTGGAAGGGATGTAGATGGCCGCGCGCAATTGCGCTTCGGTCAGGTCGTAAGGGGCATCGCTGGAGTTCGCCTTCGGGTACGCCGAAGGGCTTGGGTTCTTCGGGTTGGAGTTGGTGTCGCTGTCCTCGCCATCGAGAGCGCCCTGGACGTAGTCGAGAGCACCGGCTACATTGTCGGGTGTCAGGCCTTCTGCCACAATCTCGGCCACGGCAGCGTAAAGGTTCGCGGGCGTCGGGCTGGCCTGGAAGACGGCGGAGAGGCGGGCCTGGGCCTGGACCACGGCTGTTGGAGAACCGGTCGAGGTGACCGATGTCAAGGCGGAGAGACAGGTCTTGTATCCAGCGGTGCCGGTCTGTGACGGGTTGACAGCGTTCAGTACGCCGACTACGTCCCCGAGGACTCCATTCAAGATACCGCCGAGTAAACCTCGTTCTTGCAGCTCCGCCTCCGATAGCACAGGCGCGGGCGTAGGTGCGGGTGCTGGAACCGGTGCGGGAGCAGCAAGACTTCCTTGGAGAAGAGCGCCAGACGCGGCGAGGATGAGAGCGAGAGACTGCATCCTAAACAACGGTACGATGAAGTGGTGACAAGACAAAAGCAGCAAATCGAGAATCTGAACCTATCTCCGCACCAGCGAGGCGGGCTGCGTTATTATACAGCATCCTCATGCCATTGCATCACTGGCCACGGTGTCCGTCAACGCGGCGTGCAATGGCGCAAACGGGAGGCGCCGAGTCTTGAGGGTGGAAAGGAGGCGATCCATGGTGATCATCCCGGATTGGCAGTCGAGGCCACGTTGTTGGCTCCGACGGTGTCAATCCTGCATGAATCCAATACGGGAGTAATGAGTCGTGCATTGTCACGGTGACGGATGACGGCCGCGTGGCGGCCTGGGATGGAGATGGAATATAGTGCGGTCCGCGAAGACGCCGTCGGGGGGGAAGTTGTTTTTGTCATGTTCATGATGTTTCCATAATGATCATGTTCAATATGCTGATGATGGAAGAGGGCTGGCACTTAGGTAATTAATGACAACAAACACTTCCATTCAGGTTCGTAGGGCTGAGCAATTGAGCTGCACGGCTCCCGCACGTCACCACAACCAAACGACAACATCCCGTTCCACACACCCGGGACTCCACACGTGCGTGACACACGGCCAAACCCACGATCCGATTCGCCACGATGCGCGGAGCGCCACGAGGTCTCACGATCTTCCGATTGGTTGATCATCATGTCCGGTTAACCGGATTTGGACTCTCCAAGTGCCGAGGTGCCGAGGTGCCGATGTGCCATCATCATCATCATCATCACCATCATCATCATCACCATCATCATCATCATCATCATCATCATCATCATCAACACCATCTTCGGCTCCACGCAGAACAAACGGAAGTCGGGCTGGCCGGAAAGCAACCTCACGGACACTGTGACACCTCGGCAACCCATCATTTGACAACAATGGCCGAGTATCAGATCTCCGTGCCCGAAGAGAGGATTGCCGCTCTCAAGGCCAAGCTCGCAGACGCTACCTTTCCCGACCAGGTCTGTTATCCTTCATCTCGTGCGGCATGCCGCAATACAAGCAAATCAAAATGTAATGGAAGGTGACTCTCTGGTTAGCTCGAAAGTGCCGGCTTCGATTACGGTGCACCCCTCGCCGACGTGAAGCGGCTGGCACAGTACTGGCAAACCGGCTTCGACTGGCGAGCACAAGAAGCCGAGCTCAATGCCTTGCCCAACTACCACCAATATGTCGAGGTCGATGGCTTCCCCGCCCTCGACATCCACTACCTCCACCAGCCCTCTGACGCCCCGGACGCCATTCCTCTGTTGTTCTGTCATGGCTGGCCGGGCTCCTACCTCGAGGCGAGCAAAATGCTCGCCGCCCTGAAGCAAAGCAACAACGGCGTCTCCTTCCACGTCGTAGCGCCCAGTCTGCCCAACTTCGGCTGGAGTGAAGGGACGAAGAGCAAAGGTTTCGGCCTGGCGCAGTACGCACAGGTGTGCCTGTCCCAGTAGCTCTTGATTGAAAGTGAATCAATCAGTCTCAATCGCTCCAGGTCAACCATCGACTCATGCAGTCGCTAGGATACGACAAGTATGTCACGCAAGGCGGCGTAAGTCATCAACTTTTCCTACCACCTCATCATCCCGTAACAACAATTTAACCATGACAAGGACTGGGGCTTCTACATCACCCGAGCAATGGGCCTCCTCTACCCCCAATCCGTCCTGGCCTCGCACATCAACATGGTCCGCGCGAGCGCCCCGACCTGGACCAGCCACCCGATCCTCGCCCTCCAGCACGCCATCACGCCCTACACCGACCGCGACCGCAAGGGCTTCGAGCGAAGCAAGTGGTTCGCGGAAGAAGGCAGCGGCTATCGCCTCGAGCAGAGCACCAAACCTCAGACGCTCGGGTACAGCCTCACGGACAGCCCGATCGGGCTGCTCGCGTGGATCTACGAGAAATTACACGACTGGTATGTTTTGTCACTGAACTCGATGCAGTCAAACTACTCCTGACTGACTCGTCTGAATCAGGACGGACAACTACCGCTGGACCGACGACGAGATCCTAACCTGGGTCTCAATCTACTACTTCTCCACCGCCGGCCCGGCCGCCAGCCTGCGCATCTACTACGAAGCGATCCACACGACCGCCGCGGGCGTCAGCCGCGACCGCACGCAACAATGGATCGGCACGGTGAAGTTGGGTCTCTGCCACGCGCCCCGCGAACTGACCGTCGTGCCTGCCACCTGGGGCCGGACGCTGGGCCCCGCCGTCTTCGAGAGTCAGAAGTTGCGCGGGGGTCACTTTGCCGCGTGGGAGATTCCCGAGGAGATTGTGGCGGATCTGAGGGGGATGTTTGGCCGAGGCGGACCGTGTTATCGTATCGCGACGGCGGGTGCCAAGGCGAAGCTTTGAGTTCTTTCATTGTGAATCAGAGCGATCTGCTTCCACGGATATTCAGCGATATCAGCTGTTATTACTCTCCGTCAACTCTGGAAAGACTATCTTGACTATCTCGTCGACAAGGGTGAAGACGATATGTGCACTGCACGCAGATTAGCATCTAACCTCACGAATGAATATAAAGATCAAGTTGAACCACTCACTTCAGCCGCTGATTATTCAGCACAGCCATAATCTTCCGACTAGCCGCCTGCGCATTCGTCTTCCCCACCACACTCCCCGCCAGATCCGGCACCAGCGCCCCAAGCAACAAACCCGCCTCCCTCCGTGTCCTCGCCTTCTCAGCAGGCGTGCGCGGCAATGTCACCGCCACCCTCTGCTTCCCCTCCGGCCACATGACCTCTTTGAGCACATTCACGCCGCGCGCCAAGCCTTCGTCGCGCATGGCGGTCCGCGCCGCGTCGCGGACTTTCCGCTCGATCGTGCCGCCGAGCAGCTGGTGCAAGACGACGACCACGGTGCGGCCCCGGAGCCAGCTGTTGCCCTTTGAGAGCTCGAAGGTCTCGAGGAAGAGGTCGCAGATCGGCTTGACGAAGGGTTCGGCCTCTTTCGTCGTCGTCGTCTCGTACGCGTTCAGCTCGACCTCGGCTTCGGCGGCCGTGGCGGGGTTTTGCGCCGCGGGGTCCAGGGCGTCGATCCCGGGCGCGCCGTTTATTTGCGCTGTCGCGGCCGAGATGAGGTTTTGACCTGCGACGGACAGTTGGTCCAGGACGGGGATGTTCCCGAGGAAATCTTCCATGCCGTCGGAGACCGAGTTGTAGATGCGCGTGACGAAGTCTTTTGCGTCGACTTGCGTGCCGTCTATGCCGTTCGAGTTGATCGCGGACTGCGACAGGAAGGCGCGCAGTTCGCGGCTGCGGCAGATGGCCGGGACGAGCAAGAGCGAGCGAAGGTACCGCTCCAAGGTTACGCGACGCTTCTGGATGAAGTCTTTCTGAAGCGTGAACAGTGTCTGGCGTCGAGGAAAATCCAGGTCCCGAACTGCCGGGAAGCGCGCCCGCAGCCGCTTGTGCAGCTCGTGGAACTGACTGTACCGACGGGTCACGGCCCAGGTAGCCGCTGGCATTTGCTCGCCAGCCTGCCGACGTACCTCGATGACGTACAGCGCATACTCGTGCCCGTCGTCTTCCCGGCCGACCATCACCGACTTGATGTTGACCGCCGCTCGGCCGTACAGGCTGTTGTCGCTTTCCTGCACGACATACTGCTGCTTTTGCATGTCTTTACGTCGAATCTCGCGTTGCAGACTCTGCTCGGATTTCCGAAGAATACGCAGTTCGGCGGCATTGTTGGTGAGCTCGGCCTTTGCAGTCAGGGAGTCGAGCACGCCCTTCTGCGCATTGAGTTTTTCGATCTCGGCATTGAGCATGTCGATGGCCTCGGTCAGACCGAGATCGCCTGGGGCGGCTTCTTGGATCTGTTCGTCAGCCATGCCGTGTGGCTCCAACGTCTCTTCACGTTCGTCCTCGGCGAACTTCTCTGCCTCTTCCGCAAACAGGTCGTCCACGAAAACGCCCCGACTCGACGGTGCCCCGACTAACCCGAGACTGGCGATGCTGGGTTTGCCTCGTTCCGAAGACCTTGCCGATAGAGCAGGTCTCCCTTGATCGACTGACGACCTCCTCTCGTCGACAGCATCCAGTGACTGTCTGTCAGCTGAGTCGGAGCCGATGGAGTTACCGTCCTGCTCATTGCTCACGATATCATCCAAAGCCAGTTGCATGTCCTTGACAGCCTTGTCTTCATCCTGTGCCTGTTGTAACGACTCGGTGTCCGAGTCATCATTCTTCAGGCTCGTAAGGGACTGTGACATGCGTTCGTCTTCAATGTCATCTCCGAACAGTGCTGGACGGCTACTATCGTCGAGCGAGCGACGAGAGTCTGCCGGCAAGACTGCAGGCTTGGAGAAGGTTCTGAGGTCCGTGCTCGAGAGCACCGCTCGTCGCAGCTCGGGTTCTTTGTGCAGCCCAGGAAGCTGCGGTTTCCTGACTTTCGAAGGAGAAGGCCCGCCGCTCATCGCATTGTCAGGTGATAAGGGCGAGCCAAGTTGCTTGCTTTGGATACCACTGAGAGCAGGATTGTCGTCGACCGCAAGCCATTTATAGTACAAGTCGGAGCGTTTGAAGTTCTCGTAATGAGTGTCCTTCATGACATTATAGACTTGCGCCTGGGTCCGTAGTACAACTCGTCGCGCTTCGATATATTGGTCTGCGCTTGCCCTCTGACCGGCCTTGAGGTACTCCCGCACTGTGTGCAATGGCAGCTCTGATGGCTGCAGCTCCGGTTTGGTGAGGTACCCTTCGTACATCTGACCGATATCCATGCGTTCCGGATCGTCGACTGTGCTTGGCGGAGGGTCGTCGTCATCCCCCTCCAACGGACCGCGGAAGCCATCGACGACGAGATAAAACTGGACTAGTTTCATGAGCTTCAGGCGATCCATGAATTCCATGAAGTAACTCAGTCCCGCCGCATCGTACAGAACCTCATGCAACGAGGCCTGGCGCTTCCTTGAGGAGAGAGTGCCGTTGTTTGAGGGCGTACGTACCGATAGCTTCGGTTTGACGGTCGCACCGCTAGCGGACAAGGTTTCAATCTTCTGCTCCAGAAGGCGCTTGCCAGTCTCCAAGCGACGCAGATAGGCCGCATCTTGTCCTTCGGCAGATGACTCTCGACTAAGCTGGCTGATTACCTCGCTTCTGAACCTGCGGGCCTCCGATAGTGTGCTGACTTGCCGGATCGCACGAATAAAGCGCTCGAATTGCCTCTCGCTATCGTAAGGTCGAAGGCGAGGGAACTGCGCGCCTCGTGTGGACTTTGACGGCGCAGGCGAATGTTGGTCCAAGGCCGCTCTGACTTTGCGAACAGTTTTCCGGTCCTGCAATAAAGGTCCACCAAAGTTGACAATCATCTGGTTCCACATGTCCGGGTCGCAAACCATGGCCAGGACTGGACCTAACACCGCGCAGGTCACCAGCTCTCGCACAAGGACTGAGACTGCCGGGCTAGACTTCATGTTTGTAGGGAGAACTATGGGTAGGACTCGCTCGATGATGGAACGTAGATGGTTCTGTTGCATAGGACCGACGTCCGAGTACGCCAGTGCTGCAACGTTGTGCAACTTGCCCGCCTTGTACTTGCTCGCAATAGCCGTATCCAATTCATCGCTCTCGGTAACGGTGGACGTGAGGTCCTTGCCACGCACTGTGTGCTCAGCATCGTAGAAGTCCTTGAGATGGTTCGTGACGAGCGGCAATATCCGCGCAGTTGCCACTTCTACCACGTCGAGGTCCAAAAAGCGTGCGGAAATGGTGAGGAGGACAGAGCGTATGCAGCGATCGATCTCGTTCTGGAACAGCGGACGGCGGCTGATCGCACCGTACCAATTTGTCACATAGTCCCTCAAGATCAAGTCGAGCAGCTCATCCACAGCTTTTGAGAAGGCGCGTGCTTCGGGGAAGATGGTCGGTCTCCTATACTCTGCTCTTGCATTCAAAGCCGCCTTGTTCTCCTCCCATGCTTTCGCCGACGCAAAGGCCGGTCTGAGCGACGCATCGCTCCCGATGGCATAGTCGTGGTGATGTATGCCTCGCGATGTCGTGCCGACGATGTAGATCAGGCCCAGGGTTGCGGCGAGGGCGCCGGAAACGAAAGCATAGGGAATCCAGCGCAATGACGGTATCCAGTCTGTGAGGAGCGCCCAGGAGATGAAGGCAACGGCAGCCGCTGCGATTACATGGTTGCGATCAAGGGGCATCGTACGCGGACGGGACGTCGCGTCGAAACCTCATGCTGCGCAATGTCGAGGTGTTTGGTGCATATTAGCGGTTACACAGGTATACCTAGCTGGGGACGGGTGCTGTGCGAAGCTGCTCGGGTCGAGACGTCGACCGAGTTCGACGTCACCTCCCGAATCCGACCCAAGTTACTACTGTATTACAATTGATATACCATTCCGTCCTTCATCACGTTGTTTCGGCGATCACTGGAATCTAGGAAGGGTACTGCCACGGCATGATTCAAATCTGCAATCACCATGTCTTGGATGGACTCATGTAAGGCTTGCCGGTAACCTTGACCGAAGATGTGATTTGCTCACTGACCATCACCATCAATCGATGAAGGGAGCCGTCCGAACAAGAGCCAGGCCACTCCGCCTCCATACTACTTAACTCACGGTGACAGCGTCCCTTACTGCCATAGTTGCGGTAGAGTAATCGGTAGGCCACTTCGTTTCCCACACGCTGTAACAATTCTGATCTCAGTCCAGGCGCACGGCGGTCGAACACTTCCAAAGCATCCTCAACAGAAGTCAAATACTGTTCCGACAAATGCAAGCGCCACAGACCCAGCACCGTACCCACCAGTCTCGATGTAAGGATCGGAGAGGCCCTGGCAGCTTTGCTTGAGGGCCAGCCGCCACCTGAAACAACAATAAAGCCCGCAACAGAGGCTCAGACCGAAGCAGCACCAGCGACCACGCTCCAAAAATTAAAGCAACGGCCGAAGAAGGGCGACCCTCGGATCATCATCAGCCTCTCAGAACTGGAGACAGCCGTGTTCGGCGACCGCAAGGACCCCAACAAAACTCACGGCCGCAGGAGGAACAGGGCCCCTCGGGCGATGGCCGAACCGGCCGAGTGGAAGTCCGTCGACATGGAAGATGACCATGCCCCAGTCTCGGCGCAGAGCAATCAGCAAGAAGCTATTACGGACGAGGGAACAGCCGACTCTTTCAGCGACTCTGACGACAATCCCGACGACGAGGTCTCGGCAGGAGGCGTAAGCATCAAAGACCACCACCAGCACATCCGCCGACCGCCCCAGACCCAAAGCGACGTGAATTTCAGCGTCGGTGGCGAGCGAGGCTGGGCGGAGAGGATTTCCGAGACGCCGGAGATGCTGGCGAAGAGGCGGGAAGGGCAGAAGAGGGCGGAGGAAAAGGGGCAAATAAAGAGCGGGGCGCGAAGGGCGGTGGCGTTCGGGTTGCTCGTCGATGCACCACCTCCTGCTTCTGGAGGGAAAAGGACGAAGAAAGCAGCGGCGCAAGAAGGGCCGGAACGGGAGGTCAAAGTGCAGCGTAAATGCGAAGCGTTGATGAATGGACAAGTCGTCGATCCTAGTTTTGCCAAGGGCGATTGGTCCATCCGGTGGCGCGAGGATTGATGTACGTTCTCACTACATGTATCGTCTGTACGCAAAGGATTCTGCCATATAATACAGCAATGCAGCCGTGGAGCTCGCTCCTAGGACGCCTGGATCCCACACCTCCTAAGCGTCTCCCTCGCCGTCGTGACCTTCAACCCCACCCTCGTCTCCAGATCAAAACTCTCCCACTTCTCAATCTTCGCTAACTCCTCACTGCATTGCCTCAACCCCGCCTTGTCCCCGTCCTGCCCGCCCGCCTGCTGCCACAGACACACGGCCAGCTCGTAGTGCGCAACGGGCAACGGCCACGTATCCGGATTCTCGCACGTCTTGAGGATAACGAGGTCGTGAGAGATGACGTTGTCCGTCAACATGGCCTTGGCCTCGGGGATGCGGTTGAGGAAGCGGAGGCAAGTGCCCTTCAATAGCGATAGAAGCGCATTTTCATCGGCGGTTTCATGCTGCCAGGAAGGGTTTTGTTTGAGATCTTCCGACCACGAGAGTCGCTCCATGGCTGTGAGCAGCTGCTTGTCGTTCATCCGTCTAAAGCCACTCCAGAAATAAACCTTGTTTTCAGAGCGCACGATCAGCATGAGATTCGAAAAAAAGAAAAGAAAATAAGAGTAAGGCCCTAGGACTCACCATTTCTATGACGGGACTAACACCAATCCCATCCACAAACTTGCAGTTCTGCGCTTTTGCTCTCTGCTCCCACTTCGCAATTTTCCGCAGCACAAAGGTATCGAACGGCAACTGCCTTGCCATAAACTTCTTCTTTCCCGTGTGCGCGGGCACAGTATGCAAGTACTCGTCGGCTTTCGCCGCATACTGCTCCGCCTTCTTCGGATCGGAGGCCTTGGTGGTGCGGTACAGCTCGACGTAACAGGCGCCCGCGATGTAGTAGTACAGGCCGTGCGACCAATTGTTCAACCCGACGCACTTGATGAAGGACTCGGCGCACTCCTCGTACCGGTGCAGGTATATGTAGTTGAGACTGCGCTCGAAGACCCGGAGCGCCTCGACTTGCTTCAGCGGCGAAGCGGAGCCCTCGGACATGGTCGCCACGGCGTCCTCCAATCGACGCTGGCCCGCGAGCATGCGAGCCTCTTCCAGCAGCCATAGCTTCGATTTTGGGTACAGTTGGCGCATCTCCCGCAAGAGGTTCTTGAGTCTTTGCTCCGGCAGCGCATCGGAGGTCAGGATGTCGCAGAAGGCGATCGCGCCATTGTGGAAGCCGAGGGTGATCAGACCGGCCATGGCACCATTGATGTTGTGCTTGAATTTCGTGGCGTTCCACAGCATCCGGAGGCCGGCTTCACGATTGCCGCGGAAGGAAAAGAGTGAAAGCAGCCGCCCGAACGCCGGCGGAATCATCGAGAGCATGAGCTGCAGCAGACCAAAGCACAACGACACGCCCGTGTGAATGAACAGATCGATCGGGTCTGAAGTGATTGCGCGGAAATCGACGTCGTCCTCCGCATCACGGGCAGCCGTACCCGAAGACGCTGTAGCGCCTGATGGTCTCGTAGCAGAGCCTACGCCCTCCTTGCCTGTAAGAGTATCCTGTAGCTCGAGCTTCTCAAAGTCATCGTCGAGATGACCTTGGTACTCAGCGGCGACTGCATTCGGCTCCGACGTGCCCTCCTCGGCATCAACGAACTCCAAATCGTCATCCTCCGGCGTCAGCACACCAGAGCTATCCGAGTCCGTCTTAGAGGCCGTCGAAGCGGCCACGGACGTCCGCGACTGCCCTCCCAACTTACCCTGAGCTCGTAGATAATTCTTCTCCGCCTCGCTGATCTCATGGAGCGTGGTGAACGCTTTCCGAAGCTTATAAAACCCCCTCAAACTCTCCGTCAAACTCTCGTTCAGCACGGCGACTACGGCCGACATGAGCTGGCTCTCGGCGTGGCACAAGGCGTACTCCGATCCGACGGGGTATATCAGGCTCTGGTGTGCCGTCGACGGGTCCCGGATCGCTCTGTGTTGGTGTTCTGAAGCCGACTCTTCCGCCTCTGCCAGTCGGGCAGAGGCTTGCTCGATGACCTCCTTCTCGAAGCCTAGCACTGCCCGTAGGAAGAGGGTCGTTGCGCGGCCTAGCTACTTTCGGCAATGGATGTGGTCAGTCGTGGTCGTGAGAGAAATAACGATCGGGCTTGCGAGCGAACCTTGTGGAAAGGCGAAGTGCCCTTGCTGAGCTCCGTCTCGGCCCGGTCAACCTCTGCAACGGGTCGTCAGCATGTTGATGGTCACATACTCAAAGGTGAAGACCGACCATCGTTCATGATGTACGCCGCCGAGGCCATGGCGTCTTCCACTGTTGATCGTTAGCTCTCCATCACACATCACACAACCCATGTGAGTACAAGCATACAAACATGCGGCTCATCAAGAGCCGTCAAGGACTTGCTGGCGCTGCTCGGCGCCTTCGAGCTGAGCCATCCTCCCACTCGCTTCATGGTCGTACCGCTTCGCTGGTGGTAATGAGATCCCTCAAAGAACAAGAAAGCTCGCTCTGCCGCTCACGAGAAGATCTGTCGAAAGACGGGAAGGGGGTGAAACGGGTGACAATGGACATTGTGGCGGGCTAGAGGGGGCTTTAAAAACGGAGCCCCTAAAGTATGGGTATGGGACGTCGATGACCACGCCCATCGCGTGCACGTCATTCGATACTTCCCAAGCGCGTCTCGGAACGGGCAATGGGTGTGTGGTGGTCTTGCCACTTCCACCCCATCGTGTTTACGGTAAGGTAATGTACCTATGTATGCAGTTTCATCAGATCAGGACAGGTACCGCGTGCTGGGAGACACGAATCGCAAAGTACATAATGTTGGGTGGCTCGGCGACTGGACGGCTCAAGATGAACAAGACTACCCTCTGCGCAATACAGTGGTGAAAGCCGGTATGGTCATGGACACAACCACACGCTATTCGTTACACGACTATCCACATCGCGCAAAATCCGCACTCAATCCACACATACTCAGGGCTCGCAGGCCCAGAAAAGCGCTCGCCATCGCCATTCGTGCCCATCGTGTAGTGAATGCTCAACCACAACAATGGTAAAGGGAACAGCAAGCAGCACCAACCCGAACCCGCCCCTCTCATGCAATGCACCCCTGCCGTCCGCGACATTATGTCAAACATGGTGGTAGTGCGCCTTGGTCACCTCTTTATATCCGTTCTTGCGCCAGACCCGCGACGTTTGCGTCGCATATTCCTTGTGCCCTTCGCCACGCTTCTCCAGAACGCCGAGCGCTGGTCTCCAGTATCGGGAGACATTCCTGCTGATTCACCTCATGCTTAGCAATGCAGGTCCATGAACGCCAACCCAATATGAGGTGTACTACTTCTCTTCGGTCTTGATCGGCGGCGCGTCTTTCATCTCCACCTCTGGTGTCTCTGCTGCTCCTGTCCCTCCAGGCTTGCGGTCGTCGTTTGATGGGTCGGTCTTTACGCCCGTGAGTGTGCCATTGACGGTAGGAACACTAGCAGGGTGCGGTTGTGAAGCAGACCCGGGAGCAGATGGCCTGGGTTTAGGTGGAGCGGCTCTCGAGTTCGCCGCTGCCTTGTCCTTTCCGGCAACCTTCTTATACATCTCTTTCAGCTTCTTACCAGACACGCGCTTATCGACCGACTTGGACTGCGGCCAGTGATGTTGACACACGTAGTCCCACACCTTGTCTTCCAGAGCCGCATACTCGTCATTGCGCACCTCCGAGGTGATGTGGTCGCCGATGGCAATGAGGCTCAGCTTGATGATGACCAAACGTTCATCGTTATCTGGTATCCTCTTCCTCGTCGCACCGAGTGCCTTTTGAAGATGTTCAGAAACGGGATCCAACAGTTTGCGTACACGAAGGTCAGTTTCCGACACGACCCGATGATCGCCGTTCATGGCGGTCATTGGCGAGCTTCCAGTGCGGCGATGGACGGACTTGCGCTCTTCGGAAGGACGGTGCTTGACCCGCTCGTCGCCGGCTTTCCGATGCCCGTTGGGCGAACCGTTACGGGGTGGTAAACGACGGTCCATGCTACTTCGGATATCGGTTTGGTGCCGGTTTCGATGGGTATCTCCATCAGACTTGCGCGGTGCGGGACTCGCCGAGGCGTTCGGGGTTGAGAGGCGGCCGTGGAATTGGCCCATATGCTTGCGGTTGTTGCGGTGGTGGTTTTCGATCGCTCTCTTTGCAGCAACGTTGGTACCGTTGCTGAGCTTGTCCTTCAGCACGCTAAGCAAGTAATTGGCGCGGCGCACCAGGTGCACGGCACCCGGAGATCGAGCTTGCTTCTCCTCACCGCCTTTGGTGCGCTCCTCTTTGTTCGCCACTCGGTGCTCTTCCAGGAAAAACTTATCCTGAACCTTCAGCTCCGGGTCGTCACGGATCTCAACCCATGCACCGAACCCGTGACGAGCCATACCGACGCAAAGCATGCCGTCCTCTCTGGCGCCCCAGTCGCACGTGTACGCCGCCGGCTTGGACGCCTCCGGGACGCGGAAAGCGGTCCAGTCCGCAGCCTTCTCGACCACGTCCCGGAGCATGCGCATCTCGATCGGTCTCTCCAGGAGGGTATCGGCGTTGTTGCGCTTGACGCCACGATAGTCAAACAGCACGGCTTTCTTGTCCTTTTTGGTGACGGGTTTGCCGCTCTGACGCTCAATCTCCACCATGCGATCGTCTTCTTCCTGCCGCAAGCGCTGGGCGGTGTCGATGATTTCCTTGAGTGTATCCCTGACCACGTCGACGTCACGGCCAATCAGGCGCGCTGCTTTGATAATCTCATCTTGCTTCTCGTCGATGGAGCCGAAACGCTCATACGCATTGATCAGCAGGCGACATTCCTTCTCGCCCAGAGCCCTCTTTGGGTCTTTCCCATGGCCGGCGTCGGAATCCTCCTCGGACTCTACGTCGGCAGCCGCTTCTGCAGCCAGGTCGCGCGCTCGCTTTTTGGCAGCACGCTGTTCCCGAGCTTCGTCAGCGGGCGCCTTTCGTTTCCGAGGTTGGTTCTGCTCGATGAAAGATTCAAGGTACTCGGCTTCCTGCTTCTTCCGCTCTTGTTCCTTGATCTTGTCCAGCTGGTCTTTCGGAATGATCTCGTCCCACTCAAGATCGATCTTGACATCTGTGTACTCGAAACTGCGCAAGAACTCTTCGCCGCCGTCTGTCGTCATGCCTTCCGGCTGCTCAGTCCGGTGCTCTTCGGCATTTTCAAGCACGGCGTCAATGTCAAGCTCCTCCAGCTTACGCTGGTTACCGGTCTGCTCGAACATCTTCTGACCACGTCTCTTCAGGATGAGTGAGATGTCGTCGGAGGACGTAGGCTCAATCGTACTCGCTCCGGCTTTGGCTATCCGGTCACCAAGCTCACGCGCGTCCTTGTCAGTAACACCCCGCTGGATGGTGATGAACTCCAGCATTAGCTTGTTGCGTGCGCGCTCCAGCACTTCCTCTTCAACGGTATCCTTGGACACCAAGCGGTAGATGGTGACCGGGTTCTTCTGACCGATACGGTGGGCGCGAGCCATGGCCTGCAGATCCGCTTGAGGGTTCCAATCGGAGTCGAAGAGGATCACGGTATCAGCCGTCATCAGGTTGATACCTAGACCTCCAGCACGAGTTGATAGCAGGAAGCAGAAGTCTTGACTGCCAGGCGCGTTGAAGTGATCGATGGCCATCCGCCTTGGACCAGCGGCGATAGTACCATCGAGTCGCTGGAATTGGTAGCCACGCAGCTGCAAGTAGTCGCCGAGAATGTCGAGCATCTTGACCATTTGACTGAAGATCAGGACGCGGTGACCGTCCTTCTTCATCTTGGTCAAGAGCTGATCGAGCAGCATCATCTTACCCGAAGTAGTAATAAGGGCCTTGAGCTGGTCTTCGCGACTATCTCTTCCATCGAGGAAACGCTCTTCAGCATTCGGAAACAGGAAAGGATGGTCGCTGGCCTTCTTGAGCTCCATCATGATGTTGAGCAGAGAGGTCTTCTGAGCTTTCGAGCCGGCATTCAACGCTGCGTAATTGCGCGTGAGGATGTTCTTGTAGTACTCGAGCTGAACGTCGGACAACTCCACCCGAATGATCTTCTCCGTCTTGGGCGGTAGGTCACTCTCAACTTTCTGCTTCGTGCGCCTGATCATGTAGGGCGAGATCGCGTCCGTGAGCTCTGCGAGCTTCCTGCTAGCATGCTCCGAAGCCAGGTCGATGTCCTCCTCGACGTGTATCTTGCCAGGCATTAGGAAGTCCATCAGCGCAGACAGCTCGCTCAATGTATTTTGCATGGGGGTTCCGGTGATCAGCAACCTACTGGGGGCGCCGAAGTCCATCAGCTTGGCATACAATTGAGATTCGCGATTCTTGAGGCGATGCGCTTCGTCGACAGCCATGAATTGCCACTTCAGCTGCGACAAGAAACCTGCGTCGGCGAGGATGTATTCGTACGTGGTGAGAAGTACGTTGAATTTGGTCTTCTTGGGGTTGTTGTCAACGAGAAGCTCATACTCGCGGATGATCTTACGGGAGGCCTCGTTGCCGCTATACACCACGTAGTTGACGTCCGGGGTCCAGTGCTCAAACGTGTCGGCCCAAGCTGGCATGGTGGAGAGAGGGACTACCACGATAAACGGTCCCTGCTGCCCCCGTGCGTGCCTGAGCCAGTCCATGAAGGAGACCGTCTGAACAGTTTTGCCCAAACCCATCTCGTCGGCTAGGATGACATTGTTACCCTTGCACCAGTGGTGAGCTAAGAAGTTGAGACCATGGATCTGGAACTCGCGAAGCTGGCCTCCCTTGATGTAGTCCGGCTGGGTCCTGAACGGCTTGTAGTCGGATCGAGTGGCGAGGTTCGCTTCCTTTGCGTTCGACTGCGACTTGACCTGAGAGCGTCCGATATACGCGTCTATCTCACGCTGGGCCAGTTGGCTGACGAGAGCGGCCGTTTCCCACGTGCAGGACTCGTAGAACAAGCCCTTCCACTTGACATAGTACTCGGTCTCGCCGTCTTCGTCGGCTCGTTGGCCAATGATACGCTCAACGTGCTTATAGTCTTCCAGGGATTCGAGGTATGCTTCTCGATCGAGGGCCCACTTCTCGCGATCCTCGATGGCCACAGTCGGGTCCTGTAAGAGGGCGAGCTCCGTCTTGACGACTTTGCGAAAGTAGTTCTCCAGTCGACGGAAGCCTTTGTAAGTGGACAAGGTCGACCATGGCTCCCAAGTCGCATGGTAGTGTGCTTGGTTCTTCCACTTGATCTGCAGCGCTTATTAGCGATGTGGACTATGTAAGCGACAGGGTTACGAGACTCACGTAGAACTCATAGTCGTGTTTGTCGGGATCTTCAGTATCTGCAGGAGACGGTCAGCAGGCGGCCTTGCGCACGCGAAGCTCATGGTCATGCCACTCACTAGCACCCTCCTTGAGTCTATGGTTGAGCACTGCATCGATGGCAGGCGCGTCATCTTCGTAAGCGTAAGTGTGATTGGGCGTCATCTCCTCGGTATCCTCGTCACTAAGCCCGAGGTTGTCGTCCTCATTGTAGTTCGTGACCTTGGCACCGCGCCGGGTCGAGAAGCGCACTTCGCTGAGTTGCGGCGTGCCCCGGCCCGACGCGACAGCCTGGAGCCTCTGTCTATGCTTCTTCGCAAAGGTCCGTCCACGCTGACCGCCGTAAGTGTCGTCCTCTTCCGATTGCGACTCGACTGATGATGGTTGTAATGAGGAGCCGGCACGAGTGGAGGCTGTGAGTCAAGGTTAGCTGTACTGCGCAACCCACGGTATGAAGTTGGGATACGGACCGGATGGACCACCGGTGGTTCTTTGACGCTTCCGCCGTCTACCGGTGTTGACGTCGTCTTCGTCGTCCTCATCTTGCTCGTCGGAGCTTTCGACCTGTGAAACTCTGTCAGTCGCTGATCATGCGGCATTTGCACCAGCATGCACGTACCACTCGACGGTTAGGTCGTGCCCGGCCCTGCGAAATGTTGTGAGTGCGTGCAAAGTGCGAGAGGAACCACGGAATACTTACGCTACGCCGCAGACCGTAGAGTTCCGGGTTTTGCTTCATGTGTTCCTCGTCATCGACGCCCGCTTTTCGCTTCCCAGGTCTGAGGCTGTCTTCGGACAGCGATCTGTCATGGCGCATGCCATCTGACCGCTCGGGTGGGGGCGTCTCTGCCTTGAAATCCGCGTCTTCCTCCCCAGGTGCATCCTCCTCATCATCAAGTTCAGACGTCGCCATGTCATGCATCGCGTCTTCTTCCGGCCGAGGCTGGTCGTCTGCTTCGGCTCGTGGTGCGGAAGGCAGGTCGTTGACATCCGACAGCTCGCTCTCGCTACGCCGAGGTTGAGGCGATGGCTTGGGGCGACCGGCATCGGCTCCAGAGACGTGTCCATTGGTCAAGGACATGGTGTCACGCGAGATAGGGTACGTGGGCATCAGTAGAGCCTCCGCTAGAGAAGGTGAGTGTCAGCAGTTTTTTCGGGCCTCAGATGTCGCGGCAAGCTGAAAATTGGTGGATGGCTCCGATGACCATACGCGACCGGTTTCCCCGCTCAAACAAAGTAGGTTGTCTCAGAGAATCCGACGATGCAAAGTCCGACCGGAAAATGTCACCTCGTGATGGAGTAGCGATCTCGGCTCCTGGTGGTAGCGTGACGGGCTCCGGCGGCAGTACGATAGCACAGCGCGTTTCTGCGGCCCAAGAAGTATCGGGCGCGAGCGAGATCGAGGTCTTGAAGCGGATCCGAGGGTGGTCGTGATGGAATATCGTCCGGGCGAAGGCTGATGTATGATGGCGGTCCAGCCGAGCGGCTCGGTCGCTCCGGACGTGAAGAATGGCGAGAAGTAGAAGCAGGACGAAGAGTCAATCGCACTTACAGGCCATGGTGCATCGGGCCTCGGTGGCAGCGATATATGTTGACGGGTGGGTGGGTGATGGGTGAGTGTAAGGGTGCGGGAGAGTAGTCGAGAAGTCGGAAAGCACCAGCACCAGCACAACTGCAGTTCGCTTCGAGCTTCCTGGTCAAATATCGTGGTACAATATGAGGACATTCTCCGACAATGAGGACATCGATAGTTCAATCATTCAATACAATGCCTATCACCACAACATGAGTCCACTGTACATTGAATTAGCAGGTCTTCAACCGCGCTGTCTTGGTCTTACGACTGCAATGTCGCTCCATGATCGATCTATACATGTAATAGGGGCTTTGCGTGCCTGAGGCCGTTTTGGGTACTCGTCACGACTTCTGCCATGGTACCTCATCAGCAAGTCACTTCATGCCCCACCAATTGCGAGTGGGAGGATAAATCTGACTCGGACAACATTTCTCGAGCCAAACACCCACAAATACCACTCATATCCTCCCTCCCAGTGATCGCACAGCCCAGTCGACGGCGGCTACATCTCCTATATCGCTTCGGCAGATCGAACCGGGGAGGACGTCGTCCTTGCTATTGTCCTTTGTACCACCGATCCGAGACACCATCCACCATGTCGGACAAATTGACACGGTGCGTTCACACAAAGCCCTCGACGGCGAGGCGGGAGATGTTTGCTAAGTGAAGTGTAGTATCGCCATCGTCAATTCGGACAAGTGTATGCTCCAGCGGCCCCTCCTTCAACCAATCCCCCGACTCACGTATCGATCCAGGCAAACCGAAGAAATGCAGGCAAGAGTGCAAGAAGTCATGCCCAGTCGTTCGCACAGGCAAACTATGCATCGAAGTCGCGCCCGACAGCAAGATCGCCTTCATCTCCGAGCGCCTGTGTATCGGTTGTGGTATCTGCCCGAAGAAGTGTCCCTTTGATGCCATCAACATCATCAACCTGCCGACCAACCTTGAGACACAAGTCACACACCGCTACTCCGCCAACAGCTTTAAATTGCACCGACTACCAATGCCCAGACCGGGTCAGGTGCTTGGATTGGTGGGGACGAACGGTATCGGCAAGAGTACGGCGTTGAAGATCCTTGCTGGGAAGTTGAAGCCGAATCTGGGCAGGTATGATGACCCGCCGGATTGGGAGGAGATTCTGAAGTACTTCAGAGGTTCTGAGTTACAGAGTAAGAGAGCATACCCAGGGACAGAAGGCGCAAGGACTGATTCGAGGCAGACTACTTCACCAAAGTGCTGGAGGACGATTTGAAAGCCGTCACCAAGCCACAATACGTGGATCAAATCCCCAAGGCCGTGAAGGGAACCAATCGCAAAGTCGGTTACCAAATGGAACAGCGTTGTCAAGTCGGTGAGGAGCGTTTGGATGAGATCGCCGAGACTCTTGAACTGAAGCAGGTCTGGGACCGTGACATCGACCTCTTGTCCGGGGGTGAGCTGCAACGTTTCGCCATCGCCATGGTCTGCGTGCAAAAAGCAGACGTCTACATGTTCGACGAGCCCTCTTCCTTCTTGGATGTCAAGCAACGTCTCGCGGCCGGTCGGATGATCCGTAGTTTGCTCCGTCCGGACTGCTACGTCATCGTCGTCGAACACGACTTGTCCATCCTGGACTACCTGTCAGACTACATCTGCGTGCTCTACGGTAAGCCCGCCGTCTATGGCGTGGTGACCGCGCCATTCTCCGTCCGCGAAGGCATCAATATCTTCCTGGACGGCAACGTGCCGACGGAGAACCTACGTTTCCGTGAAGAAAGCCTGCAGTTCCGTATCGGTGAAGCGGCAGATGACTTCCTCATCGACAAGGCTCATATGTACCAGTACCCCAAGATGGCCAAGACGCTGGGTGACTTCAACCTGACGATCCAGCCCGGCGAGTTCACCGACTCGGAGATCATCGTCATGATGGGCGAGAACGGTACGGGCAAGACCACCTTCTGTCGCATGCTCGCGGGGGCGGAAAAGCCGGACGGCGACCAGAAGATCCCGCCGATGAACATCTCCATGAAGCCGCAGAAGATCACGCCCAAGTTCCAAGGCACCGTCCGCCAGCTCTTCTTCAAGAAGATCAAGGCCGCTTTCCTCAGCCCTCAATTCCAAACGGACGTGTACAAGCCCCTGAAGATGGACGACTTCATCGACCAGGAGGTGCAGAACCTGTCGGGAGGTGAACTGCAGCGTGTCGCCATCGTGCTTGCCCTCGGCCTACCAGCCGACATCTACCTGATCGACGAACCGTCCGCGTACCTGGACTCCGAGCAGCGTATTGTCGCCGCGCGCGTCATCAAGCGCTTCATCATGCACAGCAAAAAGACGGCCTTTGTCGTCGAGCACGACTTCATCATGGCCACGTACCTCGCCGACCGCGTCATCGTCTTCGACGGCCAGCCATCCGTCAAGTCCCGTGCCAACGCGCCCCAGAGCCTGCTAACCGGCTGCAATACCTTCTTGCAGAATTTGGACGTTACCTTCCGCCGCGACCCGAACACCTACCGGCCCCGTATCAACAAGCTCAGCAGTCAGTTGGATAACGAGCAGAAGTCTGCTGGCAATTACGTGAGTTCCATGGTCTACGTCTTGTCAATAGTGGAGTAGGACAAAGCTAACCCGATACGCAGTTCTTCCTAGAAGAAGAATCCTGAAGGGCGTCTCAGAGGTCTTCTATGCAACCAACGCCGCTGGCGGCCCCCAACTCGCCTGCGGCACAGAAGGTACCAAGCGCCGCCGCGCCGTGAAGAGCGGTGCCGATGAGGCGCTAGATGAAGAAAGTGCGGAGGACGAGGACGACGATGAGGATGTTCCACGACCATCACACGTCATCCGCGACTCAGTGAGTCCGGGAGCTCAACCTCCATACGCCAATGAAGTCACGACGGATGAGTAGACGAATGGATGCGATGGACTTCGATGCTGGACTCACCTGTCGGATTCTCGCGCGATCGCGCAATGACGGTATGACCATTGAGTGGCCAGACGATGTGACGGCAGTCAGCTATGGCAAGAAAAGGGAGGGGACGTGTGAGACGAGCAGAGAGCTACGAACATCGAGTGCTTTGCATGTAGGATAACTAACCGCGTGTGGACGCTCGTTCAGTATTATTGAATTGAATGTCACTCATTTGTACTTTCTTTCCTGTCCTGACTCCCTCTCTGTGCCTATCGTGAGTTTCGCGGTTCGAAGCAGAGAGACAAGAGTGTTTGGAGCACATGGTGACATGGTAGACTTTGTCGAGTTGGCTTTGACTCAATGCGACGATAGAGGACTTCCGTAGCTTGTGCCCTGATCAAACAAACCACACAAGTTACGATCAGAAGACCCTCGTATGGCAAACTACCGCCCGACGCCCCAGTAGCCGCCTTGTCTTCACGCGCTCACGGCAGAAGGAGGGGGGATGCAATGGAAAAGCACCTTTAAACCTCCTCGATCTCGCCTTCCTCGCTCCCACTCTGCAGCGCCGGGGCCTCCTCCTCCTTCAATACCGGCTCCAGATCTGGCGAACGAGGGTGACCTTGGCGGGGGCGCTGCAAGATCGAATTAGCAACAAGTCTCGGGAATAGACAGTCGAATAAAAGTTCAAGGAACTTGGGTGCTTACCTTGGGATCACGCCTACTGCTGGCGCTGAGATCCGACTCCCGCCGCTTCCGGATCGAACCCGGTCGACTCCCGACCGCGTCCTCGTCGCCGTAATCCAGACTCCGGCCCTTGTCGCGCGGGTCGGCACGGCTGATGTAGTTCCGCTCGCGCTCCATTTCTCTCTCCCGTCGCTCGCGGTCGTAGATCGTGTCCTTCTCCAGCCTCCTGCCATCCCGCTCGTACCTGTCGTCTCGGTCCCGGCGCTCTCGCGGAGGCGGTGTGAGCCCGAAGGACGCCTTGCGGTACTGTCGCTCGCGATCCGCTTGCGCTTTCCGGCGATCCGCCTCGTAGGCATCGATTTCCGGCGTGCGGGTCCGGGGGCGCCGGTCCCGGCGGTCTCGGTCCCGCTCACGGTCGCGGTCGCGGTCTCGCTCTCGGTCACGTCGGGCGCGGTCGCGCTCGGCATCGTCGGCTTCTTTCTCGCGAAGACGACGGGTGTGCTTCTCGAGCGCCGAGCGACGCGCCTCGTCGCTGAGAACGTGGTATTCTTCGTAAGTCGATAGACGCGGCGCCACATCCTCGTAGCTGTCACTGGGGCGTACGGGTGGCTCGAGGTGTTTGATGACCGAGCGCAGAGCGTCAATGGCTTTCCGCTGGGAGCGCTCGGCGTGCGCTTTGTCTTCCTCCGCGCGTTTGAGGACCTTCTCCATCAATCGGTCGTAGATCATGGATATTTCTTCCGGGATGAGCGCCTGAGTACGCGGATCGGTTTGCATAAGCTCCGCAAACTCTTCCAGCGATGTGTCGGTGACCATCTCAAAGCGTCTGTCTTCCAGTACATCCAGAGCGTTGTTGCGCTTTGAGCGGAGCTTGCGTTCTTCGTCCTCTACCACATCCCAGAAGAGATCCAAAGGGCTGCTACCGTGTGAGCCGATCAGGTTGAGGTACCGCTCGTCTTCGGCGACGAGCGGGTGGAAGCTCTGCCATTGAGTACCGGCCTTAATCTTGCCTTCGCTGAGCAGTTGACTCAACAGCTGTTTGAACTCGTTTCGCGCTCGACGTTCCCGACGCGTGTACATGCGCTTCTCCTGCTGCTTCGCGTCGTTCTTCACCCGGTCCAGCTCCTTGACGTGAGCATCGAACGCGGAGAGCACGTCGACGTTGCTCAACGACCGGAACGTGTCGTCGGAGTTGAAACGCTCGTTGGTTGTGATTTTCGCCTCTGCATCGCTCCATTTCGTGTCCGGGTCTACGACGAGCGCTCGAAGCATCTCATGCAATTCTTGCAGGGCCACCCCGCGCTTTTCAACCTCCTCTTCGACGTGCTTCCTCTGCAGTCCGATGACGTACTCATCGAACATCTGCCTTCGCTCGTCTTCATCACCAGCGCTCTTGTAGACAGCCTCGCGCTCGATCAGTAGCCGCGCAGTCTTCCAACGCGTGTAGTGCTTGATGTCCTCGTGCGTCGCCAGCATCTTCCGGAAATCCTCTCGCAGTCTCTCACGACGCTCCTTCTCCTTGCCTTTTTCCTGCGCACGGACGTCGATACAGTACTTCTCATACGCCTGCCTCCTTTCCTTAGGATCCTTGAGAGCACGGTAGTCTCGCTCACGGATGACCATGCGCAGAACCTCCTCCCATGGCGTATCTGGTGTGACGTTGTGCTTCTTGAGCAACTTGAAAAATGCCTCCTCTGCTTGCTCCGTCGTGGCATACTCCGGTTCGTCAGTCTTTACCGGCATCGGTCCACGAAAGCCCGTGTTCTCCTGCCGATTCTCCCATGGCATGCCGCCACCTCGACCGCCATCGAAACTCGGCTTCTGTGGCAGATGGTGGTCACGGTCATCTCGCCTGTCTATTCGACGATCCGGCGCAGGATAGCTGTCTCCCCCAAAGCCTTGCCCGCCGCCCGCAACGAAGGTAGGGGCAGCTGGACGCGCATGCTGCACCTGCTGCTGCGGCTCGCGGTAGGTCTCGGGTCGCTCCCACTTGGTCTCGCGTGTGACGGCGTTGTAGTAGTAGACTCGGCCGTTGTCCGTTTTGGCCTCCTTCCACGAGGCATCAATGGCCGCCTGGTCAACGGCCGTCGTCGCTGGTGTCGCGGGCGCCGCATCGAAGTCTTGGGGTTTATCCCAGCGAGTCTCCTTGGTATCCTTGTGCCAATAGTAGGTACGGCCGTCACTCGAGGTGGCTTGCGACCAGACGCTCATGCTGGCTCACAGCTCGGCAGTGCGCCTACGTGGCGGATAGGGTGCAACGCGACGTCGTCCACGACATCCAACACTGATCACCTGCGGAGTCACGGTGAGTGGCAGATGCTAGGGGCCACTGTCTCTGTCGATGTTGGTGTCGTTGTGACAGCTTTGCATCTCTCATGCGACCAATAAGTGAAGCTCGAGAAAGTTTCGCGTGTAGAAAGCTCGGACCATCGGCAAGCTTTCGTTTATTGCAGACCGCACCTCATGCGCCCTTCACTGCGGTGACATGTACAACCAAGTCCAGACCGATAACGACATGTATATCTGACAACAATCAACTCCCTGTTGCTCTGCGAATGCCACACGATTTCCCCTCCAGAGTCGTAGCGAAGATCACTCGATCAATCTGTTCGAGCGCGTGGAGCTTCAACAACGATGTCGCTCAACCCATACCTCAATAGTAAGTTATCTCACACTACAACCGCGTGCGCTTTCAGAGAGCAGGCTTACAGAACCCTCGACAGCGCTGACGGAGCGATATACTCACAGAAAAAGTGGTCATCATCACGGTTGACGGGCGAACACTCACGGGCACGCTCCTCTCCTGCGATCAAGTGACGAATCTCGTGTTAAAAGACACGGTGGAAAGGATCATCCGGCCGGCCGAGGACGACGAGCCTTCGATGGAACAGCCGCACGGGTTGTACTTGGTGCGAGGCGACAATGTGGTGATTTGCGGGCTCGTGGACGAGAGTCTCGATAACAGTATCGATTGGACTAAAGTGCGGGGGGAGGTTATTGGGAGTACGAAACATGCGTAAAGATGGATTGGAAAGGTGGTGAGGTACGAAGAAGGATTTCACGTCTGCATGCCGGGGTGGATGGACGAAATCTTGCCGCAGCATAGACTCGCACGTGATGCGCCGGATCAGAGGCTGCCTGTCATGTTCCCTTCGAGGAGCGAGAGACGAGGCTGGGGTCTCGAGCATCGCGCACACTCAGAGTATGTACCTCCGACCTTGATCGCTCAAGAAGCATTGCATTGACATCCTCCGGTTCCTGCAGCCATTGTGTAGCGTATGATCACAGCGCAAGCCGATTACCTTTCGGGTCCTGGCAACAGCGTCCAGCTTCCAGGTCCGGCTCTGCTGGGTAATTTGGTCTCTCGACCATGATCTACTCTGTACTGCTGCATGCAGCCAGCCCCAGCACATCCACTTCGCACGACGGCGGCGTGAGCGACCAGGGCGGTCGCGTGTCGAACTGGCAGGTCGCCTCATAATCCTTCAAGGCTACGGGCTCCCTACCTGATGGTGTTGACTATTCATCAATGAAAATCCGAATCCATCACGTTGATAGAGTCAACATCGCCCTCGCTCACTGTGACCTATCGCCGTGACAGTATACCACCAGCCCTCTAGATATCGGCTGGGACGTTGGCCGCACTTTGTTCGCGTTCTCCGCGTCAGTCCGGGAGCGACTCCCCATCGCCACTCGAAAAGGTCTGATGGACCGCCACAGTCCCCTTCGCTTCTATTGCACCGTAAAGACATCCGTGAGATCAGATTCGTCGTGCGGCCCGTTGTGCTGGTAGTAGGTTGCCCCTTGTTCTGTCTGTGCATCGGACCGACTTGGCGCGCGACAAATGTACGGCATGAAGTGAGCACATGCTCGGATGACAACCGTCACCGGCCATTGTATAGCCCGCCAGCCTATCCAGTGGGCGAGATGACTGTAAGAGAAATGAAATACCGCCAAGAACTAGCATTGCATATCGACTGCGTGACCCTCAAGATCTTCCATCCTCTCCACACCATACATCCCCGAGAGGAGAGGTCCCAACACTACATACTCTGCCTCCCCAACACCTTATTCGGCAACAACGCTGTCGTGACCACACAGCCCAACGTGATCCCTCCGGCGAGGTACAAGATCCGATTAATCGCGCCGCCGCCATCTCCGCCCAAGCCAGCGGTAGGAATGACATTCTGCGCGGTCAAAGGCGCAATGATTCCAAACAGCCGGCCCCAAAAGCTCGCAAGGCCGCAGGCGGTGCCTCGGATGGGCGCGGGGAAGACCTCGGGGGTCCAGCCATAAAGTACAGCGTTGAACATGGATTGGAAGAAATACTCCATGACGTTGAGACCGATGTTGGAGGGCTCGTCGTTGACGGCGGAGAAGATGAAGATGGAGACGCCCATGAGGGCTGACGATATGACCATTGCCCACTTGCGGCCCACGCCTGGTACCCCGTACATGGTGGCGCCCAGGACCACCCCGACGATGCCCGGGGCATAGATGGCGAGATAACTGCGATAAGTGAACTTAAGGCTTAAGTTTATGGACCCGTTCTTGATCGCCAGAACGGCGGGCAAATAGGTTCCTGTAATCGGGGTATTCAGCATGCATTGCAGGAGACAATGGGTTAGATAGTCAATCACCTGCCAACGTAAACCCATAATAGTCGCAGATATAAGTCAACCAGACCAGGAGTGTCAGGCGTGTCATTTGCCAGTTCTTGAAGAGCAGCTTGTACCTCGAGAACTCGATGAAGAGCTTCTCCTTGAACGTGGTTTGCAGCTGCACGTTGCCGGCGCCAAGCAGGTCCGTGGCACTGTGAAGCGATGCCCCCTCATTTGTGAGGGCCTCAAAGTCCGCGAGTGTGACGCCGCAGGCCCTCTTGTTGACCTTGGCGATGTGCTGAAGAGACTTGATGGCCTTCTCATCATGACCACGATAGACTAAGAACTTAGGCGACTCTTGGAAGCGAAAGACGACGAAGCGGAGGATGAAGACGCCGAGGGTGAGCGCGCCGATGGTGAACATGAGGTAGCGCCAGCCCATATTGCTGGCTCGGGTGCAGCAGGGGGCTCCAGCGGCAGCGGTGCGACACGATGGCAACGGATCGCTCTCGCTGAAGTTCGGACTGCACGAGTACGTGGGGATGAAGCCATAAGCAATCGCCGAGCACACGACGACGCCGATGGGCTGGAAGATGGAGAGCAGGGCGAGCAGAAAGCGACGGTTCTGCGGGATGAATTCCAGACAGATGGTGGTGTCGATGGGGATATTGCCACCGATCCCGAATCCGACAAAAGCGGTGACGACCAGGAAGGCAGTGTAGGTATTGCAGCCGCCGAGACCGAGACCAAACGACGCGCTGATGAGGCAGGTGAGGTTGAAGGCCCATTGTCGTCCAACGATATCAACCAGCACACCCCAGACGAAGGCACCGGCGGTGAGACCGGAGGAGAAGGCGACCTAGCACCGATCAGGTCAGCACGAGCACCGCGCGCAATGAGAAGGGAGGTCTGTAGTCAGCCAGAGTACCAACCGAGATATTGCCGGACTGATTGCCCGGGAAGCCGAGCTCCTGCTCGAGAGGGCCGAGCACGAGGCCGAACGCTTGGGCCCACAGCAAGTCGAGCAGATAGCCGAAGCCGCAGAGACACCAGATGTACCACTGATAGCGCCCCATGCCATTGCTGTCGATCTCGCGATTGATCAGGACACATTTCTTCTCGTACACGGTCAGACCCTCCATCTCTTCCGAGGGCACAGGCTCGAGCGCGCCATTGTGGCTCTTCTCTTCTTCCTTGTTGCTCATGGTTGGAGCTCTAGCCAAGGATGCACTCGAGCGCGTTACGTCCACGACACGTGTAATAAGACCGGGAAAGGCAGTGATGAAGGTGTAGGAAAGGGTGAAAGGTCAGAAGGGAGTGGACGAAGGACTCATCTTGTTATTATCGCGTTGTAACGTGTCACGTGTGGTAGAGATCTCCTCTTCGCGTGCGCGCGCAGCTGAGATCGGCCAATCGACGTCACCATCATTCCCCAGGTGAGCACTAGTCCGTCTCTGGCAAACATATTACAAGGGGTGACACTACACGTCAGATAACATGAATGTATTTACCTCGAGTCTCGTGACGACGACGACCGACCTCTTTATAATCGTCGAACTGCTGTAGGGACACTTGTAAATCGTGGAATTTGGGTCTGTAACATATACACCCATGGGTCGGAGGGTAATACGGTAAGCAGGAAGCGCGCGCCAGCAACAGCATTGGGTGGTAGCTCGGATGGAGTACATCTGTCTAGCGGCAGGCGAAGCCGAGATGTAATGAGTAATAGCTCTGTGCAGACGACAGTACACCTACGTGTACACATTGGTTCCTGAAGAACCCGAAGTACACGGCAATGCCACGAACCGCGGCTCGAACTCCTGGAGAGGCTCCCCTGGCGCTCACGGTTCGACTCGCTTTCAAAGCCGCGACTTCAGCAGGCCCGGAAGATGGACACTTATTCGAGGTCCATCGCCCGCCACAGGGAAGAAACCATCACCCGTCCATCCGTACCTGCGGCTCTCAGCTGGCCTTAGACATCCGGATCCAAATGGTGATCATCCCAGACCTCATCGACCAGGTACCCGGAGCGCGAAATGCCATTGAACACCTTTCCCCCCCCCCAGCACGGACACAGCCAGCCCTTGGCCTTGGTAAGGAATCCCGAATGCCATCCCGGGGTTTCATGCTTCCACCCACGTCCCTGTCCCTAACCCAACATGCTCTTTTCGAACGGCGTTTGCAGTGAGGATATCAGGCTCAACATCCCGCCGCCGAAATACTTCGACGACAACCATGATGTTTGAAACGCAGTAGTGAGCGGTCCAGCTTGGCAGCAATGCGATGCTCGAGGGATTGAAAGCCATCCTCTGTCGGCAGCCGTCCCTCTCAGTGGCTATGATTTTTGCGGGAAGGTGATTTTTGCGGGAAGGTTGATTTTTGCGGGAAGGAAATGGTTCTCACGAAATCCGGCCTTGCTCCAACCAGTATACCTCAGTCGTCTGGAGCAAGGCCGATTCCGTGAGAACATTTTCTTTCCCGCGAACTTCGCCACTCATTCACTCCATCCCATCCATCAGCTCCACCCTGTCCAACACCATCCCTCTCATTCCTACGAATTCCCTCAAACGTTCCCAATCCTCGCCCTCTTCATCGCCCCTCCGCTCCACCGCCTGAAACCCCCACTTCCCCGCCACGCGATCCAGCGCCGCACGCTCCTCTTCCCGCACCCAGCGCTCATGCAATGGAATACCCTGCGCCCACGTCACGCGGTCCATCTGGTCATTCGCGGTCGTGACAGCCACGTACCCGATGGTGGAGATGTGCGCGACATACGCGATAATACCCGCGAACGCGACACCGGTCGCGTACGAAGGGTCCATGGTGGTCTGCCACGCGCTGAACTGCGTGCTGAGGGTGTACGCCGCCACGGGCGCAATGGCAATGCCGGCCATGGGGATCAAGGCCTGGCGGAGGATTTTGGATTTCTTGAAGGCAGGAGCGCAGAAAGTGGTGGTAATGATGTCGATGGCGAGTGAGAGATTGTGCGCTTCGAGTGCGGAAGTGAGGGCGAGGTTAGCGGTTGGGGAATCGATGGCGGCGCTTACTTTGTTTGGGTCGGCGGGTGTGTACTTGATGCTGTTCTCGGAGGCCACGGTGGTTGGCGTGGGGATGGATTTACTGGCGTAGAGATCGAAAATGTCGGGAAAGGAGGATGGTTGGTGGAGGGTGGTTTGCAGTTCCACGTAAGTCTTGAGGACGGCGGACGTGATGAAAGTGGTGGGATGGCGGAGGATCTCTTCCGATTTCTCGCTTATGAAGTTTAGCACCGAAGCTTTAGTGAGAAAGGCTGGGTAAGAGCGGGCGTTGACGGAGCCGAGAAGAGCGGACGTTGCGGTCATCTCGGGTTGCTCGCCATTGCGGGCGTTGCTGCGTAAGGTGTTGGCAGTCTTGGCGTCGATGAGGCTGTTGACGATAGCAGCAAACTGCTCAAGAACGTAAAGAAGACGCTGTTCCGAAGGCAGCTTGCCGTCTTGGACTCTGACGGCGGAGGAGGTGAGATCGAGGATCCGCGCATGCAGGGCGGACAGGTCTTGAGCTGAGCGATGTTGACTCCGTCGTAACGGCGGTGGTCCTGCGCATGTTATGAATTTCATCGGCCGGCGAGGGACTGCAACGAGGGGCTGGGGAGATGGGCGGACGAAGGAGCTCTGGAAGCTTCGTCTCGTCCATTGCTGCACAGGTAATGTCGGAACCCTTGCGGTGAATACTTTCTTGGATGGTCGTAGGACCGATAGCCGATTATGGTAAGTCGCCGCCCGTCTGAGCTCCATGTTGGCGTGCGAGATAGGAGGCTGACGGAGTTTCCTTCGGACGCGCACAGAAGGCTTCCAGACCTATTCAGGTACAGCGGAATTCTTCCGCTGTGTGACGACCGCAATCGCCCAACCCAAAGTACGTGAAGGCAACAACATTGTCCTCCTTCGTTTTAGCAGTCCCCTTTTCTTTCTTTTTTGACAGCGCAAACCAACCTTTTAGTTACCGCTGTACACGCACTTGCGAAGTGGACATCAGTCGGGCTGTAGACGTCGATCAGGCCAGACACCGTGTCTAAGGTCCACCATGCCTCCTCCTCCACCTCCACCGCCGCCGCCTCCGCCTATGCCTGGAGCCGCAGGAGGTTAGTATAGCGATTGATGCGTACCAGATCGGCATTAACAGATTGCAGGCCCTCCCCCGCCTCCACCACCGCCACCGCCAGGCAACCTCCCCGCGAGACCAGCTGCAAAG
>Ga0058704_10000142_pt1 | contig 39176 bp, 45 predicted proteins | sample AgamicMgSfe_FD_71363 | JGI IMG/M metagenome (GOLD analysis project Ga0058704, IMG submission 71363) | Agave microbial communities from Guanajuato, Mexico - Mg.Sf.e | ecosystem: Host-associated > Plants > Phyllosphere > Phylloplane/Leaf | place: Guanajuato, Mexico | collected 2012-05-30
GGCCTGTGGTGGTGGTGGCGGGGTGTTCGGCGTCGAGGGGGATGTCGAGGGTGACGGTCGTGCCTCGCGGTGCGCGGCGCGAAGGGGTGGGTGGTGGGGAGGTGGAGAGGGATGTCGTGGCTAGGACGTCGGCGGCGTGCTCGATGGTCCAGGCTTCCACGCGCTCGATGGAGGAGGGTGGTTGCTGGAGGCTTGGAGGGATGGCCATGGTGTATGAGACCTGGCTGTTACCACGCGATTGAGGGATGTACAAGGGGAAAAATGGAAAACTGAACGAAGTGAGTGAATGATGGAACAGAAGGAGATGGAGATAAGAGAAGACGGAAGCAATGAATGAGTCGTAAGTCATCCAACCTGGACACCTGGAAGTCACATCATCTGCTCCACACTCCGCTCTCGGATCTGGGAGTCAGGTCCCCAGTATAGATTGCCGAGCACCAATCAGAATGCTCGCCGAGTGCAGGTGGATGAAACCTACATGTACCTTATGTACATAAGTGGATGCAGTCATCGATTGTGAAAATCACATGACATGACATGCATGTGACATTGACATTCATTGTCTGTATGTGAAGGTCAGAAGGGCGCCGAAAAGCGCCACGTGATCACTCGCCCGTACGGAGCCTACCTATAGGTACTCAGGAGACGTGAATGAGGGAGGTGAGGGTAAGGTACTTGGGTATAAGCTACATAGGTAATTATTCTATGGACACACACACACACACACACACACACACACACACCACACACACCACACACACACACACACACTATATAATAAGTAGAAGAAGAGCAAACAGCAGCAAACAAGTCGTCAAAGTCATCATCCATACAATTAAGAAGCACCGAATCCCTCCCCCACCATTCGGGTGCATGAAGCAGAAGGGTATCCAGTCCAGCCCATCACACGCTTCGCCAGAAAACAAAGAGAGAAGAGTGTCGATGATATCCTTCTTACTCGCGCGTGCTTTGCAGTGCCGGATCCAATTAACCCCCAAAATCTCGCTCCTTGACGCCTTCGCAGTAGGTAACTTACTTGTATACTCTTCTCTGTCTCCGGCACACAGACCGAGTAAAGGAGCGGATATCTCTGACTTGACAATAACCCAAAGCTGTCGATCAAATTTGAAAAGTGACTCTTCGAGAACTCCGGCGGCGGCGGCGGCGTTGGCGACAGGACTGCTTCACGTCCTCCTGCTCCTCCGCCAGACGTCGACCCTCCTTAGTTGTACCCCGGCGGACTCTGCGCCCCGCCACCCGTCTGACCCGTGCCGGCGCGCATCTCCTCGAGCGTGCGCGGGAAGTAGGGCTCGACGCCCCAGTTGCGGAGGTAGGCGCCCGTCTTCTCGATCCGCTTGATCTCCCGCTGCACGCCCCAGCTCTCGCCCTCCTCCCGGAAGCGGCCGCGCACGACGTCCATCATCGCGTCGTCCAGCCGGCCGTAGAAGGCGCGCCGCTCGTTCAGGTCGTCCTCGTCCCCGCTCTCCAGCCCGCCGTGGCTGTTCAGGTTGCCGCCTAGCTTGAGCAGGAGGTCGAAGGCGTGGCGGGGGCCGGAGGGTAGGGCGGCGAGGCGGCCGATGTCCGGTAGGAATTTGAGCATGCAGGCGGAGAAGGAGGGTGTGGGGAGGGAGTCGTTCAGGTCGTCTTGCAGGCGGTGCAGGTCGAAGTTGACAATGGTGATCTTGCGGTCGAGCTGCGCGTTGAGCGTCTGCGCGGCGGTCGTGGGCGAGGTGGCGTGGGACGAATTGTCCATCTGGCGCGCAATGCTCGGTGGGACGTCTACGATGGATCAGTCAGTATGCGCTAGCTTGTGAGGGGTATTGCGACTGGATTGCACTCACCAGGTCGGAGACCTCGCTTGTCGATCCAGGCGTAGACATCAGTCCTCTGCGCCTCCAGTTGATCAATGTACGCTCGCAGATCGGCGATCTCGCTCTCGAGCGTCTCGACCTTGTCGGTGTAGGGCCGGAGCGCTTGGTTGAAGGCGGCCAGCAGGAGATCGGGCGCTCCCTCGGTCTTGTGGTGTGTCGCTGGCGGCGAGCTCACCTCGTACCCACCCCCGTGGTTGCCGTACCCGTTCGACGTGGGCGCACCGCGGCCCCCGGCAGACATTGGTTCGGAAGCGTAGTGGCCGCCGCCGCCGACCTCGGTGGGTTGGTTCTGCCTGGGGTACATACCGGTCTCCTTGCCCAACGGATCGCCGAGCTGCGGAGCCTGGTTGCTCTGTCGGCTGGAGTTAGGACGCTGGTCGTTGACGGGCTCGGTACCGTACTTGTCGTCGTACGAGGTCGAGTTGGCCTTGGAGTCGTGCGGCGAAGGGTAGCTGTCGACGTAAGACTGGCTGTTGCTCCTCGACCGGCTCAGGCGCTTGAAGAACATGATAGAGAAGAGGAGGAGGAGGAAGGGGAGAAGGTTCGGTAGTGATGAGCAGAGCGCGAGCAGCTTTGTAGCGGGCCACGGCGCGGACAATAAGCAGGTGGTTGACTGGTGCGGAGGAGGAGTGGGAGCTAGCTCAGGCGCCAGGGACGTTGGCGTGTATGAAGTACCTCCGGCCGGCGGTAGCGGTGATGATGATGATGAAGAAATGAGCGCTCTCGCTCTGACAACGGGTGCGTGTGGCTGGTTGCGACGAGCAAAAAGTTGGCTGCGAATGGCTGGGGAGAGCTGGGTTCGGGGAGTTTTTGGGGCGAACGGGTGGGAGCGAGCGAGGGGAGGTAGGGTGCGGCCCGAGCGTTGAACTATCGGTTGCCGTCGGCCGTTGTCAAGAGATGGACGAACAAACAACAACCATCGTTGCGGAACAGATGAACACGTTACACGACCAACGCTGACTGAGCGACGGCGAAGTGAAGGTTCATCGGAAGACATTCCCACGCGTGATATCTCGTGCTGTTGTCACCATCTGCCGATTGAACGTAGATTGTAGGAGGCACCTCCGAGATACACTACTGTGATCGAAGGATGCGGCCCGCTCACCTTCACAACTCCACGACGTGGGTACCGTACCGAACTACGGTGGCGGGGAGATTTTGCAGGGCTACTTACTACATGTATCATTTCACGACCTCTTCTCAGATCGTCATTCGTCTCAGATGATCGGTGTGATCGTGCCGCTCCTTCAACATAAAGAACTCGTAGCGACAACTCCAGTTTTCCGGACGTTGGAGAAACCCTGTAATAAGCGCCTGGAACGATCGCCATGCCAACTCCATCACCCTGTTCGTGCGTCGTACTGTGCGCGCCGGCAGCACCTCCTGGAAACACCTGCTTGCGCCCTTGACTTCCAAGCGGCCTGACGACCTGGGCCGATCATCTGAGGTATTCACGCAATAAGTTCTCCCTTCCTGCAAAGAAACACCAGCTCGGCCAACTCGTCCGAACTCGTGAGGTAGGCCAGCTTGCTCGCTCGCCCACGCTCACCCACGTCTTCGTTCAGATGCAGCAACAACTTCGCCAAACCGCTCTCCGCGACTGCATTGCTGAGGTTCTTCAGCACTGTCGCTGAGTCGTGTTCCGAACCGTGCAAGATGACGAACCTCCCGTCACTACGCATGGCCGGGCATATTATCATGATCCTCGACGCGATGCCCGCAAGCTGCAGGACGATCATGCGGATCAGACGTGCATGAAAATTCATGCTCTTGATCCAGTTCCCAACGCAGCGATTGCGCACCATCGCTTCGTCGAAAGTGAAGACATTCTCGGCACAGAAGATGGGCATCAGCTCCTTCCTCAGTTGACGACAGGTGCACGCCAAACCTCCTACTGCGATCGAAAGTCGGGTGTGCGCGCATGCGCCTTGGTGACAGGCTGACGAGCCACTGGCGATGAACATTGGCTGCTCTCTCGACACGAAGGCCAGGCGGTAGATGTGGTTCCTCAGTTCTCCGGGCAATCGAGCGAAGAGACCCATGTTGGTGATCGGGAACTCTTGAGATGACTGAGCCGCCTTCCTCTCGCTCCGACGCAGCCGGTGTGTCTTCCATCGGTTCGGCAAAGGCTTGCTAGGCTTGCTGCGCTTGAGAGGCGGGAAGATGTCGTCCAGGTCGGCATCGTGGAACTCGCGCTTTAGTGCGTTTTTGAACTTCCAGCGTGGTGGAGACAGGTCTGTTGGTATGACGTGCCCTTGGTCATCTTCGCACTCCGACTCTGTCTGGCATTCCGAATCCGTTTGGTCCTCCGACTCTGTTTGGTCCTCCGATTCTGTCTGGCGCCCCGACTCTGACCGGCGTTCCGTTTCTGTCTGCGGAGTATCGGGTTGGAAATCGTTGCTGAAACCGACAGCCATGCTGTCTGTTTATAATGGCTACTCATGTAAGTCAATGAGCTTCAGCCAACGCCGGTGATGGGCAACAGGCTACGCCGACGGACCTCAAGTCGTTCATGTTCACTTCATGACATGGTTGAAGCACGGACGCGGTATTCAAGTTTGATCTGCAGCGGGACTTTCTGCCATGACCGAAAGAGGCAGTCGCGACAGACGCTAGTTGCGTTCGGTTGGCCAATCAGACAACTGACGCGTTCACAGGCTGCCTGAGGAACGCATCACGTGCAGCACTTGGCTTTCACCTCACGAACTTTCCCTATCACAACTTTCACCCTCCACAGTCAGTCCCCTCACAAGACTGCAAGACAGCGCCACCATGGCAGAACAAAGCAAGCTCCAGCGCGTTCTGGATCGTCACACGAAAGCCATTGAGTGCTACGATACGTTGATGCAGATGAAATACGATGAGGCGCGAGAGGTTGAAATTACGGGCAGATCGGGCGTAGAGAGCACCAGCTACTTCGACAAGATAGCGCGTCTCATGTCTGACAAAGAAGACATGCAGGCAAAGAAGACAGTATGTACAGCTCTAGCACACTGATACAATTGCTGACTAGAGGTAGGCGCACGAGGCTGCTCGCAAGAAGATCCATGCCGAGCTGAAGGCGAAGAAGGTATGTTCCCCAACACTCCCGTCACGCGAACAGGTTGTTAAGACGTAGCAGTCAGAGGCAGGAGCGCGGAGAAGCTCAGAGACGGTGGAAGTTGTCGACCTTCCAGAAGAGCAGCCGCCAATGACCGCTTCGGGGATAAAGCGCGAGCGCTCACCGTCGCCAGCTACGCACGTACCGACCCTCCGAAGTACGGTGCAGCAAACGGCTCCGCAGATGCATATCCCATTTTTCGCCGGACCCGAAGCTGAAGTCGTCCAGACGAGTGAGAAGAGAAAGAAGTGGATTGACCCTAAAGACTGGCGGGATGCACCGGTCTTGGACGAGTCGACTCACCCGACTATTATCCTGCCGCCAGATTCACGCAGCTGGGTAGAGCTACGTTGTCATTTCTGTGGCGGCAACCGCTCTAGAAAATCAGACAAGCTTTACTGCGGGTCTAAGCCCTTCCTTGCGCATTTCAGGGTACTCCACCTCCCAATGCTGATGCGCCAGTCGTCGCACACGGCAACTGAGAAGATGACGGTCGAGAGCTTCATCAAAAGCTGTTATTATAAGCAGCTCACAGCAGAGGAAGTGAACGATATCCGAAGCGGCGACCCGGACGCATACCAGATCGAGCCCGTACCTGTTTGCCGCCGTGGCCGCCTCTCCAAGTTAGATCAGTTAGCCCTGGTCCAAGGTCCAGTCTCTGCGCCACACAGCGGCAACAACGGCTTGAGCCAGGGAGAAGATATCGACGGCGAGCAGGAGTATGAGTCTGAGTCGGCTGACCTGACTCTCTATGAGCCTGATTACGAAGGGGAGTATCTCGATCGGGTCGCCCCGCGCTTGCTCGAGGGGAGTACACCGCCTCGCACTCGATCGAAAGCCGTTCGTCGCAGCGGACGCACGACTAGACATGACGACGAGGTTCATGTTCACTCCAGATCGTTACGTTCAACGCGAGAAGAGCGTGAGAGAGAGCGCGAACACGAAGATCCCACACTCACGACGCCTGATGAGATTGATCAGATGCTCCAGGATCAGGCAAGAGAGCTCAGACCTAGGATTGCACGGACAGAGGACCTGACTGCTGAAGACCTTCGCGCCAACGGAGCACGTTTCCAGAGATCCAAGACTGCTACCGCTCGTAAGAGTGCACCGTCGACTGGTCCTTTCTTTTGAGGTCCACCCATGTTGCTACTGCTTGTCGGTCTTACGACGATATGATGTGTTGCAGAGAGAGCCTATTCTGTTAAGAGACAGATGTTTCAGGTCTTGGAGGGAATTGGGAACTGCAAGAAACAGCGATGTCCGAGTGCTTATTATCGGTTGTGCCTCTGTGCTCACCGTCGCGATTTATCTCTGAGAGTGAGCGTGCAGCGACGTGAGCAATGGGAGCACTCCTTGACTGAATCATAGCGACGGATTTATTGCACAATGCAATATAAATGGCTGCACATGTGTACATCAACCTAATGTAACTACATGTAGGTACAATGAAGTACCTAGGTATTGTGAGACCTGCGCATATTCGTTGTACTGGTCCGTGCACTTTGCGGCGTCACTTCCGAAGCTTCATTGTTGAGATAGTGTAAACAGTTGCTTGACAACGCTTCCGCTGCGAAGACACAGGACTCAGCACCGCCTCCCATCCAGGTGACGATCGACTCAGTCTCTGGCCATGGTCTTCACCCTGATGCTGTACGCACGCTGAACTCGAACGGCTCCAGCGATGCCTCGCCTTGTCCGCCGAGCGCCGCTCTCCGAGCGCATGAAGGCCTACCTCGACCCCGGCGATTTCCTCCTCTGGTTGTCAGAAGAGCTGAACGATGATGCATACGACGACTGGCTCAAGGCCTGGGCGACGCCCTTGGGCATTGGGATGAATATTTTGTTCATACTTGCGAGAGGGGCAAGCAAGCAAGGCGCGCCGCGAGGCAGAGACGATGTCTTTGGAGATTTTGATGGGAAGAGAGGAAGTGGATGGTTTGCTTGGTTGGTGAGTGCGCACTATACGGCTTCGTGATGTTAGGCGACGACAGCTGACCTGGGTGACCATCCAGGCGGCCTTTGTTGTACATCTGCTCACGCTGCTTTGCTGCCTGAACGCGTTCCATACCTTCTTTCGCAAGCGGCATTACCGCCTCTTCGAGCAACCCGTCGACGCTACTCCAGCGACACCCTCGGCGCACCGAGTTCGAGTGGACAGCTCACCTTTGGCGTCCTCGCCGCTTCGCTACTTGCAGAACGTCATCTCCTCCACGACAGCCGCGTCGCGTGCCTACCCGGACGCCGAACGCGAAGTGTGGGAGCTCGGTATCTGGGATCCGAAGCCGATCAGCTTGACGATCTTCACCTTGTTCTCCCCCGGGCACTTGCTGCTCTACTTTGCGCTTCTCCCACCCGCGCCGCCAGATCCCAAGCCGTCCGTCACGGTGGTTACGGCAATCGCGTTCGGCGCTCTACTGTCTCTACAGCTCATGTTGCTCAAGAGCTCTTTTAGTCAGCAAGCGAAGGATTCCGCATTAGTCCATGGTGAAGTCATGAACGAGTATGACACCAAGTATGTGCGACCGAATCTCAACCGACCCGTGCGAGATGTCGGAACTCAGACACGTGAAAGCGCGACCTCGCCGCGTGGCACCAAGACTCGCGAAGTCGATCTGTACACGCCAACGACCATTGTGAACCGAGGCTTCAGGACAAATCCCAACCCCAACTACGCCAGGCAATATGACCCCAATAATCTCTCTACCGCCGAAGATGAGCCGCGACGGCAGACGAGCTATGATCTGCCACGCAGCGTCACCCTACCGTCTCTTCAGACTCCAGTGAACAACTACGTGGATGGACACACACAATCAGCCTACAGCCGACCGGGCACCAGTGGAGCGGACTTCTCCTCACCACTCAAGCCTCACCACGAGCGTCTCCGTGAGCGCAGTCCCGTGAAGGGCGACGGTGGCAGTATGGGCGTGTACAGTCACGCCGCAAGTCCACTGCGGAAAGCCGCTAGCAGCGCGCATCTCCGCCCCGGGCAAGGTACTACCCCAGCGGATAGAAGCAACGGGACTCCGCTGAAGCGGATGAGCACACACGGCGCCGCCGGTGGCCTCGGCAGAAGCGGGTTAGACGCTGCACGAAGGAGGGAGACAGGGAGGTTTTAGTCGTTCGTTCATCTGTCTCCGGTTCGACGAAGGACATCCGCGTTGCATCGTAGCGTCCGGCCAAATGCGCCGGCCACGAATTACAATCTCCCGGTCACTCCGAACTCGTCTCGATGCTCCATGTTGCTCGCTACCGAGTCCGGGGTTCGAAGAGGTACCATTGGCGATGAAGTCGTCAAGATCCAAATCCTCTCCCACCGCCACGATGAACCAAGCCACTTTGAACGCTCGGCGAACGTGTGGTGAGGAGGGCGAAGAAGTCAGATTCACGGTCCCTGTCCAATAGTTGACCTATAGTACCTCTGTCGGGGCAGGCTTGGCAGCGTCAAGACTCCGACTGTGTACCACTACGCACGTGAAATACCCTGAGTATGTCGTTTTTCCTCTCCGAAAGCAAGGGTGCGCTCCGGCTTTCATGCTTTCCAATTTGCTTACGATCGATCAAGCATGCCCCCAAGAGATCGTCCAAATTCAACGACTCCAACATTGCTCCTGTGCACGCGCAACATGCTCGGCCAATCCTCCGTCACGGCGAGATCGTTTAGCAAGAATGCTCAACACGACGGTGCGACAATGTGATTCATCCAGCAAAGTATTTTGAGAAGAGAAACATTCATTATCGGCGTGCGTCGTGACCTGCTTCGCTCGGCGGTCAACGGATTTGCAGTACGAGCCGAACGGCTATATAAGCCCTGTTAAGGCTCAACTCGTGGTTCGAAGCATCCAAAAACTGCTCCCTGTACCCATCGAGCTCGAGCATCTGGATCCTCCTGTGAACCCGTGGAACCAGGTTTTCGGAGGATGGCACCTGATGATGAGAGCTCTTCATCAAGTGACCCCCGTAGGTCTAAGTTCGACGCTTTTTCTATCGCTCACACTCTTCACTTCAATTCCAGTCCGGATCCCCTTTGCGCAACTCATATTACAAACTGACGGCCCTCGGCTGCCCCTTAGCCTGCCGTTTCCCATCTCTGCACTGTCGCTTCAAGACATCTTAATGTTCTGATTTCTGCCATTTCGTAGCGACACGAAGTTAGCACCTTTCTATTCAAAGCCCTCGTTGAACATGACGAGCTCCGTGTTGCGCACCAGCTACGCGGACGCCGCAGCGAGCGGTCGCCTGGCCTTTTTCGTGGTGACTATAGTGTTTTCATTCATCGGACGTGAGTTCTGGAACAGGGAAACTTCAAGACTGCGACCACACCCAGCTAACATGCCGCTTCATAGTCGTCACGATCTTGCTGCGACTGCTGGCGTTGCGCCTTGGTCGTCGAGCATTCGGGAAAGATGACATGGCCATGTTCGCCGCGTGGCTCTGCGCCGTGGGGTTCACCGCCGCTTCCATGGTGTCCTTCCGCTGGGGTTGTGGGCTGAGCAACGACGATGTTGGTCCCGCGTGGCGAGAAAAGGCAATCAAGGTCAGAGAGCACCTTGTACTGCCCTCAATGGATGGGAACTTACCATTCGCAGGCCGTTTTTCCCGTCGAAGTCTGTTATTACTTCAGCGTCTTCCTGATCAAACTCTCGATCCTTTTTCTGTATCTACGATTAGGTCAGTGGTCTGGTTCGAAGTGTACTTGGCGCAGGTCACTGACCACGCTTCTAGCCAGCGGTCTTCACAATCTACTGTACAAGGGCACTCTCGTTCTGATGGCGATCATCGTCGCTCAGTTCATCTCCACCGTCGTCGTCGCAATGGTCCAGTGCATTCCAATGCACAAGTTCTGGGACCCTACCGCACCAGGTCACTGCATCAACATCACGGCATTCTACTATTGTGAGTATTATCACCCGCCTGACGACGACCACGATGATTTGCGAAGCGCTAACGTGAACGACATCTTAGCTACCAATGTCTTCACCATCATCACCGACTGCATCATGCTGGCCCTACCGATCCCTACCGTGTGGCGGATCCAAGCGAGAAGAGCTCAAAGGATCGGCATCGTCAGCGTCTTCCTCGTAGGAGGCATCTCGACCGCCGCCAGCTGCGCCCGGCTGTACTCGGTCAAACTCTTCACCGAGTCCAGCATGCCGTTGAGAGACGCGGCGCCCATCAATACCTGGTCGTTCATCGAGATCTACCTCGGCATCTTGTGTGCATCTGCGTCAGGTAAGTGGGAGATGGTGCGCGTGTCTCCAGTCATCACTTGCCTTCAGCTGACGCGATGGTCCTTGTAGCGATCAAACCTCTTTTCATGCCGTCGAGGGACAATCGAGGTTCTCGCTACTTCTTCGCGCAGAACCGCTCCGGCGACTCCGGGGAGAAGCGGTTGAAGGACAGCATCCCGCTCGACTCGAAATACTCCACCACGGACGCCACCACCGCCGAGCTCGGCGACGTCGGCACGGTGACGTCGGACAGCGTCTGCGGAGAGGACGCTCCGATGCCGCCTCCGCCAGCGACGCTCCGAAGAAGCCTCCACGAAGACGACAAGCGCCACAGCCGCATGCTCAAACTCGTCCCGGGCCCGAAACAGCACAGCGCCTTCGCGATCTATCAAGGCCGCACGAGGGAGGACAGCGTGTGGAGCTTCGGCAGCAAGAACATCATGGTGCAGCGCACCGTGACGGTCGACTGCGAGGAGGCCGCGGATCTCTTGACGGAATTCGACCTCGGGTTCCCGAACGCCCGGCCCGGTGTCCTGCGGCGGCTGAGGGACCAGCGGCACGATTCGCTGCCGGCGCCGCTGCTGCCCATGTCGAAGATGGCGGGCATGAGACCGACGAGTCGGCGGGTCCAGAGTACGATTCTGTAGTTTTGGATCGGGTAATGCGTCGATATGAACTTAATGACATGGAAAGATTTGAAGCCGGATTTCTGTGCTGGCGATCATCGTTCGTGACTTCGACCGTACACGGCTGGGAAAAAATGCTCCTGGTATGCCCAGGATGTCGCAACAACTATCCAAGAAAAAGGTGAGGGGAGAGAAACATCTCAAACCTTTCACCTGATCACTCCATTCGGATTTCACCTTGCTCTTCGCCGCGGTGCTTTCCCCCCTCGCCAGCACATGCACAGATTGCGTTCACACAAAACCAAATCTCACGTGACAACTCTGCATCACAGATGCGGTCTACAGGTGTGGGACAAACACATGCTGGATTAAGTGCACATCGTCCGATATCATCTTAGGCCAGTATTCCGTCAAGCCTGCTCGACACATCAAGACGAGGGTGCTTGCCCGTCTTCAATCTAAACACGGAATCTATGCCAACACCACGTATTGCTACCCAGCAGCCGCACCTGTCATACAGGTCCGCGCGCACAGCGTAAGACCGACAACGATAGACCGAGAAACCTCAGCGCTTCGCTCTCGTCCGCGCCGTCGTCCGCCGCGGCTGCACAACCTCAGCCTCTGTCGAGCGATCACCGTTACTGTCCGTCAAATACTGGCTTTTGAGCGGCGTGGTCTTCTTCGAAACCCTGCCGCCTCGGATCTGACGAGTCGAAGAAGGACGTGACGTCGATGCCAGTACAACCTTCGGCGAGGGAGGGTTCTTTCTTTTCTTCGGTGCTGGCGTTGAAGAGTCGGTATCTTCTTCCGCTGCGTCCGTTTCACCGGATAGGTCTGACAATGAGGACTCGTCTTCGTGGTCGTCGTCCTCGTTCGCAGACTCTATGTGTTGACGACGTGGAGCAGACGTAGTCTTCTTGGCGACGATGTTGTCGTGATGATTTGGCTTGGTGGAATCCTCCGTGTCGTCCAGTGCTTGATGCATACTTTGCAAAGAGATTGGGGTGACAGGCGCAGCTTTCGCGGAATCTCCAGGTTGCTCCTCCACTAAGAAACCTCCCGCGCCGGCATCAGGACCTTCTTCAACAAGGAACCCTACACCATCGTGGTCCTCGGCGTCGTCTTCACCCTGTAAACTCTCCGCGACCGGCCGCACTTCTTCCTCGTCATGACCCGACGGGAAGAAGCCACCTCCGCCCATCTCCGTGTCTCCATCATCCGCACCACCAACCGCAGGAGGACCAGAAACCTCCTCCCTACCCTCCCGCCTCGCGCGAGCCACAAACGGGTTCACCTCTTCCTCCTTGCCACCCGAATCCGCATACTCGACCCTCATCCGCTCCAGCACCCTCAGCCCAAGCAGCATCTTGCGCCACCAATGCAGACTAGCAGCCGTGCGCTTGGTGTCCTCTTTGCGCTTGAGCTCCTGCTGCGCCGCTCGCCACGCATCCCGAACCAGCAACTCATGTTCCTCGGCGACCACGACGCCCGTCAAAACCGGGACGGCTCGCTGCTTGCCGAACTCGAACCCCGTGCACGCTTCCGCGTAATCGATCTCGAGTTTGCGGCAGATCTTAGCCGAGCCCTTCAAGGGCAGATGGATCGCGCCCTTCGGGACCATGGTAGGGACGTAGACGTCCATATTGCCGAACGAGTTCTTCGGGATGATGCCGTCCCGAATGGGTGGCGGGATGATCCAATCGGTCTGGTCGATGGAATACAAGCCTTGCTTGAGCTTTTCGCCCGTCTCGCGCTGCGCATCTTCGATCTCTCGCTTGCGGATGAGCGTCACGGCACGCATGGGGACGAGTTTCATCGGATGCTGGCCTTCCTTCAACGCGCGACCTTCTTTATGCCAAGACTCGACCGTCTTGCACGCCACGACGTCCGCGCGACGATAGACGGGATGCTCTTTCGCTTTCTCGCCTTTCCCTGCCGTGAAGTATTTGACGGGTTTGGCACCGGGTACCAGGGCTTCCTCGCGGCGCAAATGCTGCTCGAGCGCGTACTCCGCCGACTGCTTGTACCATTGCAGACTCTCCTTCTCCACCTTCTTCTCTTCTTTGGCAGGCTTGAGTGGCTTGAGATCCGTCTGCTCCTCCAGATCGTCAGCTGCTGTGCGTTTCCTCTGCGGCCGGTCATACGAGCTCATCACCGTACGGAACCAGTCATACATCTCGTACTTCTTCACTTTCCCTTTACGATTGTAGATGGGCACCTTCTCCACTGGCATGCGCATGCCTTTGGTTTTGCCCGGGAGCTGGTGCTTCTTCAGATAGCGCACCGTCACGTCTTTGGCGGTGCCGTCGGTGGAGAAGCCGATGGTATAGCACATGACTTGCTTGGCCTTCTCCGCCTTCTTGCCTCGTGGCTCGAAAGTTTGCAATAGGTCGTCATTCGAGGCGATGGTCGATAACACGATCGGGTCGACTGGAATGTACTTGTGCGAAACGGGCGAGCAGGCTTCGGCCCAGTAATTCGGAAAAGCGAGGTCGCGGTCGCATTTCTTATTCGGCTTGGTCTTTGGAGCGACTGGTGTTACGTCCACGACAGAGAGATCGTCGTCGTCGGCGGCGGGTTCTGCCTCTGCCTCGGAAGGCACACTGCTAAGTGCGCTGTCGGTGTCGTCAACGTTGATGACTTCGGGTTTACTTCTAGCAGATTTGCGACTTGGTTTCTCCTTCGCCACCCCTGCATTCGCTTTCTTGTGAGCAGTCGTACTCTTCGGCATGACCTCCTCCACCTCGCTGTCCAAGGCAGGCTCGACCCTCTCGGCATTGCCGTCTTTCTTCTTTGGCTTCTTCGCGTCTGCGTCTTCTGCCTTGCTCCACCCAAACCCTGCAGGCTGTATGTTCGCGACCATCCTCACCTCCAGACCTAATCCCCTCAAAAGCGCCACGAACAGTTGTGCGCCTACATCTCTCGAACCTTCACACTTTTCGGCCAGACTTCGGAACTGTTGTACATGATCTATCCGCTCTCCGTAATCGTCGGCATCACCTTGATTCTTCTCCCATCCTTTGATCTCGTCCCGCAATCTGCGCAGAGGCATGTAGCCTTGCTTCCGTAACCCTGGAGCGGTGATGGTGAAGCGTTTTCGCCAGTAGGCCGTGAGCACCTTGAGCAGTCTCAGTAACGGGTCGCCAGCGCTGAGACTTGGCACGCCTTGTCCGAGTTGCTGTGCATCGTGATGCCATTCCCGACCACTGTTCTTGTCCTTGCCTTTGCGACCGCGTTTGCCCTTGGTCTTAGCCGCCACTGCCTTCTTTTTCGCTTCCAGTTCTTCATTGCTCAACATCCCCATGGCCTCCCTCCAGCGCGTGACTTCCCGCTTCACACCCTCCGTCAGACTACCCACGAGCGTGCGCTGTACTTGCTGATCATTGAGCCAAGAATTGCGGATGGTGTTGTGCCACATCAGCGCTTGCACGTGCAAACAATGAGCATGTATCCTCATCTGGCGTTCCCGCTTCGAGGGGCCTTTCTTCTGGATACCTGAGGAGATGGCGGGCTCGATGTATGCCCCCTCGGCCGTCATGGAGATGGACACATCGCCAATGTCCTGCTCTGCTCGTGACGTTGTGGCGCCTAACGCGGGATGTGATTTTGGTCCGATGGCATCCTCCCAGTCCATTTCTTCGTCGTCGTCATCGTCGGTACCATCGCCTCCGATCTCTTCGCCTTGTACGTCTTTCGCTATGCTTGGCATGGCCTTCCGCCTTTGCGGCGTCGGTACCGCCTCGAAATCATCGCTGTCGGCTTCGCTCAGCGATTCGTCATCGTCGTCGTCGTCGTCGTCGTCGTCGTCGTCGCCGTTCAGCTCATCCAGAAGCTTTTTGCTTTCCTCGATGCTCTGCTGCTTCTTACTCGGCGCATCGGCGACATCGAATACGGTTGCTCTCGTTCGTTTGACGGGCGCTGGACGTTTAGCGGGTGGCGCGGTGGCTGGAGATGCAGAACGCCGGCGTTTTCTCGACGTTTGTGGTGCCATTGCAAGGTCACCTCCCATCCGTAGCAGACATGTCGTAGATAGTGTATACGATGAGCGCGGTATTGCGAAGTTCACATGTACTGTAGCCACTTAACGCGCTACCTTCGAATCCCGGTACCGCGCAATGACTGGATTCAGGAACATGACTTCATCCTGCACCTCAGGCCACAGGATGTCACGTGTGTGGGGAATGGGATTCACTTCCCACGACTTCCTTCGCCTTTTGTCCATCTCATGTTTTAAGCAAAAAAAAAGGTCAGCAATCACTCGTCCGAGCTGCACATCTGGCCTTCATCAGACACAGTTTGGATGGCACAAAGCTCCTGCAATGGCGGACATGTGCGACGTACGGGATGATTGTCCAGGAACATTGAGAACATCACGCGAGCGGACGCGACGCGAGCCAGCAACATCCTGTCCGAACCCCTCATCCCTCGTCATAAAATCTCTCCAAAAACTGCACCCAGCCGGGCCCACGCAATAGTAATACTCCAAGCCACTGCCGCGGCATGCAGACTTGATCTTTCAATCAATCTGTCTTCTCGCCAATCCTTGCTCTCTCCTGTCTTCTCCCTCTCGCCCATCGTTTCTTTGAGAAGGCGAGCGAGCGTTCAACCTACACAAACGGGTCCTTTGGATCAGCCTCTCATGGAGTTTATCACCGAATACTTCAGCCTCCTACTCAAATCTATCCATTGAAGACAGGCGAACACGGAAGTCAAGGCACCAGTGATACATCGCTATCCGACATGGACGAGTCGATCTCCGCCAGCAAATCGGACGACAGCGCTGTTCTTGCCTTGCTAGGAAAGAAGCAAGTCCTCACCCGTCGCTTCGGGTTCACCTCCCTCTTTGCGTTTGCCGTCTGCGAGCTCATCACGTGGGAGACTGTCCTCGCTCTTTTCAGCCAGGCCTTCGACAATGGCGGCCCAGCCGGCGCGATCTACGGCTTCATCATCTCGTGGTTCTCGACCCTATCCGTTTATACCGTCATCTCCGAGCTGGCGAGTATCGCCCCGATCGCGGGCGGGCAGTATTACTGGGTGTCAGTCTACAGGTTGAACGTTGATTGAGGCAATATGCTGAAAGTGTCCAGCTATATGCTTGCTCCGCCGCGCTACAGGACCCTCTGCAGCTATGTGATCGGTTGGCTCACCTCCCTTGCTTGGATCGCGACGGTGGCCACGGAGACGCTCTTCGCGGGTACCATCATCCAAGGCATCCTCATCCTGGACTATCCAGGCTACGAGGGCCAGATGTGGCAGGGCACCCTCTTGACTTGGGCTGTCATTGCGGGCTGCATCTTCGTCAACGTGGTCATCCCTACTTGGCTTCCTAGACTGGAGGTCTTTATCCTGGTCTTCCATATCGCAGGCTTTTTCGCCATCCTAGTCACGTTGCTGGTGATGACTCCCAACCTGGGCTCCAACGCTTCCGTCTGGCTGACCACCTTGAACGAAGGCGGCTGGCCCACACAAGGCCTATCGTACTGCGTTGGCTTCCTGGGCAACGTGGCCACCTTCGTCGGAGCGGACGCCAGCGTACACTTGGCCGAAGAGGTGTCCAACGCCGCTCTCAACATCCCCCGGGCCATCTTAGGGGCCATGTTGATCAACGGCGGCGTAGGCTTCGCGATGATGATCACCGTCCTTTACTGCTTAGGCGACGTGGACACCGTCCTGGACACCGCGACAGGCTTCCCATTCATCCAGGTCTTCGCCGATAGCGTCGGTAACATCGCTGGCGCGTCTGTCATGGCAGCCGTGGTGCTAATCCTAACGTGGTCCTGCTCGGTAGGCATCACCACGACCGCCTCACGCATGACTTGGTCCTTCGCTCGTGACCGCGGTCTACCCTTCTCGCGTTTCATGAGTAAAGTCTACCCTCGGACTGCCATCCCCGTCAATGCGGTCCTGGTTGTCACCGGCATCGCCGCGTTGCTGACGCTCATCTACATCGGCTCCTACGCCGCCTTCAACGACGTCATCTCCCTGACCATCACGGGATTCTACGGCTCGTACTTCCTGCCCGCTGCCTTCTTGCTCCACCACCGCATCAAAGGCAACATCCTCCCCCACGGTACAGAAGCAGAACCCGCCACCACCCCAGATCCGGCCAAGGAGAGCGGCAACCCGCCAAGCCCCTCCGGCGACCACATCGAAGTCGCCCAGGCCCGACTGATCTGGGGTCCCTGGCACGTCCCCGGCATCCTCGGCACCATCAACAACCTCTACGCCTGCATGTACATGATCTTCGTCATCTTCTGGAGCGTCTGGCCGCCGGCGACGCCCGTGACGGCCGCGTCGATGAATTACAGCGTCGTGGTGACGGGCGGCGTGATGCTTTTGAGCACGGTGTGGTATTTCGTCAGGGGGAGGAAGGAGTACAAGGGTCCGTTGATCGATGAGGAGGTGGCGGCGGTGATGAGGGTGGGGAGTGTGGTGGGAGTGGAGTGAGGAGGGGGAGTTTGGCTTCGGTTTGTCTTATATCGTAAAGGATTCGCGCAGACAACGAAGTGTCGTTTATTGGCCGTGAATGGAGTTGAACCATGCAACCTGTGACATCAGGTCTTCAGCGACAGACGTATACTAAAGCAGAGCAAACGTATCCCGAAGGCATTTACTTCGGCTCTGCCACGGTGTCGCTCGCGATGCTGACGGTTTTCACTCTCGAATGGTCCCTATCCTACTGCTTCGTTTGCTACTGGCCGAGCCCGAGAGTGCAAAAGGCAGTGAAGAGCCGTGGCATGAGGTGTGGTAGCTAAGTGTACCGTACTGTCTAGTACGATCAGGCAAATTGTGCGAAGTCGAGTGACGAGATTTTGTTTGTATCAACAATTCCTTCCTCAACAAACCTGGTCGGATCTGTCAAGCGACACGAGGAACAACAACGCGATGGCGCGTACCATTCATTGACAGATGCACTCGGCGGCAGAGGTCACTAGTGGTGACTTCGAGGCGTCTTCGACAGACGGCCCACCTGCACAGACGTAGCTGTCTACACAGGTACACTCAATAATGCGCGAGCCACTGTCTATTGATGAGGTCTCGTTATGATCAGCATGATGATCCCTACATAGTACCTATGTAAAAGTCCATAGAGGTCTGTAAATGTTCGAGGCGTCTACCATTCGAAGCGTAGTGTACCAGTCCAACAGCATGATGGTCGTTCCGGAGTATATCTACCTAGGTAAGTAGCTATGCAGTGCATCGAAAGGAGAATCGCATAGTCTCCATGCTTGTACACGGAGAGTCTTACCACGCACGTTTATTGGTACCTGTACCTACTTACTTACCTAGGTAGGTACGGTTCGATGTTGTGAAGGCTTCGTAGTCCACTCCCGAGGTTGGGTCGGATCCAATATTATCGCAAAATCATTATGTCAGCAATCGCGTTACCCCACATGCAACCTTGATGAGCCACGGCACCTGGAAATCGTCTACACCCATCCCGACTGAGCATCGCAAGCGGCGACGCCGCCATGCCATACCACACCTACCACTGCCTCTGCACCGAGCTCATCATCGCCGTCCCTTCACTCCTCGGAGACCTCCCCCACCGACAAAACGACGCGGCCATCATCTGCTCGAGCGATAATATCCAACCATTCGAATTGCACAGCGTGACGGTCGCGCCCCATGCCACAATCTACAAACTCGAAGACGGGTTCGAGAAACGCTATGCGCTCGGTTGCGCGCGCTGTCGGTTGACGGTCGGCTATCAGCTGGATTGGAGCCAGTACGCGGAGACGACTCGGACGGAGGCGGGGGCCGGGCGGAGGAGGGAGGATGTGGTGTATCTTTTGCCTGGGGGGTTGATGAGTACGTCGGAGATGGAGGCCGGGAGGGATATGTCGAGGGAGGTTGGGGTTGTTGGGGCGAGCGCTGTTGGGGGATGAATACACGTGTTTGAACCTGGCGGGAATGAATTTCAACGACTGAGCTGATCGACTGGGGAGGAACGACGACGTCGATGATCATGGATAAGCTATATCCAAATCCTTCCGGTTTGTAAGTGATGCATGTTTGCTCAGATCCTTCTAGTGCTCCCGTGCTCCAAGAAAATGCAGCGAGACTCGAACAACCTCCTACTCGAAGCTACAATCTCCGGCGGTACAGCTCACCACCACAGCCCCGCAAACGCTTGGCCGCTTGCTCCGGGGTGATGTCGCGCTGCGGCTCCGCCATCATCTCGTACCCGACCAAGAACTTCCGGACGGTGGCGCTCCGCAGCAGGGGCGGGTAGAAGTGCATGTGGAAGTGCGACGCCTCGATCTCTTCGTCCGTGCCGGTGAGGGGCGCTTGGTGGATACCCATGCCTGGACGAACAGTTAGCGGACGAGCATCATGGTTGGGAGTTGTCGTCAACTCACTGTACGGAAAGCTCGTCTCGAACAAGTTGTCGTATCTCCTCGTGATCTCGGCCATCACCTCTGCCAGATCTTCCTTGTTTTGCTGATCAAAGTCCGCGAGCGCCCGCTTGTGCTGTTTTGCAATCACCATGATTTCGAACGGCCATGTCGCCCACCACGGGCACCCGGCCCAGAAGCTTCCGTTCTCGAACACCGTCCGCTCGCCCTTTTCGCTTTCCAACTTCGCGTAGTCTTCCAGCAAGTTGCAGCCACCTTGCTCTCGCCTGTACTGCTGCAGATTCTGCAGTTCGAGGCCTGGCTCCTCCGGTAACGACGTCGTCGACCAGACTTGACCGTGTGGGTGAGGATTCGAGCAGCCCATCGCGGCCCCCTTGTTCTCGAAGATCTGCATATATCGGTACTGCTGCTTGGCTTCCGCCGCAGCGTGACCATTTGGCGGCAGGGTGGTCGGCTCGGAGACTTTGGCGAGCGGCGAATGAGGGTCGAGGAGAGTGGTGTAGATCTTCGTCCAGGTGTCAATCACCGGCAGGATCGCGGCCGCGGGCATGTCGGCGAGGGTGAGGTTGTGTTGGGGGGAGAAGGTGATGACATAGCATTTCCCCGTGGTGCTCTCCGCTCGTAGTAACCGCGATGCGATCGCTGATGTCGTCAGTCCCGCGCATGCACCATTAGAGTCTCAACCAACTCACATCCGTCTTGCGTGGGGGTATCATATTCCGCTTGCTGCTCCTTCACCGCCGAGTAATCGTTGACGAAGACGAAGGTGCTGTCATACTTGGGATTCGAATCGCCTTGCGCGCGTTTGTTGCCGGGACAGAGATAACACTATGACGCTCGTCATTCGGCCACCCGCGACTCTCGCTGTTGGTGGGGGTGGTGGGGGTTCACGTACGGACGGGTCGTATGCTGGGAGTTCGATCTTGCTGGCGGCTTCTTGCTGGCCTTGCCATGGCCGCTTCGTCCGATGCGGTGACACCAGCACCCAGGAACCCCTCAGCGCGTTGAAGCGCCGGTGGGAGATGTCATCGAGGATGGCGTCGGGCATGTTGCTTTTGTGAGAGCAGCAGGATCTGGGAGGAGGTTGTTCAGCAGGCCAATGGACGTGATCCAAGTGCGTCTGCCCCTCTCTCGAGAAAGAAGCTTCAAGGTTGATATGGTGGTTGTCAGTCACAGTGTAACTATAAGTATGCCCCTCTCACCGTGCGAAAGTTGAGAGGGATGCAGCAAAGGTCGGTGCGGAAGTGGACCGCCAGTGACCACAATCGAGACGGCCGTGATTGGAGAATGGTATCGACGTCGGGACGTGGAGGAGCGAGGCACCCACGTGGAGGACCGCTTTCCGACGTTCAAGTTGGACTTCATCTCTTCAAGTCACCACGCGAGATTCTCACGTGACACATACGCTATGGTGGACAAATATTGTATTGAGTGTCAACGGTACAACCATCATCTGGTCTATGGACAGTCCGCCTAGAGCAGCATTCGGACTTTCGCAATTCATCGCTACTCGGGGAATACTGCTCCTGTGGCTTTCAGATTCTCCTCCGGGATCATGGCCGAGACAAGCTTCTCTGGCGCGAGCAGCATCCTGCTCCTCCTGCTTCGCTAGTGAAAGTGTCTACGCTCTACTTGGTTGTCTTGGAATCCAATACCGTTGATCCCAAAGGCAGCACAGAGCGGGAGCAGCAGGGCCGGCAAGCTCTACACCAACTCACAGCTCGACGACCACATCAGCGGCGGCTGCCATTCTCGTGGATCGGAGATACTGCGTGCTGGCGACAATGTGGTGGTGGAAGGTGAGAAGATGGCTTGTCCGCGCTGCGGAAAGAGCATGCAGAAGGACATGGTCATGCAGCATTCGTACGAGCAGCAGTTGTAGCGCATGCAGAGAACAACAGCAATCTCGTACTCACGACTCACTCATCTCCTGAATCACCTTCTCCAAATTCCCCACATCATGCGCAAATCTGCCTAGGAACAACCCATCCACGCCATCCTTCAACTTCTGGAACGTGCCCGGTCCCGCCGACCCCCCGTACAAGATCCTCGTCCTGCCCTTCCTCCCTTCGAGCAACGCCCTCAAATTTTGCGTCACGGCCACAACGTGATCGGCCCCCGCCGGCTCCGCCGCCCCAATCGCCCATACCGGCTCGTAGGCCAAGACGACGTCCGCATCGTCCGGCACCTGCGACAGCGCGGCGGTGATCTGCGGCTTGCATTCACTGACCGCGAGCCCGACGGCCTGAGAGGCGATGTTGGACTTGGTCTTCTCCCCGATGCAGATCAACGGCGTCATTCCATTCCGCACAATCGCCGCCGCCTTCCTCGCGACATCCGCGTCCGTTTCGCCGAACAGCCTCTTGCGCTCCGCGTGCCCGATCTCCACGATCTTGACCCCTGCTTGGCTGAGAGTGAGCGGGCTGACTTCGCCCGTGAAGGCGCCTTTGTCTTCGCTGTAGCAGTCCTGGGCGCCGAGTTGGACGGAGGTGTAGGAGAGCTTGTCCTTGGATGGAAGGACTGTGATGAAGTCCGGGATGACGAAGAGGTCGACGTTGGCTTTGTCGGCGACCGAGGAGAGCTGGGAGACGGCGTCGATGTAGCGGAGGGTGGAGGGGAGGTCGAAGTACATTTTCAGAGAGGTCCCGACAATGCGTTTCTCGCGCTGGTGGGTGGTGGGGAGGGGGGCCATGTTGGGAATTGTACCGCGATCGCTTCCAATCGTGAAGTAGTTGCACTTAGGAAGATTGGGCGACGCTGGCACTCGAGTGGTGTTATATATCAATGTCCTGCTGAAGTGGAGACGTGGCGGGTGTTTGTGGTGTATATAGGCTGGTAACATGTGGTACCTTTAGGCTCGCAATGCCCCTCGCCGACGTCAGGCATTCAGGCACGACCTAGGCTTTCCGAATCGAGACTAGAGCGCTGGTGGGGGGTGGGGGGATATTTGATTATCGACGTCTTTCATCGATAAAATTATTCCATCTTTGCTTCCTCCATCTCGAGTCCGCCTCTTCGCCCGATTCACCTCCTCATCTTCCTTCCGACCGGTCGACAATGATTGTTCCAGCTATGCGGACTCTCTAGTCACTCTGGCCCTTCATGTCATTGTACAACGGACAGGAATTGACGGACCACAAGCGCTATTCGGCTCTCTGAGTGACGTAGAAATACGCCGGATCTTTTCATTTCTCTCCTCAGAAGTCGACGAGAACAACAATCGCAAGGACTTGGCATCATAGTGGACTTGTGTCTGCGGTATTGAGTGACCGAGCGTAAGTGAGGTTGAGCTGCTACCAGCGCCACAACATCTTCCCAAGGCAGCAAACACCCACTAAGCAACACATGCAGTCCGTTGTGCCACCTCAACCTGAATACCTATCTTCCGCCCTTCTCTAACTCGTCCCACTGATCCTCCACGTCGAAATGCACATCACCAAGAAACTCGCCGCCGCGCACGCGGAAGGCCGAGCCACATACTCCTTCGAATACTTCCCACCCAAAACGGCCCAAGGCGTGCAGAACCTCTACGACCGCATGGACCGTATGCACGGCTACGGCCCAGCCTTCATCGACATTACCTGGGGCGCCGGAGGGCGAATGTCACACCTCACATGCGAGATGGTCAAGGTGGCGCAGTCCGCGTACGGGCTGGAGACGTGCATGCACCTCACGTGTACCGACATGGAGCACAGCAAAATCGACGGTGCGCTAAAGGAGGCGTACGATGCGGGTTGTACGAACATTCTGGCCCTGAGGGGTGATCCACCTCGAGAACAGGAGAAGTGGGAACAGACAGATGGGACGGCGTTCCGGTACGCGAGGGATTTGATCAAGTATATCAAGAGCAAATACGGCGACCACTTCGATATCGGTATCGCTGGTTATCCGGAAGGCTGTGACGAAACGACCGATGCAGACGCACATATCCCGTATTTGAAGGAAAAAGTGGACGCGGGCGGTACGTTCATCGTCACACAAATGTGCTACGATGCAGACATCTTCATCGACTGGGTCAAGCAGTGCAGGGAAGCGGGGATTCCAAAGTCAGTCCCGATCATCCCTGGTGTCATGCCGATCCAGACATATGATTCCTTCCTTCGCCGAGCGAAATGGACACAATGCCGCATCCCACCCGATTTCATGGAGGCGCTGGAACCAGTCAAAGCCGACGACGCAGCGGTGCGCGAAGTAGGCAAAAACCTGGTGGCGAAGTTCTGCCGGAAGCTCCTCGACAGTGGCACCACGATGCATCTACATTTCTACACCATGAACCTGGAGGCGTCGACGCGCATGGCGCTGGAAGAACTCGCCATGACGCCTTCCGGGGACGTCCACGATCCAGACCTCAAACCTCTACCTTGGCGACAGTCTCTTGGCCGTAATCGACGGGAGGAGAATGTGCGCCCTATCTTCTGGCGTAACCGGAACCGGTCGTACGTTGCACGAACACAAGACTGGGACGAATTCCCGAACGGTCGATGGGGTGACAGCCGCTCGCCTGCTTTCGGTAGTCTGGACGCTTACGGCATCGGATTGAAGGGTACGAACGAGCACAACCGCAAGCTCTGGGGTGAGCCGAAGACGGTGCAGGACATCTCCGACCTATTTGTCGGTTATATGAGTGGCAAGGTGCAGACGTTGCCTTGGTCGGAAGCGCCCATCAGCTCTGAAGCGGACGTGCTACGACAAGATCTCATCGATCTGAACAGCCGGGGTCTGCTGACCATCAATTCCCAGCCTGCGGTCGATGGCGTCAAGTCTACGGACTCTGTCTACGGCTGGGGTCCGAGGAACGGATACGTGTACCAGAAGGCTTACCTCGAAGTCCTCATCTCCCCGTCCCTCATATCAACCCTCATCGATCGCATGGACAGCGACGCCGACATCACGTACTACGCCGTGAATAACTCCGGCGAGCTCAAAACCAACGTGACGGCCGACTGCGGCCCCAACGCCGTGACGTGGGGCGTCTTTCCGGGCAAGGAAATCGTGCAGCCGACGATCGTCGAGACGGTCAGCTTCCTGGCTTGGCGAGACGAGTTCTACCACCTGGGATCCGAATGGGCGAAATGCTACGATGAAGGGTCCGAGAGTAAGAAGATCGTGCGAGAGATCACAGAGAGCTGGTACCTGGTCAACATTGTGCACAACGACTTCCGGCAAGGGCGGGGAATCTTCCCGTTGTTTGACGGCTTGAGGGTTGAGGGAGTGGCTGGGAAGAAGGCACAGGCGGCCGTGAATGGAGAAACGCCTCAGACCAATGGAACGACACATTATCAAGCGAACGGCGGCGAGAAGAAGCCCGAAGTCGACGGTGTGCCGGACAAGAATAACGCTGTCAATGGCGCCGATGCAGAGGCGGCGAAGAAGCCTGAACTCGACGGCGTGCCGGACAAGAACAACGCCGTCGATGGTGCCGACGTGGAGGCGTCCAAGACTCCACTGAAGAACTGAGAAGAGGTCTGCATGGCTTGTGACAGTGACCCAGAGTGAAGGCGTGTGGGTGATTCAGCGATGCATTGAGCGGCGTTCCTCATGATATGAGCTGCTTCTCTTCAACGAGAGGGCTTCGACATCGGTGTACGTCAGGTGTGATGACGAGAGTAAAAGTGCGAGGGAGTTGGGTGAAAAGTTCCTGCATGTGCGTGCGTTAGAGATACCCCCATTCAACCGGGCTCAGTCTTAGGAAGATTTTTGGCAAAGGAAGCCATGGTGTACATTCGCGAAAAAGGAGTAATGATGGCTTGTGGTTCCCGTAGGTTCAGCGGCAGTGGCGCAAGACGATACTGTCTGGCCTGGTCTCCCACGTTCGCAACCGTGTCAATCTCAATGACATCCAAGGTTGTCATGTTGACTCGACCGGTCAACGCAGGATCGCGTTATCCTCTACCAAGTCCGTCTGTTTGCATGGTGCTGGGAACACCGCCTCCGTGTAGAACGCATTGCGGGTTCCTCGGTACGCGAGTGCCCTCCCTACTACTGCCTTTCGCAAGGATTACCATTGGTCACTTGACGCTGCATGCCCAATGTCACGACCAAAGATTGAGAGTTTTAAGTCAGGATCTGGTATGCGTTTCTCGTCAAAGACCGCTACCATCAAGGTCGTTCTTAACTATCACCTCTGTATGACTGTATGCTGTACACGAACTTTGGACAGAACTTCCACATTCATTTGAATTCATCCCATGACGAGAAGGGTCGTAGCATGTCTCCCGTACCTGCTTTTCTCAACGCCGTATTTGCGTGCCGTCAGGTCGTACAGTGTCGTGGACTCGCCGATTGAAAGTCGACCATGTCATCGATTCCGATCATGTGATCGATTGGTGCCCTTGCTCGGACATTATCAATGCTCCCCACGCGAACAACATGGTCAATCTCACGATGCTACGATCTGGCGAAGGAGGCGGCCAAGGCCATCGGACTACGCAGATGTGTCAGCATCGTCTTTTGTACAGCTTTGAACATGTCGACAGGATGGCTTACATGCGGTGGCTGCGTGATCTGGAAATGGTTCCCGGTCATATAATCAAATGTGTATTTTGCCCCGGGCAGTAGCTTCTCCCAATGTTCACTCTTCAAATTCCCTCTCGGCTCAAGCAGGAACCTCGTGACTTTGACGTTGAGGTCGACCTGCAGTCCGGACTCGGCAATGCTCTTCACGAGACCTTCCTTGACCCAGATGAAGTTCACCTTCGGGGGCACGCGGTCCTTGGCCAAGGGAGTGGGCATGTACTTGTCGACGGAGAGGACGGTGGACGTGAAATGCTGCACCAGCCATTCGGGTGCCTTCCGCTCGCCCGAGCTCCCCATCAGTCCCTTGCGCGTGAGCTCCGCCACGACTTGCGTCGGCAAGGCCTCGTACTCCAATCTGCACGGCGAGTCGATGAGGATCAGCCGGTCAACCTTTTCGCCCGGATTGGTGAGGAGCTTGGCCACTTCAAAGGAATAGTACCCGCCAGCGGACCATCCGCCCAGCACGTAAGGTCCCTTGGGCTGTTGTTTCCGGACTTCGTCCACCCAAAGCCGGGCCATCCTCTCGATCGAACATGTAAAGTTCTGAGCCTGTCGCAAGAAGGGCGAGTTCAGGGAAATAAGACAGACGTCGTCACCGATCCTGGGCAACGTCCCGTACGCGCCACCCGCTCCGCTGCCATCCGGGAAGAGGAAAATGGTGGTTTTGGCCGTCTTGGGTTGGCCTTGGAGCACGATGGAGAGAGGGACTTTGGGTTTGGGCACGCCTTCCCAGGGATCCTCCGGCTCGGATGGCCGTCCGGCGCCATCGGTCTTTGTCGCAGAGTCGCCCGACCCGCCGCGAAGGAAGTCCTTGAACGCACCGACGGTCGGGTATTTGGTGAAGACTTCCGGGGTCACGTCCACGCCCGTTTGGCTCTTCAGATCGGAAGCGGTGGCCGACGCGAGCAGGTCGCCCAGACCCAGGAACTTCCACGTCTCGTGATCGAGGAACTCGTCCGGTTCGAGGGAGAGGGCTTCACCAATGACCTCGAAGGACCTTTGGATGAGAGCGTCCGATGCCATCACGCTCGATAACGTCGGGAGTCCGAGGACGAATTGATGCCTCCGCTGCGATCCGGGGATGTGACTTTTGAAGGAAACGGGACTGAGGATAGACAGCGACGAATATTCGGACGGCACGCCGGAGTCGTCGCCGGATGCCCCAGGATGATTTGAATCGCTCGCCCGTTGTTGGGAGTTTTCACTTCATTCTTGTGACGGTTTGTTACAGATTCACACTGCGTAGCGGCACACCAACGAGTCGCTTACTCAGCTTGTAAGTTGTGGCCATGAATTCGCGGTTCTTACTTTCACCGCGACATTTTATGATGGTTTACAACCTGCAAATTACTCCACAACGAGACAGGCTAGGCAGAATAGTCATATGATTACCGGGAATGCTGACGGGGCTACTCATAAGCAAATGCTGTAGCAGGTACTTTGATATTTAATAAACCCAAGAGGAATACGATGCTAAGGGTAGGACACATCCCTATCGCCCATCGCAGCCACCACTTCAAGAAGCATAGTTCTTCTTCTCATGCTCCATGATGGCGTCGACCTTCGATGCACTCGCACTCTTTGGATCAAACTTGTATCCAATCCACTCCTTCGCCAGCCGCCTCGCGAGCTCAACGCCCACCACTCTTTCACCCATGCAGAGCACCTGCGCGTCGTTGCTCAAGATCGACCTCTCCACGCTGAAGCTGTCGTGCGCCGTGACGGCCCGGATGCCGGGGACCTTGTTGGCGCTGATGGCGACGCCCAGGCCCGTGCCGCAGATCAGCAGGGCTCGGTCGGCTTCGCCGTTCTTGATGAGCCTCGCGGCGTCCACGGCCGGATGGGGGTAGGCGGTCTTGTCGCTTGAGTCGTTCACGCCGACGTCGATGACCTTGGCCACGCGCGGGTCGGCTTCCAGGTCGGCCTTGATCTTGTTCTTGTACCCGCAGCCGGCCTCGTCGGCGCCCATGGCAATACGGAGACCGCCGGTCGACATGGTGATGATTTCTAGTTAAAGCTGGCTGGTGTCGTAACCTTCGGTAGCTGGTGACTTTCCTCCCGTCACAGTGGGCTCGCTTGCTACTTTTGTGTTGTACGTGGCGGGGTTGGATGTGATCGTGACACTTCGGGAGGAGTAGTGTGGTTCTTCCTTGTTGATGACTTTGGATGTGCCGGTGTTGTGGTCGATAATCTTCTCGTGCAGAAATTCGGATTGAATGTCCAAGGAAGAAGAGAACTTGATCGAAGACATATCTATCAACTTTTTCAACACCCGAGCCGGTTGAAGGTGGCGGCTGATCTCATGCCGCCGCAGCACAGCATGTGCATGATTGCAAGGAGGGGTAGACTGTGGAGGCGCTCTTGCACTCTCCGCATTGTCTCGGCTTTCCTATTAGGGTAAATTCGGATCGTGTCAGGACGGCACGTGACACTTTTGACAGTTTCCTAGGTGTTTCGGACACGAGTACGACGGTGCCGGGCGCCTGGACACAGTCTGTGCGATCCACAACGACACTGTTGATCAGTGACCGAGAGCAATCCTCTTTAAGATTGCGAGTCACAAGTGAGTTTTTTTGTGTACACATTTGACCGAGCGTCGACCGGAGATTGTGAGCCAGCATATCGAAGAGCGAGTATCGGCTGGGTGACCTATTGCAAGCCCAGAGCGCAGCACCCCCTCTGACAGGCTTTGCTGATGACTCTCAAGGTAGTCAGTCCGCAGACCTCGTCGCTACTCAACAGACCAGCTCGCGCCGTTTCGAAGCCCACTCGTGCAGTAGCCGAAGCTTTCAAGAGGGAAGACAATGCACTATTATACAGCCGGACGGAGTGTAGAATGGAGCAGAGGTGGAAACAAAACTGAACACGAAAGGGCATGGAAGACCCAGCGATCCACGTTTGCCAATAGAAAAGATAACAAGGAAAATGGGCGTTGCGGTCGTTACTAAAGGTTGAGTGGGGAGACGTACGAGGCACAACGGTCAACGAGATGCGTGAGATGAGACAGGAGATCTTGAGCGCATTTCCTTTCTGTCAGCGCTGCATGCGACAGCAGCATCCCGTAGAGCTAGATACTCCTCAGATGTCAAGACCGCTGTAGCTGACGGCCTTGCACTCGGTTCGAGAATCAACAATGTTCGTAGGAGATCGTAGAGAGGCGCAGGGAGCTGCATATTTCGCATTTCTTCTTCCAAGCTCGCCGCATCGATTTGTGGCTTCGACGGGTCATCCAGATCTGGCAGCTGGCGCGAGTGTCTGCAATTTTGAAATCGACTGGGAAGTACCTTTCACCAATCGGAGGTCCATTCCAGCCAGGGAAGAGTCGCATCAGCTTGGCGATGGACCAGATTTCAGGCGTGATAAGGTAGCCATTCATACCCGATGCGCCGAGGATCCAGGTGTTCATCCAAACGAGCAGCATGGCAGCGAGTGCCCAAACTTCGGACTGATGAACGACAGCAAGACCGCGATATACTTCGGGAGCACGCATCGCATAGGGTTGGCACTCGTAGACTTCGCCGGCATCATGGACTTTTCTCTCGAGTCAGCACAGTACACCGAAGCTGCAAAACCCTGCCTTACCAGATCCGAGATCTCCGACTTTGACGGTAGGACTGTCGGTATCGAGGTTCGAGATCAAGACGTTGTCCGGTTTTGATATCTACCTATGTTAGCGCGATGCCTGTGCCCGTGAACGACTGGGAATCTCCACCTGTGTTGACGAGCTTTTCGTCGTGGAGCACTGCCGACGAAGAAAGTACGGAGCGTATGATGGCGTGGTGAAGTACCAAATTGTGTCGATACTGTTCCGGAGGTACGTCCTGCAACGTCGTGTCGAGCCACTCCAGCACCAGACCAGGATAGGCGTCCTTGTCTTTGTCTTCCAGGTCTTGGAGCGTGCCGACCACATCGTACATAGCGCGAACGTCTTTTGAGGTAGCAACCCCCGGCAATTGGTAGGTGTTGTACTCCCTAATCATGCCATCTCTGGAATGTTCGAAACCTGGGACAGCTGTTTTGATGACGACCCTGGCGAAGCCGTTAGCCACCGGTGTCCTGACCTTTACCAGGTCACTATCGGTCGACAAACCATCGCGCAGGTATCAGCGCTCATTCATCCGCCAGCGCTTCCGCCTTGTACACTGACGGCACTTTCCTCACCACCAGCAGAGCCTCCGTGAGCCTGTACCGGGCTTTGCGCCCGGTCACAATCTCCCCTACGTGCATGCTGCGTCGGAAGAGCGTGCTCGATAGCCTCGGAAGGAGTGACAGTCTGGGCCACATGGCGCCGGGTTAGAGGTGAGGGCGATGCGGCGCATAGTGAAGCAGAAGCATGAAATCAGGAGTCAAGTGTGTCAGCGGACATATACAAGGGATGTATGTGTGCGAGGATGTACATGCACTGTGCGAACGCGCCCGCGCCGCGCCGACCGCGCGCTGATTGGCCCCCTGGAACGGCACAGCAAGAACGCACCCCTTGACCATCCCGAACCGCCGCCACCAGCAGCAGCAGCATCACACCACTCAAACGTGATGAGATGCCGATATGCATCGAATGCCGATGTCCCATCAGCACCTTGTACACGACGTACAGTAAAGCAGACGACAAGGCTCTGGGAAAAGGGGTGCGGCTCACGCAGTGTCCGCGCTGTAAGCGCTTCGCGGACAAATACGTCGAGCATGATTTTGTCGTCTTGTTCATCGATCTGGTCTTGATCAAGCCGCAAGTGGGTGTATTGGGGGACTTGTTGGGCATTACGCGATAGCACGTTTGTGACACTGACTCTTCTACAGGTATACAGACATCTTCTATTCAACCGCCTGGGCAGAGAAGATGATCGCTTTCACGTGCGCAACGAAAATGCCCATACATAGTCACTGACGGACTGACTCGCCTCCAGCCCTCCATCATCCGCCTGGGCGTCCTCTTACTGCTGTTCGACGTCTATCTGACATGGGCCCGCATCGAGAAAGCCACGCCATCGTCGCCATCGCTCCCACTCTCGCCCTTCCCAACCAGCTTGGGCAACGCCTCCACCAACAACAACACAGCCAGCCTGAACGCCACTCGCGGTAACCAGGGAGACCCCAACTTCCTCGCCACGCAGCCCATCCTCCTCCAGTACTTCTTCTTCCTCGCGCTCTGCACCCTCGAAACAGCGTCCTTCCACCTTCCGATCCGCGTTCTGCTGTCCATGCGCTTTCCCCGCCCGTTGTCGAGCATGATACCGTACTACCCGCATCCGCCACTCATCAGCACGGCGTTGCTCGTCAGCAGCTTTACGAAACTCTTCCCGCTGTTGCTGCTCGTCTGGCAATACGACTTGCCGAGCTCGGCGTCCGCGGTGAGCTGGGCCGTGATCATCAACAACGTTGCGGCGCTGGAGATTCTATTGGACTGTGGTTATGTGAGAGCAGTGGGTTTGTGTGCCGTAGGCGCGATCTGCAGAGCTGGTGTTGGTTGGGTGCGTACCATCGTACTCATCAATGGTTGACTTTTTTTGCTGACGACAGGATAGGGCATATTGAGGGCTGTGGGCATTGGCGGTGGCGTGGCTGCTGCAGGGGTAGTCGAGACGGGAGACCTGATTGACCTTGGGAGAAGACTCATGGAGAGCGTAGGCTTCTGATAGTGTAGCAGGGTAACGCCATTTCTCCTCTGTACAGTGAACCATGAAGCGTATCCCTCTTCCGCGATGGGTGGATGCGGACGCATAAGTTCCCTTACCACCTACTGCAAAGATATCTCTTGCCTTCCTCGAACAAATCGAACCATTATGCCCCTTTCTCTTAATGCACACCCATAAACGCCTAATACTCCTCGCCAATGTTCGACTCAAAACATCTTGCCACTGGCCACGGGACCGTTGGCATAATCGGGCCGCAGATCGTTTCGCTCGGGTACGATGAGTGGATGCCACTGTGCGAGGAACGTGATCGCTGCAGTCCTTGCGTCAGTAATACTGTGGTTTAGAGGAAGAAGTCGACGGGTTGGAGGGCGCACCCCACATGAGCCAGCAAGCGCAGGCGGAGAGGACAAGGGTCGAGCGCCAGACGCTATGAACGATAATGTTAGCAACCATCGTTTGTGTGACGAATGCAAAACGCCCACACGCCGGAGCAGTGAGTGCGAGTTGGCGATGCATAGCGGCGATGGGAGGAGGACGTACGTCTGGTTCTCGCCTTTGGGACTAGCGAACCATGATACTGCCGAGAAGACGACGATGAAGACGATGCTGACGAGCAGACTCCATCTACGTGTGTGTCAGTCGCATCTCGGAGAACTTGTAACTTGATCCAACATACCCGTTGGCCATATTTTGACGATGATTGACCGGGACTGTGGGTGGACAGAGGCGCTGGGAATGATCACGTCCGCCTGCGGTGGTGATGATGAGGTAGCGAGGTATATGTAGGTCAAGTTCGGAGGCTCGGATGAAGCTCGGAGAATTGAGCAACGACAGACCTCACTTCATGACCCAGCACATTGCGGAAATCAACGAGACGTGCAATAGAAATGTTCTCCCCCAAGTGTGGGAAGAGCTCAAAGACAGGTCGGGACAACACACATCTGGCAGTCTACTGACGAGTTTTGCGCATATTTTGCTAACGTTGTACCATTCCACTCCTGCTCGACGCTCATGCATGCAGAACTCCAGGCTCAGTACTTTCTTGTTTGATGAGTTATCGGAAGCTCTCAACACAGTGGACGATGGTGCAAAGACTTGTCGGATCTCCGGCGCTTGTTTTGCTGTCCGCTGGATCAGCCTGAGCACTGATGATATCGTTGCACGCCAGTGAAGGCCCATCGCGGAGCGTATCATTGCCATTGAGACGATTCGGCTGGACTGCAAATATGCGCATCATCCTAATATTCACCTCTTACCTGATAGCGAACGCTCCTAGCTACTACCTCGGAGCTTATCAGCGTCATGAGAAAGATCATAGCATCCGCGGTCTCGAACCGCCATCGGGATTTGGTCAAAAGCGGATTGCTATTGCAGGCATTCGCGGACGAACATCCCGGGCTCGTGACTGGCAACGGGCTGACAAAGATTCATGCGACACACTGAGCGAGAGCACGGCTCATGCACTGTGTCAAGCAGTGTGCCGCTATCGAGCACACAACGAAGACATCCTCGCTGTCACCTTAATACCCATGTGAATCAGCTGGGAGCACTGAGTGTACTCCGATTCTGTGCGCATCAGTACCAGCTTGTGAGTCGGCGACTTTACCCCACCGCCCTCGTCTCCAACGATGTTGGTGGGCTGCGAACCCGGTCGAAGGCTGCACCCCCTAATGCACTACGGCTTTTGACATGCAAATCACTTCCAAGTACTCGCGGACCAGTCAACGCCCTCTGGTTTGCGTAAGGACTGATGCGGCACTGTGCTCGCCACTGGTTGGTATGTCGCTTCTCTGTGTTTTTTTCTTCGGGCAGCCGTGGCATGATGGAAGCCGTCATTTTCGATTGCTGGCCAATAAGCACAACCAACATGCTTTGTGAAGGTGGGACCATGATCGTAGTAAGATCAAGAGTCTGCGTAATGCTCTTTGACGTTGTGCGCCTGCTTGTACCATGCTTGCCGATCAATATCCTTGTGTTGTATCGACTCACTTCGATCTCCACCTTGTCCTGCAATCATCGCTTTGTAGGAGTATTTGATGTGTAGGCATCGCGCTCTGCCATGGTTGATGATGGCCCTGACGTCTTGATCTGCTTTGCAACCTACGTTGTACAATTCTTCAGCTGCCCGAGCACCGTCGTACAGTAGTCGGCCCGTGTGTCAGGGCCCGCAAACCGTGCTGCCAGGTCGATTCTTCCTGTCGTCGTGAAAGTTCTACTGGGTCGGCGGCGAGACTGATGTGACCATTATCCGGCATCTTCCGGGAGACGGCCGCTAGTCTTGTTGCCTCGTGCACGTGTTACACACGACTAGGCGATGCTGGAGGAAATAGGAAGGAGCAGACTTTGTGGGGCTTCGCAAGCTTCGAACTTCACCACAATAACACTTCTCGCTTTGTGTGAACACTCCAGCCACAAACATCTGCCACAGGTCAACATACAAACATCTGTCACTGAACAGACATCTGTCACGAAACAAAAATCGGTCATAGGTCAACATACCAACATCTGTCACCGGTCAACATCTGTCACAGGTCAACATACCGCTACAAATGGACGCGATTTCGGCATTCGCGGAACGGCTGACTCGTCTCACTGACCAAGACAAAGCCTTGCAAGCGGAGCAGGATGGCATTGCGCAACAGCTGCGTACCTTAGAGGCACGACAGGCTCACGTCGTCGAGCGCCGGAGGATCCTCGCTGAGCAGACCGATGCAGAATTAGTGCAAGGACGCCCGGGAATGGTGTCGACCGCGTTTTCCAGCTCGGGCTCCGCTATTTCGATGCAGCCTTATGCTGTTAAGCCTAAGATCATCATACCTGACGACGACAGCACGGACGGTATTGAGGTCGTGTCGCACCCAGCTCCGCCATCACACAACGGTGTTGCTGATCAGCACACTACGTCTGCGTCACCCGTGCCACAGCGCGATGCCGCCGCAACGCAACAAACTCCACACGGACAGACCGAGCCGGCAAGCGAGTTACAGGACTATGAGTCCATTCATCCATCTTACCCGCACATAATCTTCCTAAGGCAGATGGATCGAGCTGTCATGTGGAGAGTGCGGCCTCAATGGCATTCGGAAGCACAGGACTTTCTTCAGCGGCATCAGTGGTTTTCGGTCTCATACCGCTCAGGCACACCAAAGTGGCAGTAGCAAAGCCCGACCGCCACGTGAGCGTATGCTTGATCTTTGCAACAAGCGTGAGGTGGAAGACGTGGACGTGGCGCGCTTGCGTAAGGGCGAAGCGCCTGTCCGAACCGCGGTGACCTTCAAGTTTCCGGCTCGGAATGCAAATGCGCGGTCTAAAAATGTGGGCAGCGCTACGGACTTGATGCCGCAGCCCGGCAGTCACGTCGGGAGTTGGGAGAGCGATCAAGACGGGCATCGCAGGCCAGCACCCGTTGCGCCAATGATCCAGGAGGTTGAGAGTGGGGCTACCAGAGAGTCAGTGGCAAGCCTGGACCTCACGCCAACACTGCGTCCTACCCAAGATGATGTCTTTCAGAGCTTGGAATCAGAGGCTAGGGCTATGGGCGCACTGAGCTCGAACAGGAAGAAGCGTGTCAGTGCTGGCGCGCCCAAGTATACGACCGATATCGATCTTGGCGACGCCGACGAGGAATATCTCCCACATAAGCAGGCAGGGACTCGCAAGTAACCATCCGATGCGTGAGTGTATGGGTCGACTTTGACGGCAGGACGTCGAGGTCAAGATCAATGGGTATTGCGAACGGCATACAGCCACGCAGTGGAGGAGGAAGGGGGGTCGCGAGTGAAAGACTCCGCAGCGCGCACTTCAAAGGTTGTCAGCTTTTTGGTCAACGTGCATTCGGCAAGTAGGCATTCGAAGGCCCGCATGTTGAGAAGTACTTTGCAACCGCGCGATGCAGCGGAGGACAGACCTGTAAAATCAGGTTTCAGAAGCACAGCAGATGTATACATAGCCTATGCTTTCGCACCTTCCACGATTTTCAGAACAGCGAGAAGAGACATGAAAGTGCGTAAGATGGTGAAGGTGGTTTGTTGAGCTGGCGTTGAGAAGGAGCACTCGCGATGAGAAATCGTAGACGTACAATTTTATGGGTGCGGCCCCCTTTCACATCCACGATGACACAGACCTCCGCGTCCACTCCCTCATACTTGGCACACCGCGTGATCTTCCACCCAGATCTTTCTCTCTTCAATTCAACCCTCTAGCCTCACTCTCCGTCCAGAACACACACATCCGCCACACCTTCCTCACCAACACCTCAGCCTCCTCCTCAAGCGCCTCCTCCAGCTCCGCCTTAATCTCCGCCGCCCCTTTCCTATCCTGAAGCCCATCCATGACGAAATTGACGAGTAAGTCCTCCTGTACACCCAAGTACTCCACGACCTTCTTCTCCACGAACGGACGAATGTGCGCGTTCAATATGGAAGGGCTGAGGTACCGCCACTGCATCGGGTAGGCGAACAACTCCTGCGAGGTGGTCGGGATATCAGCCGCAAGAGCTTGGCGCGCGGCTTGCCGGTCCGAGTCGGTAAGGTCTTCGGAGGCGATGGGGGCGGTGGAGGTGTCCGTCAGTGGTTTGAGCTCAGGACGTTTCAGGCCCGATGCTGCGGCGTCTTCTTCGTCTTCGAGCAAGCCTTCCACGTCGGCAATGGCGCGACGTGGAGCAGGTGCTGAGGCGGCGGCGGCGGCCTTTGTGCGTGCTGCGGCGGAACCTAGACTGATCTTGAAGCCACCGAAAGCTGGTTGCTCGGTCTGCCCGGCCTTCTGCTCTAGCTCATCGCCGGTCCGGCTGAGGAAGTCATCGGCCATATCCCTCGCGACCGCAGTCTTTCTCCCCTCGTCACCCTTCTCCCTCTCCTCGTTCGCACGATCCCGATCATCATCTCTTTGCTCTCGATCACGGTACGCACCCCGCTTGCGTAGCCAGCTAGACCGATCATGATAGTATTCCTCCCTACCGAGCCTTGCCTCCTCGTCATCGTTCCACTCCCGCAGACGTTTCAGTATCATTGCTTTCTCTCGCTCTCGTCCCGCCAGCTCACTCTCCTCACGCTGTCGCTCACGTGCAATGGCTGCGCTGCGCGTGCGTTCACGGTTCTGCCAGCGGCGAGCGGCGTCCGCGTAGGCTTTCTCGGCGGAAGCGGTGTGCGCGGCCTGGCGGCGACGCTCGAGCTCCGAATCAGAGGCATCTGAATCTTCGTCTTCATTCCTGATACCATTGGGTGCTCCACCATTCGCACCAACAAAAGAGACACCGTTGACGTAGTCATTGGGAAGCTGTGCCCCGCGGTAACCTTTCGGCCCAGCTGGTGCACCTTGCACTTGGCCGCGTGGACCCATTGGGATACCGTTCGAAGCGCTGGCAGGGCCGGAAGGTGCGGACATCGTCGGTGGAGAGCCAAGACGGCTGGGTCTGGAGGCGGCCAAGGAGCGTTGCCGCTCCGCTATTTCAAGATCTTCCTCCTGTCTCAAGCGCTCAAGATCTCGTCTGTTGGACCGATCACGGAAAGCTTTGATTTCTGCAGCAACGGTCGCCCTCATCTCGGCTGGGACGTCGGATAGTTCATCTTCGAGGGTGAGCGGAATCGTAACGACTTCCGCGGATGTAGCGTCGCCGTTTGTATTAGCGTCTGCCATGTGAGTGTCACCGTTGACATCTGGGGGATTGGCTGCAGCATTTGCAGCGAAAGCAGCAACATTAGCGATGCTGGTGAGAGACTGGCGCAGATCCTCCTTGCAGCCGTCGAGGCGGAATTGCCGAGCGTCATCATCCTCACGGCGGCGCCCTTTCCATTCGTCGATGTATCTTTTGCTTTGATCGTCCACTACAACGAGCAGCTTGACCTTCTTGACCTCGCCGGCTTCGTCATTCACAACCGCACCGTTCTTGAGCAACGGAACCTCAACATCGGTGAAGATTTCGTTCGCCGCCTCCAAGCTGTCCACATCTTCGTACTCTGCAAAGCCGAACTTGCATTTCTTGTCGTCCGCGTCTCGGACTCGCGTCCAGCGACGCAGCTTTCCTGCACACCGCAATATACTCTCGATCGCGGCGTCATCTGGTGTGCCATCCCCCAACCCACCCACAAAGATAGTTCGGGCCACTTCTTCGCGCGTAGGAGGCTGCAGCGCCATCATGCTCTCCCGCACCGCCGCGCGTTCGCGATCGAGGTTTCGGTCCCCTCCGCCACCTCGGTGGTGCTCTGCACCCAGGCCTAAACGGCTGCGATTGCCCAAAGGTTCGGCGTTGCTTCCTCTTGCGCCGCCTCCACGCCGTTCTCCACCGCCGCCGGCTTGATTATCTGGCGGGTGCTGATCGACACCCAGGCGAATCACGGGCGCGTTGAAATTGATATTGGGCATGTTGGGCGGCTGGAATTGGCCGGGTATGCCAGCGGGAGATGGTTGTGCGGCTATGCCTGGCGGTGCACCGTAGTTACCCGCATTGTAGGGCGGTTGACGTGCGCCGAATGCGCCAGGCGGCGGGCCGTAGTTATATGCCATGCTTGTAGCCTTGTTTGCAGCGTTGGCGGAGAGTACTCGTGTGATGTGTGGTCGATATGAAATGGAATGGCAGCTCCTTAGAGCGTAGAGAGATTCATTACCATGAACCCACGGCACGTTGTGAGAGAGAAGAGGTTACGGTAGACAGATGAAACCTTTGAACGCGAAGGAACACTGAAGTTAACTTCATCAATGCCAAGACATGGTGAACCTCAGGTTGCAATACAAGGAATATCTTATCGCGAGACCTCCCATTGTCCAACACTGTGCATCGGTGAAACAGCGGGCAGCGCCTGCGCTTCGCTGTACCTCATCGTCACAACCTTACCCCCGGGATGGAAGTCTTCAAAGCAGGAGAGGCGCTTCTCCGCTCACAGCAACAGTTGTTGCTGCCCTTCCTCGCCCCAACGGCTTCCCGAACAGGCTCTATCACCCAAGCCTCGCGACGCTGCTGGACGCGCCAATGGCAGACTCGGGCGGCACGCAGCTTGACCACCTCCCGGCCACGACTTCAAGAGGAAAGTGATAGATATGGGAGCTTCCAACGCTCAGACCACTCCTCCTCCGATTCCGAGCCTACCATAACCTCGTCGCTCGACTCCGCTCTCGATTTCGACAAAGGCACCCGTACCGCACCGTCGACTCGCACCTCTCACTTCAAATCGCCCTCCGCCCAATCTACGAACCCGCCTTCACGATCCATGAACCCGCCTTCATCCTCGACAATGTCGAGCCGATTCGCCCCGAGGCCAGGCTCTGCCACCGAAGAGTTTTTTGCAGCCATGGGGCCAGTAGGTCAGCGGCAGCGACCAGATGTCTCTGAAAAGTCCGCCGATGACATCACTCGCATGCTTGATCCCAACGGCCGAGCTCTGCCGCGACCAGAAGCTGTCCAGGAGCCTTTGGCCATCGAGCTTGGTCCGAGTGCAGGACGTCGGATTACGGTGAATCTCGACAGGAACATGGACGTTGGGCGGGCATTCAGAACGTTGGAATCGCAGTGCACGAGGAATTCGGTCCGGAAGGATGTTATGCGGCAGAGGTTTCACGAAAGGCCGGGGCTGAAGAGGAAGAGGTTGAAGAGCGAAAGGTGGCGAAGGAGGTTTCGGGCGGGGTTCAAGGGTGTCGTGGCGTTGGTGCAGAAGATGAGGAAGCAGGGGTGGTAGAGGAGGAGGATTGAGCGCCGTGATATAAATGTGTAAGATCCTACGTATTCAAGGAGTGAAGCCACGCTCAGTGTACATCTATAGACTGTGGGGGTCATTTGCGAAATACGAAGTGTGGAGTGTTGACAGGAACGTGTGCAGTGCAGCAGTGAGCGCGAGGTCCAGAGTGTAAGGC
>Ga0058704_10000145_pt1 | contig 38548 bp, 44 predicted proteins | sample AgamicMgSfe_FD_71363 | JGI IMG/M metagenome (GOLD analysis project Ga0058704, IMG submission 71363) | Agave microbial communities from Guanajuato, Mexico - Mg.Sf.e | ecosystem: Host-associated > Plants > Phyllosphere > Phylloplane/Leaf | place: Guanajuato, Mexico | collected 2012-05-30
CCCTGCTGATCGACCTCGTCAAGGCCTTCAGGTCCGCTACCGGCAAGTTCGCCGGAAACGTCGGGATCCCCTTACCTCCCAGGCTCAAGCCGTGAACCTGGCTGGTGGGCGCGTAACGAGGTACTTGTGCGGGTGACGTCTCGGGGACGTTGCGCTCGCTGCCGGCTACTTCTATTCTAGGGTAATTGCTGAAGTAGCTGGAGTGTCGGCGTGGGACGATGCGGTGCTTGCTTGGGTCTGGGTGGGCGTGTAACGTGTGCGCTGCGCGGGTGAAGTAGTGGGACTCGTTGTCGATCTCGACTGTGCTGTTGCGGCGGGTGTTGGCGGCCGTGGCTTCGGGTCTTGAGTCGGTGGTGTTGTTGGTTGAGAACACGGGTGTGCGGTTCTTAAGGATTGATCTCGGTCGTGGCAGCGCTGGGGGAAGGAAGTCGCTTGCCAGCGGAATGTCATCTGAGAAAGCTTCGATCCCGTCCGCGAGTACTATCGATTGAGGCTTCACCCACAGCTGCCTGCGAGTTTCTCTGGGCGTTGCTGGTGCATACGAGCCCAGTGACACGCCGGTGCTGCTGTGACGGGCCTGCCCTCCTGGTGGCATGCTGTTGGTGTGCCCACTATGTTGACGGCTGTGATCAGCTTGCTCGTCGTCTGTCGCAGTAGTGTCTTCAACGGAGTCTGCGCCGTGGTCGGACTCATCCTCGTGGATGTCGCTGTGAAGCTCTGGAGAGACTGCCTCTTCATCCTCCACCTCGATCTCGCTGTCGTCACTCTCGCTCGGTGGACGAGCTGGAGCAGAAACGGCCGACAGTTGCGCCATGATCATTTCGTCTCGATCGCCGGAGACTACTACTCGTCTCGGTCGTTGCGTCGCAGATGTAGGCTGCAGCAGAGAGGCGGCATGGTCTTGGTCCCTTCCAACCGGAAGTTCCGGGCCGCCCAACTTCAACTTCAGCTCTCCGCCCGGCACGTTGAAATTTACATCTGGCAACGGTCCAGAGCCGAGTTGCAATGGTACATAGGTCATGGCATGCCTACTCTTGCGCTTGTGATACGCTCGTGGTTCGGCAGGATAGGAGACTCGCAATTCATCGTTTTCGAAGCCATCTCCCGATTTGGGAGTCGACAAGCTTGTGCCGCCATAAGAGGGCCATTTCTTACGCTTGCGTTGGATGGGTCTGAGTGACTTGAACCGTGATGCGGGGGTCTTCGGACGCTTTCTGATCACATTGGGCGGCGGCTTTGATCTGGACTCCCTTGAAATTCGGTTGCTGAACTCAGGAGACGAGCCTCGAACATCTTGAATCGGGTCCTGCGATAGAATGCGAGGCCCGCTGCTTGCCGGACTGGCAACGACCGGGCTCTGCGGTGGAGAAGTCACCAGGAAAAGCTCCTCCACAGGCAATCTGCGTACAGAAGGAGTCTTCGGCGGCCTCTTCGTCGTCGTCGTCGAAGTTGGGCCTTTGCGTTTCGTACGCTCACTATTCTGTTTTGTCTTCACCACGCGCTGTTTGTCGGACGTTAAGTGCGGTGAATTGCTGCTTAGCTGTCGTCTGCTTCCAGCCGCTGCCCTACCGCTGCCCGAAGTGGCCACTGAATCGCCATGCTTGACTCGACCGCTCAAGTCACGCCGAGGATCTCTTTGTCGTACCTCCTCATCAAATTGGCAGTCAGACGGAGGCGAAGAATCACGTGAACGAACTTCTCGATTGGCAGCATGCGCGGAAGCAGTAGCATCAGCCGCGTCACCGTCATCTTCTGCCTCGTCGTCGGCTGGAATATCGTACGGATCTGCATTCCGGAACTGAGCACCTGTCAAAGAAAGCGGTTTGCTGTTCTTGCCGTAGGTCACGAGCGATTTGGCGCCTGAGGTATTGCCAAGACCTCGAGCTGGTAGAGGTGCGAAAAGAGTGCTGCTGTCGTTCTGTCGAGCCAACGCCCGATAGCGTTGCCGCGCGATGGTGTCTGGTTGCGGTACCATCACCCCAGTAGCAATGAGGAGGTGGATGTAGTGGATAGTGTGAAAAAGTGAAGTCAGAAGAAGACATGACGTTACAGCCTTACGGAGCCAAAATGGAAGGGGCGTGACAGCCTCGTGGAAAGCGCCAAGGCCGACTTCTTTCAACCTACATGTATGGTATGGTCGCACTGATGAGAAACGAAAAAACGATCGGGTGGATGTTGTCTGTAATGCAGTGCCAGGTTGAAAATTGACGTAGCCTTGCTGTCGATCAATGGTATCAGAAACCCGGGACTCGCTCCTTACCACACCTGCAATGCCGCAACGCTCTAAGTGCATTCACCTCCATCACAACATCCGCCTGATGTCCTTCTCGCTTTTGTACTTGTCAAGGCCGTCGTCAAGGTGCTCCCACCACTCGAACATCATCGTCTGGCAGATCAGCTTGAACCAGGGCGTGAACTTGAGCTTGTCGTTCTTGAACATCTCCTTGAGATCCGCTTCACTGACGTATCTTGTGTCCTGGACTTCGTTCGGGTTGACGTCTAGGTCGACGTCTGTCTTGATAAAGAGGATGTAGTCGATCTCGTGCTCTCCCCACTTGCCGTCGCTGGGCGCCTTGTAGTGTATCCGCGTCAGGAACTCGAACTGGTCGAGCGGTACCTGCTCAGCCTTGATCCCAAGCTCCTGGTCCAGCTTCCTTTGCGCCGCGCGCTTCACGCCTGCAACGGCCGTCTCGAGCGTTGAGCCCGTCTCGCCTGGTACACCCAATGGATGCGAGCAACACGTATTTGTCCACATGTCTGGGAATGTGATCTTCTCCGACGCTCGTTGCTGGAGCAGTAATCGGTTTTGCGAGTCGAAGAGGAAGCAGGAGAATGCGCGGTGCAGCAGGCCCTTGTCGATGTTTTCCATGAGATGGCAGACCTTTTTACTGGCGCTTCCAATAGGCAGGTCATTGTCGTCCAGCACGATGCATACTTCGTCCATCAAGCGTATTTGCTCCTCATCGTATCCCGCCAGGTCCTGATCTTGTGTTGCTGAATGCGTCTGGGAGGCGAGTCGTGTGTTGATCTCGGGGAACAGTCGAAGGATCGTATCGGCATTGGCGGATTGCGCCCGGGCAATTGTCGCTGTCGCGCTCATCTTGTCCGTTTGCAAATATTGGTGACTTTTGGGTAGTCTATCTGTGTGTTCTGGCAATCGTTTTCCCTACAAAATCGGGTCCGAAGCAGGGACGAGATTTCAGGAATAATATACAATACTTTGGCCTTAGGCAGGAAAACAACCAGTAGCGCTCATGCAGGGCACAGCGGCTTCGGTCCGCGTCAAGCGCTAATGCAAACACTTTCTTTAGCGTGTGTCTTTCGTGCTCTGTGTGTCTCGGCGCGTTTCTCCATTCTGACGAGCTTCGATCTGTCCGTGATTATCAGCATCTTGACCCCGGACGACTATATCGCAACAAGAGCGAAGCAGTCCGCAAGCATGTCTTCCATCGTTGATGCCGTCCTTCGGTCGGACAATGCGCCAGACGTACCGCCCAGTGATGCGCCCTCGCGAAGACGGCACGCCCGCTCGTCGTCCAGGCTGAGAGCACCCCCTTCAGTCAGCACGCCTGGCATGCAGAGCGATGTGGATGGATTTCCAGACGACGAGGTGGTCGGGTTGAGGGGAACTCGGCGACAGATGCCCAACGCACGCGATGTTCCTCGAGTCGTCGACACGACTGCGGAGACACTGGGCATACAGTTCGAGAGGTTCCTGGAGAAGTATGGTTTGACCAGAGACGGACGTCCAACACGCGCCACTGACAAGTCAAAAGCTTTACCGAAGATCCTACACCGTCAGCGGCACCGATATCCAGCGCTGTAACCACGAACAAGTACTACATCGCGCAGATCCACGGGCTTTGCCAGTTCAAGCTCTCGACCCTTTACTTGGACTTCACCCATCTCATGGACAACGAGCGAGGTGTTCTCGCTAGTGCTATCCAGGGCGACTTCTATCGCTTCCTGCCGTACATGCTCCGGGCGCTCAATAATCTAATTGCTAAGTACGAGCCGCAGTACTACAGGGAGCATCGCCAGCCCGGATCCACGACGGCTCGAACAGACACATCGCTCGCAGGCAACAGTATGAGCGAGGACGATAGCATCAACGACAAAACGCCAAATCAGCAGACGGACAAGATCTTCGCGATCGCTTTTTACAATTTGCCATTGGTATCGAGAGTGAGGCAACTGCGAACAGAGCAGATTGGCCGGTTGGCGTCTATCTCCGGCACAGTCACGCGAACTTCCGAAGTCCGACCTGAATTACATCTGGCCACGTTCATCTGCGAAGGTTGCAATACCGTCGTGCCCGATGTAGAGCAGATCTTCAAGTATTCCGAGCCGACACAATGTCCCAACCTGACGTGCGGTAACCGACAGGGCTGGCGTTTGGATATCAGACAGAGCACGTTCATAGACTGGCAGAAGGTACGTATCCAGGAGAACAGCTCGGAGATCCCAACTGGCAGCATGCCACGCACAATGGACGTCATCCTCCGGGGAGAGATGGTCGATCGCGCCAAAGCGGGCGAAAAGTGCATCTTTACTGGAACTCTCATCGTGGTGCCGGATGTCAGCCAGTTCAGGGTACCGGGCACGAGAGTACAAGCGGTCCGCGACACCCAAGCACCGCGAGGAGGCGACGTCGGCGGGAGCGGTGTGAGTGGCCTCAAAGCGCTGGGTGTTCGGGACTTGACCTACCGTATGGCGTTCCTGGCGAACATGGTCACGCCAGATGCTTCAACACAGGGTCAGAGTGCGAATCAACATCTTAAAGGTCAAGCGGGCAATATCCTGAGTTCGTTAAATCAGATGGTGGATCTGAACGAGACGACTGGAGATCAGGCGCAGCAAGATTACCTTGACACCCTCACCCCTGCGGAAATCGAAAGTCTGCGCAAGATGGTGCAGATGCCGAACATCTTCATGCGGCTCGTCGACTCGCTCGCTCCCACGGTGTACGGCCACACGGTCGTCAAGAAAGGCTTACTACTGCAGCTCATGGGCGGTGTGAGCAAAGTCACGCCAGAAGGTATGGCTCTGCGTGGTGATATCAACATCTGTATCGTCGGCGACCCCAGTACGAGCAAATCGCAGTTCTTGAAGTACATTTGCTCGTTTCTGCCACGAGCTGTCTACACATCTGGCAAGGCATCTTCGGCCGCTGGTCTCACGGCTGCCGTGGTCAAGGACGAGGAAACCGGCGAGTTCACCATCGAAGCCGGTGCGTTGATGCTGGCAGACAACGGCATCTGCGCCATCGATGAGTTCGACAAGATGGACATCGCCGATCAGGTCGCCATCCACGAAGCTATGGAACAGCAGACGATCTCCATCGCGAAGGCTGGCATCCAAGCTACGCTCAACGCCCGTACGAGTATCCTCGCTGCGGCCAATCCGGTCGGAGGCCGCTACAACCGCAAGACCACCCTACGAGCCAACATCAACATGAGCGCGCCCATCATGTCTCGTTTCGACTTGTTCTTTGTCGTGCTTGACGAGTGCAACGAGCAGGTCGACGAGCACCTCGCCAAGCACATCGTTGGTCTCCATCAGCTAAAGGACGAAGCCATCGAGCCAGAGTTTAGCACCGAGCAGCTGCAACGGTACATACGCTTCGCGCGTCTTTTCCAACCCGTCTTCACCGACGAGGCGAGGGTAAGATTAGTCGAGCGGTACAAGGAGTTGCGAGCAGACGACGCGCAGGGTGGAGTTGGCCGCAACTCATACCGTATCACCGTCCGTCAGCTCGAGTCGCTCATCCGACTTAGTGAAGCTATTGCGAAAGCCACCTGCGTGGAGCAAGTGACACCCGAGTTCGTCGACGAGGCCTTTAAGCTGCTCCGGCAAAGTATTATCAGCGTCGAGAAAGATGACGTCGAGTTCGAGGAGGAGGAAGATACAGCCGTGGCGGATGCGACCGTTGGTGCTGCGGCGCAGGACGGCGACTCGCCGATGGACGGCAACGACCAAGCTGAAGAAGTCGCTGGCTCAGCCGGTGCGGCTCAGACACCCGCGCTTCCGACTCGGCCACGGACACAGATCAAGTATGACGACTACATCCGAATCCACAACATGCTCCTCCGGCGAGTGAATGAAGATCAGAGCACGGCCGAGGATGGTGTGGGCGAGGAGGACCTCATGGTCTGGTATTTGGAGCAAATCGAGGATCAGCTTCAGAGCCAAGAAGATATGCAGGCCCAGCGCAGTTTGGCGAAGAAGGTGCTGAAGCGCATGGTCAAGGTGAGGAGCAACCCTTGTTCATTGGACTTGATTGAATGATGGAAAGGATACGCTAACGTGTGATCTATCAGGACAATGTGCTGCTGCAACTTCGTGGCGAAGGCTTAGCGGACGAGGCTGGTCGGGTGTCTCAGCAGGATGGGACGGTCATGTATGTGGTGCATCCCAATTGCCTGGTTGACGATGTGTGAATGATCTTTTGCTGGGCGTTGGCAACGGTGGTGTTGAATAGCTGATTGAGGGCGCTGGCTTAGTGATGTTTTGCATACAGCGTTGTCAGCGTTATGAGCGGTTGTCTCTTGACTTACGATAGCGTGAGTCTGTACGTGTGATGTTTGACATTGGTTCGAGTCGATAACTCATGGACGATCGAGCAGACTAGCAGTACCTTACTGAGTACAGCATGTGTGTGGTCCACGACTTTTGCCACGAATGCTTGGCTTGACTTCACCTGTGCTGTACGGCCAGTGTGAGTCTCGCCACACTCAAGCTACATGCGATAAGAGCAGAGAACGCCTTCCCTCTGTTCGGATCACAAGATCATGCCAACCGCGCCCAGCAGGACCGGTTCGAACGAAGATCTTGTGTTCTGGCGAGAGCCATACAACCCCATCTACAACCCATGGCCCTCTCGACCCGTCCTCGTACATCAGTGAGCCATTACAACGAAATCAAACATGTTAAGAGCGCTGACATTTCGATTCAGGAGCAACGATTACAATCATCACGTCTTCGCCGAACAACCCTACCTCGGCCCATTGCTCTTCGACAACAATGATTCCGATGCTAGGGATCATTGCGCTGCTGAACGAAGTGCGTCGTTCGATCCACCCATTCTTTCATCCATTCATCAACCCAAGCGCATGCAGACTCCTGCTGTTCCCGTCTCGCGCCCTCACGCTAACGACACGAGCAGCCTTCCTCTCCTGGCTCCGCCTCGCGACCTACATGTCCATCGTCGCGGTCGCCATCCTCATCTCCTTCCATCTGAAGAACAGTCCGACGGAACTCGAGAAGCGGGTGGCGTTGCCTTTCGGGCTGATCTTCTGGTTGCTCGCCATCGCTTGCCTGGGCTCCGGTCTGAATAACTATGTCAAGACCGTGAGCAGGTATTCTCGGCGACAGGCTTTGGTGCAGAGTGGGTGGGGGACGCAGTTGGTGAGTTTCTTTGCGTCTTCGTGTCTTTTACATGGTAGCGTGGCTTTCGATGTGGGCGCGTGGGCGATCGAGAGTGTCACGCTGGCTTGGACGTGGATTACGGTGTGCTGACGATGTCGAACAGGTCTTCACAGTCGTCGCGAGCGCCATCATAGCGGCTTGCGTGCTATTTCTGAGTACGAATGCTACGACACGATGACATTTCGTGCTATACATGCGCAAATTCCGATCTACTCCATCCGCCTTGCCAGCCTTTGAGCGCCTCGTGCGCCTCGAACTCCGTTCATGCCATAACCAATGCCGTGATGTTACTATGCATAACCCCTGGTTGCAGAGTCGACAGCATACAGCCCGAATCACCGAATCCCTCCCGTTCAGATGCGCCAGCGATCTACACATCGAGCACAGCCCATGTGTAATCGTCGACAGTGGTGTAGATCATGCCCATGTTCGCCAGCTCGTCACCACCTTTCATGACCTCGGTGATCTCCAGGCCACACCGGGTCGCGATGTCTTGCATGTGCAGGCCCTCGTGGGTCTGCGGCGTTTCCGCAAGCGTCTGATACACAACCCGCGCCGCTCGCGACGCGGATGGTGGCAATTGCTTCACGCCGCCGCCGTTTTCTGCACCCCCGCCATACCCTCCCCCATTCGCTTGCCCCTCGCCGTTCGCCACACCACCCGCTTTCCCGGCACCGGCACCCGCACCGTTCTGCTGCAGTGACTCTGGAGGCCCACGGGAGAAGTGGAGGTGTACCGCCGTCGCCTCGAGCAGGTGATACTGGATCTCGTTGAAGTCGGGGATGGGCCGGATGATCTGCGCTCCGACGTGCCGCTTGTTGTTGAAGGCCTTTAACCTGCCCCAGACACGTGCGTAGCCTTGCTCAGCCACCTTGTCCTTCTTCTCCTCCACCGCTTCCGCATCGATCCAAACTTTCACCTCCATGACTCCCGTGCCGTCGTCAAGCTTGTAGGTCACGTTTGTCGCTTGTTGGCTAATGTTCCGTACTTGACCCACGAACGTGACCTGGGTGGCTTCGCTGTTGTCGATCATGAAGTAGTCGGCGTCGGGATGTGGGTGGTGGGCCTCGATCAGCTGTCTGATGGTGACGGGACGGAGGGTGTCTTTGCCATATGTGCGTTTTGTACTGGGGCTCTCGTTCTGACTGCCGAGCATGAAGCCACCGCCGTTCGCGCCGCCTTGTGCGCCATAGGAGGTCGTCGAGTAGTTGTTGTAATCTGTCGTGGGTTTAGTGTTAAGAACGGTGTGACTGCCAAGCTCATCAACCCACCCATCTTGACCAAAGACGCTCCTCACGCAGTAGATGGTTTGTTCGCCGCTGTCGGTGGTGTTGAGTCCTGAAAGGTGTTTGTGGAGAGATCAAAACTTCGAAGCCTTGTCGCCTGCAACGCGTGCCCCGCGTCTGGTCGCGACTCGCGTGGGCGCGCTAGGCTAGTCCGTCTTATCTCCGATAAAGAGAAAGTGCCAAGCCCAGCCCTGGCAGAAAAGTTCGAGGCGAAGGAGACTGATGGTGATCAGCTAGCTGTGCATAGCGACTCGAGCAGGAAGATGTATAGACAGGCGTCCCCAGCGCTGTCGGAGAATGAGGTGGATATCTCGAAGAGCTTGTTCAACGATGGAGGTCTGGATAGCGACGGTGAACTGGAAACTGTGCAAGACGTTGGTAAAGCGGACGCGGTGAACGTCGACGACGAAGACAGCGAGCAGGATGAGGCCTTTATCGTTGCCACGCAGGCAGCGGCCAACCGCAAGAACGACAGTAAAGCGATCAAAAAGGCCGGCGCGTTCCAGACGATGGGCTTGAATACGATCCTATTGAAGGCCATCACCCGTAAAGGTTTCACAGTACCGACACCGATCCAGCGGAAGACGATACCCTTGATTCTGGATGGACAGGATGTCGTGGGCATGGCCAGAACAGGCTCTGGCAAGACGGCGGCATTTGTGATCCCCATGATGGAGAGGTTGAAATCGCATTCGGCCAAGGTGGGCGCCAGAGCCATCGTACTCTCGCCGTCACGCGAATTAGCTTTGCAAACTCTGAAAGTGATAAAGGAGCTTGGTAAAGGGACGGACTTGCGAACTACACTGCTGGTGGGAGGCGACAGCTTGGAGGAACAATTCAGCAGTGTGGCGAGCAACCCCGATATCATTATTGCGACACCTGGTCGCTTCGAGCATCTCAAGGTGGAGATGGGCCTTGAGCTGTCGAGCGTCAAGTACGTCGTCTTCGATGAGGCGGATCGATTGTTCGAGATGGGGTTTGCGGCACAATTGACCGAAATCATGTACTCTCTGCCTGCCTCACGCCAGACTCTGTTATTCTCCGCGACGTTGCCGAAAAGTCTTGTCGAATTCGCTAGAGCCGGCTTGCAGGATCCAAAACTTGTCCGCTTGGATGCCGAAAGCAAGATTTCCCCTGGACTGGAGAGCGCGCATTTTACCGTCAAGCGTGCGGAGAAGGAAGGCGCATTGCTTCATATCCTCCAGGACATAATTAAGATGCCGACCGGACCCACGCAGGCGACCCTCAAAATCAAACAGCAGAGTGCGAGTAGCAACAAGAAGCGGAAGCGTGGTGTTGACGGGCCTGCCGAATCTGAGACTCCTTCACCGCATTCGACAGTGGTCTTCGCCGCTACGAAACATCATGTCGAATACCTCGCTACATTGTTGAAGGCCTACGACTACGCTACATCCTACGTCTACGGTTCTTTGGATCAGACGGCGCGGAAGGTGCAAGTGCAAGATTTCCGCTCCGGTTTTACCAATATTTTAGTCGTCACAGACGTTGCTGCACGTGGTCTTGACATACCTATCTTGGCCAACGTGATCAACTACGACTTCCCCTCCCAACCCAAAATCTTCGTCCACCGCGTTGGCCGCACGGCACGCGCGGGTAAGACTGGCTGGGCTTACAGCTTGCTCACGGGACAGGACATGCCATATCTGCTGGACCTGCAACTGTTTCTGGGTCGCAACCTCGCGGTGGGTCACACGACGGAAAAGCACGACGGCGTGTTCAGAGATGCAGTCGTGGTGGGCTCGATGGTGCGTGACAGACTTGAGCGCTGCTGCGAAGAGGTCACCAAGCTGCTCGAGGATAACAGTGATCTGGCTTCTATGCGTGATGTGGCTGGCAAAGGGGAGAAGCAGTACCTGCGTACGCGCAATTCCGCATCGGCGGAAAGCGTGAAACGCGCGAAGCAGATCGCGGGCGAGGGCGCCGTGACGACGAATCTGCTGTTTGAACATAACGACGATCAGGAGGGCTTGGCCGAGCAGGCGCGCCTGGCCATGTTGGCGAAGGTCAGTGGTTTCAGGCCGCAGGAGACAGTGTTCGAGATCGGTCGAAGGGGCGCGGCGAACAACGAGACGGCGGATCTGGTGCGAAAGCGGAGGGATCAGATCGAGCGGAAGAGAGAACGAGCGAAGACGGGAAAGGGCAACGGAGTCCTTGATCTGACGCGTTCTGCCATTGGCACGTCTCGCGCAGATCAGCCAGACTTCAATGAGGGCGAAGACTCAGACGACGATCTCGTCCTGACTCAGCCCAGTGGGGTGGATATGGAGGATGCGTCTGATGCCGAACTAGAGCTCACTTTCACCGCACCCACCGAAGGGCCCGCCTCTCGAAAACGGGCTGGTGGTAAGGGCTCATGGCAGGATACGGAGCACTTCATGGCGTACACGCCGTCGACCTTGAACCTCGCCGAAGACAGAGGCTACGGCGTCCATTCCGGCGGCACGTTCGTCAACGCCGCCAAAGACGCCACGATGGACCTCGCCAACGACGAGTCGAGTGCGTTCAAGGAGGCGAGCAAACCCGGCATGAGGTGGGACAAGAAGGGCAAAAAGTATGTGTCGCGCGCCAACGACGAAGACGGGTCGAAGGGCACCAAGTACATCCGTGGCGAGAGCGGGCAGAAGATCGCCGCGTCGTTCCGGTCCGGTCGCTTCGATGCTTGGCGTAAGGCGAACAAGGTCGACCGCTTGCCGAGGGTGGGTGAGATGGAGCGGAGCAACGCGCATTTCGCCGCTGGTGGTGGTGGTGGGAGCGGTGGCGGTCATCAGGGGCGGTTCAAGCACAAGCAGGAGCGGGCGCCGAAGGAGGCGGACAAGTATCGGGATGACTTCTACAAGCGGAAGAAGAAGGTCGAGGCGGCGAAGGAGAAGCGGGTGGGACGGTTTGCGGAGGGTAAGGGTAAGAGTGAGCTGAGGGGGGTGGATGATGTGCGGAAGGAGAGGAAGTTGCAGGAGAGGAGGCGGGCGAAGAATGCGCGGCCGAGTCGGAAGGGTTAGATGCGGACTTCTCGTTTACAATGCTCGTGGGCGTCTGTTTGTCGAGGCGGTCGTCGAGGCGGTCGTCCAGTGCATACCTAGGATCAGACGCTGCTGTCTGAAAAGAAAAGACCATGGTCACACCTAAACAAGTCAGCTACTGCACGTGCACCAATGTAAACATACTCTGCTCCGCTGTGACGTCCTTGACGAGTTGGAGTTCTAACTTTGAGGAAAAACGAAACGTCCATCCCGATGAGGGTTGATCAGATGGATGAGGTGAACGCAAACGGATCGTGATTAGTAAGCGAATGCGGACTGCAGGTGTGGCTGGTTGGGTTGGGACGGAAACAGAGCGAATGGGGCTTAGCGTCTGAATGATCCAAGCGCCATCCGTCGACTTCACGAGTGGAAAACCTCAACCATCAAAACATCTCCCATTCAATCACCACAACCACCGCGCCGGGGCCCATCAATATTCCCTCCTCCTTCTACCGCCTCATCCTCGACGCGGCCGTTGCGCTGCTTTTCCGGCTAATGTCTCGGCGAATAGCGCGGACGGCTGGAGAAGATGTCACCATTGGGCAGAATAGCACCGGACTCACAGCCTTCGGCTCCTCTTTCTGCATCTCCCCCCCCCCTACGATCTCCGTAGCGCCGTCGGAGATCGCATCTGCAACCGCCGTCTGGACGGAGAGGCATTCTTGCGTAGACGGAAAATGCTCGGGAGATGCTCACGTCGGAAGCCATGATTCGTTTGACTTGCAGGTCCGCTCGTATCATGCTGCCTCCGCTGAACGATCCCGGACACCCTTTCGCGATCCGTGGCGCGAGAAGGATGCTCAACACCTCTTGCTTACCAGTGTGATGAGTGTCGTACGCCAACGAGCTGAGCAGCTTGTACAGTCGCGCAGTTCGGTGAGATCAGAACGCAAGACGTCCGGTCTGGTTATCGCCGGAAGCCGTTGGCGACTACCATCGGACGGGACCCGGTGTTTCAGTACGTATTCGAGCAGTCATTGATCACCATGACGCTGCAAGACACGCCTCCGCCGACGCGGTCTGTTTGTCTGCGGGTAATAATAACGGAGCGTCTCTGCCAAAGATAGGCACTTGGGTAGTGCTAATTGGTTATCGACACGTCCTCGACTCAGCCTCGTTGGTACGACTCAATCCGTGTCTACATGCACGACAGCAATCGAGCCCGCCAACGCGAAGCAGACACTCTCGGACGAATGCTGTTGCTCGGAGAACAAAGCTACAATGTCCCCTACTCACAATGCCAACGATGAGGTCGGTCTCGGTTGAAAGCACGATCGCAGCACTGCAAGTCTGCAACTTAAGGTTGATAACAATAGCTGTATGAGCCAAGTTCATGGGTCGGCAGATGTCGGCCCCGCAACTCGCTGTCATCTCACATCAGACTCAACTGCAAGCCACAATAAGACGCGACTTGATGCGAACGGCAGCGTACGCGTGTGTGGCAGTGTGCTGACTGGGTGTCGCCTCGCTTTACCGGAATAACGCAATCGGATAAAGCTTTGTATGAACGTTGGGTCTGCGTCACGACCTTCCAAACCACGGACTTCTAAATTACGCTTTCTGTCTCATCGATGCATGCAGCTAACATGCTGTGAGTCGGGGTACAGGCACCGACAGGGTCCGATGCATCTGCCAAAATGCACATACTCCATGCTCGTATGGCACGAAGCCGATGTTGATGCATCTCGGTCTGGGAAAGAATGACACGTCGTGCCCTGATCCGTGGAATGACCCGAAGTATTGCTGACCTTACTGACTCTACGGTGCTACTGTCTTGTCCGTGGTGAAAGACATCGAAGAGGAGGAAGTGTTAAACCGATGAAGGGATCGTGCTCAATGTCGATCAGGGAAGGCCACGAGCGTACTGTGCACCGCTGGAAGATCGTCTTCGAGGGTTCTGAACTTAACCTTTGATACCGGTCATGGACTATACGCCGCCCAAGACCGTACGTCCCGCATTTGTGGGGATATGTAAGGTAGGTGAGAATCCCGAACCGCAGTGCTTCGGACGTCGGTTTTTGGGAGACCACTGTGTGGCACATGCTGTTTGAAAGCAGTCAGTCACTCGCTTTGTTGCATTCACTCTTGGACATCTTCGATGTATACCGGACACGCGTCTTTCACAACGCCGTCGTGATGAGTTTAGTCCTACCGTGGATGCTTAACCATTGACCCGCTTGTCTTGCAGCTTGGAGTTTAGGCGCTGGACAGATCCTAATCCGAACTGCCAGTCACAACGTGACGCTGCGTCCGATGGATTGAAGTTATACCGGACTGTTTTCAGATTCGGCTGTTCCCAACGAACTACACCGTGTGCTTGCAAGTGGTTAGTTCCATGTCAGATGCACCCGCAACCTGAGGAACGACACCGAGGTGGTCTTGACGCCGACCTCAGCGCCTCACAAGTGTCGGCGAAGCAATGCGTGCCGAAAGCGCTACGATACAGGCTAGAGTTCCATTGCAACACCAGGAATACGGAAGCACGATACGACAGGGCGCGTTGAAACGTAAACACCCGTCCGACGAGGTCGCTTCCCGGAAGCTGGGCGAGATATCATACCCTTCGCCGCCGATGTCCAGCCCGCCTTCGCCTTCTGGGACACAATTCCAACTTCCTGTCAGCGGCAGCCGTGACCCCGTGCAAGTCAGGACAAGCCGTGAAGGCCCAATCACATCCCTGGGATCCGTTCTAGCAGCTTCCTTACCATCAGCACAAGGTCCGGCGCCTCCTGCTCTCTTCCCTCAATCTTCGGTCTTCCCAGGCTTTATTACGGCGCCTTTAAGCATTCACTCTATCGAGCCGTTGCAATCAGCGACCCATCCATTTGATCCCGTTGGACAACCTTCACAATGCGTTCAGTCCGGAAGACCACGGCTGGACGCAAACGTAACGACTACCCAGCCCGCTTCCTGTACGCCAGCCGTTGATACTCCATCTTCAGCGCGGAGAGGCCGCAAAGCCAAGGCCCATGTGGCCTCTGCATGCGTCAACTGCAAGCGGGCTCACCTTAGCTGCGACGTACAGCGTCCGTGTGCGAGATGTGTTGCTACGGGCAAGCAGGTAAGCATTGTGGTACCCCACCGTGGTTCGCTGGCTTCGCTCATGGTTTACTTAGGACACATGTTTCGATGTGCAACACAAAAAGCGTGGACGTCCACGCTTGCGGGAAGAAGGAGAGTCCAGAGCCGAACCAGCGGCATCCGAAGCAGCATCTCAGGCATCTTTACCTAAAGGCCCTTCACAAACACCGACCCGGCCAATCGCCAGCACAAAGCACCGACGGACAGATTCATATCGTTCATTACGTTCCCAGACAAGCGACGATTCACCGTTGTGGTCCGGATCGACCACGAGCTACCCCCCTTCGGCGATACTACAGTCGCCTTTCAATTACCAGCAACCACACGCCCCCAACAGCGGACGGCCGCCATACGAAGTACCGACGGCACTGCTCGATCTCGATTTCTTCATCCTCCGAGCGAACCGGCCCTTCGAGCAGATCGTGATGGGTGGGCAAAGCCTTCGAGGCCGTCACATAGTCGATGTTGCGGGTCCAGCCCACAGCGAGAGCTTTCAGAATGTGCGGACGCGGCTCAGGGGAGAACGTGAGGCGCGTGAGCCGGCATACATGCCGCCCATCCTGCAGCCTGGGCAAGATGCTTTGCAAGGCATCTCGGAATTGGACGTGGATGGATTCACGGAAGGCTTTAGCGACGAGACGTACGCATGGACCCAGACCCAGCTCGGCTCCGCTGCACAGACATTCCCGGCCCGCGTCAGGCTGGCAAAAGCTGGCATCTTCTTTGTCGTGGTGACACTGCCCACCTTCCGACCCGTCGAGCAACCGCCCTCGATGCCGCGATATGGTGCCCCATTAGCGGTCGGCCTGCCTTTACGAGCGCCCGAGTCCTACCCCCCGGGCCTTCGCGAAGCAGCATCACAGTCAGCGCCACCTATGCCAAACATGCCTTTCCACGGCGCAGCGGCTGGCTTGGCACAGCCGCCACCGGCACCGATCCAGCACCTCCCACCATACACCTACCCACCACCACAGCCTTCAAAGTCATGGCAACCGCAACAACAACAACAACAAAAGCAACCATCATATCCTCCCCAATATTTCCCTCCAGCACCAACGCCCTCCCGACTCCCCATCGCCGAACCCCCAACCGACACGGCGGCCTTCACGCCCCGTCCAGCGCCTCGAGACGTCACCCGACCGCGCGCTGCAACAAGCGAGCGGCTATTACCTCCCATTGTCGAGAGTCCGACCGCCGGAGCCGCCACCAATCGATCCAGAGCGACGACTATGGACAGCATAATACAACAGGCGTCTGGGGACGAGGAAGATGGCGAGGGATCTCCGAGGAAGAGGCGGCGGATGGGGATTGACGATGTCTTGCAGCGATGACATGACGACGACGTTTTGATAGATTGTAAATGCGGGAATACACGGGTGGGGATTGTTGATGAGGCACGGTTTGTTTCAGCAGGAACGCGCGATGGCTGCTTGGATCGATGGACGAACATGAAGAGATATGGATTATTGTACAGGTGGGGAAAGAACGCAGCGATGAGCCCGGGAGAATAGGATGAGGCACGCTCTGGCGAACGCGGTATGGTCGACTCGGCGCAACGGGGGAGCATGGTCCAGCTGTTTCCCGCCCAGGGCACACATCGCGACTTAGAGCAAGGATGCTGGGTGGAGGGAAATTGGACGGTGTATGATCACAACTGCAAACAGGATGAAGATGGTGGCTGTTAATGAAAGTTCAAAGGATGAGTCGCGACGATATAGATAGAAGAAGGAGTCTCGTGAATGATGTAAGGAAAGGGGAATTAGTCATTGATGACAAGATAGATCTAGACAGACTTGCGACTTGATACATCGCAAGCAAAAAAATTTGCGTTTCGAAGATCACTACGGTTGAGAGACCATATTCGTCGTGTGAACTTTTCCTCCATTCTCCTTCTCAACGCCATCGCTATGCAAAAATCGTGCAGGAAATCATCAATGAGCTCACGCGGCTTGGGGTTCGGCTACAGCCGATGCAGGGCGTGATGGCAACTGGGTTGGTGGCGCGGTGTGGCTGGGTCCCATCTGCTCATCGGCTGGCGGCGCGGCTGCAGCAGGGTGTTGACCCGGTGGCTGCGACGGCTTCTTACTCGTCTCTTCGGGGAAGAGTTCCGGCATGAGACCGGGCAGGAAGCGGTCGAGCCTGGTCCACGTCTCGGTCCAGATTTGCTTCTGCTGCGGCGTCTGCGCTTCCGCTTCTGGATGGCCGTCGGAGGAGGAGGAGGAAGGGGGCACCATGTACCCGCCATTGGACATGACGAGCAAGATGTTCTTCAGCGACTCCGGCACGGCTTCGACCAGGGTGTCGCTCTGGCCGCTGTTCATCAGTCGGTCCATGATACTCAGGATGGTAACCCACAAGTCGAGCACGCCGTCCCATTCGCTGAGCAGCACCAGGTAATGCAAGAAGATCTTGCACAGGAGCTGGGCCGCCTGGACGCGCGTCTCGCTCATGCCGACAGGGTCGGTCTGGTAGACCTCGGGCTTCAGCAGTTGGTTGATGAGGGGGAAGAGGACTTCGCCGAAGATGTTGGTCCATTCCTTGTGGTCGGGCGATGCCAGCTCCGGCGACTGCAGGCATCGTTGCAATGACGTGAACGCTTGTTGGCGGATCTCGCGGCATGGGTTGACGCATTGTGTGGCCAGACATTGAAGGACGGGCGACCAATAGGCCCTCCACGCCTCGTTTGTTTCGAGGTGGGATTGCTCAATCAGCGTCGGCACGCGGCTCGCGAGCTGAGACACGATCCTGAGGGCTCGTGTTCCTCGAATGACGGCTTCACTCTTCTTGGCAGTCTTGTCTTGCGGTGGCTGCTGACTCCTTCGCGCTATCTGCTCCCGCTTCGCGCCGACGCTGCCGGCAGTTGCAAAGGCGTTCAGTAGGGCGACGGTAGCTTCATAATTGTCAGCCGTGATGGCAGAGTTAGGGCCGTTTGCGATCAGCTCCGTAGTATGAAACACCAGGGCTGCCGCCTCAGGCTGCGGCTGCAGCGCGTGCATCACAGCCCAGAAGTCGGGAGACGTCGCCATTTCATTCTTGAGCTCGGCAGGCCCACTGATGCAGCCGTGGATGCCTTTGAGGATTGGCTGTGCGCACTGTCTCAACAGGTCTTGCCGGAAGCGGGAGATTGCGTGCAGTACAACTGGCGTGCGGATGTACTTGTGGTCGTTGCTCGCTCTGAGCAGTGCCAGCAGATAGAAGACTGTCCGGCTTAACGCGATGGGATGTAATTTATCCGCTTCTCGAATGACGGATTGCAGGGCGTCGGCCACTTCGGCGCCAAGAATGGTAATCGTCTGTTCATCCCGAAGAGCGAGGATTGTCGCCAGCTCAAGCACGTACACCACAGCTGGACTGTACACAGGTCGCTCCGCAAGCGGCTTAGGTCCGTTGACACGCACCGGTGTTGGAGCTGGTATGTCGGGCTTCGTGGAGATCACTGGAGGAGACTCTTGCTCGGGCAGGTGGGAGAGCAGAGCCTGAGTGAGCGACTTCAGTGAATTGACTGGCAGTTCGCTAACGTTGCCAAGGATTTCTTCAAAGCGGCAAGCGCTGATGCAGTCGACGGTGCATAGCGTCGCCTCGATCTCTTGATCATTAGGCTCCGGTGGCTCGTCATTCATCATGTTGTTGACATAGTTCGCAAAGGCACCAAACAAGCCCACATCGTTAGCTTTGTCGTTGCGTTCAATGACTTGCACAGGCGACTGCAGCGGGATCGGCGGTAGATCAAGATCTCGGGAGATCGAGGTGAAAGACGTTGGGATCAAGGCGTTTACGAAGAGGTTGATGATGATACGGATAATCTGCTCAATCATCAGCGGTAGGGACATTTGAGTTGGTTAGTGGGAAATACTCACGTGAATCCAGCCAGCTCGAACGGCGTGCTCATGGCCGTTGATGATCCTGAATAGTACCAACGTAGCAAGCTGGGCTTTGTGGTCACGGCCAAAGTCAACGGCAAACTTGCTGACCATGATCGATTTGCCGCTAGCCTGCACCTCGGTGTTGAGGCCTGTATCCGGTGGCGTGCGGGTAGCGAGCGTGGAGATCTTCGCCAGAGAATGCACGATGTGGTCGAGACATTCATGGTTCTGGTATCTCGCCGCGATTTGCGCACACTGGTTGTATCCTGCAATCACCCGTTGAAAGACCGCGTCTTCGGTCGCAGAGACCAAAACATAGTTCAGCGTAGCCACAATAGGGCGCCACGTGGCAGCGAACATATCGGCATCGTAGATATTGGTATCGCAGATGACGAGGTCTTCAGCCGTCTGCGTCTTGACGAGCAATTCTTTCCATGCATGTTCAAATGCATGCTTGTTGTCATGCTCTTCGGGCAGAACGATTTCGGCTGTCTTGATCGCATCATATATGTCTTGCAAGTACTCCGGTTCGAAGTTCTTCCCGCCATTGACTCCGCGAAGGTTGCGTGCAAAGTCTTCTAACTTCATCCGATTCTGCGATTTGACGTTCGGGTTGTACAGGTCGGTGTTGAGCATGATGATCGCGTACGTCAGCACAAAGATGGCATCCTTGTCGACGATGCTCTCCGGCTGGGCAGCGTTGAAGTATTTTTCACTGAACACAGTGACGATGCGTTCGATCAGGGCGGACTCGCCAGGTAAGCGGAAAGTGTTCAGTAGCTGTCGCAATGCCTCATCGACACGGAGCCCACGGAAGTCGAAGAGGCCGATGAATGCTTCAAGGATAGCCTCGTTCGATTTCTTGGAGATGAACTCGCCGAGGACCTTCTTGTCGATCCGTGTCGTGCCTTTCAGGAAGCTCGTCACAGATTTTGCATCATTTGGATCCTCGATGATGCCTTTACTCGCGAGAAAAGCAATACCTCCCTTCGGACTCTCATTGAACTTCGTTGCACCGCGGATGATTATGCTCTTTCGGTTGCGCTGCTCCCGTAATTGGTGTGCACTCGGCAAGCCAGCAGTCCGCGGCTCGTCGTCTAGACGATCTGCCACCCATTGGACATATCCCAACAGACTGTCGAGGCATAAGGGTGGGACGTTCGTAGTGCTCCAAGTCGCTGAGTCCGGGAATGCATTGCGAGACAGCAAGCCAACCATGTCGGTGCATAAGTCGCTCCGGTCGATCTCGCAGTCGTAGTTTACGAACAGCTCAACCATGAAGCTCGGGATGCGCACCAGTCCCCCAACCGACTCGACCATGGCTTCTCTAGCATCGGGTTTGCGCGAGCCACCTTCCATGCCGAGCCGCTGTCTGTCGCGTACAGGTACTGGCGTCGCTCTTCCACTCTCAATCCCGGACGATGGCTGAGGTTTCACCAATGCCGGTGCTTGCGGAACACCCTTGTAGAGATCAGGATCGATGTTCGGTTCATCCGGTATGGGAACCCGAGGATGTAAGCAAGCGACCACGTAGGAGAGAAACAACTCCTGCTGCAACTTGAGCACACTTCGGCACGTCGCGAGAAGCGTGCCAGCGACTCGTAGAGACTCATGCAGGATCGCAATGTTCTCAGATCGCACTAGCTGGAACAAATTTCGACAGAGTGTGTCCTTTGCCAAAGATGCGAGGCTCGGGTGATTCGCGATACTAGGACCTGCAACCTCAAGCGCCACGTTCACTATTCGCAGCGCCATGACTCGCAAAGTGTCCGTTCTCTGTCTGTCGTGAGGATCTAACAAGTCAGACAGAACGCGGAAGAGCTCGCGTATTGAGGGAAGTCCGTACGGCCGCACGTCCAGCGTTTCGTCGTCTTGTGGCTTCGACAAGTCTACTTGGCTACCATTCACATCCATGGAAGGTCGGTTGGAATGCTCAGCACCCGGAGCCTCGAGGCTGTGGCTGATCCTGCTGTGTTGCATTACGCTGGGGCCATGGTCACCGTTGGGATTGGAATCGATCTTGGCGGCTTCCATCTCCTCCTGCGCCACGTTGCCCTCCAAAGCTCCAGGATCGTCGCCGAACTCTGTCTCCAGCATCTTCAATCTGCAAAAGATCGTCTGACACATAGTGACCATGCTGATCTCAGCACTCCGTCTGAGCAGTTCGCTCATCCGCAAGTGACAGCAGATACTCAATGCACACTCCATCATCTCGCAGACACTTTGATCGCCAAGTACCTGGCCTGACGGGCCGCAGATCATATTCTCCATCAGCTTCAAGATACGAAGAAAGACCACTTCATCGCTAGGGCTGTTGTCGCCCTCGAACCTGCAGTGAGTCACTGTTGACGCTAGCATTTGCATGCCGGGTGCGAAGTTTGGACTCTCGATGTTGATTATATTGTAAGACAACATCTTTGTGATAGCGATCAAAGCCAGACTCGTGATCGGTGCGGTGGTACTGGAACTCCTGATCACCTGCAGGAACGGCTGCAGCAGGCTCGGCGTATCGAACATCTGGATGTCGTTGCAGTGTTTGAGGTCCGCTCGAAGTTTTGCAAAGCCACTCATAAGCGGATTGTCCTGCATGCTCTGCCCCTTCTTGCCTCGCAAACCCCATCTTGACGTAAGCGTCCCGTCGTCTTCGATGAGATCGATCTTGCTGCTCGCTCGATTCCGGTCGTGGTTCATTGCATGTGTGTCCGAGGTGGGCGAGCGTCGGCTGGCGGGAGAGCCCAAGATGGACGAGATGGAGGAGTGAGCCCAGCGGGCGTGCTTGCGCATGGCCGACGTGACGGTAATGCATTCGGTGACCACCAAAGCCACCGGGTCTATGGACACCGACGTGCCGACTGGCCTCCCCCCGTCCAACATCACGTCCGTCATGGTCGGGACTTCTTTGCTCTCATAACATCCGTCAGTGCTGCCCTCCATGCGAGTCTGTCCGATCGTTATATGTGTACGTGTTGTTTCTGGGGAGCGCAAGTGAGGAGCGTCAAACGGTCATGTAGCTGGGAAGAAGTGCCAACCACTGGGGCGGGCTGCTTGCAGTCAATCAACTATAAGCATTCATACATCCCTAGTAGTTTACGGTAGACGTATGTATGTAGTGTAGTTACATCGGCGGTATAGCGAGCTATGATCAGCCACATGTCTAAACGTTAGTACACGACTTCTGACACACCCGTTCAGCGGCATCACCCCCGAGAAAGGCCGCAACCGCCTACCTACAACCATCAATCCGACATCTCCAGAATGAAACTCGCAATCGCGTTGTCGGTCCTGGGCCTCGCCAGCTACGGGCAGGCACATGGTGGCCACGAACAGCAGCCCATCCCCGCCGACGCCGACTGGGCGACACGTCACATGGCAGAGGAGCATCACATCACCTCCTTTGACCCCGGCTCGTTCTTCAACCTTCACGATTACGACAGTAGCAACGAATGGACGCCCGACGATATCTTGAAGACATACGGCCTGACAGACGAGTCGACGAAACACATCTCGCAAGAAGAGAAGGACAAAGCAGTGAAGCAAGTCATTGATCTGTTCGACCGCGACTTGAGCGGCACCATCTCCTTCGCCGAATACACCGTCGGCGAGGCGCAAGGGCTGAAGCTGCCGGATTTTGGCTACGGACCAGGTCACCACGGTGACGACGAGTACGAGTACGAGATCCACCATTTCGAGAAGTACCATGGCGAGGACGCCACTGAAGAAGAATTGAACCACCCGGAGGACATTGAGCACTTTCGGAAGCACGAGCTGCTGGAGGAGCAGCAAGAGCGAGAAGAACGCATGGACCGCATGTCCATTGTCGAAGCCAACATCCCCGCTAAGTTCCGGAGAGGTGGCTAAGAGGTTTCGGCAAGGACCAATGGAGGAGTCGATGGATCTGCTCGAGAAGGCACTGGAGCGTATTTCGGCCGAGGACGTGCAGTTCCCGCGGCACTTTTTCTACATCGCGGCGTCAGTCCTCGCATGGGTTGCGTTCTGGGAGTTGGCCGACGGGAACCAGCAGAACCCACACACGCAGACGATGGCTTGGCTGTTCGTCTTCCTAGCTGTATGGCTGGCCTACAGTTTTTGAGCACTGGCCGCATGTACGATCACTGACGAAAAGCGATGATTCATGTGCATAGCCGGGCGGTGTGTCTGTTTTAGCCGGCACTCCCAAGTGGTGGTATATAGATGTCCAGCACACAGTGTATCACGCCCGGCGCGTAGCTCTTGAGGCGGTTGACGTGCTCAACTTCCACGCTGCGGCCACGATTGTGAGATTGTACTAGCGAGGACTCAATCTCCGCACGTACTTCTTCCGCTCTCTCTTCAATCTCATTGATAGCGAAGTTCTCGTGAACATGAATCCACCCACCCAATCGTTGATCCAGGACCTGTACTGCCGTTCCCCAGCTTCCTCTCGATGTCGGCAGCAAGCCACAGTTGACGTGCCGGACAGGTGGCAGTCGCGATCTCATCGAGTCGACTCGAGCAACCGCATACTCATTAGATTCGTTGAAAACGATGAAAGTCGTCTCATGGTCCTCCACCACCTCCCTTAAACCCGCGTCCTCACCATCCAGCACCACAGCCTTCCATCCATTCGCCCTCGCCCCCCGGCGCAGTCCCTCGCAGCTCCACGCATTCAAATCCCAGCCCAAAACCTTCTCTACCCCAGCCTTCGCATACGAGAACGCAAAGTACCCGATCCCGACGTAGAGATCTACCGCTGTGCAGCCCTCGCCGCCGTCCTCACGACCTCGCACCACCGCCTCAGCGACGGAATGAAGACCCAACAGCCTTGCTTTCTCCGAAATGTTGCCGCGGGAGAACATAATCCATCGCGGTGCCCACGTCTGAAAGATCCCGTTCTGCTTCGCCGTGACCCAGAAAGCGCTGTCGAAGTCGGCCTGTGTTGGCGGATTGCTGCAGCTCGCGGGCCCAACGTCGCCGTACAACGGCGCGAAATCGCTCGGAGAGCGGAGGGTGTTCTCCTCTCCGGATCTGTCACTGGAGCTTTGATTTCGGCGGAGAGGGATGGGTTTGGTGACCGCTATGTGCGTGACCTTCAGATGCACTGCAAGTAGTTCGTACAGATTTTGCAGATCCGCAGAGGATATGGCCGGATCCTGTGCCAGTATCGAAGTGGCCACTGAGGGTAGCAAGAGCATGCACCCGTAAACTACATAAGACTTTTGCAACCTGCTCGTTGTGGCGATAGTCTCGTCTAGTAAACGGCATTGGCGTTGTGACAGCCATGTCGAGAGCGCTTTGTCCATTCTCTGTAGTTTTCCCGGATATCCGTTCACAGGTGTTGGAGTACGGCCTGGATCTGCTTTGCCTGACCATGCATGGTCGAAATACTGCTTTCTCGGGTTACCCTTCAGTCAAGTCGGTGGGGGACATATACATCGTGGCGCTCGATGGTGAGAAACACTGAAGACTGCAAGCTCGGGGGAAAAGAAGGCAATCGATTGCCTGATGCCAAGAGCTGCTACAAGGCTATTCCCAGGTACACTGATGTCGATGCGACGACGATCTGGCAAGGTCCGAAACAAGCGAATCTCAATGGCAAACACACACATCTACACACGCACGCACAATACACGATTGATGTTCAGAGGCATGTTCGATGAGCGCGTTCATAAATTTCATTCGATTTCAGAAAATGCGCTTCAACACTCGTTGAAGCTCCGGCGGCTGGTCACGGCTCGCCATGGCGCCCTTGTCGTGCACCTTCCTCTGCTTGAAGTCCCTCCCAGTTTTGAGCGGTGCGTCGCCTTTATCAGCTTTGCCAACACCTTCGCCCTCACTCTTTGGCTTCTGCTTCGCCTTCTTCTTCCTCTCCATCCCCTCCAACATCTTCCCTCTCTCGACATCCTCCAAGAACGCCTTGTTCTCCTGCCTCGTCCTCCTGACCTCCTCCCGCAGCCTCGCCGCCCGCTCCGCGTTCTCATTCGCAATCTGCTCCGTCAAGTGACTCCACTTGAAAGCCTTGAGATACTTCATATTCCACAAATCATCGTGGTAGAAATTACCCTTCTTCCCGCCAATAATGTTCCCATTCAACAACTCCGCGGCAAGCTTCGCCTCGTTTTTCGAGACAAACTCCACCCAGCCATCTGTGAAGGACTTTTTCTTGTTACCGCCGCGCTTCACCCGCTGGACGTGCGCGGCGTGATCTTCGGGTGTGAGGAAGATGCGCCCGATGCCTTTCGACGCATGAGGAGCGAGGAAGTGCTTGAGCGTTTGCGGCTTCATGAAAGGCGGCACGCGGGAGATGTAGACTACACCGCTCTTGCGCGCGGCTTTCTCAGCTGCTGCGACGGACTTGGGGATGCGAGGTTTGGCTGGCACTGGAGCTGGCCCGTCGTGCTCTACTTCTGCATCGAGCTCTTCACTGGGGGCTTCGTGGGCTGGCGCTTGATCGTATGACCGGAGAGATTCCTCGAATGCTTCCAGGTCCTCATCTCTCTCACGTTGTCCGTTCGCTTGGCCCAGCTCATCCCTCCATTCGTCGTTGTTGTCGTCGTCTGAATCCGTGTCCGTTTTGCGCCGCTTGTTCGCACGACCGGTAAGGGCTCCTCTGCTTTCCTCGAACGCATCCGAGTCGTACCCCTTGTCAGTCTCGTCCTCACTGTCATCGCCTTCCAAGAATTCGTTCCGCTTTCGGACCGACATATTGCGATTGTTCATGAGTTTGTTCACGATTTCGACGCGCATACAGAACGGAGATTAAACCGGTCGGATCATAATGTTGATCCCATGCGCCAGTTTTAGGGGGGTGTTGTCTCGAGCTCGGCTGGGCTTAGCGTGGCCCGGCGAACTTCTCCGCTGCGGTGCTGTCGGCCGTAGCCTCTCGGCTCCATCGGGCGACTGTATGCCGAGATACAACATCACATGCTCCCTCCTATGTGAAATCGAGCATGAATGTCCATACATATTGGCAACCTGTTTGTTGCCAATGCACGCAACAGCCTTTCGTCTTGTTCCTCGCTTGTCATTATAAGAGGATTTGATACGTGAGTACGATCATAACCTGACCTTCATTCAGGAGCTTTTCTCGGACAAAATCACGAGACCACATCAATCACGGACTTGAGAACTCCTTCTTGCACAGTAGCACGGTCATCATGGGAGCAACAAAGACCGTGACAAGCGCCGTTCCCGCGGGCGTTTGGTGTCCAGTGGTGTCTCTCTACAAAGACACACCACGACAAGAAATCGACATCGAAGCCACGCAGAAATACTTCTCACACCTCATCCGTGGCGGGGTCAACGGTCTGGTCCTCCAAGGCTCGACGGCCGAAGCCGCCTTGCTTTCTCCGCAGGAGCGGATCGACATCATCCACACCGCACGCAAGGCCGCCGCGGACCTGGACGCACCGGATTTCCCGCTCGCCGCTGGCATAAGCGGGCAGTCGACCAACGAGACGCTTCGTTTGGTGGACGATGCGGCGCGGGCGGGCGCGGACTTCGGTCTCTTGTTGCCTCCAAGTTACTGGCCGAAGGCTGTCGGAGCCGACGTGATTTTGGATTTCTACCGGGAGGTAGCCGACGAGAGCAAGATACCGATCATCATCTACAACGTTCGTCGAAATAAGACACAGCATTCAATGAGTTCCGCACTAACAACGCGCTCCAGTTCCCCGGCGTCACCGCCGGGATCGACCTGGGTATCGATGTCCTCTCGCAACTGGCTCAGCACCCCAATATCGTCGGGGTAAAGCTCACCTGTGCGAACGCGGGCAAAGTCACGTCGTTGACCGCACGCTACGCGCCTAACGAATTCGCCGTCTTCTCCGGTCAATCCGACTGGCTTCTACCCTGTCTGACCGGCGGCGGCGTGGGCTGCGTCACAGGCATCGGCAACGTCTTCCCCAAGTCCGTCGCCAAGCTTTATTCGCTCTGGCAGGAGGGCAAGATCGAGGAAGCCCGCGAGTTGCAGGGCCGTGTTGCTTTGGCGGAGTCGGCGTGCAAGAAAGGACTCGCGGCGACCAAGTATGGCGCTGCCGTCTTTGCAGGGTCTCAGGCGGGTGTCACGAACGAGGCTGCGTTTTACCCTCGGAAGCCGTATAAACCGGCATCTAAGCAGTTGCAGCTGGATACAGTTTCTTTGATGCAGGGTCTAGCGGAGTTGGAGGGGTCATTGGAGGATCGCGTTCAGCGAAGATAGGTGGTGAATCGAGACTACAGAGATGAATTCATGCTTAATGAAGGACCCTTTTTACATACGTGTATGTAGAACGAACGTGAGACTGCATGCCGTTCCACCTGAGCAATGGTTCATACATCTTTTTGAAACTCGAGTATTATTGGCATCCTACATACGCATATCCATATTTCTATAGACCTACAGGTACTTTTGTACATGTACAGGCAATAAATTGGTGATCACGTGTCTCAAACCTGGGAAGTACCGCGCTCGGAGCCGGTTCGCCGTGGTTGCATGACTCGTGCTGTTCATGTACGGCGGCCAACGCCGACTTCACTCCGTAGAAGTTGGGCATCACCTAGCTTGACCATCTCAGCGCCCGATAGCAACCGTCTGCATTCGGTCCCGAGGCCGGCGATGACCACATCAAGTGCTTTGTCGCCGAATCGGCGTATATGCATACCACACCTCGCGGTCCAGAAGCTCGTGACAACCTCAAACTTCCTTCCTATTCGAGAAGATCACAACGCAGAACCATGGCAACCACCCACTTCACGCTGAACACCGGCGCAAAGATCCCAGCAGTCGGATTTGGGACATGGAAAGCAGCGCCAGGCGACGTAGCCAAAGCCGTCGAAGCCGCATTCGCGGCGGGTTATCGCCACTTCGACTGCGCACCGCTCTATTTCAACGAAGCCGAGATCGGACAGGTCTTCAAAACCGCCCCTCTGCCCCGTGAAGAGTACTTCGTCACGACGAAACTCTGGTCGTCGGACCACCAGCGCGTCGCCGCCGCTCTGGACAAATCCCTCCACGACCTTGGCCTCGACTACGTCGACCTCTACCTCATGCACTGGCCGATCACGCTCAGCGCAGACACCGGCGCCGAGTACGGCAAAGAAGACCGGAAAGTGCACGTGCAAGGCTGGGACTTCCGCGACACATGGCGGGCGATGGAAGCCCTGCTGTCCACGGGCAAAGTGCGCGCCATCGGTGTCGCCAACTTCTCCACCGTGAATCTAGAAAAGCTGCTCGCGACAGCCACCGTCGTCCCGGCCGCCAACCAAACTGAAATCCAGCCACTGCTGCCGCAGAAGAAACTCAACGACTTCTGTCGAGCCAAGGGCATCCACCAAACCGCGTTCGGACCGCTGGGTGGCACGGGGAGTACACTGCACCAGGAACGGGCGGTTGTCGAGATCGCGGAGGCGCGCGGAGTGGCGACGGGGAATGTCATGTTGAGTTGGGGCATCCAAAAGGGGTGGAGTGTCATCCCGAAGAGTACTAATCCCGCTCGTATAGCGGCGAATATTAGGGACAATTTTGTGCTGAGTGAAGATGAGGTGGCGAGAATGGATGAGTTGGTGGTGACGAAAGCTCATAGGTTCAATCGGCCAGATTGGGGGACGGTTGTGTTTCACGACGATGTTGCTGCCGGGTTGGCGTAGGGGGCATGGGATTCGAGTATCGGAAAATGCGACCACAGATCTGGAAAAACTCGGTACTTAGAGGTTAGTCTTATCACTGCAACTTTGAATACTGTGAGGGAGCAATGCGTATCTTCACGTGACTCGTTACTATACACTCAGCCACAGTCTCTTGATCTCCAGGTCGGATTGGTACAGTGCACTGGAGCGGTAGTCGAGAAACATCACGACTCTCAAATCTTCTCCACATGCACCGTCGCCCCATCCTTGTCCGCGCCCTCCAGCTTGTCCAACTGCAGCATCTCCTGCACATCGTGCCGGACCTTCTCGTCCTCGGTGGGGTAGGCGTGGCGGTACATGGTCCACAGCGGGCGCTGGAACAGGTCGTCCATCGACTCGATCGACCGGCCTTTCATCTCCGGCAGGCAGAAGTAGATGAAGACGACGCCGGCGTAGGTGAGCAGGGAGTAGAGGAGGAAGGTGCCGTAACCGAGGTTGGTGAGCATGACGGGTGTGGCGCGGGTCTGTCAGATGTCAGATATTTCTCTTGTGATGCTTTCTGGACGATTCCAACGTGATCCAACCTACAATTCCAAAGTCTACGATCCAATTTACGAAGAAACAGAAGGACATGCAGACGGAACGCTGTTTGCACAAGCATTAGCGGTCAAAAATTGGCTTTTTCCGAAGTGAATTCGGTCTTACGATTCGGGTGGGGAAGATCTCCGCGGCGACGACGTAGCATGCGACCTATATAGTGGTTAGTCATACCAATGGGTCGCGCGTGTGTGGGAAGGGTGGACGTACGGAATGGCCAAAGGACCAACCAAAAGCGTAAATGTAGATGAAGATAATGCCCACGATCCCACCAGCCGGCGTGCCTCCGACAGTGTCACTGGCCGCGGAGGCTCCGGCGAAGCGCAGGTAGATAGCGAGGTACAGCATCGCAGTGGCTTGCATACTGGCGCCGATGAGGAGAGGAAGTCGGCGACCGACGCGACTGTAGAGACAGTGTCAGTGAAAGATGGCCTTGGTGACCCGGGGCAATCAGACTCACTCTACAAGGTAGGCCACGTAGAAGATGGTCGTCACAAACTTGACAACGCCGTAGATTCCCTGGTTGTGAGTTATCAGTCGTCGTCCGAATATTGCAAGTCACAAGTCGCGAGAGTCACTAACCGTCGTCAGTAAACTGCTCGAGCCACCCTTGACCCCGATCAGCTCGAAGATCGCGGGAGCCTGTAGGTAGTCAGTCTCCACTCTTGTCATATCGTCTAGGCTGTACTGGTTGAACTTACGTAGTAATTCAGGCTGTCAGTGCCGGTGAATTTGTGAAGTAAGAACAGGACGACTGCCAGGATGAACCGCTGCAGGTTGCTTTTGTTCTGGAAGATGTCCTGGATAATCACCCAGTAGCTGTGGCCTTGGTGCGCCTCTTGCTCGAATCGCACCTGCGCCTCGATCTCTTGGTACTCGACTTGGACGTATGGGTGCTCGGCCGGGAGCTTGCGGAGCTTGACCAGGTTGGCGAGGCCCTGTTTGAGCTCGGTATCAGCGAGAATATGACGGGATGATGTTGCAGGAAAGCCTTGCATGGGATCGTTTGGTTGCCGTTAATGCAGGCCTTCTCAAAACACAGGCGAAGAACGAAGATAAGTCGATCACGGAAAGGTCTTACCTGTTGAGATTTGCCCTGGTTGATAAGATAGCGTGGCGTTTCCGGGACGAAAGGGATCATGAGACACATAAGGACACCGGGAATGAGCTGAATTCCCATAGCGACCCTCCACTGAGTGTCATCGTGCTCCACACCGTTGAACTTCCAAAGGCTGACTCCATAGTTGACGAAGAAGGCCAGCATGAGGGAGAAGAGGATCATCAGGTTGTAAGACGCCGTCATCGAGCCACGAATCGATTTGGGAGAGTTCTCGGCCAGGAATTGTGGGGTGAGCATTGAGCTCGCTCCAACACCCATGCCGCCGATAAAGCGCCCGGCAAGGAGCACGTCGTAACTGGCGATCATCTGCATGATGGCTCCGACCACAAAGACTACGCCCCAGAGGAACACGCTCCATTTCCGTCCGAGGAAGTCGGCCGTGGGAGCGGCGCACAGAGCACCGGCGGAGCCACCGGCAGCCAACATGGCGGCAATGGTGCCCTAATCATATCTCAGCACAGGTCTGTACAGTCGGCATGTTATGTTGGGGAGGGTTGTCTACCTTGCGGTTGTCACGCTCAGCTTTGGTGAGGTGGATCAGGCCGAAGGCGTTCTGGAAGGAAGGAAGGGTGAGGATGCCCCCTATGTTGCCGCTGTCGAACCCATAGAAGCAGCCTGCCCATGCGACGGAGACGAGGAGGAAGAGGAGACGCTTGTTGAAGATGGCCTTGGGGTCGGTTCTGGCCTCTTTGCTGGCCCAGATACTGGTGCCGCCAGCCATCCTCGCGGGTGGGAGAGGGTGAGACGGGGTATGGATGTGAAGAAGGGAAACAGATAGGTTCACTACAGACCTCTTTTATCCGTTGCGACGGTGGTCGTGGGGATCCCCACACTCCTATATGTATACCTTTGGGGTATGGGGTCGGAAGGGAAACAACTGGACATTCTGGGGTAGAGGTGGAGAAACCCTGCCCCCTACAGTAGCGGCATCCACTCTACTTCCACTATTCTATATCTCGGAGGACTCGCTCCGATCTTCAGTCCTCTCTTGAAAGCTCGGCTTCACTTCCGATCTGCACTGATTCAGGGATGCCGTCGGAGGGTTTTCCGCAGTGTTGCAACGCGTGACCAGTCAATGCGGCAAACGAGCGAGGTGGATTTCTACTGATCTAAAGGTGAAAGCCAGTCAGACCTTCACAGGATATAGTAGATATTTTGCCAGCGAGAGCAAGTTGACAAAATCGAGGCCGGTCTTGCAAACGAAACCAACAACAAGGACTTGGACTCAGCCTCGTGTAGCCTTTGCCAATTGAACGAAATGGGAAGTTACGGCAATCAAGACACGGCTGCATCACTGTCGTCACAAGACGGCCGCCTCATCACGGCTGACAGTGCTCTCCCTCATGAGACTGCCTTCATTCCCTCTGCCACTTCACAGTGCCACGCCTCCAATCTGCTCTTGTTGGAGAATGGGAATATACTTTGTGCCTGGTTCGGTGGCTCCCAGGAAGGCAAGCCCGATATCAGCATCTACCTGGCACGCCTCTCAGCCAAGAGTAAAACCTGGTCCGAAGCGCGCAGAGTGACTTTCGACAGCACACGGAGCGAGCAGAATCCCGTCTTGTTCCGGACGCCGTCTGGCGTGCTCTGGCTTCTCTATACATCCCAAAGCCTCGGCGATCAGGATTCGGCTGTCGTCAAATATCAGACCTCCAACGACGAAGGGCAATCCTGGAGCTCGCCCAGCGTGCTGTTTCCCGAGCCAGGAACATTCATCCGCCAACCCATGATCGTGTTAGACGACGGCAGATGGGTGATGCCAACCTTCAAGTGCCGCACCGAACCAGGCACGCGGTGGATCGGCAACGACGACATCTCCGCCGTCCGAGTCTCGTCCGACGCAGGCAAGACCTGGACGGAGCGGGAAGTGCCCGACAGCTATGGATGCGTTCACATGGAGATCCAGCGACTCCAAAACGGAAGCTACCTGTCGCTCTTCCGCAGCCGGTGGGCCGACAACATCTACATCTCCACATCACCTGACGCGATCGAATGGACGAAACCGATCGCGACTACGCTACCCAACCCGAACGCAGGCATCTGCTTTGACGTGCTGAGGTCTGGACGCGTGGTAGCGGTATACAATCACTCGTCCAAAGCGAGCGCCCGGGGACGTCGAGAGGGCCTGTACGACGACATTGCCGAAGCGAGCGACGTTCGCAAGAACCAAATCAGCAAGCACGATGGCAAAGAAGCCTTCTGGGGCGCTCCGCGGGCTCCGTTGTCAATTGCTTGGAGTGATGACGACGGCCGCTCGTGGCGGTCAGGGGTGTTGGAACAGGGTGATGGGTTCTGTATGACGAACAACAGCGAGCAGAAGCTGAACCGTGAGTTGTCGTATCCGAGTATGGTGGTGTCCGGTGATGGGAGTATGCACATTGCTTTCACGTTTTGGAGGCAGAGGATCAAGTATGTAAGGCTGGCGGAGGATGTTTTGGATTCTATGTGAGACGTATACAGAAAAAACGGCCGATCACGTGTTTCTGGGGAGCCGTCTCGGCAACGGAAGGCGGGAGATCCCATTGCAACGTCCGACATCCATCATCCATCGTCCTTCATCATCTTCATCTCATAAGCTACATGTAATACTCCTTCTATCACTGTGGTCCTCACCCTGCAGCAGTGGATCGCATCTCGAACATCTCGACAAAGAGCCATTAGCTGCCGTTCGCCAGCCACGCATGTCTCCGTGAGGCAGCAGACGACGGGCCGACATCAAGCCAACTCAGCCAACTCCTCCTCCATGTTCGGCGCTCCTCCGACGTCTCGGCAGCTGCCTCCGCACCTCGCCATGCCACACCCGCACGGTGAGGCACAAGACGGCGGTGAAGCCGAGACAGACTGGCCTCCTCCGCTCCGTGCACGCAGTCCCGACCGAGGTTGATTCAAGGACCAGAGTCCAGCGCGTTCCAATCCCGTACGGTAAGTCCAAGCTACAGCCGGCAGTGACCGAGCTCCCTCCATGTAGCCTTGTATCTCATTGCATCCTATCTCTTTCACCGCGCTGGTTGCAGTCGGTCATCTGTTCTCTTATCACGTTCATCATGGCCGCCACCTTGCCTCCAGTCTCGTCCCAACTTTCATTCGCCGAGGTGGGCAAGCACAACCACGCCGAAGATTGCTGGCTGGTCGTACATTCCAAGGTATACGACATCACCTCCTTCGTTCAGCTGCACCCGGGCGGCTCCTCTAGTAAGTACATGTCGTTCATAGCGGTTATTGCTGGTCTGACGAGATCACAGTCATCCTCAGATATGCAGGAAAGGATGCCACCGCGGCTTACGAGGGTGTGCATGCACCTAGTATCATCGATCAAGGTCTCTCCGCCGAGCAATGTTTGGGCTTCATAGACCCAGACACAGTCCCTCTGGAGGTAGAGACACCGGCGGAGCGAGCCGCCGTCGCAGTCGAACAGGCGAAACCGGCAAAGCCTGATCTGTACAGCCTTATCTCCGTTCACGACTTCGAGGACGTAGCACGCCAGTTCTACACAGCCAAGGCATTTGCTTTCTACTCCTCGGCGGCGACCGACTTGGTGACGCACCAGGCCAATCATAGCTGCAACAGGAAACTGCTGCTCCGGCCTCGGATATTACGCAACGTCAAAGATGTTTCAATGCGCCGAAAGATCCTAGGGTGTCATTCTTCTGCTCCATTCTTCGTCAGCCCCGCGGCCATGGCGAGATTAGCGCACCCTGATGGTGAGCTCGCCATCGCGAGAGGTTGCGGCAACCAAGGCATCATCCAGACTGTTAGTGTGCTGCTGTCTGCCCACTCATGCGACGGTCCTAACATTTGCAGATATCGAACAACGCATCGTATCCCCTCGCCGACGTCGTCACATCCGCACCACCAGGGCAACCATTCTTCTTCCAGTTGTACGTCAACTCGGAGCGAGCCAAGACCGAGACCTTGCTTCGTTCTGCTCGCGATTTGGGCGTCAGAGGGGTCTTTGTGACGGTCGATGCACCCATCCCTGGAAAACGCGAAGCAGATGAGCGAATAGCCGCCGAGAACGTGCGATCCGTTATCAGTGGTGCGGTCGCGACCAACGACAAGAAAGGGGGTGGGTTGGGCAGAGTCATGGCTAAATACATCGATCCCACTCTCAATTGGGACGACCTTGCGTGGATCAAGCGCGTATCGGGATTGCCTTTGGTCCTGAAAGGCATTCAAACCGCCGCGGATGCGCGGAAAGCTGTGCATTACGGCGTGGATGGCATTCTACTCAGCAACCACGGCGGTCGATCACTTGACACGTAAGCAAGCCACATCACACCCTCGGAAGATGTCCCGCTAACCGTGCCATAGCGTCCAACCCGCCATGCTCACCCTGCTAGAGCTCCACAGGCACTGCCCAGAAGTGTTCCGCCACACGGAAGTCTACGTCGACGGCGGCTTCACGCGCGGCACCGACATCCTTAAAGCCCTCGCCCTCGGTGCCACCGCCGTCGGCATCGGCAGACCTTATCTGTACTCGCTGGCGTACGGGCAGGAGGGCGTGGAGCACTTGACGGAAATTTTGAAGGACGAGCTCGTGTCGGCGATGAAGCTCAGTGGGATCACGGATGTGGATCAGGCGCATCCGGGGATGGTCAACACCGCCCTTGTTGAGGGAATGCTTCAGGGTGAGGAGGAGCATCCGTGGATACAATGGAGGCCACGGGCCAGGTTATAGGGATGATAGATGGATGGTTTCCGTGAGAGTATACTTCAGCAACAGTCTCACCTCACTGACATATGTTGAGCAAAACCGATGTGTTCATCTCTCAAAGACGCAGGCAATGAATCACGACAAGAAAGCCGGAAGACATGTTTGGATTGCCGAACTAGGTGGTGCTACGTGGGGAAAGAGGGAGTCATGCGCTACTGTGCCGCCTTCCGAATCAAGTCCTCCACATCCCCTTCAGTCAACTCCGTCAAGCCAAGTAACTCATTGTCATGCTTGCCCGTGAAGTCATTCCCGTACCCCTGACCCCAACTAGCGCTCATCAAGAACGGCAGCGCCCAGCCTTCGACATCACCCGGATCCTCCTGCAAGGTCACCCGAGCCTTACGCTCGAGCTCCTCCGTCTCAACGTCCGTCACCTGCCACCCCTCCTTCCCCACGACATTCTGCGCCAGCTCCAGCAACCTCGTCTTGCTGAGCGCGATCCCGTGAATCCTGATCTCACGGTTCGCCGTTTCGTCCGCCCGCTGCAGCGCGGCGACAACGCCCCGCGCCACCATCGCAACCGGCGTCGTCGTCACTTTCGTCGCCCCACCGTCGTGCAGCTCGACGGTCTTGCGCTTGACATCGAGCAAGAACGGCGCGCCGAAGGGTATGTCCCAGTTCAGGAAGAGGTTGTTGTAGACGAACGTATACGTCGTGTCGGTGCCGGCGACCTGCTGCTTGATGTATCGTTCGATCTGGACTTTGGGGCGAAGACGGGCATGGCTTGGCTCTTGGGGTTGGCCAGGTCGCCGCCGAAGTTTGACGGCACGATGCGTTTGACGCCGGCCCGGATGGCCGCGTCGACCAGGTGCTTTTGCTGGTCGAGAGCGGCGATGGCGACCGCCGAGACCAGGGCGTCGTGGCCTTGGAAGGCTTCCGTGAGGCTGTCCGGTTGGGTGTAGTCGACTGTGGCTACTCTGACGCTGGCCGGGAAGGCGTGGGTGCTGGATGGACGGGAGAGTACGGTGACGTCGTAGTTAGCGTCCAAGAGGGCTTGGAGGATAGGAGCGCCGACTGTACCGGTTGCTCCGGCCAGGGCGACTTTCTGGATAGGTGCCATTGCGTTGAAATGCTGGTGGTGGCCCTTGATGCTTGCGATTTGGTGTTGTACACTCGGCTTGGTGGACTCGGTGGTTGTTCTACTGGATCAGTGTACCTGTAAACTGGCGATCCGAGGCTTTTATACATGGCGAGGTCGCTTGCTCTTGGTACATCATGGCATTCGGGAACGCCGTGTACAGCGGGCTCAGGAGGGCAAACGTGAGGTCTACATGCATCGTGCCGACGGAGGCTTCATACAGCCGTATACAGCACGTTGGGGAGTACATACTGAGGACCTGCCTACCAATTGGTAATACACCACGGACAAGGTAAAGGGGTGGAAGGAAGGAAGTGAGGTGTCGGCGAAGAGTTGCGCCGGTATTACATAATCTCCACCGGATGATTACATACTGTACAGGTACATCCGTAAACTCCGTCAGACACGGTGACAGGACAGCGTGGGATCGGCGACAGGCTTGGACCTTTTGGTGATCCTGGTCACATGAGAGATTTTGGTCGTCAGGAGGATGATACGTTCAGATGTGAAAGAATCTCAAGCTTGAGAAATGGCTTGCACAGTCAATGGATGGTATTCAAGAGCGCCCATCAGCCTTGACTACGTAACGAAGTCCAACTACGAGTCAAGGAAAGCAAAGTCCCCGAAATCAGAGTATAACAGTTCATCCGGTAGAGGCAGGCTCGCTTGCGCATCGTTCGGTGCCACCAGTCCGCCGCGTTGGTCGGCGGTGCCGCTTTGACAGGCGACCGTAAGCTGTCCTGAAAGTCTCTCAAAAGGGCTTTGGGCCATCATCTCGATGCCTAGCCCGGCGGTGCATTCCGAGAGACGACGGATCAAGCCCGTGGTGATGCGTGCGAACGGATGCTGTGGCATCGTGGGGATCCTCACGAAGTGGCCCAAGACGGCACTGACTTTTTGCAGCGGTTCGTGCACGGTGATGTTGAGCTGTTCGCCGTGTTTCATGCACAGCTCCATGACGAAGTGGCCGGCGAAAGAAATCATGATGTGAAAATAATGGGGGACTCCGACCAGGTTGTCCCGCAGTTCCTGGCTGTCTAGGAGCATGCCGAAGATGTTCGTCGCAGCTTCATATGCTGTGCCCGCGGCGGAGATGAAATGTAAAGGGATCGGCTCGGCTTTGAGACCGCGGAAGACGTGGTGCGCAAGGTACAGTCTCCCGAATTGATAATGAAGTTGTAGACCTAAGGACGGGAACGATCCGATACGCGGGTCTGACTCTGTATGGGCCGGAGTTCGTCAGCAAGCTGTACATGGAAGCTCCTCTATCGTTGTAGACGCACCGAACATTGGCGAAAACTTTGCGAACCATCGATCAAGCTCTCTCGAAAAGTGCGTGAATTGAACTGCCAGGGTCTTAGGGAGTGATGTCATCCGCTCGGAGGCGAACACATCCCGGATTTGGCCCATGATGGCAAGGAGTGAGACCTGAGACGCTATACGTATATCTTGGCTGGTCCGCCCGGGGCTCGCAAGGAACGTATCGATGTCCGCGACCGTGTCTTGTTCATGCCGTAGCAGACAGTCTCGGTTATGGAGGACCGACAGGTGCTGATCGCAGATGAACAGCAAGTACCACAGTCGAATCCTGTCCCTCAAGTCCGTCAAATCGTCAGCGGAATTCTTGGACGCAATGCTCGCCTCGTCCAAATCGCCCAACCTGGCGAAATGGCGGTTCAACCGTGCATCAGCAGCTCGGCGGATAGCGTCGCTGGACAATATACGGGAGGCGTCTGGTAACCAAAAGGAGCCAACAGAAAGCGCTCGTAAGTACTCAACATCTCTCTTCTCAAACATTGAACTGGAGACCAGGTGCCGGTACTCTCTGTTGCAGACCTCGAACAGTTCTCGGTTCTCCGAGTCATGATACGCGGAGACGGTACAGACGGCTGCAAACAGCGTGGGGGAAGCTGCCCTGAGCGCGTGTATATCTTGATGATGACCGCAAATGCCGTAGAGGAAATGGTCCAGTCGACCCAGATAGCGCTGCACGAGCGATTCGGCACTTTCGAGCGTGACTAACCCTTTGCTAACCAGGTCAGATCTTTCTCCTGGTTTTCGTCGCTGATGACGTGGACTTGACCCAGTGGCAGGACCTTCCGGCGCAGCGGTTCCGAGGTAGGTGTCCATCGGGGCCTGGACGGTTGACGGCGACGTGGGCGGTGATAGCTCACAGGCGCCGTCTTCGCCGGGATCGGAGTCTATTTGTGTTGCGTGAACGCCGTCGATCTCAGACTTGGACAATAACGGAGGGGGTGCATCGAAGGCAAGTTGTTGGCACAGCCGTTCTAAAGTCGCGTGAACGCTGCGCACATCGCTTTTCAGCAACCCCATTTGCCTACATGTCAGGAGGGATTAGATCAACACTGCAAGTCCAGAAGAGGGTAGTACAGACTTCTGGTCGAAGGAAGGTGTCCGGGTCGAGCTATGGAGCACACATAGAAAACCTCTCCGCTGGCAGCGGTTGCACGGCGGGTTGTCGCCAGGCATGTCACATTTGATCTACTCCATGTTAGGCTCTAGCAAGGGCTTACAGCATGGGCGTGGAAATGCTCCAATACCTTTTGCTTTCGGCAGGCGGAACATGCTGTGACGGTGAGTTTCTTGACACCTGCCCGGGCCTGCGTTGAGCTGTCCGCTCGCTGCAGAGGCCATGGCCTCTGCAGCTCAGTGACGCTTGGCGCGGTATCAGAGCGCTTCCGTTTGTTGGACGTTTCCATCTTAATGCGTTTGTGTGTTGTTGCAGATCACCGGTAAATAC
>Ga0058704_10000146_pt1 | contig 38547 bp, 38 predicted proteins | sample AgamicMgSfe_FD_71363 | JGI IMG/M metagenome (GOLD analysis project Ga0058704, IMG submission 71363) | Agave microbial communities from Guanajuato, Mexico - Mg.Sf.e | ecosystem: Host-associated > Plants > Phyllosphere > Phylloplane/Leaf | place: Guanajuato, Mexico | collected 2012-05-30
GGCTCACTCCCCGCTCACACTCGCTCTCAAGATCCAGACCCGCCGATCGGCTTCTCCCCATCCTTGGTGTAGTAACCACCGTGAACGGCCTTGCTAATCCCCACTCCAATCGCGACCGCCACGCCGACAAGAACAAAGGCGATGGCGATCTTGAGGTACAGCTGCTGCCTCTTATCGAACCGATTCCAGAAGTCCTTGGCGGGCGCGACGCAGCCGGCCCCCAGCGCCCGGGCCCGCTTCTTCTTCTTCTCCGCCATCTTGGTCTGCATCAGGGTTTGGCGCGAGGGCCACATCTTGCACTCCGGGTTGTTGCGGTCGAGGCTGATGGTCTTGGTAAAGGGGTTCTCGTCGTCTTCCGGGCACAGGGGCGTGGCGTGTCCGCTCTCGACATCTTTTTCCAAGGTGGTGAAGTTGTTCTTGCCGGATTGGTGGGTCGGGATGCGCTCGAAGGAGGCCGGGGGGTGTTGGTAAAAGGGGGAGTGAGGTGGGATTGGCTTTTCCGAGTCGGTGCCGTCTCTGGAGACGGCTGGAGTCAAAGCCGGTGATTCTGACAGTTGAGGGGGTTGCAGGGCCTCGTAGTCGGAGTGTTGTTGGGTTGTGGGGATGATGGATGCTCCGAACATCGTCGGGCCGGTGGTCGTGGCCATTGTTGTGGATAGGGAGGTGGTGAGGTGGTGGTGGTAGTAGTTCGAAGGACACGATCAAACCAGGTACAGCTCGTGTACTGGAGACGACGGGAGGCAGTCGGATGGGCTGGTGAAGCCAAGGCTTCCTGATGGCAAGGGTACAGCAGGAGGATGTGAGTGCGGTAGAGGAGTAAGCAGCAGCAAGCGATGTGTAGAGGAATATAGCGAAGGGCGAAGTGAGGTGGAAGGTCAACGGGTTGAGAGGGAGTTGCAAGGATGCGCAATCAAGGGTGATGAGAGAGTAGCTTGAAGCGAGGTTAAGCTTTGATGTCACGGGATGCGTCTAGCAGTAGATTCAATTTAATTCTTGTTGAAGGGTGAAAGGTTCCGGTGGTCGTGCTGCTACTGCTGCTGCTACAGTCCTGTACCGACGTAAAGTCACCTACCTTACGGTCCTTACCGTACCTCCCGCATCAAGTCTCTAGCCCGCGGACATGCCCCAGACCGGCAGGAACCAAAGGACGTTGTGTGAGTGTCACGGACTCACGGTGCTCTCGAGAACGCGCGGCAGTCTCCGCTCCAATCGCCCAATCACAGGCCGCAAACAGCTTCTGTCCACGTGCGCACGCCGCCCTCAATCCAGAGACGTGGAGCGAACGTGGAGCCGGGCCAGGCCATCTTCTCCATCATCATCATCATCATCATGTGACGAGCTACATGTACCGTATGTCCAAGAGAAAAGGTGCGAGTAGGTCTACAGTACATGTACTCTCGCCGCGTTGAATACATATCGCTTCACCGTCACCGCCATCATGCAACATTCGTATCCAAACAGTCCTCCAACCGGCAGTGGCCGTGTCTCGAACGGGGACAGAGCGTGACTTCCTGTTCCTCCTGTTCGAGCCGAACGCAAACAACCAGACGAGAGAAGCGCAGCAAGAATTCCACAGCGAAGAGTTTGGGTGGAGCTATCCTGCTAGACTGCAATCGTCCCGTCCGATCATCACACGTAGGTACTCTACTGCTGCGGCTTCTTCCTACAGTAGCTCTTGGCCAGCGACACGCCACTAGCCTGCTGCCCCCTCCCCACCCCAGAACCGACCGCTACGAGCCGGCCACGAAATGCGACGGACGATACCAGTACGCGTCCGTTGGGAGAAATACTAAGCACAACCAGGAGAATGCCTCCACGGACAGAATGAGATACGCCGACATGCGAAAAACTGATGACACAAGCACCACCGGATCCCCGACGTCGAACAGGTGTTCCTCGGGCGGCCGGGGGATCGACCAGTGTAACCTTTCTGAATCCCAACCCGACACCCACACGGCGCTACCTCCTACGTTCATGCATGCTATTCATCGTGTACCGGGATGAGCTGCAGCATGCATTGCATGCACGCTTGTGACAATCGCAAATGTTCTCGTTCCAAGGTTGATCTGGACTCTATCAGACTACCATTACGAACGCCGTCTCTCCTCTCACGTGGACGACCCCGATCTAGGCGCGTCTTGACTCGAAGTCAGAAATGTCACTTGTCACTTGTCAGGAAGAAAGCAGCGCATACTCCGCACCGAAAGAATGCTGCATGCCATGCGATCGCCCGATCACTCACAGTCACCGCGGATGATCTGCCGCGATATGTGGGAGGAAGCACTTGTTGCTAATCTGACGATTTGATGATTCGGCCCAGATCGAACCATGTGCCACGCACGCACGCGAAACAGCCATCATCTGTCTGCGACGCAGTCGAAGCCGAACAGAACCTTCAGCCACAACTTACCTTTACCGACGAGCGAGGTCGACGAACGTACAGCGCATTGCCAATCCTCATCTTCAGAAAACGTCCAAAAGTCCGACCGACCTCACAATCCGGCGTGGAGCGTGAAGCGTTGACTGAGGTACACACCAATCGCCTTGCACTCCAGAACAGACAGTGTCTGCTTTTTGCAGCAGATATGAAGACACAGAGACGATCTCTCTTATCGGACAGAGTATTCTCCGCTCTCCCATCGTGTAGCCTGAGGCCTCATGTTCGGCAGTCCACGACCGCTGCGACCCATGGATACTCCCAACCCCCCTTTCACGTCAACTCAGTCCTCTTCAAAGTCATCCAGTCCGTCAAATCATATCGTGGAAGTCATCGCTCATAAGTCAATTACTCATCCTGGTGATCACCCTCCAAACCCCCGCTGTAACCACTCGATCAAGTCGGGGGCAAGTCCAGGAAAGGCAGCAGGAACCGCGCCACCAACCGCGAGGTATACAGACACTGATTGTCCTTCGCCAGCGGCACATCCCGGCGACTTTCCAAATGTTCGCCTGGGACATGAAAAGAAACCATTAGCAGTCGTGTCTCTCCATAACAGAGATGCGCGCACGTACGCTTCTCCACCACCAACGCCCGCAACCTCTGCAAAAACCCCTTCGACGCCCCTTCCCGCACCTCCGGCGTCCCGTTGCCAAAACTGCCCCTGTCGCCACTCCACTTCCGATCCCGATACTTGCACTGAAACAACCCGACCACGAGCCCGAAATCGGCGTCCATGCGCGCACAGGCATTCAGGGCCTCGACGTCGGCGGCGGGCACGGACATCTCGCCCTTGGAGGCCTTGGCGTCGGCTTGGACGTGCAGGGTCCGTTGCAGCTCTTCGACCGTCATGGCCAGGGCGAGGAGGACGCAGAAGGCCGGCAGCCAGGTCGATTCCTTCTTGCCGGAGGAGTGCAGGGTCTTTTGGCACCAGGCGAGCGTGGTTTCGACCATGTGGGTGCGGAGGATGGAGAAGAAGAATTTCAGTTGGCGGTTCGCGAGGCGCGGGGAGGTGTGGGTCATGGTCATCGTTTGGTTCGGGGTCGGGGTGTAGGAGTGTTGGACGGTTTTCAGGACGCCGTGGAGGGTTTCTTGGACGAGGGTCAAGGTGTGGCCCATGATGTAGGTGACGATCATCATGCGGAGGATGGAGGCCAGGAGGTTGTGGAGCTGGTGCCGCGGACGGTCAGTGACGGCTGTGAGTACATGCACACTCCAGATCAGGAACGTTACCTCGACATCTTGTGTTTCGATATAGAGGTCGCACATGAGCTCCAGAAGACACGCCTGGAAGTCGTTCACCTGCGTCTCCTCTTCGAAACAGATACTCCCAAACTCCCAGAGGTAATGCGGGTCGAGCAGGTCGTTCAGGTACTTGTCGAAGTGCGTGTCGTCGCTGGTGTCTAGCTTGCGCAGACCTAGTGGCGGTGAGTACTTCTGATATCGATGGCACTTTCCAGTCTCCGGGTCTTGCAGATACTGGTACTGCCAGAGCAACTCATCGGTCTTCGGCTTGAATTCGTAAAGTGTCCAGCGCAAGGCTGGCCCGTAGCCGCTGGTGAAGAACACGTCGACCGACTTCCCTACATCCCACACGCTGACCTGACTGTTGACCGTGTCCTCGATCGTTTGCTTCTGATGCATGAGGGTCATAGAAGCTACGCGACGAGTCAGTGCGTTCACTGTGCGAATGGCCACTCTTTTCCTGAGCGGACTCACGAGGTAGGAAATCGTAGACGAAATCAGGCAGCTTGGAGCGGTTGCACGTGAAGTAGCCGAAGTGACCTTTACTCGCACTATCCACGCATCTTTGGCACGGTGTGTTCTCATCGGGGCACTGGAGACGGAATCAACATCTCCTGTTCCCATAAAACAGGCTCAAGCACTTACAGTGTCGCGTTGCAATGCGCATCGCCAGCAGGCAACGGCTTTCCGCATCTTGTGGGTCTTGTCGCGGGTGTATCGTGAAAGATGGGAATTCTTCGCCCGACCACCTTTACGTGAGCGATCATTTTGCAGAGAGGGTGCCATCTCTTGCCGCGACGATCTTGCGATAGCGGGCTGCAGTGGCCTCATGAGACCACCAGTATGGAGTGGGTTCTCCACGCCATGTTGATGCCCGGCTCGCGCGGCTGTCGATGGAGGTTGTGGATACGGCGACAGCCTCGGATGGTGCGCAACTGATAAGGAGAGTTGCGTTGGCGACGGTACACCAGCCATCAATGGGGTTCTTTGGTCTTGACCTTGGTGCGTTGTAGTGGGGGGGTGGTCCGTAATACGCCCACTGTGGCGCAGAAGGCTGGTGGTTTCGCCTGCCTGCTGAGACGTATAATCGGGCGATGGTAAAGGCATCCCATACGAGATGATGTGATGCGGTATTTGCCATGGCTCTGCGGCCAGCCGTTGTTGTGGGACTGGTGTAAGGGTCGATGGGTTTTGCGACGCGAATGGTGAACCATGAGTGAACACGCCTTGCGTGAACACATCACTTCCCTCGTGAACATCACGAAAAGGTAGACTGCCGGCGAAGGTAGAGTCGTGGAAGTCGTCGAAGTGGCCAATGTGGGCGAGCAAGTCGGGGCTGAAGCTTCCTGTCCCTGCGGTAGCATCATCGTTTAGAGAGTAGTGAGCCGGGACGTTCAGGTGGTTCAGTCGGTTGGCATGCGGTTGGTCCATCCACTCAGCAGTGATCGTGGATGCAAAGGATTGTGAGTGAGACCAGGACTCTGGTCCTGATGCTAGCGCGATCGAAGCAGATCTGAATAAGAGTGCAGAGTTTGCGGCGACCTCTGAACCCGAGCCTGAGCCTGATGGTGGGGACCAGTTGTTCATCCCTCTTCCGTCACGTGGATCGCCGTCGAAACGACCAACATAGATAAAGTCGTCCGAAGTCGGGCTGATGTTGCTGTTGGGGCTCGTCGAGATGTCGTCGGATTCGGGGTCCTCGATGAGTGGGGCCACATCACCATGATTGTCGTGTAGAGTTGAGGTGGGCGTGAGGATGAGCGAGCCTGTGCCGGGAGAGCGTGAGCTATTGGCGATGGACGGCTGGAGGCTGTTTCCGCCGGGCGACTTTGCCGCGAGCCAGGCGGAGGGTGCAGAGGATGGACTCAGAGGCGACTTGGGCTCGAACCCTTCGAGCATCTGACCGATTTGCTCGTCGGTCATGTCTTCAAGAGGGGCGAAAGACAGAACAAGGCCGGAATCGTACCCCAAGGGGACTGCAGGGCCGTGGAAGGTCATTATGAAGGCGAAGACCGAGCACCGGCGCGCTCTGCCGCCGGTGAGATTCGTTGCGCGACCGGAATCCCAGACCTGACCCGTCTTCGAGAGCCTCCCGACTCAAGCGATTGAATCCTGCGGTTGACTTTCCGCGCGGGCAGAGAAGTTTGGAGTTCGTGAGGCTGAATACGCGCCCCGCGTTTCACCGGTCACTGGTTGCGAGTCGCAACTCACCGGACTCGCCCGTAGGGCACGAAGGAAGGGCTAGCAACTTGTATGAGAGAATGAGAGTGAGAAGTGAGGACGAGAATGAGAGTAAATTGGACGTGCCTTGTAGCAAGTCGTACAACCTGAAAGATCGTTTGCCGAGCTCTACCTTTGAGCTGCGAGTTGGTGCAGTTGATATTGCGGGCCTGAGGCTGAGTGCATATCCGGGCATCATGTATCACCACACTGCCACTTCGCCCTCAAAGGAAGCTCGCGCTCAATCCCGAAGAAGGCAAAAATCCAGACAATTGTCAGGCCGACTCACGTCGCCATGTTCCGGCAGTGAAGTGCCTCATCGTAAAAGTTACTGACGAGGGATGGCGTGCTTGTCAGGTGACCGTCATCTTCTCCAATGAACCGAATGACATGATGTACCGGACTACCTCCGTACACTATTACAACAAGCTCATCAAGCCTTTGCACGCCGCGCGCGCCAACAATTCAACTTGGATGGATGCCACGACCAGCGCGTTAGACCACATGACGTAGGTTTGTATTCTCCATGCCTGTTTCGGGTCTTCCAAGTTCATTCACTTCAATGTTGGCAGTCTCGTCGGCCGGCTACCCAATCCTTCCGTAGGTCTGTACATCTCACACTCGGACTGGCGTACCGAAAGCCAACTACACCCCAGTAAGGGCCCGCCGAGACATCAACGCTCATCTCTGCATGAACCGTAGGCTGCGCTCTGCACAATGTCCGGTAAGGACGACGCTGAGGACTCTCGGCGTCGCTACAAGGCGCCCTACACCCCGCACCACACCATCCCCACGGTTCAGAAGTACCGGGAAGAAAGACAAGCTCGGCAGGACGAGGCGTCCAAAGGGCGCGATGCTGATGACTCCGATCTGACCGAGCCGGAGACGGAGCAGGGTAGGCTTGCTTTCCAACAGTCCCCGCAGGAGCGAGAGAAAAAAGGAGGACAGCAAGGCAATGGCGACGGCGGCAAGAAGGACGTGGACGACGAGGCCGAGGATAGCGCGGCCGACTTCGAGGATGAGGAGCCCGCGGTCGACACGTCGGAGATGGACCCCGTCTCGCTGGATATGAAACAAAGACGCAAGGGTATGAGCAAAAGGAAGAAGGACGAGGGCAAAGACGAGCGGGCGGAGCGTCAAGTGACGGACCCGGTAACGCATCTACCCGTGACCATTCACGACTACACGTCCAAAGCGCTGAAGGACGTGGCGGAGAACGAGCCGCCGTACGGGTCGACAACGCGTACGGCGACGGGGTTGAGTAATAAGACCAAGTCAAACAAGGACTTACAGAGGGAGAGGTACGAGGCGGACAAGGGTCAGGAGGCTACTCAGGCTCTGTTCCCGCCGCCGGAGTTTGACAAGGTATGTCAAGAGCTCGTCGACATCAACAAGCTCGGTATTACTGTTGGATTGATAGGTGCGGTTGGAGTCTTTGTGATCGCAGTCGGCGCTGAGAGGATCTTGAGTGTAAACAATCTTACAAACACCCCGGTCAGGGTTGCAGTGCTGCTGTGCCTCGGTCTCGCCACCGTTGGCTGTATTTGCGCGCTGGTCCGTGGCGTGAGGCAGTGGATGAGCAAGAAGATCGAAGACGTCTGGGACGAAAGCGTGTGGGAGGGCAACTTCAACTCCCGCGAACGCCACGCCAAGGCGCACGACAACGAGAGCGTCACATGGCTGAACATGCTCCTGTCGTCGGTCTGGCCGCTAGTCAACCCCGACTTGCTCACCAGTCTTGCAGACACCCTAGAGGACGTCATGCAGGCGTCTCTGCCCAAGCTCGTGCAGATGGTGAGTGTTGATGACATCGGACAAGGGAGTGAGAGTCTTCGTATCCTGGGCATCCGCTGGCTCCCGACCGGCGCTGCTGCTCGCTCTGTAGCGTCCGATGGGAAGCTGAAGTCGGCGGACGACAGCAAGCATGAGAGTGATCGCAGTATTCCCGGGAAAGGAGAGATTGACGACAACGCCGAAGACGGCGACAACGGTAAAAAGGGCGACAAGAAAGCCGACAAGAGTGAAGACGGGAGTGAGAAGCAAGAAGTAGCCGAGGGCATGGAAGCCGAAGAGGGCGATTTCATCAATCTCGAGGTCGCGTTCGCCTACCGCGCCCGCTCCGACAAGATCAGTGAGAAGGACCGCATGAAAGACATGCACCTGTACCTTGCATTCTACCTCCCAGGGAACGTCAAGATCCCCGTATGGGTGGACCTGCGCGGAATTGTCGGCACGATGCGCATGAGGCTCCAGCTCGCGCCCGACCCGCCGTTCTTCGCGCTCTGCACGTTGACTTTTCTCGGACAACCCAAGGTCGAGCTGAGCTGCAAGCCCCTCGTGAAGAGGGGCCCCAACATCATGGACGTGCCGTTGATCAGCAACTTCGTGCAAGCCTCCGTCGACGCCGCAATGGCCGAGTACGTGGCACCGAAGAGCTTGACGCTCGACCTTAAGGACATGCTCGCGGGCGACGACTTCAAGAAGGACAGCAGCGCTCGTGGGGTGCTGGTGGTACATATCAAGAGAGGCTTCGAATTCCGCACGGGTGACCCTGGCATCCCGATGATATCAGATGGCAGCGCGGATCCGTACGTCTCTATCGGCTGGGCCAAGTTCGGCAAAGCTTTGTGGAGCACGAGGATACTGATGAGTGAGATGGAGCCGTGTTGGGAGGAGAAAGCGTACATTCTGGTGACACCGGAGGAGCTGAACGTCGACGAGCGATTGCGAGTCCAGCTTTGGGACTCTGATCGCTTCACGGCCGATGACGACCTGGGCAGGATCGAACTCGACCTCAAGCAGCTGATGAAAGGCGAGGAATCGAACTGCAAGATGAGCGACCGCGTGGATGGGTTCAAGGCGCTGAAAGCGGGTGAGAATATGCCCGGCAAACTCGAGTGGAGCGTGGGCTACTTTTCAAAGGCGAGGATTCAACAGTGTCAACTCCAGCAGCAGACGTATGATTCAGACGTCCGCTCCTTCAAGACGTTGGAGGAGAAAGTCGATCAAGTCTGCCGAAAGAAGTTGCGCGAAGCCAGCATCAAAGAAGGTCGTGATTCGCGAGACGAAGACGAGCTACAGCAGCAGAAAGCGCAGGAGATGAAGAGCAGACAAGACGCGATGATCATCTCGGCGCCGCCGCCCGAAGGCTACCCCAGCGGCATCTTCAGCATCCAAATCCACCAGATCACCGGCCTGGAGCTGGAGAAGCTCAACAAGGCGCAAGCGGACCAGGACGACGGCTACGAAGAGGAAGAAACGGGCGAAGGGATCCCGTCGGCGTACTGCACCGTCATCATTAACCACAAGAAAATCTTCAAGACCCGGACGAAGCCGAAGAACGCCAAGCCGTTCTTCAACGCCGGCGTCGAGCGCTTCATCCCGGATTGGCGGAACGCGGAGGTCTACGTCTCCGTGCGCGACGCCCGCGTGAGCGAGGACGACCCGCTGTTGGGGATAGTGTCCCTGCCGTTGAGCGAGGTCTTTTCGCAGCGCAGTCAGGTCAGCGGCTTCTACCCGTTAGTCGGCGGCGTGGGATTCGGACGCGTGCGGCTGTCGATGGTCTGGCGCAGCGTGCAGCTGCAGGCACCGGCCAAGGACTTAGGGTGGGGATTCGGCACGCTGGAGGTGCACCCGGGCGTCGGCGTGGTGGATTTGCCGTCGGAGCTGCAGCAGATGAAGATTCGATTCCATACCGATCTCGGCAAAGGGAAGATGTACCCGAGGAAAGAGGACGGTGGATGGGATACGCGCAAGGGGAAGAGTCTGAAGTTGGCCGTGCAGAAGCGCTACGCGAGCTGTGTGGCGGTGCAATTCCGCCATCACGGGCTCATGCGGGACAAGACGGATGCGTTTGCCGTCTTGTGGCTGAGGGATATTCCGGATGAACAGGAGCAGGAGGTGACGCTGACGGTGTGGCGGGGCGACTTCAAGCGCGCGATCGCCTGTTGTCTGGACGAGTGCGGGGAGAGGCTGGGCTCGATCAAGGTCAAGGTGTCCTTTTGGAGTGGGCTGGGTGAGGCGCACAGTCATTGGGCGACTCGAGATGTTCAAATGCGCGATGTCGTGCAGGTGCTCGAGGTGGCGCGGGATAACCACGAGAGTCATCAGGCGGCTAAGCAGGCGGGTGTTGTTGAGGAGGACGATGATGATGATGATGATGACGACGACGAAGACAGCTCGGGTGATGAGGACGACAACCGCCCTCGTCCTGATCAAGGTCGGAGTACAGAAGGTGCTGAATCCAACGACGCCAATGCGGACGAGCCAGATAACGATCATCGGAGCAGCAAACAGAACGTCCTACAGTCGGCGAAGGAGCACAAGAAGCATATGAAAAGCGAGCACCGCCGTCATCGCGGGCTGATGCAATGGAGGGTGAGTCCTTTCTCTCATCTTTTGTCCCCATGGTCTGCTATGTCTACTACGCAGCAGCGAATCGAAAACTGACCTGTCCGGTTGTCTAGGTCCCGCGGACAGCGCAGTGGATGTACCACAAAGTGGAACGGGCGGAGGACAAGGCCGCGGGGATTTTCAAGCATCATACGCGGCAGAAGGGGGTCGAGACGGAGGTGTGAGGATACGTTTTGTCGTGGCGGATCCTTTTGACTTGTTCAACTTGCGAGAGATACCCCCCTTATTTGGCGTGGCGTTGCCATTGTGTTTGTTTCAAACGTATGCGGTATAGAGGATAGAGGATGGTGTAGATAGTGTATTCGTGCAGGTGTGATGTGATTATACGGACCAAAGTTCCTGACTTCGGAAGTTATAGTTACCGACCATCCGAAGTATAGCCGTCAACCCAACTGATGTGGTTTCCAGGGGCAAAAGCTTGGTCGAGCAGTCTAAACTTCTTGGCCAAGCTTGTTAGCAATGCTAGGGCTTGTTTTGTCACATGATGGCGCCTTCGCTTACGCACGATGGACCGCCATGGCCTGGTCTCTCATATAACAATGGGCTGACCATCGCGACAGTCCGCGGTACTATATATCATTATTGTACAGTCTCATCAGTCTGATTACTTCTCCTCCGAACGAGGGTGTGTTGGTGCTGATCAGAGTAGAAAGACGATACAAGGCAGGCCCATTGCTTCATATGGAATAACAACATACACAGGTGGGCTGTAGATAACTTTCACCCCGAGCGCGTCGCATCCGGTTACACTCACGACGCCGTTTTCACCACCTTCACAATGGTCGCAGACGCCCTCGCGCAGGCAGAGCGCGACGACTCGCGCGCCGAGATCTTGTCGGAGAAACCGCAGGCCGCCGGTAAAGAAGCAACAGACGGCGCGCCGCAGCAGCCAGAGAAACACGAGAAGGACGGCGAGCAGAAAGGGCACGACGAGGAGAACAAGAAGGACGATGGACCGGCGGGAGGGTTCGACGCGACGCCAATCCCATCCGTGCCGGCAGGCTTCACCATCAAGATCACCTTCCATCGAGCCACGAACCTGCCCATAGCCGATATCAACTCGCTGTCTTCGGACCCGTACGTGCTGGCGCAGATGAACGCCTCGGTCCCGCTCCGACACAAAGAAGACCCCGAACTGCGCTTCCGCACACCAACGGTCCGGAAGAACACCGACCCGGTGTGGGACGAGGAATGGATCGTCGCCAACGTGCCGGCGTCCGGGTTCAAGTTGAAGTTGCGGGTGTATGACGAAGATCCTTCCGATAAGGACGACAGGCTCGGCAACGTCCACATCACCGTACCTTCTTTGAACGAGGGCTGGGCCGGCATCCGGGAGCAGCCGTATGAGATCCGCAAACGCTCTGGCAGTAAGAGGGCGTACTTCATCCGCTCCGTAGCCGTGTGCTTCCGCAAGACCCATCACATGAGCGGGGACCTGGTCGTCAGCATCGAGATGCTGGGCCGCACGCAGCCGGACGGCCAGAACGGCAGGCTGTACACGGTGGGACCGTGCAGGTGGATCCGTCACTACAGTGCCATGCTGGGTCGCCTTGCCAACATCAAGGAGCCCAACGACCACGACCAAGAGCAGCAGGAAGCCGCCAATGGTGAGGGGGAGCAGAAGAAGGGGAAAGTTCAGAGCTACAACTTCCAGGCGAACCAGATGCAGCTGCAGGGCCCGGTGCCGGCGCAGCTGTACCACCGCTTTGTCGAGTTCAAGCCTTGGGTCAAGCTCATGTTCAACACCACCGGGCTGCGCGGAGCCATCCTGGGCAAGGCGCTGCACCACCAACATTCTCGCGTCTACAATTTCGGCCGCACGACCGAGTGGGGTCACTTCCCACAAGGTCCTAGCGAAGAGATGACGAGAAAGTTCCTCGAGCTCGTCCACTACGACCAGGGCGGCCGCATCTTCACATACGTCCTGACCTTGGACGCTCTATGGCGCTTCACGGAAACGGGCAAAGAATTCGGCGTCGACCTGCTGAGCAAGCACACCATGCACAGCGACGTCAGCATCTACATCGCCTTCTCCGGCGAGTTCTTCATCCGCCGCCTGAAACACGCGCACCGGCCGCCCCCACCAGAACCCATGGAAGAAACGAGCCAAAGCCACCCACCCACGCACGAACCCAACGAGTCCCATCCCCCCGACCAACTCGACGGCGGTCCGCCCGAAGAAGACCCCCCGACCGACCCGAGCCACTACGAGCTCGTGATCGACAATGACTCGGGCACCTACCGGCCCAACGCCGCCAAACTCCCCCAACTCAAAGACTTCATGGCGCGCGCCCTCCCCGGCCTGCACATCCTGACCCTCGACTGCCAAAAGGACGAGGAGCGCATGGGTCAGATGAAGGACGAGCAGCGCCGGCGGAAGGAGTCCGAAGGGAACGTCATGGTCGTCGCGCAGGGCAGTCGCAGCGGCTCCATCAGCTCGTCGGACGAAGAGGACCTCGATCGCGTCGAGGCTGGACGCCCGGCGCGTCCGGATCCGACGGAGCATGGGGCTTTAACCCAGGCCGCTAGGGATCAACGTCGGAAGCAGCAGGCTAAATGGAGTAAAGCGCAACGGGATTATCTGGGAAAAGGGAGGGATGAGACCGATGGGGAGGCGGTGGGTGGTGAGGGGGGAGCTTCGCCATCGACCTGATCTCAGACGTGTAACCGTTTTTGTCGATGATTTGAGACTGTCTGGTTTGGACGTTGCCTCTGGGTCCTTTTTAGTTATTCCTTTTGGATTGAGCGTGGGCGTTAACGCGATGGGGTTTGGATATGTTGAAATTTTGGTCAGCGTGGGAGATACCTCGCTCGTTGCCTTTTGAGTCTTATCTGAAGGGGTAAAAGGTTGCTGTACATTTCTCGATATTTACTAATTATTTTCTAGTGTTTTCTCTATACCAAGTAAGTACGCGCTTCCGCGAACGGCCTTTCTGTAAGTCTTGTTGGTTACAGGTCTCACGAAGCAACTGTGTACCGGAGCCTTCTTCTTGATGGGGCAAGCGCTTTGACATGGTAGGCATTGGGACCTCTATTTCACTTCTTCATCCCCCTTCGGTAAGGCCACTCCTGATTCCTCTGGGTCAAAAACACAACCTAAGATCGAAAAACAATCTTTACACATCCACATCCAACTCCACCTCTAACCCCTGATCTACAACCCTTGGGAGAAGTCCAAGATCACACTCACACATGCCGCATCTCCCACCTGAACTCATCCAAAGGATCTACTTCTACCTCGGGCCAACGGACTTCCACTCCGCGAGTCTGGTCTGTCGCACCTGGCAGCACGCAAGCCGCGACCTATTGATCCTACACGAGCAGATGAGGCGAGGGGGCTGGTCGAGTCCCGTAGGATGTCGGCGTTTATCATCAGCAGCCAGCCTGTACGATTACATCTATTGGGAATGCTCCGCCACGAAATCCTCCACACCCTCTCGGCCGATCACGCTATCGTTCGCGGAGGAAGCAGCGATCCAGCATGATGCTCCTGTACGTTGTTATTCGACGAGTCTCTGCGGTAAAGTCCTGGCCGCTGCGTCCAGGAGCGAGATCGCGGTCTACCGTTTGGTGCCTACAGGCGTGTATCTGGAGCAGCGCATCCGGTGTCCACGGCGCGTGCTCGCACTGTGTCTGGACGATGCCGCGACGCAGATTGTGGCGCTGATGGAAGGGAGGACGGCTATGCATATCCGTTTGCACCATGAAACGACGGCCGCAGAGGCGAGTCAGCAGAGTGACGGGACTTTGCCATAGGAGGGTTCTGAGTTTCTCGTGTCGAGCTCCGAGAGATATGCAGCAGCGGGCTCGTCGACGACGGGTTCCGAAAGGCTGGAGTATCACAGCATCTGCTCCGAGCACGACCTCCCTCGATCCGTGGCCGTGAGCGCGACGGGATGCGTGGCGTTTGGGTGTAAAGGCGGTGTGGAGCTGTACTGGGTTGGTAATAAGAAAGTACTGTGTCATATGAATCGAATGCTGATCGTGCTCGCGAGCGCAGAGAGATAGCATCTCAGGCTACAACCTCCACCGCTGGTTCCCCCTAAACGGACCCTGCGACCACATGTCTTTCCTCCCTCCACGTCGCCACATCGACAACCCGAGCAAACTGCGCCTGCTCAGCAGTACCGCCACATGTTCAAATCCTCCCTTCCGCCAACGCCATGCCTCCAGCTCCTCCAGCGGAAGCGACACCCAAGCATACTGGTTCACCATCCTAGGACCCTGGCGTCTCCCATACTCCTTCGGCAGCAGCACGCGATCCTCTTCCCACCTCTCCCACAGCCAAGCCCTCCCACTCACAGACGGCCACCACGTCCTCTTTGTTGACGACGCCACGAGTGCACTGTGCATGGGCAGCGATCAACCAGCCGGCAGCGCGCTGCGGTTGTCGCGGAAATTCATCTTCTCGCCTCCTCCGAGCAAAATGACCGGAGCAGCACCTCCGCCGACAACGGCAGCATACGCAGCAGCATCCGACCTGAGCTCCGGCGTCCGCGTTGTAGCTGTCTATGGCGAGGATATCGTTTCGTTCTCCGTACCCGCCGACGCGTACGCCTACTCGCGAGCGGAGCAGGAGGAGACGCTAGTCGAACCCTTCGATGCGAAGGCGGATGCGGTGGCGCTGCTGAGGCATCCTTTGAGTAATCGACGGGCGATCGTGGAGAACAACACCGCCCAGAGCCGAACGGTTGAAGAGTTCGAGCAGCTCAATATGGTGTGGAGTCGGTGGTCACAGACGTCTGGGGAAAGTGGCGTTTGGCCGATGCGGATTGCGGGACGGCGTGTAGGTGGCATGACTGGTGTCACCGCGCTGGCGATCCAGGTGGAGGGTTCACGAACGCCTTGCGTGCAGATCTGGGCCTTTGGAAAGAGTGGAGAGGCGAAGACGTGGCGATACTAAATCTCTCGAATTGCACCCTGTACAGCGAAAGAATCTCGAGTTTATGATGTCTATCTTCTTCAGTAAACAGAGCAACTAACGGCAGCTCTCGAAAACGCATCGTCGAAGAAACGCTGCATCGCACTATAATGGAACAGGATGCCGCCCAAGACCGCCAAGTGCCATATGTTGTGACTGCCGCCGAAGTAATCGAACCACCCGGGCAACCATCGTTCCGGGATCTTCGCGGCGTAGAGCATCGCGCCGCCGAGGTAGACGAGGATGGACTTGATGATGGGCGCGTAAAAGTAAGCGGTGGCGGCCCAGCCGCGCTGGAGCGTGAGCTGCAGGATGGGCACGAAGCCGGTCGCGGCGAGGGTCACGTAGAAGCCCACGCGGGCCCAGGCCATGTCTGCGCGGTTGAAAGTCGGATGCCAAGGGAGGATTGTGCCGGCGGCGCCGAGGGTGAGGGTGGTACAAAGGTAGATCCATCGGCTGACGGGTTCGCAGTAGAAGGCGGTGTACTCGGTCGTCATGATGCTGGCGGCGACGAGGAGGGAGATGCCGGTATAGTCGACGCAGGCGAAGCGCTCCATCAGAGTCTGGTTGGAGATGGAGGACATGGTGTGCCAGAGGATGCTGCACGCGAGGCATTTGCAAGCGGCGAAGAAGAAGCAGCCCGCGATGAAGATGTCGAGTTTGGTGGCGGAGGTGAATGCTGGGGTGGATGGGTAGAAGTAGAAGGCGATCGCGAGCACGATGAAGAGGCCGATGGCGTGCGACCAGATGTTGACGAGTTCGTTGGACAGGCTGAAGCAGGACCGGATGCAGTCGAGCTTCGTCTCCGAGAAGCGGTATCCGGACAGGATGTGCGGGTTGACCCGCCACGGTTCGGGCAGATGGTCGTAGGAGATGAGGCCCTGCTTGCGCGCCTGAGCAATAGCCTCTTCGATCTTGACTTGCACCTTTGCTTTCGCCCTGCGCGCTGCATCGGCGCTTTCCTGCACGATCTCGGCCGCCTTGGTCGAGGCATTATCGACATACGCTTTGCCAGAGCCCAACATATTGTGCGCCGTGGCAGCGAACCCAGCCTCGCGCATACGGTCCGCTCGCTTCTCGAAATCCGCCAACATGTTCTCGCACATCTTGACGCTCTCCTGCACCTTTTGCTCTAAGGTGCCTTTACGAGCCAATGCACCTCGGTAGCGCGCCTCCAGCGTCTCCACCAGCACCTTGGCCCTTCTTCGCCCGGCATCCATCACCTCGCCACCCACGTGCATACAGCTCTCGTGCACATCGTGGAGCGTATCGTACGTGAACGCCATGCCTTCGTCGATTTTCAGATGACCGTACGACTCCACCATCTCCAGTCTCTTGCCCAGATCGAGCAGGAAGCGGTCGACGGATTGCTGAACATCCTCCCGCACAATGCTCCACGCTCTCGGCTGGTAAGAAGAGTGTCGGCGCCGTTTGCGGGCTCGATCCGCATCGATGTCGAAGTCCACCCCGGATGTGGCGCCGAGCGTTGGCTCTTCGTGAGACTCGGTGAAGGTGGTGGTGCAGGACGAGGAGAAACCTCCCATGGTGGAGTAGGCGGACATGATTAGGCTCTCCACTCGGGATATTCAAGAACTTTTTTCACGCAATTCCAGCAGCACTGCCTTGTGAGGGTGTTCAGCAACGCCGCTGTCGATTAGCTGGGGAATTGCTAGCTTCTCAGTGTGGTGAGCGATGGGCAACGGTTGACGAGACTAATGGTGGACTCGCATGCTAAGGCCACGGAGTAAGGATGGAGGAATGAAGGGACAAGACAATACGAATGGAAAGACCCAGGGAGGAATCCTCGACTGTACATGGAATGGAATAGGAATATGTTGGTGACAATGTCGTTCTCTGAGCATGTGGGACATTTGCACTTGCGATTGGGGGCCGTCGGTGGCGCCAGAACGAAGAATGACGAGCCCCATCGCATGTCGGCAGGGAAAGATGATGCGAAGTTCGCCCGAGGAACGATCCCCGACCCGACCCGGGGCCGAGGTCGATCTTCTAGAAACAGGAGTACCGAGGTCCAGACCACATGTACATATGTACACTGTCTTCTACCGGACAGCGTGAGTGATCACTCACATATACATATGATGTAGCGGCCACGGCAATATTGAATAAGTGATGCTTGAGAGAGATGGAAAACTCCTGAGATACAAAACTGGAATTAGGGGGTATCATACTATTACTAAACAGACTCCTCGACACCTCCCTCTTCACGCGCAGCAGCGGCCTCCCTTCTCAACGCCTTGTCCGCAATCCACACGGGCCTGAGCGGCGCCACCAGACTGGGATTGACGAACCGCAGACCAGCCGCTGCTTCGGGAGACTCGTCGACGCCCTGCTGTCCGCGCCTCGCACGAGTCTCCCGATGATGTCGGAGTTGCGCTGCATCGGCATCAGCCCACGGGTTACGGTCGCGGTCCGAAGAAGCCAGCAGGTCGTTGCTGCTGCTCGTCATGCTGCGGATCTCCACTCCGGGTGTGGTGATTTCGTGATCGGTATACTGCTCGCCGCGCTTGACACTTCGCAACGCGATGAACCGCATCAGAGGCTTGTACGTCCGGCCGTAGACGATGCTGATCCAGACGGTGGCGACGAGGAGGGGGATCATGAGGACGCTGCGGGTGACGGCCTGTTTGAGGATGAGTTGGCCGGCGGTGGTGAGTTGGAAGAAGATGAGGCCGACGAAGATGCGGTCGCAGATCATCGTCCAGGCGCGGCCCGTGGACTGCTGTTGGTGGTCCATGGCGTACAGCAGTTGGTATTTGTACACAAAGTGGCCGAGGAAGAAGTAGGCTACTCCGGCGAGGAGGACTTGCCAGGATGAGCGCAGGACACTGTAGACCATGCAGATGATGAAGATGAGGAGGGCGGTCGGCAGGTAGAAGCCGTAGCTGAACATAGGAGGCTGGACGAGCTCGGCGTAGTCTGTAAATATGGTCAGCGGTGCGAATTGGTAAGATGCGGCGTCTACGTACCTCTTGGTGTCTTGGCACCCATCCGGTACACCGGATAGAGCGAAACGGAGCCGACCTCGAGCAAGCGAAAAGGAAAGAGACCCACACCCTGAAGGATGATGAAGTTGACGTAGAAGGTCAAGAGCCTCTGCAACGACAGCGCCAGGGTGTAAGCGATCTTTCGGAAGTCTTGAAATGCGTCGCCGAACCTCTCGAAGAATTGGTAGAACTTGGAAGCGGTGCCCAGCACCGTAAAGATGACGAAGAAGTTGAAGAAGGTGAAGAAGAAGTTCTTCGAAATCGCCGACAGCTCGATGTCGCCCTGCGAGATCATGCCTTGCCACCAAGACAGGTAGTAGTAAAGGTACGGTACCAGGACCGTCAGCAGGGACGCGATCAGCGTCGGCAGCTGCGTATTTACCAAGGACCGGACGTTCTGGTGGTCTTGCAGAAACTCCCCGAACTGCGGAATGACGCGGCCGATCGCGTCTGGGCTCAGCAGACCAGCAATCGGCACGAGGATGGCCGACCAGAAGATTGTCAGGAGCACGATCAAGGCAGTGATGGACCAGGATCTGAACATCCGGCTCCGTCGCGACAGGTACGTATTAGGCCAGATCACGTCGACAGGAGCCGGGCTCTGGTTGGCGATGAGCTGCAGCGGCGAAGGATCGAGAACGGCTTGGATGGCCATTTGGCACGCGGCGACGGAGTCCATGGTGACGAATGCCAGTGGCATAGGCGGGAACTCTTTCTGACGCAGCTGCGTGACGCGCTCGTCTGCCTGTCGGAGCTTTTCTTCGTAGTAGTCGATCGCGTCCACTTGCTTGCTTTGAAGATTCCAGCGGCCGAATCGAATGGTCGTCTTCGGCCGCACCCGAGCGTAGGGCACACCGGGTGGCTGGCCGTTCGCTCCGATCAACCTTGCGTTCTCACCTTGTTCGGAATCCGCGATCGGAGGATCTGGTGGTGCTGGCTGCGATATGGGCAGTGATTCCAGATTACGCTCGACCGATCGAAAGCCTTGGTAGATTGTGTATGCTTCTTCAAGCCGCCGCAGCGTGTCCATCCGCTCCACCATTGCCTGATCGAGCTCTTTCCACTTGCGGCAGATCGTCACGCTCTCCACCTTGCCTATATCCAAGCTCTCGATAAACTCTTTGATCCTATCCTCATCCTGCAGGTTGCGCGGGATGCCGGACAGGCGGATGGTGCGATCGGTGAGCGTCGTTTGGGTCCCCAGATATTCTTGTCGAACCTCGATGATCCTCCTCGTCTCGGAGATGACAAGGTACATCAAGATCGCGGAGAAGAGGTAGGCGAACACGATGTACATCCATAGGTAGTCGGTCTCGAGGTTTTCGGGAAAGAAAGGAACAGTTCGATTGCCTTTGCCCGACTCTTCCAAGAGGTTAATTGACCGGCGCATATCTACATTATGTCGGCCCGTGTGATTGTGTCGCGTCGCATTGCCGGGCGCTTCATCGTCCTCTGGGTACGCATCGTGGACCGGCTTGATGACGATAAGCGAGAAGAACAAGGTGACCAGGAGGAACTTAATGGCCATCTTGAAGAAGGCCAGAAAGACGTAGGCGTCCATCCCCACCGAAGCGAGGATTTGCTGGTCGGTGATTCTCCATAATGGCACGATCCACCCGAAGAGCGTGTTGGGGAGATCTGGCAGGGTCGTCGCCTCGTTCTTCTGCTTCTTCCGCGCCGCATATAGCCCGGGCCATCGTGGTCGTAGGACGCAGAAGGTCAGAAAGGCGCCGACGGCGAGGGCTAGTGAGATGATGATTTGGATGGTCGTGTCCCTGGGGTTGGTAGCACCCAGGAGCTTCCCAACGTCGTCGTCATCGTCGGCGGCGAAGAGGCGGAAGTCGTCCATTACATACTCTCAGGAGATGCGAGGGGCAGGAGGATTCAATGTGTATGTACAGTAGCTGAGGTTTCACAGCTCCAGTCGGGGCAACAAAAATCCGCATGCGTGATGACGGAAGTTCTGGCTCTGAGAGGCATCCCTGCCGTTCATCATAACCAACGCGGCTATTATTTATTGACAACAGTGCAGCCCGGCCAACTTTGGCAATTGTCGCAACGTTCCATCTTCACGCTTAGGTTTGATCTTCCCATCCTCTAGTGAACGGTAGCTTTGGAACAGCCACTCGTACATGTATGGCGTTTTGGAATCTGGGATGGCATCCCGTCCGCTTACTCGGAGTGATCTCTGCCTTCTTCGCCAGCATCACCGTCTTGATTCTTTGGCACGATAGCCCACTTACTACCCACACGCGTCTAGCGCTACAGACCAGCAATAATGAGAGTGAGCGATGGCACAACGCGACCCTGCTGCACAAGAATGCCTACCAGCTGGATCCTCCTCCCAAGGAACCCCCATACGGAGCAGTGGTAGCTGCCGCTCGAACCGCCACCGACCTGTCATGGATGATCTTCTTCCAGCTCAAGTGCGTGTGACATTACTTTCCGCCGCTGCGTTTCCATGCGACTGACAGACCTAGCTGGACCACATTCCCATACAACATCGATAATCCTCACAACCCCGACGAGCGATTGCGGATCCCGCAGAGCAAAGGTCATGAAGCCATGGTCTATCTGTCTTTCATCATCGAAAACTACGAATCGTTACCGTGGTGCACGGTCTTCGTCCACGGCCATAGTGATGCGTGGCACCAGGACGACACGATCGTCGGAACGATCAACGACCTCAATCGTGCTATGCTGGCTCGCACGGGATACATCTCGTTGCGTTGCGACTGGTTCCCTTCCTGTCCGGCGGAGATCCGGCCGAAGCATCACGATGCGTTGGTATGGGGTCCCGGTCTGTTTAGGGAAGAGACCGAGGCCGCCATTGCCGGCAATTGGAGGCGGCTTTTCCCTGGGGAGAGAATGCCAGAAACTATCGCGTCGCAATGCTGCGCGCAGTTCGCTGTTACGCGTCAGGCAATCTGGCGACGACCGAAGGGAGGCTATGAACGTATGCGCACTTGGCTCGTGGAAACTTCGCTGGAAGACGATGTTTCTGGCCGCGTCTTTGAGAAGCTATGGGCGTATATATTCACTGGAGAAGGGGTGTAGTGAGTAATCATTCGTTGGCCGATATACGTTTTGGCAGGCTGACTGACCATAGAAATAGCTGTCCACCGCCACAGCAGTGTGCTTGCGAGTACTTTGGCCGATGCGATGAAAAGGAGTGGTCGGCGCCGCCAGAAGGGCTTTCGCCACCACCTGCATGGCCGTAGCAGGCTGTTGGCCTCAGGCCGCCCATCTCTCTTGTCACGTGAGGTCACGATAAGCTTAACTAGACGACATGCTTTCCGTTGACAACACCTCCACCAACGCCGTCTTCGATCATACCTCTCCGTGTCTTTCTCACTGACTACACACAACCTTTATCTGGCTGTAGCGACATACACTCCGATGGACTCGAAAGCATTGCTCAAGCCAACGCTCCACATTGAGGTTATGCTGAGGGAGAAGGCCGAGTCAGCCGTCTCTGACTACACTGTACGCCTCAGCCTGATCACTTGACATCACCCATTACTGACATCTTCTGAAGATCCGGCAAGAAGTCATCGCGTGGTGCTTGCGTGGTTTCGTACGTGTCAAGGTTGGACAGCGTCTTGGTGGCGATTGTACGTGTTTCCGATCCTAGCCGTGATCGTTGCGTTAACTTTTCTCAGCCGATTTGAAGTACGGTGACCTGGTAAAGGATGTCGAAGTGGCGGACTACACGGGCACGCCTAATTCCACCGGCTACTACAACATCCGCGAAGTGGAGCTTGACGTGCAGACGTACATTCTGAGGCCAGAGAGGGAGAGCGAAGACCGACGGAGTATTGCTCAGCTGGACGGCGAGCTACCACAAGCTCGTATACTGGCATTGCCGAACATTGCGCTCAAAGATGAGTGGAGCTCGCTGGTGTTCGACGATGCACTTCCTGCTCGTCTGTTACGTTACCTCGTAAGCCATCGACCGTTCTAAAGAAGAAGAAGAGGGCATTAGCTGACCCCTGGACAAGGTCCGCATGATAGAAATGATGAACCAGCCAGGCCTCAGCTTGAGTACGTTCAACTGGAACCGGCTCTGCCTGCTGCATGGCCCACCAGGCTCCGGCAAATCCACCCTCTGCCGCGCCCTTGTCCAAAAGCTCAGCATCCGCCTCGGCGACACTTTCGCAAAGTCCATGCTGATCGAGATCAACACCAACTCGATGCTCAGCAAATACTTCGGCGAATCCGGGAAGCTCATCGGCGGCACCTTCGACCAAATCCACGGCATAGCCCAAGACCCGCGCGCGCTCATCTGCGTCGTGATGGACGAGGTCGAAACCATCGCCGGCAACCGTGAACGATCGACTTCCGGCAGCGAGTGCAACGACGGGTTGAGAGCTACCAACCAGCTCCTGACGGCGTTGGATCGCATGCGTGGCCTGCCGAACGTCATTGTGCTTTGCACTAGCAACCTTATCACTGCCATCGACCGAGCGTTCCTGGACCGCGTCGATATCAAACAGCTCATCCCATGCCCTTCGCCCGCCGCCATCTACAACATCTTCCAATCTTGTCTGAACGAGCTCATACGCAGTAAGCTAGTAGACTTCGGACCAGTACAAATCTCCACGACCCCAACCCCGACCCACGACGATCCCACCCAAGCCGCACGTGGGAGCAGCTCCTCCTCATTGTCCTCCTCACCAAGCAAACAACCCATCCGCACAGCACCCCTCCCGCCAGAACCCTGGACCCTCATCTCCACCACCGAACTGCCCACTCTCGCCCAGATGCGCGTCCGCCTAATCGACTCGCCCCAGTCGCCAGGTCGCCGCGTCTGGGCCATCGCGGAGCAATGCCAGGGTCTGAGCGGACGCACGCTCCGGCGTCTCCCCATCCTCGCGCTGGCTATGTACACCTATGGCGGCGGTGGCGGCACCTGTACGCTTCCCGATGCCATCTCCGCACTGCAGGCGGCGGTGGAGCAGGAGCTTCACGTAGCGGCGACGACGACGATGGACGGGAAGTCGACTCAAAACGCGTGAATGAGTGATGTGTAAATTTGGGGGAAGGAAGTATTCGCGAAGAAAGGATGGTCGCATGGCCGAATGGGAGGGCTGTGTTGAGCTCGCTTTGCGAAGACCATCACAATGCACATTTGCGATTTGAAACAGCGTTGTCGCAAACTTTCCGTTAGATTGATTAACTTCGACCTTTCTTTTCCAGTCCAGATGGTGCTTAATGACTGGTACATCAAAACTTCAACGCTATCCCTACTTCTCCAGGGAATGTAATCCCCCCGCACTCCAAATCGTATGTACACAGTTGAATCAAGCCACACCCTCCACTACCTCGCCATATTGGTCTGCAAGTTATGCGGACTGCCCTGCGGCATCGGCGCGCCGGGACTCTGCATCCCACCCGGCATCCCGCCCACACCCGTCGGCACACCGTTCGCGCTACCGAGCCGCTGCATCTGCGGCGTATTACTCCGACTCGGCGGCCGGCCGCCGCTGCCGCCGCCATTCATCCCGTTCATTTGTCCCGCAGCCATGTTATTGGGATATTGCACGGAGGGACTGGCGGGGCCCATGTTGGGGCTCGCGTGCGTGACGCCGGGACTGCTGCCGTTGACCTGGGTGTGGGCGGACGAGTTGGGGGATTGCTGCATGCGCATCATGGCCATCTGGCGCTGGCGCAGCTGGTTGGCGTACGCGGCCGCGGCTTGCGGGGTGTTGGTTTGGTTCGTCATGGTCGCTTGTTGGGGGCCGGTGTTATCGCCGCCGTTCATGTAAGCGGTGTTCCCGTTCGGTAGTTGGTGGTTGTTCTGGTATGCAGCTTGGTTGTGGGCATAGCCTTGCATGTTGTTCCCGTGCGCTTGCGCCGGTATGCCCGCGGCAGCGTTCAAAGCGTTCTGCCTGGCTTGGTTGGAGGACTGGTTCCGCGACTGTTGCGTCAGTGCTTCGGTGGCTGCGGTGGTGAGCTGTTCCTCGGACAAGTGCGGGTGCTTGCTTCGGAGCTGACTTTTGATCGCTATTAAGGCGGGCACGTGTCCCGAAGAGAGCTGTTGCGGCGGATTTTGCGGAGTAGGAGGTGGTGGCATGCTCGGGGAGGCAGAAGACTGATGCGCCGCAGGGTTCGACGTGATGTTGTGGTTGTACGCGGCATTATTCGATTGCTGCTGCGCATTCAGTTGAGCGAGCAATTGCTGATTGTGTTGCAGCTGCTGCTGTGTGGTCATGCCACCACCAGGACTTGACATGCTGCCGTTGAGCTGAGGCTGCTGTCCTCCGTACTGCGCACTTCGTTGGGCATTTTGCTGTGCAAGTCGTTGTATATCGGAAGGATGCGCCATTGCTCCAGGGGCCCTCATAGGCGCTTGAGGGATGCCTTGGGCGTTGACCTGAGGGACCGCCAAGTGACCATTCCTGGTAGCCATAGGCAAGGCTGGGCGAGATTGCTGCGGTAACTGTCCGTTCATGTTCATGTTCTGTTGGCCGTTGACTTGTGCTTGAGCCTGTTGCTGTGCCACGTTTGAGCTTCCAGGGCGTTGCGGCGCGGGGACGCCGTTCGGGATGCCCTGCTGGGCTGCCCGAGCCATCTGCAACTGCCGCTGCTGAGCCTCGATGAGCTTCTGGCGATGTTGACGTTGAGCTTCGGCCACCTGAAGATCTCGCTCATATCGGCGCTTGCTGAACTCCTGTGGGGTCAACATCGGTCCTGGTCGCTGACTGGTGGTATCTGTCTGGGACTTGCGTTGCGTGGCCGCCCGTTGAGCTACTACCATGTTAGTTCCGGCCATACAAATCACTTGATGTTTCGACTTACCCTCAGCTTGCTTGTAGGCACTGGTCTCGCGCTTTCTTGCAAGCTTGCGCATCGCGTCCACGAGCCACAGATAGCGGGAGTTCTTCCGCTTTTCCACGCGCGATGGCGTAGTGCGCTTCCGCACCGGGACGTTCGCGGGTTGGCCGTTCTGCGCTTGCGACTGGATCGCAGCCACTTGTGCTTGATACCGCCTCTCGGCCGCCTGCTGGCTTTGCTCAAGGCGCTGGAACCATGTCTTGAAGTACATCGTTTTGCGCATCTCCGTCGGCAACGTCTCCAGCTCCACCCAACGTTCGAAACACTCCCATGGTGTGCGGCGCTCAGCGGAGCTCTTGTATCGGGAGGGCAGCGCAATCTCGTCAGCAATGAGGGACCAGTTGAAAGAGTACTCCTTAGCCAATTTCCTCAATCTCTGGTCATCCTCCCAAATCCACTGGGAACAGTTTCGCCACTCGTAGAACGATGTGGAAGGCATTACAAAGTCGGAGGGTGGCCGGAAAGCGTTGTTCGCATGCAACCGGTCACGAATCTGCTTGTTGTCAGAGTGGAAAAGAGCGACGTCTTCATCCTCTGGAACTAAGATACGCTGCTCGCGCAGGCGCTTGCTCTCCGGTTCAGCTTCGAGTGCTACAGCGTCGTCTTCGTAGTCAAAACGACTCCTCTTACGGATGGGTCCTGACGTCTTTGGTAGAATCTTGCCCTCGACAAACTTGGAGGCTGAGGTCAAGGGCCTAGCTTGTGCTGGGCTGGTGAGATCGGGCAGACCGGTGATAGGCAGGTTGTGAAGTGCTTTACTGAGGGTGCCGGCCTGCTGAAGGCTGGTGACAATGTCGGAGAGCTCGGGGACGACGACGAGATTCCGTGGTAGGGCAAAACCGGCCTTTGGCGTTGAAGGCATCATCTCGTCCTCAGGGGCTGACTCACCAGACGCCTCGAGTTCGGGCGGCTGCTCCTCGGCCTGGGCATCTTGCGCGGACAACGGCGCTTTCACGTTGACCTGCATTGCCTTCCTCTCTGCGGGCGCAGCGGCAACCCAATCGGCACAGCGGGCGGCTAACCAAGCGCAGACGCTCTTTTTCATCTTGCGCTCCGCCCTGAAGTCTTTGCGCATCCACTTCATCTCGGCCATCATGTGGTCCCAGTGGGTAACGACCGGCTCAGGCTCGTTACACTTCTCCATCTGCCTGAGGGACCACTTGTTCGCGTTCTGCAACTGATAGATGCGACGGAGGATCCTGTAATCGACACGTTCGTGAAGGGTAGCAAATTGGTCGGCAGTAGACAGATACTTGTTGGCCATCTTGACAAGCTCAGGCAGTGGCTTAGTTCGCGAGCTCGGTGAGTCGTGAGCCTGAATTCGAAATAACGGTTCCAGATAATCTCGATCGGGATCCTCCGCGGCACCTCTGAGCGCCATGAGATCCTCGAAGTGGGAGTCAGCAGGAGGTGAATTGCTTTGAAACCCAACAGGCCTGGGTGGGCGGCGAGGAGTCTGCGGTGCTTCGGTGGTCGTGCCATGGGGTTTGGGAATAGTGGTTGGTGAGATAGCTCCCGGCGACACGTCACTGCTGCGCCGGTCGTGCACCGACCGAGATGGCGTCTCTCCTACACTCCTTCGATTGCTGGCGCCAGAAGACATTCTGGTAGTCAACCGCGGGGGGTCGGCCACTGTCTCGGTTGGTTCTCTCACCGACTTGGTGTCTCGTGGCTTCTGCACGGAAGTGTCGATAGGATGCGGCAGCTTCGTGCGAGAGGTGACTGTTATGTGATCGGTGTCGCCGCGTCCGACATGCGCATTCGGCGGTAATTCGAAGGACTGATTGGCCTGGTCGGGCACGACTGCCACAGAATGCTGCCCGGTCAGATCGGCCTGTACGTCGTCCATGACTTGGTCGGCTTCTGTTTCTTCGCGGGCGTGCTTCGCGTCCGGCTCAGGTCCGTTTCTACTCTCACGAGCCAGTCTCTCCTCCTTTTCACGGGCAGCAGCCGCGCAAGACTCCCATTGAAGCTGGTTATCGGGCGTTGTCTCTGTGCCCAATGCCTGCATCCTCGCGACCTCTTTCTGTTTCTCTAGAAGGCGATCATGCTCCTCTCGCGCATGCTGTTCTTCCGCCGTCGGTCTGAGATCCTTGGGCGGAGCAATATCCATCTGCGCGCTTTGTGAATCCGGCGACGTGTCTGGCGAGTCTTGCGGCGGCATAGGTGTTGCGGCAGAGTATGGCCCGCTGGTGGAAGAAGGTGAGGATGCGAGCTCGTTGTGGGTCTGCAAGTGGGAGGGTCGCGCGGCCTTGTCCGCCTCGGACTCCCTGCGCTCTTCCTCCTCCGCTTCGCGTCGCTCATGCAGGCGCTCCTCCTGAACGTCCTCCGGAGGGAGATGCACCGTTTTAGCGGGCTTCTGAGGCGTGTCGAGATCCACCAGGTCTTTGGTCGCGTCAGAGAAGACGGTTTCCTCCTGGGGCTCGGGCGGCGCAACGTTCTCTGGCACGACGACACCATGTGTGGCCTGCACAGCCGTTTGGGACTTGAACATGGGCAACAAATGCGCAACGTCGGTGTCTGGCGGTCCCGACGCAAGTTGCTGCAAAGTCGCCGTGGCCATCTGGTCTTTGATCGGGTCGGAGTCGTCGGCCGTGGTCACGGAGGCCTCAATAGCGAGCCCATCGGCACTGGCGGCTGCCGGTACCGGTTCAGAGAATGGTAAGGATGGTGTGTGGGGTTTTGATGCATATATCGGAGCGTCATGTCGTGTTATGGACGGTAAGGGCAGACTGGCCTCGTCGAAGTTGCGGCCGCTGTCGCATGGCACGTTAGCAGCGTTATGTTCGCTTCACGTCAGTCGGTCACTCACTTCAGCAAGCCATTGGACTTTAGCCATGCGCTCTCGTCAGCGTCGAGCGGAGGTGAGTTGTCGGTGTCGTAGTGAGTGTCGTGTAAAGTGGGAAGGCCGGTGTTGTTGGTCAGAAGGGCCGTGACAGCGCGAAGCTGCCGAAGCTGGGATGCGTGCGACGCCGCGACCGACCTGCGGATTTTGAGCCATCAGTATCTCGACGACGCGACAACATTCCATCAAATCGAACATATCATGATGAGCGCGAGATCGAGAGGAATCTGGTGGTACGGATATCGTGAATATCAGGACGGCGGTACGTACGCTAATTCATGTTTTTTGTTCGTGAGCACATCTTGCCGGCGCGCGTCCAATAATGACATAGAAAATTATGTCTGATCGAGCACCGCATCTGTCATTCATCGAACAACAGATGCGCGGTGAGTTGTGGGATGGTGGAGGGCGGATGTTTGGGGGGTTGTGAGGGCGTGGGTTATGAGATGCGACGTCGCTTTGCTTGCTCATCTCTCAGAATGCGACCGGGAGCAGCACTCGTAGCCGGTGGAAGTTAGAACGCGGGCCTCACCAGCGCCGGATCCCGCTCGCCGGAGTTTGAACAAATAAAATTCTACCACCGTTGACCAGTACTGACATGTTGCTACATACATACACATTTACATATAATCAACGATCACAGTTGCAGACATTGAAAATCACTCACAATGACGCTGGTTACAGGCAAGCGCAAGAGAGACGACAGACCGCTTACGTCCACCAAGACGAGGAAGATTGCCGCTCACTCCATGGTGAATGGGCATGCAAACGCCAGCTCCAACCTTTCCACCGAACAAAGAGAACACAACGCACCGGCAAGCGCAGCTCCTTCACTTCTCTCGAATGGTCGGCTCCATGTTCAAATCGTCACTGGATCCTACGAACGCGTTCTGCACGGTTTCTCCGCAAGCATACCACCCAGTCTACTGCAGAAGGCTCCCATCACGAACGAAGAGAACCTCGATGAACCCACCCCCGAAGACGACAGCCGCATCGCCTTTTCCGACACGTTCCTGTTCGCCGCGCACGCGTCTTCGATCCGGTGTCTCGCTCTTTCGCCGCCCACTGAGGCCGACAAGCGTTTCCTGGCCACGGGCAGCTCCGACGAACGGATCAACGTGTACAGCGTTTCGACCGCGCCCCCATCGACCAGCAGTGGAGGCCCATTGCCATCCTTGACAAGCACCTCCATCACCGAGAATCGTCGCAACCGCTCGCTGGGAAGCCTGATCCACCACGACCGTGCCATCACATGCCTGGACTTTCCAGCCAAAGGCAAGCTCTTCTCCGCCGCCGAAGACAACACCATTGCCATCTCCCGGACGCGCGACTGGACCGTGCTCTCGTCGATCAAAGCGCCCATGCCAAAGGCGCAGGGCCGACCGTCGGGCGACACCGCTGGACCGGGCGAGACGCCAGCGGGTGTGAACGACTTCGCCATCCACCCCAGCCAGAAGCTAATGCTGAGTGTTGGTCGAGGAGAGCGCTGCATGCGCCTGTGGAACCTGATGACTGGCAAGAAGGCCGGCGTGCTCAATTTTGACCGAGCCGTGCTCTCCCAAGTGGGCGAGGGCAAGTACAGTAGCGGCGAGGGCAGACGCGTACGGTGGCACCCGACTGGGGATTCGTATGTGGTTGGCTTCGAACGAGGTGCGGTCGTCTACGGTATAGATTCGCAGCCGAAGGCCATCATCCGACCTTTGCCAACGACCAAGTTTCACCAGATGCGTTTCCTACCTAGCGAGTACGGTAGCGGATCGATGAATCCACTGGCGATCTCGACGGAGGACGGGCGCGTTCTATTCTTCGACACAGCAGCATCCGAAAGCGAGACTGCAGCCACTAAGCTCCCTTCCTGTACCTGCCTAGCGCAGGTGGGAGGGACAACCGCAGGTGTGACTGGACGCGTGAAGGACTTCGAACTGATCCATCTGCCATCCACGGTAGAAGGCACCGAGCCGTGTCTTCTCCTCGTGACTGCTGGCAGTGACGGCGTTGTCCGATTATGGACACTCGCGGCGAGCGAAATCGTTGCCTTCGGCGAGGCCGCACGATCAGGTACTGCGGCGGATACGAAGCAGATCGGGCGGCTCATTGGCACGCTCGAGACAGGAAACAGGGTTACTTGTCTGGGTGCTTTCGTCATGGATGGCAAGGTTAGCGAGGAGAATGGGCTTGACGGGGACGGTGCAGATCCTAGAGGCGACGACGACGAAGAGGGTGAAAGTGATGAGAGCGAGTGAACGCAACCCCAAATGTACAAGAAGACGCTTGTTGGGGTGTCTCTGGGCACGACCTGAGTGTTATTGTCGTCTCGATACGTGATACCCAACCCGCAACATCTTCCAGTCTCTTTGAACGGAGCCGATTTGGCTTCAGCCTTGTACGTCAGCCGACATCAGAAGCTACATATGAGCAAGCATGAAGTATCAATGGACTCCCGAGCCCGCATAGATATGTAGAGGCTATCGTCGAAGCGAGAAGCATGTCCAACGCGTCTCGACTGGCACACAACAGTAGTATCCCTTGGAGCTTCGATCACTGCACCGCCCTCCTCGCCAGTATCCCATCTCACCTCGAGACTGAAGCGATGACCGATAATGGCGTGGAAGAGGATTGCCCTGAGCAGTGAGATCCGAGCCCAAGGCAATGTACGCAGCCACTAGGTAACGGTATGAAACGATCAACAGGATTACGCGACCTGGATGTGAGATCTGAGTGAGCCTCAGAAGGGCGGGTAGTCGACGGCGTGTGTCTGAAAAGTGACAGGTACCAATATTGCGTGCTTCCACAGCACGCGCACAGAGAGTGTGAAGGGCACATGCCTCAGATTGCTCGAGCGCGGCGACGGACTCCACTGCCTGAACCAGCGTACAACAGGCACAACGCCGACCTCTCACATCTCCAACGGCTATCACACGTAGCGACATCTTGAGGCAACTGAATGTACTCCCTTCTCGGACACCTCCGCTTCATCGCCACACCAAAGTGACCCATCGAAAGGCAGGCTTCCTATAATCCAGGAGAAAAAAATCTGTTCTCCAGGGTCATGCCTTCGAGAAGAAGACTGGCAACACCACACCGTGGGACCTTCCCGACAGCCGTGAAGGCCGTCACGAACGGAGGGAGGGTGAGTGTCGTGGCGACCCTGTTGTTTGATCGGTTTCGCGAAAGAGGATGCAAAGGTCCGGAATTCTTATATACTGCGAATGGTGGGGACCGTCTTGGCAGCGGTACGCGGGCGCTAAGCAACGTCACGTGCTGTCCAGACCACAGGGCATTCTTCTCCCGCCCGGTCATTTTGAAACCTTGGTCTTGTCCTGTCGACTCGCACAGCGTCTTGTAACAGCAACCTCAGCTTGCAATCACAGCTCGATGCAAGACATGTATCGAAGAGTCTCACTGTATCGATTGCGCAGCAGGTGAAGAGTAAATAAGATGTTTCCCTTTCGTCTTCGTACATGCACACGCTTCTCGAGAACAAAAGGTGCAACTCTATATTGTCTATCGCATTGATCATCGCGTCACACATTCCTTATAATTAATCAGATCAAGGATCGGCTGGGACGAGATGCCTTGTGCTATTCTACGCGCCCTGGCGGCGCTCCTTCTCCTTTCCGCAAAGCTCGCCAGCGCGCAGCAATCACTCCAGACGACTACGACCACGACGTTATATTCAACCACGACCGTGCTGACATCTACAATCACCATCACCGGCGATCATTCGACTTCTGTGAGCGTCACGACCGAAACGATCGCCACGGCGATACCGGCGGCTACGGGCACAATGGCATACACCGGCGACGTCTTCCAATCCGCCGTCTTGAACAGCACCAACTACTACCGCGCGCAACATCAAGCCGGCTCACTGAGTTGGGATGACTCACTGGCGCAGTACGCGCAGGACTACGCCGAGAAATGTCAATGGAAGCACTCGGTACGACGACTTGCCCAGACTTCTACTACACAGTGTGTTGCTGACGTCTATTCCAGGACGGTCCCAACGGCGAGAACCTCGCCGAAGGCTACCCCAGCCCCGCGCTCTCGATCGACGCCTGGGCGAACGAGGAGAAGCACTACAATTACGCCAAACCGCGTTTCCACGAGTCGACGGGCCACTTCACCCAACTGGTCTGGAAGAACACGACCTCGGTCGGGTGCGGGGCGGTGCAGTGTGCCAGCGACGCGGAGGACGGGGTGAAGGGGTGGTTTCTGGTGTGCGAGTATAGTCCGGCGGGGAATGTGGATGGGGAGTTCCGGGAGCAGGTGGGGAAGAGTGGTGAGGGTAAGGATGGGAGACCTGGATTTGGGACGGGTGCGAGGAATGGTGGGAGTGTGAGGTTGCTTGGGGCGCTGGTCGCTTCCTGTGTTCTATTAGCCATGTTTGTATGAATGATGTCTGTGTTGATAATGTGTAATGACGTCCAGCAAGCTTCAATGATAGCGCAGGAGTTAGTCGTGTCAGTTTGCAGAACGTAAACCATCACACTTCGCGCGATGTGCGTACGCTTCTCTGCTGCCCTCCCAATGATACCGTAGACAACGCATTCTTGAGTACAGACCTTTCTTGCCGAACGGCCCTGTTATCCGGGCAACCGACACACAACGCCCATAACCACAACTAAGTACCTCGACACCGTAACGGATTTGCACAGTACAGGTACACAGGTATAAACAAGCCAGACAAAACCCCCCATCCCCCTCCATCTTGTTACCTTGACCTCTGGACCTTCTCCGCCACATCGTTCGCCAATTCCTTCGCCCCGCCCTCCACACTCTTCGCCGCATCCTGCACCGCCGCGCCGGCCTGCTTCACCGACCCTTCCACCTGCGTCAAGCCCTCCTTGGCCTGCTGCTCCAGCGCCTTCTCCCGGCCGCCCAGGTACCGGTAGTTGACGTACCGGTACGCCTGCGTCGACTGGGCCGTGAAGTTGACGACGTGGCAGCCGAAGAGGAGGTAGTTCTTCGGCGTCACGGCGAGGGCGTAGCGCATGAAGGTGCCCGAGTAGCCGAGCAGGGCGAGGGTCATGTTGCCCGAGATGCTGTGGAGGAGGTTGTCAGAGCTCCGAGTCGTTGGGGAGGGAGGTTACGGTGGGTAAGACGAGACGTGAATGCGAGTGTGGTCGCTTTGGTGGAGACGGGTGATGGGAACGGACGTACATCTCGGGATCCTTCTGCGTGTCCATCACCGCCGCGATGGGGATACCGAAGTTCGACGCCGGGCCCCAGAAGTCTGCGCGCAAGACATTCGTGTCAGTTGAATCATCCAGAAAATGTCTCTTCAGATATATGAGCGACACGCGACCGTTCCAGCTCTTCTCTTCCTGCTCGGTAAAATGCAAGAACTCACGGGTAGAGCAGAAGTAGTCCGCGACCGGGTTTGCCCTGATCCGAGCATTGAGTGCCTTGATCGCCGCCGCCATGGTGTGTGTTATGAAGTATGTAGCGGTGGGAGGGAGGCTGCGACGTGAATCTGGTCGAGCAGTCGTGTGGTTGCTCAGCTTCCGGTCCGGTAGCAGAGCCGACGACGAGGGGAAGACAGCCGGCGGACGGAGCTGGATTCGGCCAGGGTCCGTGCCGACGTTCAGACTTCAGACCTCACATCGTTGTCTGCTTGTGGCATGACCACGCAATAACCAGCTACATTGTGTCTGGGAAACTTTGTCGACGTGGTGACACGTTCAGATGTCCTTCCCCCTCACGCGTTTGGTGGAAAGCAGTCAATTCATGCCTGTAGGAAAAGCTTCATCATTGATTTTCGCTGGGTGAGCTTCCGCGGCTCTCCATACACTTCCTTGCAACGCATTTTGCGACTACAATCATGCAAGCCGTGATCATACGAGGACGATGGGCATGTACGAGCGCGTTCCAGTAAAGCATTCACAGCGTGGGAGGGCAAGATCGGACGCATCTGCTAGCATTTCATGCACATATTCAACAGCTTTCGAACTATTATCAGGAGCGTACTCCTATCGCTTCTTCAGCTGACCGGGCTCCGCTTGGCCACATGACTGAATAGACACCATAACATCCGAAATATCAATCCAAATCCATCTCCATATGCAGAGATGCCCGATGTGGGAATTCGATGATGGTCCCAACTCCTCGCTAACATTCATATCGCTCGTGAGCCCGCCCGCTCGTTGTTCGGATGCCAGTCGATCCGGTATGTGCTTTGCTTCCGCTTCTCGGCCGTTGTTTATAGTCGTTCGGTGCGGGCCCATCAGTCCTCCACCGGATAGAGCTGCGTGGCTAATATCTTATTCATGGTGAACATATGCACCTTGTCGCTTTTGAATACCGCGCGCATCGCCTCGTCACACCGAATTTGCCTCTTGTCGCTCGGGTCCTGCAGGTCTCTCGCTTTGACATACGCCCATATGCGTTTCACCGTTTCGGGGCGCGAGAGCTGCGGCTCGCCCAATAGCGCCTGTAGCGGTTCGGATAGGTTCAGAGGTTTGTGGAAGCCTCCCTTCTTCTCTTTCTCGGGCTTCGGGCTACTGGTGGACTCGACCTCGCTGTCGTCGTCGGAGCGGACCTTGGCGGCGGATTTGCGTTTCTTGGTCTTGCCCACGCTGTTGGCCTTGGTCTTCTCCTTCTTGGAGCCAGTCTGACTCTTCTTCGCCGAACCGCTGCCCCCTCGCGTTGAGCGGCTACCGGCTGCGGCACTGAATTCGGCCTGCAGGCGTTTGGCCATCTGCTCATCGCTTTCGCCGACGGAGGGCTTGGGGGCTTTTTTGACCTTCTTCTTCGCTGGTGGGCTGTCTACGACGTCGCTTAAGTCGTCTTCGTCGGCATCATCGTGTTCTTCCGATTTTCGCTTGTTGGAAGTGGGGACGTTTCCATCCTTCTCGACTACCTCAATGGTTTGTTTGACGTCGGATGCGGTCTTCGCGGCGTGAGCTGCGCCATTTGTGGTTGGAGCTGGTTCGGGTGCAGCCACAGCCGAGGCAGCTGTGTCTCGCTCGCGCTGGAGCTTGTCGAATCGTTCCATGATGAGGTCGGTGATTGCTTTCTGTGATACTTGTTAGTATTGTTCGCAACGGCGTAGCGTTGATCGTATCTGAGGTACCTTTTGAGGCGTGAGATCATAATCGACACGTTTCTGCAGACCTTTCCGGATGGCCTTGGCGGAGACCGTGTCAAGGTCAGCGGACGCGAGGATGGAGTCAATGATGGCGGAGTAGGAGGCATGTTGCTCGGGTGGTACTGGGCAACGAGTGAGGTTAGCCGAATGAGATTCACTATGTCGCCAACGTGTTTCTCCTCTTCAGTGGTTTGTGGCCGAGGTTGTTGTTGTCACTCACAAGAAGCAGCCATGTTGGCCGATGCGAGATGGATTGCGGCACACCGGTTCTCGCAGGCTGCCCGGCAGCGTGATGCGCAATGATCGTGTCGAAACAGCAAGTATTTGCACGAATACTGGAAATGGTTTACCAGCCTTCAAGGGCGATGATGTGGCTGTTCCTGGTCGATCCGAGTGAGAGAGCGCTTGCTGAGAAGGGATGTGGCAGGGCCGGAGGAGTTCGTGAACCGCAATCGGAAGGTGAGAGAGTTACTAGGCGTCCATGGCGCTCACCCATGTATTGGAGGGATAAACGAATGAAGCACTACAGTACATACTACTGAGTACCTTATGATTGAAGAGTGAGTGAAATGGACAAAGTGAATGCGCATGTGCGCGAACCTTGAATGTTCGTTGAAGTTCAGTTGCCGTCATCTCAAGCTCGTCTCGTGCCTGCATGTGGCAGTGGGAGCCGACGGAGGCTTGGCGGCGGACGGAAGACGGCCCCACACTCACTCACAGACGTGGGCGGGCGACAAATTCAGCTTCACCAACACCGACACCACACGAACGGCGAGGCGGAAGAGGAAGACAGCGCAAAGTCAGATACTACCCGCATTGCAAGACGTCGACGGCCAGCAGTCTCGCACAACCTCTCCAGGGCGAAATTTTGGACGACATCCGCACCGCCAACATGGCACCCTCATTCGAGCAACTCGACCCGGAGACGGAGTACGAGAACGGGGAGGAGGATATCGACTTCTCGGGTATGATTTTGCAGCTCGGACAATCAATGGCTTGGATGGCGTACTGATGACTGGCAGACCTCCGCGAGCAATATGAAGTGCGCATGGAAGAAGGCCTCGACACCTTCGTGGTCGTTGACGGTCTGCCCAAAGTCCCGCCAGCCAGCAAGGACAAGCTTGTGAAGTTCTTGTTGCGGAAGATTCAGACTGTCGGCAAGACCAAGGAAGAGAATGTGTTCATGCCCATGAACGAAAAGGGCGACATGAGCGAAGGGTTTGCTTTTGTCGAATACGAAACTCCCGCTCAAGCCGCGGCCGCCGTCAAAGCCTTCCATGCTACGCCCTTTGACAAGAAACACAACCTTGCTGTCAACAAGCTCACCGATATCGAGAGGTACGGCCGTGAGGGGAGGGTCGATGAAATATATAAAGAGCCGGAGATCGCGCCGTTCGAGGAGATGGAGCACCTGAGGTGGTGGCTTGGTGATGCGGAGGGCAGAGACCAGTTCGTCATGTCTCGCGGCGATCACGTCGGCGTCTACTGGAACGAGAAGGATGATCAGCCCGACCAGATCGTCGACCGCATGCACTGGACCGAATCTTTCGTGCAATGGTCCCCCAAGGGCACGTACCTCACATCCATGCACATGCAAGGCGTTCAGCTATGGGGTGGCGCGAACTGGTCCCGCCAGAAGCGTTTCATGCATCCGGGCGTCAATCTTGTCGACTTTTCACCAGACGAGCGCTACCTCACAACATGGTCGCATCGCCCACTGCAAGTCGATGAGGGCAACCCCATCCTTTCGCTTGAGGAAGATGGCAAGAACTACGTTATATGGGATGTCGCCACCACCAAGCCGATCCGTTCGTTCGTCACCCTAGACCTACCCGGCCCCTCCACCGACCCCGAGGGCAACCCCATCAAGAAGAAGATCCAATGGCCTGCCTTCAAGTGGTCTGCCGACGCCAAGTACGTTGCCCGCATGACACAAGGGCAAAGCATCAGTGTTTACGAGCTCCCGCGCATGAATCTCATGGACAAGACCAGTATCAAGATTGACGGTGTCATGGATTTTGAGTGGGCACCTGCTACGCCACAGCGTGACAACATCAAAGATTACGAGCAGCTCTTCTGCTACTGGACACCAGAAATGGGCTCCAACCCAGCCAAGGTCGGTCTCATGAGTATCCCGTCCAAAGAAATTGTCCGCACGCGCAACCTGTTCAACGTCTCCGACGCGAAGCTGCATTGGCAATCCGAGTCGGCCTTCGTCTGCGTCAAAGTCGATCGGCACTCCAAGAGCAAGAAAAGCATGGCTACAAACCTCGAAATCTTTCGCGTAAGGGAGAAGGGCGTGCCCGTCGAGGTCGTGGATAGCTTGAAGGACACCGTCATCAATTTCGCGTGGGAGCCAAAGGGCGACCGCTTCGTCCTCATCACCGCCGGTGAAGTGCCTGCCGGCGTGGCCGTTCCACCCAAGACATCCGTCTCGTTCTTCTGTCCGGAGAAAGCAAAGGGTAATGCCGTGGGCAACTTCAAGCTTATCCGCACCGTGGACAAGAAGAACAACAATGCAATCCACTGGTCCCCGAACGGGCGCTTTGTCGTCGTGGCCACGGTATTGAGCCAGCAGTCCTTTGACCTGGATTTCTGGGATTTCGACTTCGAAGGGGAGAAGGATGAGAAGGATAAGGATCTCACGGCGAATTTGCAGCAGATGAACACGGCGGATCACTACGGTGTCACCGACATCGAGTGGGACCCGTCGGGCAGATATGTCGCAACGAGCGCTAGTGTGTGGAAGCATAGGGTGAGTGTTGGAATCCGACTCAAGCCTATTCATAGTGTTACTGACGAGGTTTACAGATGGAAAACGGCTACCATCTCTACTCTTTCTCCGGTCAGCTGCTTCGTGAGGAACCAACCGAGCAGTTCAAGCAATGGTCCTGGCGCCCACGTCCCGACCGTCTCATCAACAAAGAAGAAATGAAGAACGTGCGCAAGAACTTGCGCGAGTACTCGCGTCAATTCGACGAGGCGGACCTGGCGAAGAAGAGCTCGGCCAACAAGGCTGTGGTCGAGGCGCGCAGGCAGCAGTTGGAGGAGTGGCTGGCGTGGCGTGAGCGGACGGAGGCGGAGTTGGTGGATGAGAGGAGGGACATGGGTCTCGAGGATGTGAGTGAAGAGCGGGCGGCGCTGCTCATTCCGGAGGAAGAGGATGCGGAGGGCAAGGTCGTGGAGGAGATATTCGAGGAGATCCTGGAGGAGAGTGAGGAGGTTCTTGATTGATTGGGCGATTCATCTGCCTAGGGATGAAGTTGGACTGAGTCCAGAGTTCCTCCTCCCGGTTCTTGTGGGTGCACCCGTCACGGTGAAGTCCTACATGCGCTGCCCATGCATATGTCCTGCCTTTCGCCAAGCATGAGCGCATGCGCTCTTAACTTCCAGTTCCTGACTTTCAATAGTACGCCAATGGCCTGATAGCAAATGTAACCAACGGCAATCTTCTACCCTACCTCCAACGACGCACGCCGCCCTAATCCGACAAGAGCCCAAGCCAATTCACTCCACAAACCTGCCCTCCCCCCACCC